>Ga0247611_10000072_pt1 | contig 190438 bp, 168 predicted proteins | sample 177DNAGHGhighgp2_FD_192422 | JGI IMG/M metagenome (GOLD analysis project Ga0247611, IMG submission 192422) | Sheep rumen microbial communities from Palmerston North, Manawatu-Wanganui, New Zealand - 1770 DNA GHGhigh gp2 | ecosystem: Host-associated > Mammals > Digestive system > Stomach >... | reverse complement strand
TTCATCGACGGTGCAAAGATACAATCATTTTACGATGTATCATAATTTGACACGAAAAAACAGCCTAAAATTTGTCCATTAGAGAACAACGTCTCTAAAACAGCCTAAAATTTGTCCATTACACCGACTTAAAAACAACAATTTGCTTTACCATGAAACGGAAAATTTATGGACAGGGAAACCGTACAATGGTCTTTATTTTCGTAGAGAAGATTGGAAGCATTATGCCATATGGATTTATTCCAGATCTTCGGGATTGGTTAATTTCTATGATTGTATATCCACCTATAATGGTGACCCCTATATAACCAAGCTATCTCAACTGGGATGCATGGGATATGCATCGGATGATAAGTGGTGGCCTTATGGTTGGTCATGGTTTGATTATGACAAATGGGATGCAAGTGTTATCCCTGATATGATTGACAAAGACGGTCATAATCCTTTTGCCGAAACAATTATTGATAGAGTCAAAACAATACTTGATGAGGTTGAAAGAAAACAATTGCCAGAGAAGGATAAGTGGTAAAGAGTGGCTGTATAAAGATTTGTCACCTCAGAGATGCTATTGAGGCATCTTAGAGAATTCAGTCGCTTGCACAATAAAACAGCTTTAGTTCCGTTATAATAGTAAAATGTTGAACACATAAACAATCACCCAATATGGAAGCAACAGGAACAGGGACGACTGTATTCAACCCCATCCAATTGTATCTTCTCCAACTGTTCTCGAAAATGGAGTCCGAGCAGGAACTTGAGGAGGTGAAGCAGGTTTTGTCAGACTACTACTTTAAAAAGGTGGAGAAGCGAGCTGCTGAAATCAGTGAGGAGAAAGGCTGGACGCAGGAGACGCTAGATGCTATGGCCGATGGGCATTTCCGCACAACATATAAATAGTGCCGCTGATGAAAATTGTTCTCGACACTAACTGCCTTATCCCCATCCTTGTGCCAGGATCGTTCGGCCATGACATCTGGCAAGCCTTCCGTCAGGGACGTTATACACTGTGTGTAAGTACAGAAATACTACTTGAATACGAGGAGATTCTAATGTGTATGACCGAAGACCGAGGATTTACATCGCTTGTTATTGAGGCCATCACCAATGCTCCGAATGTCGAACGGGTCACACCTGCCTATCGTTTCAATCTCATCACGGCTGACCCTGATGATAACAAGTTTGTAGATTGCGCCATTACTGCGGGTGCTACCTATATTGTCAGCAATGACCGCCACTTCAGTGAACTCCAGCAGTATGACTTCCCGAAGGTTGTTGTGCGGACGCTCACCGAGTTTCTGAGCATAGTAAGGAACTTGTAAATCAAAAGACGCTCATCGCTGATGCCGCTGTTACATGGGTTGTATAGTTTAGTGTTGGTTGATGCTTAGGACGGCATTTCTATGATGTAATACGGGATGCGGTTGCGATTTAATATGTTGTTGGCTAGTGTGTAATGTGCTGATAAATGTACATGGTGATTTATATAAATGTGGGTTTACATAATGATGCATAATCGGAAAAGACATCGGATGCCGAGGAGGTGGGTTGTCACTATCGGGTCGCTGCGGTTTGAGACGCGGGGAGTGAGGTATGGGGCAAAGAGACGGGCTGAGGAAGAGGCGGAGAATATGTTTTACTTGGCTTATTGGGATGATGAGCATCCGGAGAGGCAGGTGGAGCTTTTCAGCGAGTCGTTGGCATTAAATCCGCGTGACGGCATTGTGTATCTGAACCGCGGTATTGCTTACGATGCATTGGGAGATATGGAGCGGGCGTTGGCGGACTTCGAGCAAGCGATACGGCTGTGCCCCAAACGGGCGGAGGCATATAACAATCGCGGTTATCTGCGCTATAAGCAGGGACAGTATGAGCAGGCGATACCCGATTTCACAAAGGCGGTAGAGCTGAATCCCGACTACGCGCAGGCTTATTGCAGCCGGGGCAGCGCCTACGGTATGTTGGGTCACCATGAGCAGGCGATGGCTGATATAGAGAAGGCCATCGAGATAGACCCCGACTTCTTGTTGGCATACGTCAACCGCGCTGCTTACTACCTTAATCTTGACCGCGTAGGCGAGGCAGAGGAGGAACTGAAGTATGTGCTTGACCACGAGCCAGACGATGCCACCCGTGCATTAGCGGAGCAGTATTTGGCGATGTGCCATGAGAGGAATAAAGAGTAATGAGGCCGATGGACAAGAAACAGTTTCTGCAAGGGTTAAACGATAGCCTCATCCTGTGGGATGTGGGGCGGATGTTTCACACAAGACTGTCGGACGGGGTGCTTGAGGATTTGTCGGTTTTGGGGATAGAGTTGATGGATAGGGAATTGACCACAAGAAAGGATTGCGAGGAGGTGGCACAGATACTTGATGCTAATAAGGGAAAGATGGATGCAACGTTGTATTCAGATTGTATGGCTGAGTTGAGGGAGATAAGAGACGATAGGAAATGGTTGGCTTCGATAACAGGCAGACGTGTGATGGAGATAGAACATTGGCTGGTAGAGGCAAGGCAGATGGCAAAGGAATGTTTCCCGCTTAACGACATAATAATGGGTAGGGACATGATGGAGGAGCCGGACAATCTGACGATAGGTATTGTCGCCAGAACGCGAGAAGAGTGTAAGTTGATTCAGAAGACTATTGAGGGTTGGCAGCCGCCAGTAAGCCCGAAATACAAAGTATATTTAAAGGAAGAGCAGTGATGTAAATTTTCTGTGGTTGAGGGCAATAAAAAGGACAGTATTGCGTTATCTAAGAAAACCCGTTAAAAAAATCATTATGGCTTACAAGATTATCGACATTGAAGGTATTGGCGATGTTTATGCCGCCAAGCTGAATGAAGCCGGTGTGAAGACCACCGACGATTTGCTAGAGAAATGTGCCACCCGTGCTGGCCGCCGCAAGATGGCCGAGGCCACAGAAATCAGCGAGAAGTTGATATTGCGTTGGACCAACCACGCCGACCTGTTCCGCATCAACGGTGTTGCCGGTCAGTTTGCCGAATTGCTCGAAGCAGCAGGAGTGGACACCATCAAGGAATTCCGCCACCGTGTGCCCGCCAACCTCCAAGCCAAGATGGAGGAGGTGAATGCCCAGAAAAACTTGGTCAACCGGGTCCCCTCGGTCAAAGAGATTGAGAAGATGGTGGCTCAGGCAAAAGAGATGGAGCCCAAGGTGGAATACTAAACTAATCTTTGTTTTTGAATATGGGGTGATGGATGCAAGCCGTCACCCCATGTTTGTTTTTGCGGAACGGGATAGTACCTTCCACCTGATGGTGTAGATACACGACCCCTCTCCCCAGCAGGGAGGTTGTTGGGGAGGGATTCTATTAGTGGGAAAAACTATTGCTTTTTGCCTCTGATGTGGTCGACAATGAGGGCAATGGCACCGTCGCCAGTGACGTTGCCTGCTGTTCCGAAGCTGTCCATAGCAATGTATATGGCAATCATAAGGCCTTGCATGTTGGCATCGAAACCGAGCATACTGCCCAACAGACCAAGTGCAGCCATGATGGCACCGCCAGGCACGCCGGGTGCGGCTACCATAGTAATGCCGAGCATCATGATGAACCCAACGTAGGTGCCGAAGTCGCAGGGAAGACCCATGCTGAGCGAGATGGCATAGGCGACGGCAGTGATTTTAAGGATGCTGCAAGGCATGTGGATAGTGGCACAGAGGGGGACGGTGAAGCTGGCTGTTTCGCTCCGTACGCCGTTTTTAATAGCCTGTTGAAGTGTGACGGGAATAGTGGCGGCCGACGAGGAAGTGCCCAAAGCTGTGACGTATGCCGGGAGCATGGTGACGAGCGAACGGAAGGGGTTCTTCTTGGTTACCATACCAGCAATGAGGAAGAGGAAGAGCAGCTCGGTGACGTGAAGCAGGAAGATGAAACCCACAATCTTGAGGAATGCGCCCAGAACGGCACCCACATGGCCTTCGGCCCCCATTTGCAGGAAAATGCCGAATATGTAGATAGGGAGACAGGGGATGATGACGCGGGTGATGACGCGTGTTACGATGTCGCGGAAATCTGTCAGGAAACCTTTCATAAATACCCCTGGGGTGGAACTGGCTGTTAGTCCGAGGATAAAAGCCAGCACCAATGCTGTGGTGACCGAGATGAATGGCGGCATCTCGATGGTGAAATAAGGCGTGAGGCGGTTGCTCATGTCCATATTGCCCAACGAAGAGAGGCCGTCACCAAGAATATAGGGATAGGTGAAATAACAGGAGAAGTAGGAGAAGATGCCCGACAGGACGGTGGAGCCGTAGGCCAAAGCAACCGTGATGAGGAGCAGTTTGCCAGCTCCGTTGCCCAGGTCAGAGATGCCGGGAGCCACCAATCCAATAATCAGCAGGGGGATGAACATCCCCAGGAAGTTGCCGAATATGGAGTTGAAGGTGAGAAATACGCGTACAGCCCATCCGGGGAAAAAGAACGAGCAAAGGATACCAAGGGCTATGGCCACCAAAATTTTGGGCAGGATGCCAAACTTCTTCAAATTCATCGTTGACAGATATTAATGGAAACGGAGTGTGTCTAAAAAAAAGCCCCCAACGGTGCGGGGGCTTTATGTTGATAAAATGTAATGTACACCGTGTACGTTGGTTAATCTCTGCGGGCGAGATTATTTGTTGTAACGCTGGCACTCTTTTGGGGTGACGCAGGTACCGGTGGCGCGGCAAACAAGGATGCGTTCCTCGAGTACTTCGGCAGCGCTTGCGCTGATTTCGGGGAGGGTGCGGATAACCTTGTAGGCTTCGAATTTCATCTTGCGGGAGGTATTGCCCACATGTGTGATTTCGCCATAGGCTTCGATATAGTCGCCGGCGTAGACAGGAGCCTTGAATTCGACCATGTCGTATGCGCAGAAGAGACCTTCGTCGCCGTCCTGTTTGATAAGTAATTCAGTAGCCACGTCGCCAAAGAGGTGAACCATGTGTGCGCCATCGACGAGATTGCCGCCGTAGTGGGCGTCTTTTGCGCTCATGCGAACGCGGAGCATAGAGGTAACTGCCATAGTGTGGATGTTTTTATTGTTTATAATTCTTTTGTTATTGCGTTGTGCTATTGGGTATTGCGGCACGCAAGCGACCAAGCCCAACCGCTGTTCAGTGTTTGCAAAGATACGTAATTTCAGCCGAATGGAAAAATATTTTTTTGTCATTTGGGAAAAAGTGAGTATCTTTGCAGACGGATTATAAAAGATAAAACATGGAATAAGAACTGATAAAAGAAAATAAAGACATATAGCATTGACTACCATTTCGCGTTCAAAATAAGCCTCGGAAACTGATTTTGACAATCGGGAAAGATAGTTCAAACAAGGTCTTGGATCAGGGTCGATACCCTACTCAGAATGATGCATTTATCCTTCATTATTATTTGAATTTAGTTAATCTTCTAATACTACTCAAATATATATAGTATCGAAGCCCCCAAAATTCAAAATAGAATGACTGAAGAATGCCAAAAAAAGCTTAATCCTTTATATTTATTTGTATATTTATGAGAAAGTCATTTGGTTCTGTCAGGGGAATGCTCACCAATACAATTAATTCTATTTGCTATCGTTTTAAGAATGATCGAGTTGAAATAATAATTAAAACAAATACCTAGATGGAACGTTACGCAAGAGACATAACAAAGGGGAGCTACACACCTTCTTTTTTTACTATTCGAATTCCCAATAATGAGAATTATGAAAATCTGTTTGAAAACGAGAGAATGAGTGAGCAGGCAGAGGCGTATTTTTTACACGAATACATCCATTTTCTCCAAGATTTGACTACCATTCCTGGATTGTCAAATATTAGTATTGTTGTTGATTATATGAAGTGGGTTACACATCAAGGGAAGGATGGAAAACTTTGGGTTCCATCTGACCCCAAACCAGAAGATGGATATAACTTATGGAATAATCAAACTCTGAGTAATGAAAGGATAGGACATGGCGCATTAAAAGATGTCGTAGTAAAAGAGATAACAGGATTTGAATTGAATAATCAAGACATAATAGTAGTAAATGGAATATCTCATTCACTGTTGAATTCAATAGTGTCATTTAAAGACTCAAACAACCATGATAGGTTTTATATAATTGGAGAATATGCCATATCTGAAAGTATGGCTTACACTATAGAGCAGATGATATATCCCAATGTATTGCCTGATGCGTACGATTGTCCTTACAACATTATAAAAATTGTATGCAACAAATACTTACCAGAGTTTGCAGATGATCCATGCAAAATAGTAGCATTGTGTGATGCATGCCTATTGTTCTCTTTTCCTGGACGTATTTTTAAGATGGCTATTGAACTATTGAAATCGATTAATTACAAATCTTTGTCAGCTGAGCAAGTATTTGACATTGTTTCACAGAACGAAGATATTTTAAAAACAGAACATACCATAGTCAAAGGAATAGCCATGAGTGACCATTTGGAAAAGTATTCCATAATGGCAGCTGAGCAACTTAGTGGTTATTTTACTACAGACAACTATGATAAAGAAAGGCTCTTTTCTGTACGTATGTTGAATGTGGCATTGGAAATACGCAAACAGCACCCATATTTCATGCTAGATATAGCCAGGGGAGGGGTACTTCGAGAAAACAATCATCTTCGTTTTATTATAGGAATACTTGGGTGTCCAGTTATTCTAAATAACACAAATGGCTTAACTACAATCATTGGTCGAATATCCTTTTGCCTAAATAATGACCCATCCTGCTTCTGGGTTTTCAATCAGATGTATAATATTTTTAAGCATGGTTGCCTGCACGATAACACATATAAATGCGAGATGATTGATTGGTGCAAAGAGAGTTTCAAACAAAAAAACGTAAAGGATTTGACAACAAAAGGCGATGATTGTTTTTATTCTCCTTGGAAGAGAATGTCAGATGAGGAGTTCCAGCTATGTACGTTTGGAAGGTTTTGGAGGACAATTAAATTGAGTGGAATAGAACCAGTGAGCTTGATGGAAGGCAACAATTCTGTTAATTGAATTATCTGAGTATATGGATGAAATATCCGATGTCATTAAGCCCTTGCCCTGCATATTTTACATTCGGTTACCAAGAATAAAACAGTTTTACCAATATGTATTCAGTGTGTGTTTTCCTGAAATCGCTTGACAGATTTTTGCTGGTTAAACTGATTGGCTTGTCAAATAATCTGCTGCCGTACGGAATTGCTTGACAGAGGAGATGGCAATGGATAAGCACGAAATTAATAAGGCCGCCGATGCATTTGCATTGGTGGCCTTAGGTTATAAAGCTTTAAGAAAGCTTGTTGTATTACTTGATGATGTAGTCGACGAAGATGCCGGGAGTCTTGACATTTTCGGGGGCGATGCTGCCGGTTTTCACAATTTCCTGCGGTTCGACGATAACCACATCGGCTGCGGTTGCCATCATGGGGCAGAAGTTCTGGGAAGTACCCTTGTACACCAGGTTACCGCTCTCGTCGCAGATGTTGGCTCCGATGATGGCCACATCGGCGCGGATGGGTTTCTCCAGAAGATATTCCACACCGTCCACAGTTACTTTCTGTTTGCCGTTCTCGACCACAGTGCCCAGACCGGTGGTGGTAAGAACACCGCCCAGACCGGCGCCAGCGGCACGTATTTGTTCGGCCAAAGTGCCCTGGGGCTGAAGGGTTACATTCAGTTCACCGGCATTCATCTGGTCGATAGTGTTGTTGTTGGTGCCGATATGAGTGGCAATAAGGTTCTTCACCTGATGGTTGGTGATAAGTTTGCCCACGCCCACTTCGGGGTATGCAGTATCGTTGCAGATAATGGTAAGGTCTTTCACTCCCTTCTCAACGAGAGCGTCGATTAAAGCGATAGGATTGCCCACACCGAGGAATCCGCCAACCATTACAGTCATGCCGTCCTTAATCATGTCGGCAGCTTCTTTTACAGTTACGAATTTATTCATATGTAATTTTTTTTATGTTTTTATTCATTTGTTAATGGTGGCCTATCTGCGGTTCGCGGTGGAGCCTGAACCGGTTTTAAGCACCATTTTTTTGTTTTGTTCTATTTTTTAGCCGTTGTTATTGACTGTTTATTAATAGTTTCTAACAGAAATTATTCTTTTGTATCCTGTTCGGTATCAAATTGCAAATATATGAATTTTTTCGCAATCGGAAAAAAATTTTGTCTATTTAATATTTTCTGTGTACTTTTGCACCGATTTTTGCGTTATTAGGCAAACGAATAATATCAGAAAAAAAGAGAATGAAAAAAGCAGCATTTATAGTAGCAATGGTATGGGCTCTCTGTGGTGCGGCCATGGCGCAGGACTACGTTGTTCCTGTCGAGACATGGGACTACGAAGAAATCAATGGCAGCAACTATCACGGATATGCCTTCCATGAGTCGTGGGATGTGGATTTCACTATCGAGAACCAGGATGGCCGCTACACTCCTACCGAGGAGGACATAGCCGAGGCAGAGCGTATCATACAGAAGCGTCTCGCATACGTGAACCGGTATCATGTCAATCAGGAAGGCGACTGCCCGGTAGTAGACGAGCATATACGCAAATATGAACGCCAATATGTGGGCTTCACCGACATCACCGGCTGCCATATTGTATGGGTAAACTTTGTATGGGATGAAAATGCTGCCGAGCGTCTTACACAGGACATTGTGCTGACCGAAGGCGGTTGCGGACACTATTGGCATATCAAAGTCAATCTCTCAACCGGCAAGCTGTCGGCCCCCGAGGTCAACAGCTATGGTGATGTGAAATTTATACCCCGCACCAAGAAACCCGCCCACCGTATCAGCCGTCCCAAACGGCCACAGGCTCCGGGCAAAGTGCGCAAAACCGGTATTCCTCACGACCCTCAAGAGGCTCGTTTCTAATAGCAACTAATATCCTATCACGCCCATTTACGTTATGTCTTCCGAAGGCAACGAACAGCATGTTTCACCGGAGGTGAGCCAGTCGGCCATTGTCGGGGACGATAAGATGCTGCATAAGGGCGAAGACAATATAATTTGGAAATTTATCAAGTTCGGCATAGTTGGCTTTTCCGGAGCAATAGTCGACTATGGTTTCCTGATATTGTTCATTGAGGTGTTCCATTGGCCCGACCTTGTGGCCAATGCGGGCAGTTTCACCCTCGCTGCCACATCAAACTATTTTCTCAACAGGATATGGACCTTCCGCAGCAAGGATAAAGAGGTGGGGAAAGAATACCTCAAGTTCTTCATTGTTTCCCTCATTGGTTTAGGCATCAGCACACTTACCATCTACCTGCTCGAACTGGCTTTGCCCGATTGGAGTGCCACTGTGGGCAAAGGCTTCCATTTCATCATTTTCATCAAATACTTCTACATACTCAAACTCATTGCTATAGCGGTTACCATGCTGTGGAATTTTTTTGGCAACGTGCTGTTCACTTTCAAGAAATAACGGTGCGGCATCGCTTAGCCTGGTGTCGGCCTCTTAAATATCCAATACGATGAAAAGAACAACCGTATTTGTACTATTCCTTTTGGCAGGAGGTTTGCTCTTTGCCCAGAAACCGCGTCCCGATGCATTCCCGCCAGCACCCGACACCCTTGCCCCCAAGGCGCTTACGATGGCCACCACCCTCGAAGAGATGTACCAGTGGAACCGGTATCCCACATACAATGTCTACATTGACATGATGCGGGACTTTGCAGACCGCTATCCTGAACTATGCCATCTCGACACTATAGGACTCTCTATTGAAGGGCGACTCATCCTATCGCTGGCCATTACCGGCTCATCTCTCACTGACGTATACCGGCCGGAATTTCTATATTCTTCAACGATGCATGGAGATGAGATAACAGGGTTTTATCTGATGCTGAGGCTTTGCGACACCCTGTTGCGGAGCTATGGAACATCTCCCGAAATCACTTCGTTGCTCAACACCACCCGGATATATATTAATCCGCTTTCCAATCCCGACGGTACCTATCATGGAGGCGACAGCACGGTTGCGGGCGCTTGGCGCTATAACTCCGATATGGTGGATCTGAACAGAAACTATCCCGACCCGTTCGGCACACCTCCTCTCGACTCCCTACAGCCGGAGAACCAAGCCATGATTGCTTACGTAGAGGGCCATAACTTCCTCCTCTCGGCCAACCTGCACGGGGGCTCGGAGGTGATGAACTATCCGTGGGACAGCTTCACCTCACAACAACGCCTCAACGAACACAGCGAGTGGTGGAAAGAGGTCAGCAAGCGATTTGTGGACACCTGCCGTAAGGTAGACCCGATGCGTTTCCGCGATGTAAACCACAGAGGCTATGTAAACGGGGGCGACTGGTACGTTATAAGCAATGGCAGACAGGACTATTTCAACTACTATCACAACATGCGTGAGTTGACAATGGAACTCTCTACCTCCAAGAAACTCTCTACCCATTTGCTTGACCACTATTGGCAATGCCTGTCGCAGTCGCTTATCAACTATATCAAGGAAATACATCATCTCGATGATACTACCACCGAAGGCATACAGTTGGTGGATGACCGTTACTGCGTTTATCCCAATCCCACGCGAGGCAAGGTTTGCATTGATACCCCTCAGGGTTGTCGAAGCCTCGACTTGTCCGGACGCCCGTCGGGAGTGTATATTGTCAATATAGATGGTCACGCTGTCAAAATCGTGAAATTGTAAGTGGCATCATCCCGCTATCATCATGTCTCGGTAGCCGTTCCGGCATTGGCCGAAAGGGATAATCTGCCCGGTCTGCTTTGCCGTTTGGGTGGGCAAACCCATCATGATTTTACCCTTTACATCTGTATCAATAATGAGGAAGGGGGCTATGGGTTTGAAGAGAACCAAGAGAGTTTGCAGCTGCTCAGACAGGCGACCGGCTTCCCCATGGTGGTGATAGACCGCAGTTCGCCCGGATGCGGATGGACAGGCAAGAAGAAAGGTGTGGGGTGGGCGCGCAAGCTCCTATTTGAGCGGATTATGGCTGAGCAGGGCGGCGACGACCTTGTGGTGAGTCTCGATGCTGATACCGATTTCGATGCTGATTATCTGGAAGCGGTGGTACGTGCGTTCAACAACTATCCGGAGTGCAGTGCCTTTTCGGTGCCATATTATCATCCTTTGAACGGTATCGATGCTCTCGACAGGCCGCTGTTGCGCTACGAATGCTACATGAGGCATTATCTGGTAAATCTTATGTCGATAGGCAACCCATACGCCTTTACCGCTTTGGGAAGTGCCATTGCATTTCCTTTGTGGGCTTATCGCAGGGTGGGGGGTATCACACCTCTGCAGGGAGGCGAAGATTTCTATTTGTTGCAGAAGTTCGTAAAGACGGGAACCATACTGCAGCATTTCCCTCATGATGAATATAGTGGTATGGTGGTTCGCCCCCAAGGGAGGGCCTCAGGCCGTGTGCCTTTCGGCACAGGTCCCGCAATAGCGGGTGGGGTAGGCGAGATGGAAACCCGGTATCCGTTCTATAGACCCGAGGGGTTCGCTGACATCAAGGCCACCTTCGATGCCTTTGCGCAACTATACGAAAGAGATATCGAAACTCCCATGACCTCCTTTTTGAGGCAGCAGCTGGATACGGACGACCTTTGGGAGCCGTTGCGCCGCAACTTCCGCACACGTGAGCACTTTGTGCATGCCTGTGTGGAACGTGTCGACGGACTCCGTATACTCCAGTATTTGAAAAACACCCCTGCCTTCCATCTTCCCGATAAGGCTTTGGGGGTTGACTTCAAGCAGGATACTATAGCCACACTTGATGCTTTCCGCCGTCAGCTTTTCGGGCAGGAAATGGAGTTGAGGCAAAAAACTCTAGCCACACTATCAAATAAAAAACGCTAATCTTCGTTATCACTATTATGGAAGAAAAGAATGTTATTGAAATAAAGAACAAACGGGCAGAGTATGAGTACTTTCTGCTTGACGATTATACTGCAGGCATTGTACTTACCGGCACCGAGATTAAGTCCATTCGCGACGGGAAGGCTAACCTGACCGATGCCTATTGTACTTTTATCGGCAATGAGCTGTTCGTGCGACAGATGCATATATCTGAATATCGTTTTGGTTCGTATCTCAACCATCCCGCCAAGCGCGACCGCAAGTTGTTGCTTAACAAGCGGGAGTTGCACAAATTGCAAAACAAGATAAAAGAACGCGGATTCACCATTATTCCCGTCATGCTGTTTGTCAATCCTCAGGGACGGGCCAAACTGCTCATTTCGTTGGCACGGGGCAAGAAGTTCTACGACAAACGCGAAAGCATCAAGGAGAAGGACACAAAGCGGGATATGCAGCGCGAATTGCGCAGATAGAGAGGGGGAACTGAAGCGAACCTACCCCGACCCTCAATGTAGAAATCACAGCGGTAATCAAGAAGGAATAATAAAAAATGATGTTATGAAGGTATTCAAATTTGGAGGTGCCTCGGTCAACAGTCCGGAAGCGGTGCGCAACATGGCCGACATTGTGCGGAGCTATAGTGATGACTCTCTGGTGGTGGTAGTATCAGCTATGGGCAAAACCACCAACAAACTGGAGCAGCTGGTGCCCGGTGTGCGTCCGGCCAGCGAGCATCAAGAATTGTTGCAAGTACTTTATAACTATCATATTGAAATCATCAACCAGCTGTTTCCCGACGCACATCAGGATATCTATACGGCTTTCAATTCCCTATTTGCCAAGTTGAAACAACAGGTAGCGCAATCGCCCACCCGCTATAATTTCGATTATGACCAAACGGTATGTTTCGGAGAACTGATGTCGACCATGATTATAAGCCATTACCTTAAGTTTATAGGGTTGGACAATCAATGGGTAGATATCCGTGAGCTTATCCGTACCGACAACAACTATCGTGAAGGGATAGTTGACTTTACAGCAACCCAACGCTGCCTGAAACAGTGGTGGGCGGAGCCGAGACAAACCTCGTTGATTGTGACACAGGGGTTCATAGCGGGCAATTCCGACGGGCATACTACCACCTTGGGACGTGAAGGCAGCGACTACAGTGCCTCAATTATCTCATATTGTCTCGATGCCGAAAGCATGACTATTTGGAAAGACGTCCCCGGATTTCTCAATGCCGACCCCAAGTATTTCTCCGATACTGTCAAGATAGAGCAAATACCATACAACGAGGCCATCGAGCTGGCATACTATGGCGCCAGTGTTATACATCCCAAGACAGTAAAACCCATCCAAAATAAAAACATCCAGCTTCATATCAAGTCGTTCCTCACTCCGGATGCCCCCGGTTCGGTCATTGGCCCGTTCGAGACCATCCAGCCCCTAACACCGCTTTACATCATAAAGAACAACCAGACACTGCTTTCGGTGCTTCCCAAAGATTTCAGTTTCATTGCAGAAGACAATCTCCAAACAATCTTTGCCACACTCTCGCAGTTGAATATCCGGGTCAATATGATGCAGAATTCGGCACTCAGTTTTTCGCTGTGTATTGACGACAATGAGATGCTCCTTTCCCAACTACGTCAGCGTCTCTCGCCACAGTTCCGTCTGCGCTACAATCTGGGGTTGCAGCTCATCACCATCCGCTACTACACCCAGGACATCATTGACCGCATAGTGGGCAACAGCACCATACTGCTCCAGCAGCGTTCGCGCAACACCACCCAGCTTATCATACAATGAAATGAACCCGTTATACACCATCCACTGACAAATATCCAACGTCCCTACGCTCATCCCATAAATAGTCTGTCATCATGAAAACAATACTACCCTCAAGTACCTCGTCCCTCAGCCGTCTCAACCGTATGTTGTCCGGAAAGGACTATGACAATGCCCGTTTCTTCCTCCTTGTGGATGAGAACAGCTATAATCACTGCCTGGCTTCATTCATTTCGCGTGTCAGCAGGGTGGAGGAGTCTGAATTTTTGGAGGTGCCCGTTGGCGAAGAGTGTAAAGACTTGTCCATTGCCTCTCAACTGTGGCAAACACTGCTCGAGAGTAATGCCGACCGTGACACGGTGATAATAAATATTGGAGGTGGGTGTGTGAGCGACTTGGGCGGTTTTGTGGCCGCGGGCTACAAGCGGGGGATACGCTATGTCAATGTTCCTACAACCCTTGTGGGTATGGTGGATGCTGCCATAGGTGGCAAAACAGCACTCAACCTCGAAGGGAGCAAGAACCAGATAGGTTTTTTCCATCAACCGGAAATCGTGTGCATAGAGCCTGAATTTCTCTCCACTCTGCCCGACGAGGAGTATTTCAATGGCGTGTGCGAGATGCTGAAAACCTTCATGATAGGCGACCGTGAAGCCTACGAGAGCCTTTGCAACATGGTGCTGGGCGGTAATTTGGAGGTAACTCCACAGATGATATCGTCCTGCGCAGCCATCAAACTGGCTGTGGTGAAGGAAGACCCGCATGAGCGAGGCATCCGCCGTATCCTGAATTTAGGGCATACCTTTGGTCATGCCATCGAGGCCTACAGCCATCATGAGGGCCAGACCCTGTTGTCGCATGGACTGGCTGTGGGCATAGGGCTGCTATGTGCACTTTATCTTTCGGTGCATAAACTGGGAATGGATGCCGCATATCTCGAACGCTACCGCTCGGTAATATCCAAGCTGGTGACGCTGCCCCATTACACCCTGCGCGACACCGAAGAGCTGCTCTCCTATATGCGTCAGGACAAAAAGAATAGCGACGGCAATATCTGCTGTGTTCTGATGCAGGACATCACCGCCCCCGTAATCAATCTTCCCGTCAGCGAATTGGAAATACGCGATACATTTCTGAAGTTATGTTAGAGTTACTCTCACCGGCCAAGAACTATGAACAGGGTTGTGAAGCCATCAACCATGGGGCCGATGCTGTGTATATAGGAGCCCCGTCGTTTGGTGCCCGTGTGGCAGCCGGCAACAGTGTTGAGGAGATAGAGTCGTTGGCCCGCTATGCCCACCTCTACCATGCAAAAGTGTTTGCGACGGTCAATACCTTGCTTTTCGACGATGAGGTGGAAGAGGCAGTCAAACTGCTTCACCAACTCTATAATGCAGGAGTCGATGCAGCCATCATCCAGGATTTAGGACTCTTGGAGTGCGACCTTCCACCCATCGAGCTTCATGCCAGCACCCAAACCCACAACGCATCCCTGGAGCGCATCCAGTTTATGGAGCAGGTGGGCTTCAGCCGTGTTATTCTGGCCAGAGAGACATCGCTGGAGCAGATGAAACAGATTCGCAGTAACACACACATCGATCTCGAGGCTTTTGTGCAGGGAGCCCTCTGTGTGTGCTACAGCGGGCAGTGTTACCTTAGTCAATACATCAGTGGGCGGAGTGGCAACCGGGGTTGTTGCGGTCAACCCTGCCGGTCAGCCTACGATCTCTACAATGGTCAAGGGCGAATGCTTCTCAAAGACAGTCACCTCCTGTCGCTCAAGGACTTCTCGGCTGCACAACAATTACAAAGAATGATAGATGCCGGCATCACCTCGTTCAAGATAGAGGGCCGATTGAAGGATATGGGATATGTGAAAAATGTCACCGCCTACTATCGCCAACTGCTTGACAGCATTATGGAAGGCCGTCCCGACCTCCATCCTTCCTCGTCGGGCAAGTGCCGCTTCTTTTTCGTACCCGACTTGGAGAAGACGTTCAACCGTGGGTTCACCGACTACTTTTTGCGGCAACGCCAACCTATGGCCTCGTTTGCCACCCAGAAGTCTCTGGGCAAACGCTTGGGAAAGGTGAAAAGTGTGGGCAACGGCAGCATCACCCTCAACACCCGTGAACCGCTCACGTCGGGCGACGGTCTCTGTTTTTTCAATAGTCAAGGACAGTTGGAAGGCTTTCTGGTCAATCGGGTGCAGGGCAACACCTTTTTCCCCAACCGCATGCCGCAGGATATAGCGGCGGGTACTACCCTTTGGCGTAATAACGACCAGTCGTTCAACAAGCTGCTGCAAGCCAATAGTGCCATTCGGAGGATAGGAGTCGCTATCACCGTTTCCGACACCGACAACGGGCTTCGACTCGAAATGGTCGATGCCGAGGGGTGTAGGGGCGAGAGTGCTGTGGTGTGCGACAAGCAGCCGGCACGCCAACCCGAACGGGCATTGGAGCAGATAGAAAAGCAAGTATCCAAGTTGGGCGACACAGTTTTCGAGGTCACCGCTGTCAGCAACCAATGCAAAGGTGTCTATTTCATCCCTGCTGCGGTGCTCAATGAGTTGCGCCGGCAGGCTGTGTCGCAGCTCGAGTCCAACCGCATTGCCGACCACATGCAGCGTCGAGGCCACTCCGGCACTCTTGCACAGCGACTTTCAAACCATGCTCCATATATCAGTCCGTCGGTAGACTATAGGGCCAATATTCTCAACGCCCATACCGAAAGTTTTTATCGTCGTCACGGGGTAGAGCAGTTGGAATATGGATTGGAGAAGACTCTGGACTATGAGGGCAAATCATTAATGACCACAAAATACTGTTTGCGATATGAGTTGGGCTGTTGCCTGAAGGGGAAATCCACGGGTCAATCCCGAGTGGCAGTTTCGCCCGGCGATACCCTCTATCTCAACAATAACAGGAACTGGTTCCGTCTTGATTTCGACTGCCGCCAATGCCAGATGACACTTACCGCCGTCAAAGCACCATTCCAGCAGGAGGCACATTGATGTTCCGATAGAAATTGTGCGGGTAAAATAAAATGAGTATCTTTGCAACCGCTCCCGAAAGGAAAGAACTCTTGATGACATTGTAAATAAAGACGATAGCAACATGAGGTATATCCGTAAATTCATCATTACATCAGTTGTATCAGCCGTTATGTGGGTAGGATGCTCCTCGCCCAGTCAGGAGGCCGAACCGGTTGTGAAAGATTGCGAGGCAGAATATGCCGAAGTGTGCGAAACTCCATTTACAACCACCACTGCTGCCATCAAACGGATGGACGACTATCTGGCCGACTTTGGACAGGAGAACTGTGCTCATGTGGCCGACGTGAAGCGTATGAAAGAGTTGTTCGAGAAGATGGATTTGTTCTTCAACAACAAACAATACGACTCGTATTACGAGTATCTTACCAAGTCGCAACAGGTGGAAGAATGGTTCTTGAATAGCGGCTACCGCACAGTGCGTGCCACTTGGCTGCAACTCTACGAGAAGGACAAGCAGGCTATGCTCGAAAACGCCATCATTGACATCACTGCCGAATCGTTTGTGGAAAACATGAAAGAGGATGTGGAGCGCATAGTGCAGGAAGAGGTGTGTGGGAAAGGCCCTTTAAGGTGGGATATTACGTCGGTCGATATTGTGCGAATCGAGATGCCCACGCGCCTTTCAGGCCTTCCCGGCAAGCAGTGCAAAGCGTTGTTCCGAGTGCACATCTCGGGGCCTTTGGGTTGGCGTTCCGGCTCCGTCAAGGTCTCTTTGCTTTCACAGCTCCATTACTCCGCTTCGGGCTCATTGGAGTATCGGTTGGTCGACTATGCCATCACAGAGCGGAGCGGGAGCATGCCGCTATTCAGTTGACCCCCAATCGGCCAATATAGGCTGTTCGGTACACCACTTGTTGCCTGTTGTATCCCCAAATTCATACTGAACGAAGAGCGAACCTTCCCCGAACCTACCTCTTGTGCAGTTTGTGGTGAAATAGTATTGTGTTTTATGACAGACGTGCGGTAGCTGCAAGTTCTTGTGATATAAGTTGGTGGGACTATTATAGGAAGTTTAGGGGAAAAATAGGGTTGAAATAGGGATTTTTCCTGAAAAAATGGTTGTACTTTTGCATCGTGAAAAAAGACGCTGGGCAATACCAATAGTTGCAAGTCGTCTGAAACAAGCAAAAAAAGAAAGTAAAACAATAAAACAGAAAGGAGAAATAACATGAAAATGTCCCGTTTAGTAAGCATCGCTCTTCTTGGAGTGGCTTTGACACTTACTCCGGTATATGCACAAAGAGGTGGTGGCGGTAGCCGCGGTGGCGGTGGTGGCCATAGTAGCGGGAGCAGCGTGAGCAGCAGCCGCGGTGGCGGCGGCGGTTTTTCGAGCAGCCGCAGCAGTGGCTCAAGCTACTCGGGCAGCCGCAGCAGCTCCAGTTTTTCAAGCCGCAGCAGCAGTAGCTCACCCAGTTATTCCAGCCGCAGTTCCTCAAGTTATTCCAGCCGTAGCAGTTCGGGTGTGAGCGATCGAGGCAGCAGCTTCTCATCCAGCCGCAGCGAGTCTTCGTTCCCCTCCAGCCGCTCATCCTATCGTAGCGGCGGTGACGACTCTGGAGAATCCACAATGCGTTCCAGCGGTATGCGTTCCCGTTCGGGCAGCGTTCCCGACCAGATTCGCAGCCGCAGTGCCCAGTCATCGCGCAGCACCAGTGTAGGACCCCAGCGCAGTGCAGGTTCCCGCGTCGATGCCCCCAAGGAAGGCGGCAGAGTTGTTGGAACCAGTGGTCGCCCCAGCGGCATTGCACCGGCTCCACAGGGTGGATATGCCCGTCCGGGTCACCCGGGACCTATGCCTCCGTCACACAGACCCATCCATCCCGCACCTTACTTCTGGCATCCCCATCACCACTGCATGGTCCATTGCCACAGACTCTACTGGGATCCTTTCATCCCGAGACCCTACTACTGGCCTGGCTTCTGGGGGTATTGCGATAGCTACTGGTTCGACTATCATGTAACCGATGTGGTTGTGGTGCGCCAGTATGTCAAGGAGACCTACAGTCTGGATCTGATTACCTACGCCATGAGTGGAAACTATATGTATGCTCTGGTCAACGACCCCGATGGCCACACCTACCTCCAGATTTACGACAGAAATGACAAGCTCTTGGCCGAACAGCAGGTGAGCCGCAAGTACTGCAAAATCGAGGTCGATCCCGAGAACGGCGGCTGCTGGATAATGAAGAAACGCGATAAAGATCCCCTCCTTTTCTTCTACACCGAGGACGGTCAGCTGCTCATATACGAGGCCGATTAATGCCCCGAACAATCGAATCAAGAGTGTAAAGTTATCTTACTATAGCAGGAGGTCGACGAGACTTCCTGCTTCTTTTTGTGCCATGCGCTCTGCCATTCCTCCCCGCCGAAGTCTTAGTGCAACAGCACTCACGCTACCCGAATTCCACACCGCTCAACTATTTTCGCTCTAATCGAAATAAATTTTGTATTTTTGCAGTCCGATTTCATCATAGGGGTACTTGATAACCCCCTTTAACAAAACAAGATAATGCAGAATAAGACCCTACCGGTAAGCACTTTGTTCGTCGTCTTGGCAACGGTGTTTACCTCCTGTCTGATAGCGGCGAACCTTTTCGCATTGAAACAATTCAGTTTTGGCCCCGTCAATTTCACTGGGGCGTTGCTGGTATTTCCTATCAGTTACATCATCAACGATGTTGTCGCCGAAGTGTGGGGCTATCGCCGAACCCGTAAGCTTATCTGGCTAGCCTTCGGGGTCAATTTCCTTTTTGTGCTGCTCGGTGCCTTAGTCGACTTCCTGCCCGGTGTGGGGGACAATGTAGAGAGTTTCCACGCCATTTTCGGCCTGGCTCCCCGTGTGGCAGCCGCCTCTTTCATTGCTTTTCTTGTCGGCTCGTTTGTCAATGCCGCCATCCTTTCACGTATGAAAGTGTGGTGCAAAGGCCGTTGGTTTCCGCTCAGGGCTGTGCTGAGCACGCTGGGTGGCGAGTTGTGCGATTCGCTCATCTTTTTCCCCATTGCGTTGGCTGGCCTTGTGCCTTGGCAGGCAATGCCCAGTTTCGTGTTGTGGCAGGTGGCACTCAAAACCCTCTACGAGATAGTGATTCTCCCGGTCACCGTGAGGGTCGTCAAGGCAATCAAGCTTCGTGAGAATGTCGATGTCTACGACAACGGCATCTCCTACAATATTTTCAAGTGAAGTTACACATATAAATCAAATACGATGGACAGAACCAAAGATAATTTGCAGGTGTTGGGTCATCACACCGAATACAGAACCGATTATGACCCCGAAGTGTTGGAGACTTTCGAAAATCAGCATCCCGACCACGACTATTGGGTGGAGTTTCTCTGCCCCGAGTTCACCACGCTGTGTCCCATCACCGGGCAGCCCGATTTTGCCGAAATCCGCATTCGCTACATCCCCGACCAGCGCATGGTAGAGAGCAAAAGTCTCAAACTCTATCTTTTCTCTTTCCGCAATCATGGCGACTTCCACGAGGACTGTGTCAACATCATCATGAACGACCTCAATCGCCTCATGGAGCCACGCTATATCGAGGTGCAGGGCCTTTTTGTGCCACGCGGAGGCATCGCCATCCACCCCTTTGCCAACTTCGGCCGTCCCGGCACCAAGTACGAGACCCTCGCCAACCACCGCATGATGAACTACCGTCTCAACTAGTCCACATACTCTTGCTGCCAGATTCCGGTGTGTGGCACCTTCCTCTCGGGCATCCCTCTTCTCGTGTGAATAGGGATTCCCGAGTTTTTTTGTCCCGTTCATAAAAAAGATTTGTCTATTTGAAAAATAGTTAGTAATTTTGCAAAATCAATATGGCCAGAAACAATCAACATATTAACGTCCGTATGAGTTTCTTAAACATTAAGAAAAGAGACGTTTATGTGTGTCTGTAGGTTACATTCGGCATTGCCAGTGTGGCCTTTTTCTTTTTGTCGCAACAGACAATTTCATCATTCAATAAGTTAATATTTAATCTTTAAAATCGTTATATTATGGAATTACCATTTGCAGAAGCGTGGAAAATCAAGATGGTTGAACCTATCAAGAAATCCACCCGCGAACAGCGCGAAAAATGGCTCGAAGAAGCCCACCAGAACATTTTCATGTTGAAGAGCGATTACGTCTACATCGACCTCCTCACCGACTCCGGCACCGGCGCCATGAGCGACCGCCAGTGGAGCGCCATGATGATGGGTGACGAAAGCTACGGCGGAGCCCGCAGCTTCTTCCACATGAAGGACACCATCACCGAGCTCACCGGCTTCGACTATGTCATCCCCACCCACCAGGGCCGTGCTGCCGAGAACGTCCTGTTCAGCTACCTCGTAAAACCCGGCATGGTTGTGCCCGGCAACGCCCACTTCGACACCACCAAGGGCCACATCGAGAGCCGCAAGGCCTTCGCCATCGATGTCACCGTCCCCGAAGCCTACGACACTCAGCTCGAAGTCCCCTTCAAAGGCAATGTCAGCCTCGAGAAACTCGAAAAGGTGCTTCAGGAAAATAAGGGCAATGTCCCCTTCATGGTCCTCACCGTCACCAACAACACCGTCGGCGGTCAGCCCGTCAGCATGAAGAACATCCGCGAAACCTGCGAACTCTGCCACAAATACGGTGTCCCCGTCAACATGGACAGCGCCCGTTTCATCGAGAACGCCTATTTCATCAAAACCCGTGAAGAAGGCTATGCCAACAAGACCCTCCGCGAAATCGCCCGCGAAATGTTCAGCTATGCCGACAGCATGACCATGAGCGCCAAGAAAGACGGTTTGGTCAACATGGGTGGTTTCATCGCCACCAACAAGAAAGACTGGTACGAAGGTGCCAAGCTCTTCTGCATCCCCTTCGAAGGCTTCCTCACCTATGGCGGTATGAATGGCCGCGATATGGACGCCCTCGCCGTTGGTCTGAAAGAGAACATTGAGTTCGACATGGTCGAAACCCGCATCAAGCAGGTCCAGTACCTCGCCGCCAAACTCGACGAATACGGCATCCCCTACCAGCGCCCCGCCGGTGGTCACGCCATCTTTGTCGATGCCGACAGAATCCTCTCCCAGATTCCCAAGGAAGAGTTCCCCGCCCAGACCCTTACCTGCGAGCTCTACCTTGAAGCCGGTATCCGTGCTTGCGAAATTGGCTATGTCCTGGCCGACCGCGACCCCGTGACCCGTGAAAACCGCTTTGGTGGCAACGACTTCGTGCGCCTCTGCATCCCCCGTCGTGTCTACACCAACAACCACATGGATGTCATCGCCGCCGCCCTCAAGAATGTGTACGACCGTCGCGAAACCATCAAACGCGGTCTCGAAATCACTTGGGAAGCCGAGCTCATGCGCCACTTCACCTGCCAGTTCAAACGCCTGAAATAGTTTCTCGCCGTTTTCTGACACACAATAAAAAGCGGGTGCCTCAATCCTATTTGGGGCACCCGCTTCATTATATTGTGTTGTCTGCCTTAAGCGGGTCTACGGCTCTTCCAGCGCCATAATATAGGCCATTTTTCTTGGCTCAGTCGCCATGCGTTCCGGGCTCATCTTCCGCTATATCCTCCTTGGTAAGCATGCTGTCGCATTGAGGGCATCGCCCCAGCGCGTCGGCATCGAAAGTCCCGCCGCATTCGCATGTGGGGTCCCATCCCCAGCCGCCGCTCCATCTTACGTATGCGTGTCAATTGCTCCATAATTGCGTCACATTTTGGAAATAATCTAACCGCTCCAATTCTTTACTCACTGTGTTTACAATTATAGATTTTCTACTCACTGCGTAGAAAATAATAGGAAAGGACTTATCAACCCCTGTTCCTAACTTGTTTTGTATGATGTTAGATTCTTTGCTCAGATTAATCTGTTATAGTTTCTTTCCATCTCCGTCTTCAACAAGTCCTCCAGCCGTCGCTCCTTTTCACGTATGCGCAATATCCCCTCTTGCGATGGGTCCGCCGTCAGGTGGGGGTATGTCCCCTTGGCGAGGTATATAAATCATCCATAAACTGCAGTCATTTTAAAATCACAAAGATACACATCTTTCTTGACATAGCATGTATCTAGGATATTTTAGCCATCAACCGTCGTGTCAGTCAGAATTGTATTTCTCGTGTTAGTTTTTTTCAAAAAACTTAACCGGACAATAATGACGTGTTAAAAAAAATGGAATTTCTTAACACGTTCTTCTGCTCATGTTATACTTTTTCATTTTCTTTAACATGAACCGACTCTATGCTGTCTGTCGTTACAGATGGATTAAATTCGCCAAATGATACAAACAAGTCCATCAATTTAGTATTAATATAGTAATTTTCTTTGCCAATCTTTTCTTTATGTAACAAACCAAGTGTCACAATCTTGTCAAGATACTTTGCTGCAGTTTGTCGTGATAGTTGCAGGTTTTTCTCAACGTGCTCAATTTTGGTGTAAGGGTGATAGAATAGACCGTTAATAAGGTCGTGGCTGTATTTCTTGCCGAATGCTGGGCGAAGTATTCTTTTATATTCATCCATCATCGCTCCAATACTTTTTACCAGAGTGATAGTGTCTTCTGCAGTGGATTCTACACCTTTTAAGATAAATAATATCCAGTCTTCCCATTCCTTTGCATTGTCGGTGTTTTTGTCCCTAATGGCTTGCAACAGCCGATAATAATCACCCTTATTATGAGTGATATACCTACTAAGATATAGTATTGGTAAATCTAGCAATCCATTAATAACAAGGTACAGAATGTTGAGGATACGACCGGTTCGCCCGTTACCGTCGTAAAAAGGATGTATGCTTTCAAACTGATGATGGATAATGGCCATTTTGATTAGTGGGTCGAGAGAACACAATTCATCATCATTAATGAACTGCTCAAGGTTTGTCATATACCTGAGGACATCTTGCCCATCTTGTGGCGGCACATATACCACAACATCATCCGACCGCTTCAATTTTGTTCCAGGGTTTGTTCGGAAACCTGCTGTATTTTCCTCTAAAACCTCCTGAATGTGTTTGATGTCATTCAATGTGAGAATATTTTTCCCTCTGACCAAACGGAATCCTGTCGTTATTGCCTCTCTATAATGGAGGACTTCTTTTGTGGCAGCGTTGACAGGAGGAAGATTCGGATCTAATTCTGCGCGGTATAGTTCGTCATGTGTAGTAACAATACTTTCTACCATTGAACTGTCCCGTGCCTCTTGGAGAGTAAGGCTGCTGATTAGGATTTGCTCATTCGGGATAGTCTGTGCAACGCCTTTCAGTTCCGCCAATTTTCGTGTGGCACGGTTGACTTGTTTCAATATTTCTTTTGTCTCCAAGTCGTAAGACAACGGTAGTGCAGGTATAATGTAGTATTCCATATATAATCAAATGTTTTTGTGTTCAGTAGCTGGTGAAGCCTGTCCTCAGTTTCTTCAACATCTCGTCTATCTTCTTTCTCGATATGCTTTTGGGGGCAGCATTGCTCTCTTCTAAGGGTGATTATTTATATTTCTTCAATTCCAATGGTCTTTAAATAATTGTATGTTCCATCATAATACTCTGGTAGTCTTGTGTGGTCCTTTGGATCACCCTTAGGAATGCATATAATCATTCCCTGCCGCGCACGTGTCATCAATACTCGATAGGCGTTAAGTTGATAAGACTGGGCATCTTTGGACCTGATTTTATTCCATCTACTTCCTTTGAAAGCGTTGTGGTCCCATCCATTTGAACTATATCGAAAGTCTCCATCCCACACAAGGCAGGTCCAATCCAGTTCTAAACCTTGGATATCAAATTCTGTTGCCACATCTTCTAAGAATAGTGACGAACGGACGTCCATTTTATCAGCCAAGAACCAATGCTCTACATCGGGTTGTAAACGGACATCAATAGCAAGTGGTTTTAAACGGTATGCTTGAGACGATACAACGATACCATAACGTTCGGAACCACGAGCTTTTGTCTCAAGCCACCGTTTGGCTTTTTCCAAATCTCGTGTCAATAAAAGAGGATACTTATCTTTGAACTCCTTATACAATTTCTGTGATTGTTCGATATTTCTTTCTAATAGATTATGTACAAAGTTAGATAAGGTCTCTGCCCTAAATGAACGCATAGAAACTGATAGGTGTAGTTGGTCGACTTGTTTCGCATTTTTGTTATTTGCTATAAGCTCTGCAACATTTCCTTCTGCGTATTCCTTATCTGTGAGATGCTTGGAGAGATATACTTTCCAATCGGGAAATGTTTTATTAACTGCACGAATCCATTCACCTATACCAGCCTCACCGGTGTTTATCTCTTGTCCCCCACCCACCAGACATACAATAACTGCCCAGTCTTTTCTTAAGTCAAGTGACCAAATCAAAAATTCCGCTTCAGACATTGGGAAATCAGGCACTTTATTCATTCCACCACGACTTCCGCCACGGGCCAGCCATCCGGATAAATGTTCTAAATCCCATGAACGTTGTGCTTCGTCAAAAATAGCTACATGTTCAACTTCTCCATGACCAGCAGTTCGATGTGATACGGATTTAGTCTTATCGATCTCTAACTTACCATTTTCAATGGGTAATTTTATCTTTGCCAACATATTGGAACGGTATCGATGGATAATCTGAATAAATTGCGATACCTCTCGTTTTGCATCAGTGATATTGCATTTGTTCCCTTTCTCATGCTCTTTTCGTTGTTTGTCTTTGGCTAAAGCAGCGGTTAATACCTTTACCAAAGGGCCATTTCCGGAAAGATAAACGGCCAGATTGCGTTCATCTTCAGGTACATTTTCTTCTTTCACTGATTGCTGGATCGCTACATTCAATCCAACGAGTGTTTTTCCTGCGCCAGGGACCCCTGTCACAAAACATATACTTTTTTCACTATTTTGTTTGCTTCTCTGAATAACATCTAATACGAACTGTGTAGTCTCTTTAAGTGCATCTCCTGCAGCCTCATGGCGTGTAATATCTTCTACTGAATGATTCTGATAAAGAGCGCTTGCAGCTTCAATAATGGTTGGGGTTGGGGAATATCGGCTTATTGCCCAAGTGTCAAATTCACTTTCATCTGATGGTTGTGCACACTCATGCTCTATTACACTGTTAATAATCTTTTGTAAACTATCTATATTTGACATTAAAGGATTATAGATGTGGTCATCATAGATCGAAAACTTTAAATGATGGCTAATATCCGTTGCATTAGTGGCAACAAGTATAGGTACAATTATGCGATGGTGACTGTCTAGGTGAAAATTTTTTAGATCAAGTGCATAATCCAACACCTGCTCCATGTCGGACTGTAGATAAGCACTCTGTCCCGCTTTGAACTCTATTGTATATACAATGCCTCTAAGAAGTAGAACCACATCAATACGTTTTCCTAATCGAGGGATAGAGTATTCGAAAATTATTTCTGCATTTTCCTCCTTCCAAGGCTGTAAAACCTGTTGTAAGATTCTAATTTCTTCAGACCAAGCATACTTCTGTTCAGAAACACTGTCTCCCTCATCCATCATTACAATCTGTCCGATAATTGTTTCTTCAGATGATTCAATAAATTTCTTCAATGCTGATCTATAAAAGTATCTGTTTGTCATGTTTTTGAATTTCGATAGTAATCATTATTATATTAGTTCCTACTATTGCACCTTTCAAATTTTATCAATAGCAGTATGCCCGGAAGTTGCAAAGGCTTGTCGGAGGCTTGTGTCTATGTATGCTATTGGTAGCATCTTCTCTTCTTTTAATAAACCTGTATTCATTTAGTCACATCAAGTTGCAAAGATACGAATTATTTCTGAAATAGAGCTAATAATTCATCTTTTTAATTTCTTCGGAATGTCTTTCACTTGTTATTCTATAACGATAGGTCTTTCTGATGGTGTTCTTTTCTAGGAGACAGAAATGTGATTGTGTTTTATTCTCCATAGGGTTGCAGAATTTTGTTGTTATGTCCTATTCGAGTTCGCTACATGTGAAGCTTTTATCTACCTCTTAGTAAGGTTTTCTTGACCTTGGGGGTCAAAAAGTGTTTTTAATGGAGTTGCTATGAGGTGAAGGGTGAACGGGGCTGGAATATAGATGGATAGAATCATGAAGGGGAATTGGTTTAATTAAACAGATAGAGACAGACGGACTGCCACCGCGCGTCCCCTTTCGAAAGGGGTACGGCGGAGCCGGGGGGTATGTATCTGAAAACAGATGTGGAAAGTCCAATAGTTCTTTAAAAGAGGACTTTTGTGATTTGTGCTGGCTCCTCCAGCTTGATACATACCCCGCCACTATCGTGGCACCCCTTTCGAAAGGGGACGCTGGCGCGGTGACGATTGTATCTTTATGCTGTCGCGGTGATGCATGTGTGTACAGAGGACTATTGTGATTTGTGCTGGCTCCGCCAGCTTGATACATACCCCGCCACTATCGTGGCACCCCTTTCGAAAGGGGACGCTGCCGCGGTGACGTTTGTATCCATATTCAGTATCCTTAGGAAAATGGGACGCTGACGCTGTGCCGCTTGTACCTTTATGTTGGCGCGGCGACATAATCCATATAAAAAAGCGGGAGGAAAGTACCTGACTGGGTATTTCCCTCCCGCTTGTGGCGAAGGCCAAGGGCCCGGGACGGCTGGTTAGCGGTGCAGGGCGGCTTGTTGCCGTATTTCTGCATCGGTCTGGAAAAGGTCGTCGAGCGAGGGCTTGGCTATGAAGTGCCCTTTCTGCATCTGTGCCTCTACAAAGTCGGCAATGCCGAGGAAGGTTTTTTTCCCTTCGATGAACAGCTGCACGGCCACCTCGTTGGCGGCATTCATGATGCAGGGCATATTGCCGCCTTGGGCAATGGCTTGATAGGCCAGGGCCAGACAGCGGAAAGTCTTGGTATCGGGCTCTTCGAAGGTGAGTTGGGGGTGCTGTGCGAAGTCCAACCGGGGCAGGTGGCTCTCGATGCGTTCGGGGAAGCTGAAGGCATACTGTATGGGAGTTTCCATGGTGGGCACGCCCAGCTGCGCCTTGATGCTGCCGTCGACATACTGCACCATTGAGTGTACGATGGACTGTGGGTGCACCAGCACCTGTATCCGCTCGGCGGGCACGTTGAACAGCCATTTGGCTTCGATCACCTCCAGTCCCTTGTTCATCAGGGAGGCCGAATCGATGGTTACTTTGCGACCCATGTTCCAGTTGGGGTGTTTCAGAGCATCGGCCAGAGTAACCTGTTCCAGTTGGGCTCTGGAATAGCCCCTGAAGGGGCCGCCCGAGGCGGTGAGGAGGATTTTGTCGATATTTCCCATCTCGCCCACGAGGCTCTGGAAAATGGCGGAGTGTTCGGAGTCGACAGGCAGGATGGGCACCTGGTTGCGGGCAGCGGCGGCGGTCACTATCTCGCCAGCCACCACCATAGTCTCCTTGTTGGCCAGGGCGATGGTTTTGTGCTGCTCGATGGCACGGAGGGTGGGACGCAGACCGGCAAAGCCCACTATGGAGGCCAGTACCATGTCGATAGTGCTCATCTCCATGAGGTCGGCAATGGAGTCGTTGCCGGCAAAGACTTTGATGCCGTGGGGGTCGAGAGCGGCCTGCACCTGGGGGTATTTGGTCTCGTCGGCAATGGCCACAGCGTTGGGCTCGAACTCGAGGGCCTGTTGTATCAGCAGGTCGGCGTTGCCGCCGGCGCACAGCACCTCGACGGCAAAGCGGTCGCGGTGACGCCTTATCACGTTCAGCGCCTGTGTGCCTATGGAGCCTGTCGACCCCAGTATAGCGATACGTTTCATCATTATTTGTGGGCTCTAAATACGGATTTATAGTTTTGCCCTTACAGGGCTTTTTTTAGCGGTTGCCTATTGTGGCGGCTACTTCTTTTTGCGTTTGTTCTTATCGGACTTCTTCTGTTTCTTCTCGCGGTCTTCTATCTTCTTGCGCAGCAGCGAGTCGGCCTTGGAGTGTCGATAGGTGATGGCTTCGCCTGACACCTCCTCGCCGGAAGCTTCGACGGGGGTGGAGAGGGTGTTGCCGCTCAGGGCACTCTGGATGATTTTGATGTGCTGTTCGTGCTGGTCGATAATCACTTCCAGCGAGTCGATAATTTGCGAGTTGCGGATGCTCTGCTCCTTCAGTTCGGGCTTGATATATCCGGGAACCAGGGCGCGCAGGGGGGTGAACGCGATGAGCAGCGAGGTGAGGACAATCAGCACGATGATGCTGATGCCGGCGTAGGTGAACAGATTGACACCGGTCAGCTCGATGGAGAACTTCTCCTGGAACGTGTCGGTGTCCATCACCACAAAGCGGTGCTTGTGGTGCATCCGTTCGCGTAGGTCCTGCCATTTGTCAGAAAGGCGCAGCCGCATGGCCGCGCCTTTCTCTTTTATCGCGTTCGACCGTTCGCTATCCATTAGAAGAATTTGTTGCGTTGGTCGATAATCTTGGCGTTGTCTCTGAGCACAAGCTGGATGTTACGCAGGCTCTGGCGGAAACTCTGCTCTTTCTGGCTGCGGATGGCGGCCACATCGGGAGCGGTGGTGTTGGCGGTCTTGGAATTGACCTTGACCATATACACGCCGTTGGCACCCTGGATGGGTCCGATAAGAGTGTTCTCGGCAGAGGCTGCGATAGCGGCCTGCACTTTGGGCTCCATGCCGTAGGCACCCAGGAAGTAGTCGTTGAACGAGATGCTGTCGAGAGTGTCAAGCTTCACATTCATCTTGGCGGCGATAGAGGCAATGTCTTTGCTAGTTTGTTTGGCTTCTTCCAGACGGGCTTTGAGCAGCTCGGCTTTCTTCTCGATGCGCACTTGGTTCTCGATCATGGTGCGGACCTGGTCGAGGGAGGCAAAGCCCTCTTTATAGACATCCTTCAAAGCGGCTACGATATACATGTCGTCCGACTCGAAAATCTGGTCGGCCACGGAGCCCACTTTGGTCTCGTCGTTGAAGGCCCACTGCACGATGCTGCGGGCGTTGTTGATGCCGGCCAAGGAGTAGGTCATGGAGTTCACCATGCCGTTGCGTATCTGCAGGTTCTCGGCCTGTGCGGCAGCGGTCATCTCGGCATAGGTGCGGTTGTTGCCAGCAAACTTGTTGGCGCTGTTGTAGATGTTGCGAGTGGTGGTCTCGGAAGCGGCAATGGTGCGGGTGATGGTGGCCACGCGGTATTTTCTGTTGAGGGGGGTCTTGCCGGTAACCTTCACGATGGTGTAGCCAATCTCGTTGGGCAGACGGGTGATGAACATGCTGCCTTCAGCATTGTTCACGATGTCCTCGTTGAGGAGGCCGTAGTAGCCGTCGAGCTGCCAACCCATGTCGCCGCCGTTGCTGCTCTTCTGGGGGTCTTCGCTGTATTTTTCAACAGCCTCTTCGAAGGTCATGGCACCGGAGCGGAGCACATTCAGCACGCTGTCGGCAAGCAGTTTGGCCTGCTCGTCGCCGCGGGTGATGTTGCCGCCCACTTTGCTGTTGAGAATTTGGATGAGGCTGGCGCGGATGCTGTCGGGGCGGTTGGCCACTTTCAGCACTTTGCCCATAATCCACTCGTTGCCTGCGATGCGGGGGCTAATCAGCGAACCTTCGCCGGCGGCCATCAGTGCAGAATCCATAGGAGAGGTGAACTCGCTGGCTTTGCGGTAGGTGGAGTCATAGCTGTGGTCCGATTCGGAGTTGACGAAGAAGATAAGCTCGTCGGGCTCGATGGTTTGGAATTCCTCCCAGGTCTTCTCTACCTCGGCCTGGATGTTGGCCATATCCTGTGCGGTGGGCACAATGGGATAGACGATATAGTCCAGTTCGCGGAGCTCTTCACGCACGCGGAACTCGGCTTTGTGTTTCTTGTAGTAGTTCTGGTAATCCTCGTCGCTCAGGGTGATTTCGCCGTCCTCGACCGACTGGTAGGTCAGGTTCAGGGCGGTGACATTGCTCAGCTGGTTGCCCATCTCGGCGATCTGCTTGGCGATGTTGTTGGGCATATACATACCGCGGGCAATCAGGTTGCTATATTTCTGCTGTTTGCGGTCGGCTTTGACAGCCTTCTCCAATTCCATCCACTGCATGCGCTTGGCGGTATCGAGGTTTTCGAAGTTGTCGAGATAGTATTGGATGGCCTCGGTCTGGTAGGTGCCGGTTTTGGGGTCGGTGAACGACTGGCGGAGGTAGGGGTGGATAAAGTTACCCAGATACATGTCGCTCAATTCGGCATTGGTCACGGTGAGACCCAGTTTATTTAACTGCTCTTCGGTAAGTGTTTCGCCCACGAGGGTCTGCCACACTTGGTCGCGGAGTTGGTATTCAACATCGGCGGGCACCTGGCTGACACCCTGCTGACGTTTGTAGTTGTTCTCCATCTCCTCGGTCAGTTCGTTAAAACGCTGGTAGGTGATTGTAGAGTTGTTGATTTTACCCATATCGGGGATGCGGCTGTTGTTCTTCCACACGTCACCGATAATGAATGCAATGATAGCTCCGCCCACTACGACGACTGCTATCCAAGAGTGTTTTCTGATACTTCCTATAATTCCCATATTAAGTATTTTTATTTATTTTATCTATTCCTTTTGTTTGCTATTTTAAGCGTGCAAAGGTACAAAGATTTTTTAGTGTACGAAACTTTTTTGTTGGTTTTTCTTACTGAGAATTCACATTATGCTATATATTAGCGTGTTGTATTTCTTAAAAAAACTTATAACTCAGCCTCGAAAGTGAAGGGAAGCAGGCTTTTCACACCATGAATGCACCGAACTCGACCCCCTTTGAGGTAACAAAACACATCAATTTCGTTGCCGTAGCGCATCTCGTATTCGGCCATTACCTGGCGGCAGGCACCGCAGGGAGAAGCCTCCAGGAAGTCGCCCTCCTGGCTTCCCACCACGGCCAACGCCACCACCGCCTGCCCGGGATGCTGGGCCGAGGCGGTGAACAACGCCACCCGCTCGCCGCACAGGCCCGAAGGGTAGGCCAGATTCTCCTGGTTGCTGCCTTGCACCAGCGTCCCGTCGGCAAGACGCACCGCCGCCCCCACGCGGAAGTGGGAATAGGGCGAGTAGCTGCTTCGGGTGGCATCCATAGCGCACTCCATCAGCTCGCGGTCGCACGCGGGCATCTCGGCCAGCGAGTCGTATTCGCAGTAATCTATCAATAATTGTTTCTTCTCCATAGTATCAATCTTTTTATTGTTGTTCGTGTAATGATTCTATTTTGTCGCGTCCCTTCGGGACGCTTTATCCTTTGCCTTCGGCATTTGTCACGCAGCGCGGGCGGTTGCTGGGGCTGTCATCAGCCGTTGGGCTGTATGGTGGCAGTTTGCACGGTCCGCTGTAGCCTGTGGCGTGCCTGCTCTGCATCAGGCAATTCGATGCCCAATCCTTCTCATTGCCCATCACGCAACGGACAGAACTGAACGCTAACCCCACAATAATAGTATCCAAGCCCGGCAAATAGAGACCGTTGCGGTAAAAAAAGCGACGATTCAGGCACTTTGGTGCATCGGTTCTCCGCTTTTTTTGTATCTTTGCATCGTGAACACTAAAACGCTGGATTTCGGAAAATATTGTGTCCTTGGACTTTCGCCCATGGACGACATCACCGACCAACCCTTCCGCCAACTGTGCAAGGGGTTCGGTGCCGACTTGCTTATCACCGAATTCATCGCCTCCGAGGCCTTGAACCGCGAAGCCGAAAAGAGCTACCGCAAAATGTGTTTCACCCCCGAGCAGCACCCCATAGGCATCCAGATATTCGGTGCCGACGAGAACGAACTGCTGCAATGCCTCGACATAGTGGAGTCGCGTGAGCCCGACTTTGTCGACATCAACTGGGGCTGCCCGGTGCGCAAGGTGGCCGGCAAAGGGGCGGGCAGCGGCATATTGAAGGACATACCCAAGATGCTCCGCATCACCGAGGCTCTTGTGCGGCGGTCACATCTGCCCGTCACCGTCAAAACCCGTCTGGGCTATGATGCCGACGACAAACCCATTGTGGAACTGGCCGAACGGCTGCAGGACATCGGCATTGCCGCCCTCAGCATACACGGCCGCACGAAGACCCAGATGTATCAGGGCACCGCCGACTGGACCCTCATCGGCGAGGTGAAAAACAATCCCCGCATGCATATCCCCATTTTCGGCAACGGCGACATCACCACTCCACAACAAGCCCTCGAAGCCCGTCGCCGCTATGGTGTGGATGGCATTCTCATAGGCCGCGGGGCAATCGGCAACCCCTGGATATTCGAGCAGACCCAACGCCTGCTGCGGGGCGAGGAGGAACGCGAAATCACTGTGGCCGAGCGCGTGGAGGTGTGCCGCCGACACCTGATGGCCGCTGTCGAGTTCAAAGGCGAGCATACCGCTATGTTCGAGATGCGCAAACACTATGGCGGATACTTCAAAGGCCTGCCCGCCTTCAAGCAGTTCCGCATCCCGATGGTCAACACCACCACCCTCGACCAAATCCTTCCCATCCTCGACCGCGTGGCCGAATACTACGCCTGAAATATGCATGTCGCGTCCCTGCCGGGACGCTTTAGGGGTTGTTATGTTGCTATCACAGCACTGCGTCCTGTGGCTTGTACCGTGTTATGTATATCGCGTCCCTGTCGGGACACCTTAGGGGTTGTTATGTTGCTATCACGGCACTGCGCCCTGTGGGGCTTGTACCGTGTTATGCATATCGCGTCCCTGTCGGGACGCCTTAGGGGCTGTCATGCTGCTATCACGGCACTGTGCCCTGGGGCTTGTACCGTGTTATGCATATCGCGTCCCTGTCGGGACGCCTTAGGGGCTGTCATGCTGCTATCACGGCACTGCGCCCTGTGGCTTGTACTGTGTGATGCATGTCGCGTCCCTGTCGGGACGCCCGAGGGGCCATCATGCTGCAATCACGGCACTGCGCCCTAGGGGGCTTGTACCGTGTTATGCATATCGCGTCCCTGTCGGGACGCCTTAGGGGTTGTTATGCTGCAATCACGGCACTGCACCCTGTGGCTTGTACCGTGTTATGCATATCGCGTCCCTGTCGGGATGCCTTAGGGGCTGTCATGCTGCTATCATGGCACTGCGCCCTGTGGCTTGTACCGTGTTATGCATATCGCGTCCCTTGCGGGACGCCCTATCAGATGTCATGTTGGCATCCTGACACGTCCCGATAGGGACGAGACCTTGCATAACACGGTACAAGAGGACGAAGTCCTCGCAGTGCCGTGAGAAGACAACCAATAGACCAGCGTCCCGACAGGGACGCGACAAAAATGACTCACCTAAAGTGTGTGTGATGGCTCATTGACCCTCATGTCTTTCCCTGAAATGGTTGACAGATGTCCTGAAATTGGTTGACTGTCTTTTCTGGATTCAGGGGGTAGCTTGATGAGTCGGGTGCTACGCTATAGTTGCTACAGTTAGAAAAACCTTCTTTTGGGGTACCGCAATGGAGGTAAACCCCAATGTCCGATTTGGGGTAAAAGGAACTGTAGCAACTGTAGCTGTAGCGCGGGGGCGTTTCCAACCCCGTTGAAGAGCCCTTTTGGGTACGCCGTGGGTTCGCTCTGGGGGGCGGACTTAGAGCTAAGGTAGAGCGAACCTACAGCGAACCTATGCTGGAGAAGCTCCGTTTTTTCAATAGACTATTTCGGTTGTGTGTTTTCCTGAAATCGCTTGACAGATTTTTGCTGGTTAAACTGATTAGCTTGTCAAATTACCTGTGTTTTCCTGATATACAATTTTTTTTGCACACATTCATGATATTCGGATTTTTTGTTGTAAATTTGCAGTGCCTTTTTAGGCCATCAGTAGCCGCTGGCGAGGCGAAGGTGTTTACAAAGGTAATAAGATAATACTCAATTTTTACACTATGACTGCACAACTATTCATACAAGCATTGGGGAAATTCTTTCTGGGGCTGATAGTCGTAGGGGTACTGTTATTTGTACCGGCTGGGACGCTCGACTATTGGCAAGGGTGGCTGTTTGTCGCCTTGCTGTTTGTGCCCATGTTTATCGCAGGGGTTGTGTTGATGTTCCGCAACCCAGAGCTACTGCGCAAACGCCTTGAGGCCAAAGAGGAAGAGAAGGAACAGAAATGGGTGGTGGCTCTGAGTGGATTGCTTTTTATAGCCATGTTCGTCGTGGCGGGGCTCAACCGCCGCTATCTGTGGTGGATGCTGCCTGATTGGGCAGCGTATTCCGCAGCAGTCCTGTTCCTGGTAGGCTACCTGCTCTATGCCGAGGTGCTACGCGAGAACGTATGGCTGTCGCGCACCATAGAGGTGCAAGAGCATCAAAAGGTGGTCGACACCGGCCTGTACGGCATTGTGAGGCACCCCATGTATGCCGCCACGCTGATACTATTCCTTACCATGCCATTGGTGTTGGCATCGCCATGGGCATTTGTCATCATGCTGTTCTATATCCCTGTTATAGACAAACGTATCCGCAACGAGGAGATGGTATTAGAAGAGGGTCTTGAGGGATATAAGGAGTATAAAAAACGAGTGAGATACAAGGTGGTACCATTCGTATGGTGATCGGCAACACTGCTGCATCGTTTCCACCAATTGGAAATCAGCTACAATTCAGGTCTATTTCTCTTTTGTCCAAATCCGAAATAATGCGTACCTTTGCATTTCAAATGCGGTTCTAACCACAATAGCACAAACGAACTAAACACAAACAATCACATATGAGTATACTTTGGGCAATACTGGTGGCAACCATTGCGATCGCAGCAACCGCACTTATGGTAGCCTACAACAAAAAGCAAAAAACAGCCTTTCACAACAACCTCACCCTTTGCCGAAAGAACGTCCCTGACGCACTCCGACAAATCAATGAACTTACCGCTTTCCAACATCGATTCTCCGAAACGGAGGAAAAGGAATTCACGCAAACATATAAAGAATTGCTCGAAACCTCCGAATCAATTCTGGTATCAAAGTATATAGCAAAAGCGAATGTCGATGTTGAAAGCATCAAGGACTTCGTTGCAGCATACAAAGGAATTGGTGCTCTCCGGGAACAGAACAACAAACTCTATGACACATTGGCAATGATTGCCAACACCAACCAACTGGCGGATGCCTTCACCGAATATACATCCATTCTGACAGCCCAATCTTATCTGACCGAATCAAGAAAAAACGAATTCACCGACAAATACTCATCGTTGAAAGATGTATTGGAACTCTCTTTCAAACATCCTGAGCTACTGGATGCCATTCTTTCAATTGGCAAAGGGTTTGTTACAGAACTTCAACTGCACGATTTCTGTAACGATTTAAATCGAATCGACGAACTGAAAAAAGAGAAAAACCAGGAGTATGTGCGGCGGGAACTGGAAGAAAAAGCACCCTATTTCCATTCGGTCCTCAAATACCCCCTTTCCAGCCAACAACGGAACGCTATTGTACTCGATGAGGACAACGTGTTGGTTATCAGCAGTGCCGGGTCGGGGAAAACTTTTTCGATGCAAGGGAAAGTAAAATATCTCGTAGAACAACGCCACGTGTCCCCCTCCAACATTCTTTTGGTGACATTTACAAGGAAAGCAGCAGAGTCATTGAAAGAGCGCATCAACATGGAAGGAGTCACCTGTAGTACCTTCGACTCTTTGGCCAACACAATTGTGGCCAATGCCACTGGCCAGAAACCCAATGTTTGTGATGAGAAAAACATAAGCGAATATGTTTTCAATCAACTACTCGAAGACTCTAATTACTTGAAGGCGGTTACGGATTACCTGTTGAAGGGCACTATCAACTCAGAAGCCGATGTCGATGATACACAGCAACTGGTTGAGGCTCGTAAAAACGCCGACCACCGCACTCTCCTCCCCTGCATGGACGGGCAAGTGGTCTTTACTAAGAGCGAACAGGAAAGAATCATCGCTGACATACTGGCGGCAAATGGGGTGAAATACCGCTACGAACAGAACTACGAATACAATGTGGCCACCCTTGAACACCAACAGTACAAGCCCGACTTCTCTATTTACTTCACCGACAAAGAAAAAATAACCCTGACCGACACGAATGGAAATACACACACCGAAACACGCGAGGTGGAGAAAAGAATCTATCTCGAACATTTCGGGGTCGGCATCGGTGGCCAGGTGCCGAAATGGTTTGCCCAAGCAGGAGAATCCCATCAAGAAGCCACAAAAAGATATACCGACGGCATTAATTGGAAACGAACCCTCCACCGAGAAAAGGGGACTGTCCTGTTAGAAACATCTAGTGCAGACTTCCAGATGTTCGGGAATGCAGAAGTTGAAAAGAGACTCTTAAAAATGTTGGCCGATGCCGGTGTTCCGCTGAACCCACTGCCGCCTCAAACAATCGCCCGAATGATTAATGAGGCTAACCCTCAGCGGCTGCGTTCGGTAAAGACAATGGTTACCTCGTTTATATCGCTCCTCAAAGGCAGTTGCAAAGAAATGGAGTCCATCATCATCGACATCGAGGCAGAAATTATTAACTACAGTCCTTCTTGGGTTGATATCGTCAACAAGAAAGAGAAAAAAAAGCAGCACAACGAGTTCCTTCAGAAACAACGCGACCTTACTATCCTTGAAAAAATCATCCGCCCCTACTACCTGCTTTACCAAAAAAAGTTGCAAGAGGCCAACCAGAAAGACTTTACCGACATTGTAGTCCAAGCCACAGAACATTGCCTAAACAATCCGACCAAGCGATACGACTACATCTTGATTGATGAGTTCCAGGACATGTCCATTGTGCGCTACAAATTCATACAAGCCCTGCGCAGCGACACTCCATACAAGACAAAACTCTTCTGCGTTGGCGACGACTGGCAGTCGATTTACCGCTTTGCAGGCAGCGACATATCCCTGTTCAACAACTTCGCTGACTATTTCGGATTTGTCGAAGAATGCAAAATCGAAACAACCTATCGTTTTGGCGAACCACTCGCTTCACTCTCGTCCGATTTCATACTGGTAAATCCCCTGCAAAAAAAGAAACAAGTCCGCTGTCTCGAGAGCGCCCACACCGATATGACCTGCCATCCATACTACTATGAAAAACGCCCCTCAAAGGGAATTGTGACCAACGTGGCGAAGGTAGTTTCGCAGATTTTGTACAGCATACCTCAAAACCAAAAAGTATATTTCATCGGACGATACACCTTCGATGTAAAAACATTGGAACTGCCAGAAGACGGCTTTAGGGTATCATACAGAGGAGAGCACTTTAGCGTGCTACACAATGGGAGGGAATACCCTTTCCTCACCGTTCATCAGGCAAAAGGCTTGGAAGCTGATTGTGTAATCCTCCTTAACTGCAATTCAGGTACATACGGTTTCCCATCGACCATCGAAGACGATCCCGTGTTGTCATATGTTCTGAGCGAAAGCGACCAATTCAGATTCGCTGAAGAACGACGCCTGTTCTATGTAGCTATCACCCGTTCCAGCAAACACACCTACATTCTCTATGACGGGAAAAAACCGTCGATTTTTCTTGAACAATTCATCAAGGCAGAACAGCCTACCTACGGTTTCTGCCCACTATGCAAACAAGGACAAATTGTGAGACACCAGCAGAGAACAATCTGGAACGGAAACATAATGATAGAGTATCGCTGCTCTAACTCACGCTACGGCTGTAACTACAAAAATATAGAATGGATAAACCAAAGGCCCTTCCGACAGTAGCCAACGCTAATTTAACCTTGCAATTCACCACCCATACAGGCATATTACTATTGATATTTCATGCTGCAAAAGTACGAACTATTTCGGAATTAACGAAATCTTATTCGTTGTCGTTCATGATAAGACAGTTTTTTAGCCAATCCACCTTTCAGGGGTAAGGTGAAGTCACGGGTATGTAATGGGAAATAGATTCTCAAAGTCCTTGTATGAGGTTTTGGTAATCGTGCTGGCTCCATAAGCGTTAAACATACCCTGCCACTATCGTGGCACGGCACCCCTTTGAATGTGAACGCAGCCGACGTGCCCTTTTTATACTAGTACTGCTATCATTTCCAAAAAACAACTGTAGCAACCGTAACACTGTAACGCTCTAGCTATCCCCAATCACATATAAGATACAGGTGGGCTATTATTGAGAATAACATTATGAAGAGGTAGCCCTGCCGCGGTGATGTGCCAATTGTGTTGATGGTAACCTTTTGGGTTTGCCGTTGGTTCGCTCGAGGGGATGGAACCAGAGCGAATCTACAGCGAACCTACGCTGGAGCAGCAACGTTTTTTTCAATAGAACATTTCGGTTGATGGGAAGGGTAGGGAAGTGATGGAGCGGGGTTGATGCACAAATGTGCAAAAGGTTGCTGGTATTGCCTTATGTCGGCACAATGGGCAGAAGTAGGTTCAGTAATCGTCAAATAATTCTGATAATTCAAAAATAATGTGTATCTTTGCAGACTGATTTATTAGAATTGTTTCACCATATAGAAAGGACCCGACTATGACAAATATCGAGAATCTGAACATTGATGCTTCGGCAAAAGAAAACGTCAAGACTTGGTTGAACGGCCAGTATGACGAGGAGATCAAACATGCTATCCGCGACATGATGGATAACCCGAACGAGCTGAACGAGAGTTTCTACCGCAGTCTGGAGTTCGGCACGGGCGGCTTGCGCGGCATTATGGGCGTGGGCACCAACCGCATGAACAAATACACTGTGGCTATGGCCACTCAGGGCTTGGCTAACTATGTGAAGAAGTGCTTTCCCACGGCCAATCCCATCAAGGCCGCTGTGAGCCACGACAGCCGTAACCACAGCCGCGAGTTTGCCGAGATTACTGCCAATGTGTTGGCCGCAAACGGCTTCCATGTATATCTGTTCGAGGCTCTGCGTCCCACTCCGGAGCTTTCGTTTGCCGTGCGCCACTTCGGATGCCAAACGGGCGTGATGGTGACTGCCAGCCACAACCCCAAGGAGTATAACGGCTACAAGGCCTATTGGGACGACGGCTGCCAGCTGGTGGCTCCGCACGACACCAATGTGATTGACGAGGTGATGAAAATCAAGGGCCTTGAAGATGTGAAGATGAGCGGCGGCAAAGCCAACATCGAGATAATCGGGGAGAATGTCGACAGCGTCTATCTGGACCGCATTGAGCAGAACTCCCTGCACCCCGAACTGATAAAGAAACACCACGACCTGAAGATTGTTTATACTCCGCTGCACGGCACGGGCATCACCCTCATTCCGCGTATGCTTGAGAAACTGGGCTTCACCAATGTGAATGTGGTGAAGGAGCAGGCCACACCTGACGGCAATTTCCCCACCACGCCTAGCCCCAACCCCGAGGAACGGGCGGCCATGAAGATGGCTGTGGATTTGGCTCAGAAGATAGATGCCGACATCGTGTTTGCCAGCGACCCCGACGCCGACCGCGTGGGTGTGGCTGTGAAACGCCCCGATGGAGAGTGGATGCTGCTGAACGGCAACCAGACAATGAGTGTGTTGATATACTATCTGATGAAAGAGTGGAAGGATACCGGCCGCCTGACCGGCAAGGAGTTTATCGTCAAGACCATTGTCACCAGCGAGCTGCCCGCCGACATTGCCAAGCGGGTGGGCGTGAAGGTGTACGACGTGCTGACGGGCTTCAAGTTCATTGGCGACAAGATTCGTGAGCTCGAGGGCAAGGAAGTCTTTATAGGCGGTGGAGAAGAGAGCTACGGCTACATGATTGGCGACTTTGTGCGCGACAAGGATGCTGTGGCCGCCTGCTCGATGATAGCCGAGATTGCCGCCTGGGCAGCCGAGCAGGGCAAGACCTTCTTCGACGTACTGGTGGACATATACCGCGAATATGGCTTCTACAAAGAGGGCTTGCTGAGCGTAGTACGCAAGGGCAAGAGCGGTGCCGAGGAGATACAGCAGATGATGAAAGACTACCGCGAGAACCCGCCCAAGGAGATAGACGGCGAAAAGGTGGTTTGCATCAAGGACTACAAGCTGCACGAGAGCACCGACCTTGTTACGGGCAAGAAAGAGACCATCGACCTGCCTGCCAGCAATGTGCTGCAGTTTTTCACTGAGAAGGGCAACAAGGTGACCGTGCGCCCCAGCGGCACAGAGCCTAAGATTAAGTTCTATTTCGGCGTGAAGGGTACCTTGGAGAGCAAAGAGGACTTCGACAAGGTGAACAACGCGCTGGATGGCAAGATTGAGGAGATAAAGCACTCGATGAATCTGGCATAGTCCCCTTTGGTTCGGCGGCGGGCGGAACGCCCGCCGCCGAACATTACCAATAGCCACTGCTTATGTCTGATATTTGGGAAAACGTCTTACTGGCATTGCTCACCCTGTTGCCCATAGCAGCCTTCTGGTGGAGCAAGAAACGGGTGGAGCCAAAGGCCAATGAGACACTAGAGCAGCGACGCGAGGAGTATGGCGAGGCGATGGTAGCCCGCTATGGCGAGCCGCAGCAGATGCTGTGGACACGCGATATGCCCTTGCTTTTCTATGAGGACTTTATGGTTTTGGTGGGCATCCAAGTGCCATACGGCTGCATTGCGAATGTGACGTGCAACAACTCCAACGACTTCGGTCCTGGAGAATGCTATCAAGTGATAGTACGCACCACGCTGCCGGGACATGAGTTTCTCCATGTCCTGATGGATACTGATATGGAAGAGGCCATCGGCATGGTGGAGTATATCCGCAACCACGCAGACAAAGAGCGACACCCATGAAAACGTGCCGTTCGGCTCTCATCCTCCTTCTCATTCTGCTCCCGCCCATGCTTTGGGGGCAGGAGGACGCACGCTGGACGATGGCTTTCTGGAATGTGGAAAACTTCTTTGACACGCAGCACGACACACTGAAGGATGACTGCGCATTCACGCCCCAGGGAGACAACCACTGGACAGCCAAGCGGTATGCCGACAAGCGCAACAAGATATACAAGATGATAGCGGCAATGGGGAATCCGGTGCTGGTGGGAATGGCGGAGGTGGAGAACGACAGGGTGCTGAATGATTTGTGCCGATACACCCCGTTGCGGAAGTGTGGGTATGAATATGTGCATTATGAATCGCCCGATGTGCGGGGAGTGGATTGTGCATTGCTGTACAGACGGGAGCGTTTCTGTGTGCTGGAGAAGAGAAGAATAGAGGTGTCGGACAGCGGGGAGCATTTCTATACACGTGATATATTGATGGTTGGGGGAGTGGTGGTGCCCGAGGGGGACACCTGCTATGTGATGGTGAATCATTGGCCTTCGAAACTGAACGGACACATGGCCGAGAGCCGTAGGATGAAGATAGCCTGTAGGCTGAGGGCGGTGATGGACAGTGTGCAACGGGCGCACCCAGGGGCGTTGGTGGTGGCAGTGGGCGACTTCAATGCCGCACCCGAGGAGGAAGCGATAAGTGTTGGGATGGGTTTTGGCGAGGGAGAGCGGAACGCAGAAGGATTTTACAACCTGATGGTGGGTGTGGAAAAGGGGACGGGAACGTACAAATACAGAGATGCTTGGTCGTGTATAGACCAAGTGATAGCGAACAGGAAGCTGGATGTGGAGATATTTGCAGCCGACTTTATGATGGTAGACGATGAGAAATATATGGGAAAGAAGCTGTTCCGCACCTATTCGGGGATGAAATACCTGGGAGGGTATAGCGACCATTTGCCGATAAAAATAAGTGTGCCATGAGATGTAAGTGGTTGATAGCTGCGGTGATGCTGCTGCTGGCGGCAACGGGTAGGGCGCAGGAGATGATGCCCTATGTGTGGCGTAACTATATAGAGATGCTGTCGGAGGAGGGTGAGGATGAGACGGCGGAGGAAATGACGGAGTTGTTTGCCGAGTGTCAGGAGAACAGGGTGAATGTGAACGATACGGCAGTAGGACTGTCGGTATTTCCATTTGTGAGCGAGTTTCAGAGAAACAGCCTGAGGGTGCACATACTGCTGTACGGTCAGTTGCTGAGTATGGAAGAGCTGTATGATGTGAACGGGTTTGACAGCACTACGGTTGAGATACTGAGACCGGTGGCGAAGGCCGGGATAGTGGAAGAGAGGGAGAGTGTGGGTTGGAAGGATTTGTTCAAAAGGGGACGGAGTAATTTTGTGACAGGAGTTGGCGGAACAGTGGAACAGGCAAGGGGATACAGGGACAGCATTTATGAGGGCAACAATATGAGGGTAATGTGGCGGTATGTGTACAAGTACAAAGAGAGGGTGCAGCTTCAGCTTTCAGGCGACAAGGACCCGGGCGAGGCTTTCTTTGCCGGGAGCCAAAGGAAGGGATTTGATTTCTATGGTTATAGCTTGATGATAAATGATATAGGCAGATATGCCGAGAAGGAGAGGGGACGGGAAAGGAATGTGTATGTGAAACGATTGGTGTTGGGGCAGTATCACGCCCAATTCGGGCAGGGATTGACCATGTGGTCGGGATATGGGTGGAGGTCGGTAGTTGGCACCAGCATCTGCCGGACGGGACAGGGGGTGAGGCCCAACGGGGCTTTTATGGAGTATGGCTATTTGAGAGGAGGAACCGCAACGTTGCAGTTGGTCAGAAGCTGGCAGATGACAGCTTTTTACTCGTATGTGGACAGAGACGCCACGCTGCCGCGCGGAGGCGGGGAGAATGCAGAGCCAAGGGTTCAGAGTATTTATAATTCGGGATACCACCGCACGCAGACAGAGATAGGCAAGAAGGACCAGCTGGGGGAACACCTGTTGGGTGGACATATAGAATACAGGGTGAGTGAATTGAGTGTGGGGCTGACGGGAGTAGCTATGTTGCTGGACAAGACCATTGTGCCGGCCACATACGTGTATAACGACAATGCTTTCGTAGGGAGGAGGAATTACAACGCAGGGGTGGATTTCCGATACAGGTGTAGAAACGTGCTGTTGTTCGGAGAGGCTGCGGTGTGTGTGAACAAGGCTGCGGATACGGTTGAGAAAAATGTAAGTCCGGCTGCATTGCTGGGATGTGAGTATGTGATAAACAACAATCATAGAATGAGCGGTTTGGCACGATACTATTCGGACAGATACCACAATCTTCACAGCAATGCCATAGGTCAGAACAGCAGTCCGCAGAATGAAATAGGTTGCGGGATCCAGTATCGGGGGAGATTGCCGTTGGGGATAGATGCAGTGGCAACTGCGGATTGGTTTTATTTCCCGCATATGAAGTATTTGGTTTATGGACCGAGTCGTGGACAGGATTATAGATTGACTTTGTCGAGAGGATTCAGCGGGATAGAAGGGTTGACGGTGAATGTGCGATATAGGTATAAGGACAAGGGGAGGAATATCACTCCGTCGACAATGGTGGACGGGAAGTATTTGATGGAACAGGTGTACAGACATCAGATACAGGCAGATGTGATTTACGAGAGGGGAGGATGGAAGTTTGTTTCGCGGGTGGCGTACGCGCTGTATTATGGAGAAGTGACTGAGAGGGACAGGGGTTGGCTGCTGTATCAAGATGTGCAATATCAGGCACAGCGGATTCCGTTGACGGCGGTGGTGAGGGTGTCGTGGTGTGATGTGGACGACTATGAGGCCCGGATATATGCGGTGGAGAATGATTTTATATATCAATCGAACAGTATGGTGTATCAGAATGAGGGTTTTAGATGCTATTTGTTGCTGCGGTATGATATAAAAAAGTGGTGGAACATTGGGATAAAATACGGCATAACGGGGTATGTGGATAAGGACTCTTTCGGCTCGGGCTACGAGTTGATAGAAGGCAATCACCGCCAACAGTGGCGAGTGCAGATGCGGCTGAAGTGGTAGGGTGGAGAAATCTATTTTTTCAAAAAGATTGCTGTATTGGAAAAAAGTTGTAACTTTGCAAACAAATGCCATTAATGTGAGTGACGAGACAGATGAAGGAATATGTTTATAATAAAAATGTTGCAATAACTCATAGACTACCAATAGAGTTATCTAATTAGCAACCTCCTTAATAGCGGGTTTGTATAATAATGGCTATATTCTATATAATGAAAAAATATGGAAAAAAAGTTATTGAAACTCTATTTAAGAGACGGACAGAATGCACAACAATATGTTCACGGATTGCCTCCAAAACTGAAGTTGATAGCGACAGAAGCGATATTAGAGTGTTCGAGGTTGGGGTATCCGCTGAACAATATGGAGATTACGAGCAAGGCACGAGAACTACAATACAGGAAGCAGAAAGTGCTCGGTTAATAGATATAGCCCAAAGGCATGGATTATATATTGGGGAGCGTTTGGAGACCGTAAACGATTGCCCTCTGGCGAGAGTATAGTCTATTTAAGTGAAGATGGCAAAACTGTTACCAAACTACGGAACCCTTTTGCTAAATCAACTATTAAGCGAATGCATGCTCAAGATGCCATTTATGAGCATCTGATACATAACATATTATTTCCAGCAACACGTTACCAATTTAAAGGTATCAGTCAAGATGCTAGTGGGGTTCGTATAGTTTTGACTCAAAAATATATATCTGACATATATGGCACTCCGAAACAAAAAGAGATTGACCAATATCTTGTAACTGGATTGGGTCTAACAGTAGAAAATCGTTATTACTATGGCAATGACTATATAGCCATTACCGATGTATTTGCAGACAGCGACAATGTGTTGGCCGATAGAGGGAATCTATTGTTTATTGACCCAATCATACAGTTTAAGAAACCTGCCCCCATAGTGATAGAATACTATTATAAACGCTTGCAATAGAGAAATCCCATAACAAGTCATGTTTAATAACTGAGGCTATACATACGGCTGTAAACCGTATGTATTATGCTTGCTACTATGCTGCAAGTGCCATACTGATTGCCAACGGCGTCGAGACAAAATCACACGATGGAGTCCGTCGCATGGTGGGTCAGGAGTTAGTACTGAAGGGGATTATTGATGCAGAGTACGGACGTTTCTACAGCCAATTGTTTTCAAAACGTGAAACAGGAGACAATGAGGATTTTATAAACCACGACTTAAATACGGTAGAATCACTATTCCCTGTTGCACGGTCATTTGTCGCTATAATAGAAGACCGTGTGAATCGGTGGTTGACTAATCAAGTGTGATTGATTCACTGTCTGTTTGTTTTGCTGGATTCTATGCTAAACCCTAATGACCGATTTGGGTAAAATGAAGAGGGGACGGTGTGATAATTGCACCGGTGTATTTTGCGAACGAATACGTGTGGGGGATACCTTTGTGAGGCGGCGGGTCAGGGTTGGTCGGTGTGGGGCGGAATGATACCTTCCTCCTGGTATTTCTTGTAGGTTTTTTCGGCGGCGAGCTGCTCGGCAGCTTTGATGGAGTATTCGATGGCGTGCTCGGCTGGGGTGTCGTCTATTTTGACGCGGACATCGTATTGACGGCGGCTTTCATGGCCTTGGTACATAACGCGCTCGACTTCGAAGGAGACTTTCTTGTGGTTTTTCTGTCCCCAGTCGATGAGTTTGCTCTTGAAGTTCCAGTCAGTATGGGCCATTGCATCGACATCGAGGTGGATGTTGATTATTTTATTGATAAGGATGCGGCGGGTGAACTTGTAACCTTTTTCAAGATAGATGGCACCTACAAGAGCCTCGAAGGCATCTCCGTCGATGGATTTAAAGACACCTTGCGATATACGGTTGTATTGGATAAGTTGTGAGAGACCAATTTTTTGAGCAAGTTTGTTGAGGTTGGCCCGGCTGACAAGTTTGGAACGCATTTCGGTGAGGAATCCTTCTCCCTGGTGGGGATATTTTTTATAAAGGAATTCGGCCACGATGGCGCTGAGTACTGCATCGCCAAGGTATTCGAGACGTTCATTATTGACACGCCAACCTTGCCCCGTGTCGACAGACTTGGACTTGTGGATGAAAGCTATTTGATAGAGAGGGATGTTGTGGGGAGTGAATCCCAGAGTGTTTTTGAAGAAAAGATAAAAATCTTTGTTTTCCCCTTTGTAGCGACGGAAATGGAACATGGTCAATATTTGCGGAAGGCAAGACAGGCATTGTGTCCGCCGAAACCAAACGCATTGTTGAGGGCAAAGTCGACGCGACGATGGGTAGGTTTGTTGAAGGAGAAGTCGAGTGGCGGGATGTTGGGGTCGTCGGTGAAGTGGTTGATAGTTGGGGGGATAATGTCGTTCTTGACAGACAGGACAGTTGCAATTGCTTCGATTACACTGGCGGCCCCGAGGAGGTGGCCGGTCATTGATTTTGTGGAGTTGAGTGTAATCTTGCTGGCGTGATCGCCGAAAAGCGAGACAACAGCCTTGGGTTCGGAGATGTCGCCGATGGGGGTTGATGTGCCGTGAGTGTTGATGTGGTCGACGTCGGAGAGTTGCATTTCAGACTCCTCGACGGCTAGTTTCATGGCCTTCATAGCACCCAGACCTTCGGGATGAGAGGCGGCGATGTGATGTGCATCGGCAGTGAGGCCGCAGCCGGTCAGTTCGGCATAGATTTTGGCACCACGAGCTTTGGCATGTTCGAGTTCCTCGAGGATGATGGTTCCAGAGCCTTCGCCCAAAACAAAACCATCGCGGTCCTTGTCGAACGGACGGGAAGCTGTGGCTGGGTCATCGTTGCGGGTAGAGAGCGCCTGCATGGAGGAAAAACCGCCTATACCACAGGGAATGACGGGAGCTTCGCTGCCGCCGGTGACGATGATGTCGGCCTTGCCTAAACGGAGAAGCATGAAAGCATCGCTGATGGCGATGGCCGATGTGGCGCATGCAGCCGTAGTGGAATAGTTGGGGCCGCGGAAACCGTATTTAATGGATATTTGTCCTGCACAGATATCACCAATGGTCTTGGTGATAAAGAAAGGACTGAAACGAGGGTTGAAATGGGACTCGGCAAAAGAGACAATTTCGTTTTGGAAAGTTTCGCAACCACCCATACCGGTGCCAAAAATGACACCAATGCGGTCAAGATCTAATTTTTCAATGTCGAGACCGGCATCGTGGATAGCCTCGTCGGTAGAGACGAGACCAAACTGGGTGAATAAATCAAGTTTGCGGAGTTCTTTTCGATCGAAGAATTGAGTAGAGTCGAAATTCTTGACTTCGGCAGCAATGCGACATTTGTAGTCGGAGGTGTCGAACCGTGTAATCAGGCCGGCTCCACTTACCCCTCGTAACAACGCATCCCACAATTGGGGCACATTGTTGCCAATAGGAGTAAGTGAGCCGAGACCGGTGACTACTACTCGTTTCAGTTTCATTGTACTGAAGCGGGAATTAATTATTTCTGAGCTTTCTCAATGAAAGCAACGGCATCACCAACGGTGACAATTTTTTCAGCCTCTTCATCGGGAATCTGAACATCAAATTCCTTCTCAAGTTCCATAATTAATTCTACAGTGTCCAAAGAGTCAGCGCCGAGATCATTAGTGAAGCTGGCTTCCAGCGTAACATCTTTTTCATCAACACCGAGCTTATCAACAATGATAGCTTTTACTTTTGTTGCAATTTCAGACATGTTTATTTAATTTTTTGAGTTAAACAGGGTGCAAAGAAACGAAAAAAAATCCATATAAACACTAATTTTAACTTTTTTCTTTTGGGACGAATGTATTAATAGTCTGATAAACATTGATATAGTTAATATAAAAGTTTGCTATTTAAGGATAAAAAAGGAATGAGAAACGACAAAAAAAGACAAGGAGTGGGGTTGTAATTTGTTAAATTGTGACAAACTCGAGGTGCCAATAATGTTAAATTTCGTGGAAATACAACAATTTGAGAGTTTTAGCGTTATTGTGGAACAATAATAATCCAAGATATGATAAGATTAGCAATATTAGCTTCGGGTAATGGCACGAATGCTCAACAAATTAGCGAATATTTTGCCGGTAGCGACAAGGTAAAAGTTGAATGTATTATTTATAATAAAAAGGATGCTTATGTGGCGGAGCGAGCCCGTAAATTAGGTATTCCGGCTTATTATCATAATAGAAAGGATTTCTATGAGAATGGAGCCGTATTGAATAAATTGCGGGATATGAAAGTGGATTGGGTGATATTGGCTGGTTTTTTGTGGCTTGTGCCAGAGGACATGTTAAAGGCTTACCCCAACAAGATAATAAATATTCATCCTGCGTTGTTGCCCAAGTATGGCGGTAAGGGGATGTATGGACATCATGTGCATGAAGCTGTGATAGCCAATCATGAAAAAGAAAGCGGCATCACAATCCATATTGTTGATGACCAGTATGACAGAGGTTCAATTCTGTTTCAGGCAAAATGTATGCTAACGGATAAGGACACGCCGGACACTTTGGCTGAAAAGATACATCTACTAGAAAGGGATTATTTCCCTGTTGTAATTGAGAAAACTGTTCTGCAATGAGAATAGCTGTCAATACGCGTTTGCTGTTGAAAAACAAGCTGGATGGTATAGGGTGGTTCACGGCAGAAACAACCAAACGCATTGTGTTGGAACATCCAGAGCATGAGTTTTACTTCTTTTTCGACAGAAGTTACGATCTGGATTTTGTGTATGCCGACAATGTACATCCTGTAGTGCTTTGCCCTCAGGCACGACATCCTGTTCTGTGGTATCTTTTTTTTGAGGTGAGTGTTCGCAGGGCATTGGAAAAGTATAAGATAGATTTGTTTTTGTCGCCTGAAGGATATATGTCGTTGGGCTCCAAAGTGCCCACATTGATGGTGATACACGATATTAATTTCGAGCATGGATCGAATTATCTAAAGAAATCGCATCAGAAGTATATGACTTATTTCAGTCCTCAGTATGCGCGATATAGCACCCGTATTGCCACCGTGTCGGAGTTTTCGAAACAAGATATTGTGGATACCTATCACATTGAGCCGGAGAAGATTGATGTGGTATACGACGGGGCACACTCTGACTATAGGCCAATAGACCCAGAGCTCAAACAGAGAACACGAAACGAATTTACGCAAGGCAGCAGGTATTTCATTTTTATCAGTACTATTATTAAAAGGAAGAATCTGGCCACACTGTTGACAGCGTTCGATTTGTTTAAACAAAATGACACAGGGGGTATAAAACTGGTCGTTGTGGGGCAGCGTGTGTGGTGGCAGGATGAGTTGAAAGACGCGTATAACCGGATGGAGCACAAGGAGGATGTAATATTTATAGGCCGAGCAGAGTCGGAGACGTTGGCACGCCTACTTGGATCAGCGGAAGCATTGGTGTACCCGTCGTTGTTTGAGGGGTTTGGGATTCCGATTATTGAGGCATTCCAGGCAGAGGTTCCGGTTATTACGTCGAATTGTACCTCGATGCCCGAAGTGGCAGGGGAGGCTGCGTTGCTAGTGAATCCAACCGATAGTCGGTCAATGTCTGAAGCACTCGGAAAGATAATTAATGATCCAACACTTAGCTTTGACTTGGTGCAAAAAGGAAGGGAACGCAGGAAGTGTTTTAGTTGGGAGAAGACCTCGAGTAGGTTGTGGGATAGCATGATGAAAACGGTGGGCGAAAAGATGGACGAGAGAAGAGAGATATGAGAAAAGGGTGGATTTCATTGGGATTCCTGCTGTTGTCCTGGCTATGCGTGCATGGACAGGAAGAGGCTCTGCAAGATAGTACGAAGACCGTAAATTTGGTGTTCAATGGTTCATTTGAGGAGTTCCGAGCATGTCCAAAGAGGGTAAATGCAACAGGGGTATTATCCAATGTGGATTGCTGGTATCAGCCGACGTTGGGGAGTGCAGATTATTTTAATGCCTGTGGTGGAAAGGAATGTGGAGTGCCCGCCAACAAATTGGGTAGGCAAGAAGCGTATGACGGGGATGCCTATTGCGGGATTTATTGTAGCAGGAATGACTATAGAGAGTATCTGCAAACTCGATTGAGAAGAAAACTGCACTTGGGAGATAGCATCCGTCTATCGTTCTATGTTAGCCTTTCAGAGGAATCAACGGGTGCCGTAGCAACAATAGGTGCCCTATTTACAGAAGAAAGGATAAGTGATACGGTACGAAGCCTTTTCCTGTATAAGGAAAGGGAAGAACTGGCTGAGAATATCTCGCAGACTGTGGCAAGGCCATTCGAGCCTCAGATTGTTAACCCGGCAGACAGGCCTTTGGTTGATACTAGAGGATGGCAATGTGTCTGTGATACATTTGTGGCCAAAGGAGGAGAACAATATATTACAATAGGCAATTTTAATATAGCAGAACGGTCGGGATATGTGGATTTGGATACGCTGACACGATTGCTTCCGGGAGCATATTATTATATAGACAGTGTAAGCGTGGAATGTCTGAATTGCCCACCTCCCGTTGTGGATGATTTGAATGTTGACTCGGTTTATCTGTCAAATGAGCAACCAGTTTTTAGTGTGGGAGGTACTTTTGTGCTTCAAGAAATATTCTTTGAATACGACAAGAGCACTATTCTACAGCAGTCCTTCTTTGAACTTATGCGCCTTACGTCTCTGATGGAAAAATACCCTGATATGACTATTGAAGTAAGAGGCCATACGGATGCAAAAGGGTCAGATAGTTATAATCTACGACTGTCGGAGAACCGCGCCAAATCTGTGGTTGATTATTTGGTGTCGAAAGGTGTTAACCCCAAGAGATTAAAGTATAAAGGTTATGGAAAGTCTATTCCGATAGATACAAATGAAACCGAAGAGGGGAGGTCGAAGAATAGAAGGGTTGAGTTCAAAATCATTTCTATGTAAAGAAAAGAATCTGTTTCAATAACGTATTGTTTTTAAGTATTATCTTCTTCCCAGGAAACTTTATGGATGGGAGGTGAGCTTTGTTCTAGACTATATTTTGCTTGATTAGTGTTATAACATGTCGGACTATGGGATTTGTGCTATTGCAGTATTTGTTTTGGAAAGATCGGCCGCATATTGCCGGGAGCGAAGCGGTCAACTTTGATGCAGTGAGAGAAAAAAATCTGAAATAAATGCAGGAATGGTATAGATATCATATAGAATTCAGAAATGAAACGATAGAGAGTAGAATGACAAATTTGGAATGAAAGATACATATTTGGTGGCATTGGATAACTCAAACTAATAAAAAAAGAGGCGGATTTTTTCCGCCTCTTTTAGTGTATTGTTGTTCAAAAGAACTATTCAATCACGCGATAGAAGGAGGTGCGACGGTTGAGAGAGTATTGGATGTCGCCGAAAGCAACAGTTCTACCTTTCCAGTCAACAGAGATACGATCGGGATCGATACCATACTTTTTAACCATGAGGCGTTTAACCTCTTCAGCACGCTTTTTGGAGAGTTCCATGTTGTATTCGTGAGAAGCAGTGTAGTCGCAGAAACCAACAACGGTGATTTTAACATCGGGGTTGTCTTTCATGACGCGAGAAACGGCCTTCACTTTAATCATTTCGGAAGAGCTTACGTGCCAATCATCGTTAGCATAGAGAACCGAGAAAGGAATAGCGTAGTAGTTGAGTTGGTCGGCTTTCAGTTTGTCGAGAACACCATTCAGGCTGTCGGTAACGCTTTGAGCGCGAGCCAAAGCTTCCTGTCTGATTTTGTCGTTTTCGTTGCGAAGATCCTGAACTTGATCTCTGAGTTTCTTCTCATTGTCTTTTGCGTTTTCAAGTTCTTTCTTGATCTCGTCGTTTTCGTTGGTGAGAGCATCGAGAGCCTCTTTGGTGATGAGTGCACGCTGGGCAATCAACTCCTGGTCGGCAGCGGTGATGCCAAGGTTGAAGATGTAACCAATGGAAGCAAGGAAATCGGTGTGGTGGAAACCAGTCTGTTTGTCCCAGAAACGAGGAGCATCAGCGATGACGTCAGCTTCTACTTCTGCAAAGAGGAAATGGCGATCGCACACTCTGTAGCTGAAACCGAGACCAGCGTCGAGTTGGCAACCAACTTTATACATACCGCGAGCTTCGTTGTGGCTGAAAGCCAAACCGGCACCGCCAAAGAGGTAGATGTTGGCACGACGTTCGGGGTTCCAGTTATGGAAACTGTTGTTCAAAGACAGCAAGAAATCAACAGTAAGAGCACTGTGTTGATCCATTGACTGAAGTTGTGATTTGTAAGGCTCGACATTCCATCTGGGATCTCTCTGTGCATAGGTCTCTGCATTATTTTTGTTGGATTTCCAGAAAAGGCTGGTGTAGTTGTAGTGCAAGCGAATGGAAGCACCGCGGTCAACTTCTTTCTGAAGAATTACACCAAGACCGGCATTGTAACCACCACCAAAATAGAGGTCTTTAACACCAGTGAATTTAGTGACATCGGGCTGCCACATAAACGAGCCGTTGATACCGATGCCCCAATTGCTCCAAAAACCGTACTGAGGATATTCGGGAACCTCGTTTTGAGCAAATGCGCTGCCTGAAAAAGCTATCAGACAGAACAGCGCAGCGATTTTTGATACTTTTTTCAACATAATGATATACTTTTTGTTATACAATTTTTATTCAGTATTTCAAATTGCAAAAATACACTTTTTTTTTTACTCAGCAACTTTTTTTTGAATAATATAGATTATTTTATGCAATTTGGATTTAAAATATGCTTTACAATGATTTGTTTTTCGGACATTAAAATTGATTTCTGTCAGAGTGCTTTGGTGGTAGTGGTATTTATTTAATATTTTGATTATAAGTGTGTTTATTTGATGATTCTCAATACGTGAATATCTATTATTTCAGCCCCCCATGCTGGTAGGGTAAAAAAAGAAAATTTGATGTATGATTAGAGTTGTAAAAATGGAGAGCCAAGTCGTACTTGTCCAATCAACAATCAGTTTTCCTTCAAGAATGTTGACCTTGGGTTCAGTTACTGTCCTATTATGAACATCAACAAAAAGAAGGAATGGGCTGTGGGATGAATGGATGTGGTAAAGAGTAATGGAAAGTTTGACGTTTGTTAGTATAAAACCCTTTTTCTTTTTTCTACCGATGAATTTGCTGATGTGTCGGGATTGGAAGTTTATTATTGTAGGATGAGAGTTATTAATAGTTATAGTTTCATGTTTTGTTATACACTTTCATCTTTTTACGGGTGTTTATTAGGAGTTTGGATTCTTTTTTAGGGCTCTTTTTTTAATTATTCAAAATAATTGTGTATATTTGCAAATTCAACGTATTAATTATTATTTGTCTTATGAACACTATTAAATTGTACACAGAGCATTTAAGTAAATTTGTCAACGAGAGAGACATGTCGTCCATTCATAAAGAGCTTATAGAAGCTAAACGAACCCTTCTCGATGGCAGTGGACTTGGAAGTGATTTTCTTGGTTGGATAGATTTGCCAAATAATGTATCAGCCGAGGAGTTAGAAAATATCAAGAAAGATGTCAAAACCTTGTCAGGAAAAGCGAAGATATTTGTAGTTATAGGAATCGGTGGCAGCTATCTGGGTGCAAGAGCCGTGATTGAGGCGTTGCAGTCTGAGTTTTCATCATTTGAAAATAATAGTGAACATCCATATATAGTATATGCAGGTCACACTTTAAGTGAGGATTACTATTATCAATTATTGCAATTGCTTGATAAGAGTGATTATGCGGTGGCTGTGATTTCCAAATCGGGTACCACAACCGAACCAGCTGTGGCTTTCCGGATTATCAAGTCTCATATGGAACAAAAATATGGCAAGGAGGAGGCAGCACGGCGAACCATTGCCATTACTGATGCTCGTCGCGGTGCATTGCATGATATTGCCATTCAAAGTGGGTATCATACATATGTGATTCCCGACAATGTGGGCGGGCGTTTTTCTGTCTTGACCCCTGTTGGGTTGTTGCCAATAGCAATGGCCGGCTATGATATTGAAAAATTATTACGTGGAGCACAAGATATGCGTAAAGTTTGTGTAGATAAAGATTCTTATGAGGAGAACCCGGCAATGCTCTATGCTGCTCTGCGAAACATCCTATATAGAAAAGGTCGTAAGGTAGAAATATTAGAGAACTTTGTTCCGCACTTGAAGTATATCAGCGAATGGTGGAAGCAACTTTATGGTGAGAGTGAAGGAAAAGACGGGAAGGGCATTCTGCCGCATAGTCTCAGTTTTACTACCGATTTGCATTCGATGGGTCAATATGTTCAGGATGGTGAGCGTTTGATGTTTGAAACTGTGCTCAGTGTTGCCAAACCTCAGCATGAAGTTAGTATTCCCAAGGACGAGCAGAACTTGGATGGCATCAATTACTTGTTGGGTAAGACGCTTACGGAAATCAACCACAATGCGGAACTCGGTACTATTATGGCTCATTATGACGGCAATGTGCCGGTTTTACGTATAGAGGTACCATCAGTGGACGAGTATGTGTTGGGACAGTTGATTTACTTCTTTGAGTTTGCTTGCGGCATCAGTGGATATACACTTAAGGTTAATCCTTTTGACCAACCCGGTGTCGAGGCTTACAAGAAGAACATGTTCCGCTTGTTGGGGAAGCCGGGATATGAAAGCAAGTAGTCTTAACCTCAGACAATAACACAAAAACACAAGGCCGGAATAAATGAACTTCCGGCCTTGTGTTTTTTATTCTTGTCAGATTTAGAAAGGTAAATCTCCGATGGGTTCGGTGTCATTATTTAAGATGGCGGAAAGGGGATCGTGATCATGGATGTTTTGCTCGTCCGAACGGTTCTTGTTGGCTAGAACTGTAAAATTGTCGGCAACAACTTCAGTTATGTAACGTTTGTTGCCGTCTCGGTCTTCCCATGAACGTGTTTGCAATTTCCCTTCAACATATATTTGAGTACCCTTTCTAAGTATCTTTTCGGCGATCTCGGCAAGTGTCCGCCAGCAAACAACGTTGTGCCATTCGGTTTGTTCCACGCGTTCGCCATCCTTGTTTTTGCGGTATTCAGTTGTGGCCAAGGGGAAGGAGGCCTTTTTTACTACATTTGAGTTTTCGTCGTTGCGGTCCTGTTGGAAAGCGACTACATCTGGGTTCTTTCCTAAATTCCCAATCAAAATTACTTTATTGACTCCAATCATAATCTAAAGTTGTATTATTAGCTCTATTTAATCAAGTATTCTTTGTCCGATGTCTCGATTTTTCGTTTGCAAAGATAGTATTTTTTGGCGAACTGATTAGATAAAGATATTCACAATTTCGACAAATATCTGTCAATCAAACGTGAAATGGGAAGGGTTTTCACTTCGGATTCCATTATGATTTGAGTTTTTTCAGGTATTTTGGAGGGCTTATCGTTGTATTTTGCCTGAATAAAATGGGCAATAATGGTGCGGTGTGTAAGTTTATGCTCATAAACAGGACCCAATTCAAAAATGGTAGGTTCATCGCCAAACCATGAAGTGAGAATCTCGAGCAATTGTTTCTTCTGCCTTTTTTCGGGGATAGGGCTATTGGGTTCATATAGCGGAAAGTCGTACAATCCTTGCCAAATATCTCCGGAAGCACGTTTCTTTACGAGTAGATATTTTTCGTTGCAGCCCCATCGGATATCAAAATAGTAAAAATATCTTTTCTTTATAGATGTTGGTTTCGTTTTGACAGGTAGTAAATCCACCTTTCCTTTTTGGTGAGCCTCGCATTCTTCTTTGAATATGCAGTTATTGCAGTCATAACCTGTTGGCTTGCACCATGTCGACCCGAAATCCATCATTGCTTGGTTGAATTGACCAGGGTGTTCCTTGTCGATTAATCGCATCAAAATCTTCTCGAATTCTTTATATGCTTGTTCTGTCCCGATGGGTGTGTATATTCCATATAATCGTGAAATAAACCTGTAAACATTGCCGTCTATAACGGGATAGGCCATTCCGAAAGCAAATGAGGCTATTGCAGCGGCAGTATATCGTCCAACACCTTTCAGTGCAAGTATTCCTTCATAAGTATCTGGGAAATTGCCATTATAGTTATCCATTATTTGTTGTGCTACAGTATGCAGGTTTCGTGCTCTTGAATAATAGCCCAGACCTTGCCAGCTTTTAAGTATATCTTCTTCAGATGCATCAGCCAATTCTTTTACTGTTGGATATTTCTTTATAAACAGTTCATAATAAGCCAAACCTTGCTCTATGCGGGTTTGTTGCATTATGATTTCCGACAACCATATATAATATGGATTGTTTGTTTCTCTCCAAGGCAATTTTCTGCCGAATTCTTCATACCAGTTAAGTAGTTTTTTTTGGAACATCTAAGTATGCCGATTTTTTGAAAAATAGTACTTTTTTTCTAACTTTTGAACAGGTTATTAATGTATAAGTGCTTGATAAATCAATGTTAAACTAATATTTTAGAATAATTATATTTGCATATTAATCAGTATTTTGCAAAATACGATATGTTAAATATTTTATTTCAGTGATTTTTATGTCTCTCAAATCTTTGTCAATTCAAAAAAAAGTCCGACTTTTGCAGCCGTTTTTCAACAGAAAAAACGCTAGTATAACGTAAAGAAACAATAAAAATTATAAGTAACATGTCAAAGATTTGTGAAATTACTGGTAAGAAAGTGATTCGTGGTAACAACGTTTCCCATTCCCGTATCCACACCAAACGTACCTTCTCCCCGAATCTTCAAACCAAGAAGTTCTATATTCCTGAAGAGGATATGTGGATTACCCTCAAAGTGAGTGCCAAAGGCATGCGCATCATTAACAAGAAAGGTATTCTTGCAGCCCTTAACGATGCCGCCGCTCAAGGACATCTCCAATTCTAACATCGAAGACAAGTAGGTCTTAATAAACTTTATTTATCAATCCTTAATTAGAAAGAGGTATTAACAATGATCGTAGTTCCTATCAAAGAAGGTGAAAACATTGAAAGAGCATTAAAGAAGCTTAAAAGAAAATTTGAGAAAACCGGTGTTGTAAAAGAACTCCGCGAACGTCAGAAATTCACTAAACCTTCCGTTATCAATCGGGAACGCAGACAGAAAGCCATCTATGTCCAGCATCTGCGTCAGCAAGAGCTCGACAAATAATTGTTTCTGTCGGCACGTATCAAACGATAAAGGGCATTCCTTCGGGGGTGCCCTTTTTCGTGACTAATCGTCAGAGATTGTGGTAGACATAAAGAAACAGGAGGCACGCATAGAATAACGCATGCCTCCTGTTCCCTATCTACGGGATTGTTTTCTTATTTGTAACGTTCTTTATATTTGTCTATCTGAGCCTTCATGGCATCAACGCATTCGGAAACGGCTTCCTCAAAAGTGTCGGCCTGTTTGCTATTGAAAAGGGTCTGTCCAGGCAGATTCAACGACAATTCTGCAATCTTGTTGTTGTCGCTTTCTGGTTTGTCGACTTTCAGGATTACTTCACACTTGGTGGCATTGTCAATTAAACGGTCCAGTTTTGCAACTTTTTCGTTGACAAATTTTTCCAGTTTGGGGTCTGCCTTGAATTTTACGGCATTAATTGTTGTATTCATAGTTATCTCCTTATTTTTTATTGGCCCTGGGGTGGGCATGTTTATAAGTTTCTTTCAAATGTTCACGCGTCACATGGGTGTATACTTCTGTGGCTGCGAGGTCACTGTGTCCGAGCAATTCCTTTATGGCATCTATATTTGCACCTTCGTTCAGCATGTGGGTTGCAAATGAATGCCTGAACACATGTGGGCTATATCTCTCTGCATGGGCAAGTGTCGTCATATACTTTTCCACAATATTGTATATTGCAGAATCGCTAATAGCCTTTCCTTTGCTGTTCACCAAGAGCCTGTCTGTGTCCTCAAGGTTTGGTTGCTCTTCATGCAGTTCCATCATTCTTCTACTACGTAACGCAATATATTGTGAAATATTATGTGCCAGTTCATTTTCTATTGGAATATATCTTTCTTTGTTACGTTTTCCCCTAACTTTGATGGTACAACCTTCTATATCAATGTTTGCCAAACTTAGTGATGCCAGTTCTGAACGCCTCATTCCCGTCTCGTAAAGCATGCGCAGCACCAATTTTTCAACAACTCCTTCATAAGTGTCCGGATAGATGTCCGAATATATCTTTTCAACATCTTTCTCTTTAAAAAACACCGGTAGACGTTTAGGGGCCTTGGGGGGTGATATTTTAGCCATTATATCACGTTGCATATATCCATTTTTTCGGAGATACTTAAACCAGGCACGGATGGCTGCTAGATGTTTAGTAACTGTTCCTGGAGCCTTTCCGTCTTCTATCAATCCCATTTGCCATGCCCGTATGTCTCTGGGTTCAATCTCTTCAATAGTGTGGATTTCTTGTGACGATAGATATAATCCAAACCATTCAGTCACTTTTAAATAGTACTGGATGGTGCCTTCTGCCAACCGCTGTTCTGTAGCGATATAATCGGCAAATTGTTGTATGGCATCTTCTATTTTCACGACTGCAAAGATACGGAAAAAAAACGTATCAAATGTTAATTCCTCGAAAAAAATTATGCCTTTCCCCAATTGATGGTATTCCAGATGCTTTATTTCTTTAATGTGGTTAAAAAAAACTGCTGTTTATAAAATAATTTGTATCTTTGCACGTTTTTTTGATATTACAATTGTAGTATAACAGAATGAAAGCATTGATATTTCTTGTCAGCCTTACCCTCTTGGTTGTCACCCACGAGCTGGGACACCTCCTTTTTGCCAAACTTTTTGGCACCCGTGTCAACCGGTTTTATGTCTTTTTCAATTGGAAGTTCTCTATTATCAAGGCCAAAAAGTTTAACGGAAAGTGGCATTTTCTCTTCTTCAACTCCAAGACTCCTGAATCATGGGAGACCGAGAATCTGCGTCCCGAGGATCAGAACAATACTCTTTGGGGACTTGGGTGGATTCCCCTGGGCGGCTACTGCGACATTGCGGGTATGATTGATGAGACCAAGGATTCCAGTGATATGGCGAGCACTCCCCAGCCGTGGGAATACCGCACCAAGCCGGGCTGGCAGCGCCTTTGTATCATCTCTGGAGGCGTGCTGGTCAATTTCATTTCTGCTCTGATTATTTATTCTTGCATTTTTGCTCATTGGGGCACTGATGAATTGCCCATGCGCAATGCTAAGTTGGGATACGAATACCATCAATTATTGTTGGATGAGGGTTTCCAAAACGGCGATATCATTTATGCTATCGATGGAGTAGAGCAATATAGTATGAAAGATGCTAGTCAGGCCATTTTGCTTAATAATCCCCGTACGGTCACGGTGCTTCGCAACGACAGCTTAGTTGACCTCTCCGTTCGTGAGGGTCTTCTGAATAGATTAACCGAAGCGAATCCAAAATATCTGATGATTCCTCGTTACCCCTTTGTGGTGAAAGACTTTATCCCCGGTTCTTTGGGCAAACATTGTGGCATGCAAATAGGGGACAGCCTCGTCAGCATCAGTGGCATACCCACCCCTTCAGCGGTTGAATTTACAACCACCCTTAGTCAGTTTGCCGGCGATAGCATCACGTTGGGCTTCTACCGCAACCGACAGTATATGGAAATCCCCATCCTCCTCGAAAAGGACGGGAAACTGGGCATTTACGCTGTCGACGACATGAGTCAACTGTTCGATGTTAAACATGTTGATTATACCTTCTTCGAAGCCATCCCCGCAGGCATAAGTTATGGATGGGAAACTCTGGTTTCATATGTCTCTTCGCTCAAGATACTCTTTACTCCGGGAGGTACTAAAGGTTTGGGTGGATTCATCAGTATGGCCAGCCTCTTCCCCGACACTTGGGATTGGCTCCGATTCTGGAATCTCACAGCCCTTCTGGCATTGGTCCTGGCATTTATGAACATCATTCCTATCCCAGGCCTCGACGGTGGCCATATTGTCATCACTCTTTGGGAAATGATTACCCGTAAGCCGGTCAACGAAAAAGTCCTTAATGTGATACAAAATATTGGTTTAGTGCTCCTGCTCCTGCTCCTCATCATTGCCAACGGGAACGATCTCATACGGCTTTTCAATGGATTTACCCGATAGCATTTACTCCTAACTTCCGAACTCATGAAAAAAGTCGACCGCCTCATATTAAAATCCTTTCTTGGGCCTTTATTGCTCACTTTTGTGATAGCGGTGTTCGTTCTTTTGATGCAGTTCGTATGGAAATACATCGACGACCTTGTTGGCAAAGGACTTGATTTTGCAGTCATTGCCCAGCTTATGTTATATGCCTCTGCCACTTTTGTCCCTATGGCACTACCCATTGCGGTTCTTTTTGCTTCAATCATGACTATGGGGAATTTCGGCGAGAAGTATGAACTGGTTGCCATGAAAGCCGGCGGAATCTCGGTCAGGCGCGTTATGATGCCTATGGCACTCGTCTCTATGCTACTGATGGGCATCGCTTTTTATTTTGCCAATAATGTACTGCCTGTGGCCATGTATAAGTATCGTTCCACCCTATACGATATTCAGCGCAAAAAGCCGGCAGTTAGTATCCGTCCCAGCGAGTTCTACAGCGAAATCGACGGCTATGTAATCCGCGTCAATACCAAAGACCCCGATGGACGCACTATGCGTGACATTATCATTTATGACCATACTGAGGGCATCAACCGCACCAATATTATTGTCGCCGACCACGGATATATGCAGTCTACCCCCGACGACCATTATCTTCTTTTTACGCTCTATGATGGTTATAATTACAGTGAGCCTACCGATGGCGAGAACGAGCTTTCACGCCCTCTTACCAGTATTGGTTTCACCGAGCAGACGCTTACCTTCGACATTTCCTCCTTTGCTTTCGAGAAATCTGACGAGGAGTTTTTCAGCGGCCATTATCAAATGCTTAATGTGGCCCAACTCGACTCAACTGTCGGGTCTCTCAAGGATGCTCTTGACAAACGTTATGTCGAGATGAAAGATAATTGTTTAGAGAAGCTCACTGCCTATCGATACCATACAGCTCATGTGGAAGATAGCTCCTCATATCTCGACGTCAACCAGTGGCTTGCCGATACCAACGGCGAAGCTCTTCGCACGGTGATAAGCCAAGCCAGTATCATTTCCCGCAACGCACTCAACGATGCCGATATGTACGAATCCATGATTAAACCGGAACAGGAATACATCAACCGCCATTATATCGAGCTCATGCGCAAGTTTACCCTCTCTGTTGCTTGTCTGTTGCTTTTCCTTATTGGAGCCCCGTTTGGCTCTATTGTTCGCAAAGGAGGTTTGGGCATGCCTTTGGTGGCCTCGGTTGTTTTCTTTGTGCTTTATTATGTTATTGGCATGATAAGTGAGAAATCAGTGCGCGAGAGTGCTGTTCCTCCTGTGGGCATGTGGATTTCTACCTTTGTTTTTATCCCAATCGGTATTTTGCTCACATGGCAAGCCACAACCGATTCAAGCATCTTCGACCTCGCTAGTTGGAAACGGTGGCTCAAGATAAAGTCACGCTATAAGTCAAAACAATAGGAAAGCTTTCACTGCTTTTTTTCAAATTCTTTCACTTTGTCTTGAAACCTTAAGTTGGCGCGGGCTAATGCAGTGTCAGCATTGATTCCGTGTTCGTGTGCCCAATGAACAAGATTGAAAAGAAGGTTGCCGAAACTCTCCTCGGTGGGTTCATGGTCAGATGTGATGCTGTCAATTGCTATTTCTTCTTTTTCTGACGAAAGAGTGGCTTCCACTCCTATCCCAGATGCTTTCTCTTGCATGCGCACTGCCTTAACCAATGGGGGTAAACTGGTCGGCACTCCCTCCAGCACCGATTTCCGTCCCTCATGCATTTTGATTTGTTCCCAGCTTTCGCCTTTATAGCTTTCGGGTTTATAAATAAATGGGTGTCGGTCAATAAGCTTATCGCATACGGCATTGAGCACATCGGCAGTGCTAAATCGCTGTTCATCCTCAGCAATCTTGGAATAGAAAAGCAGGTGCATGAATATATCTCCCAACTCCTTCTTCAAGTCGGAGTTTCGTTGTTCGGCAGTTGGACTATCAGACTGTTCGGCAGGAGAGAGATTGAGGATAGCTTCGCTCAACTCATAAGTTTCCTCAATAGTGAGGTATCGGAGGCTATCCATTGTTTGAACTCTATCCCATGGACATTGCTTCCGAAGGGTGTCCAATATGTCGCTGAGCCTGCCGAAAGCGTCAAGTGTATCTTGTGTCATAATCGTCTTACTTCTTCTACTCCTTCGAGTGCTTCTAGGTTATCCAACAGATGATTGAGGTTATCGAGATTGAGCACATATAGCATAATGATGCCTCTCACAATGCCTTCCACAGCCTCGAGTGTAATGGCTCTCATGTTAAGGTCCATCTCTTCCGACACGATGCGTGTTATTTCTTGCAGCAGTCCTTTGCGGTCTATTGCGGTGAATGCCACACCGGTAAGAAATGCCACATGCTCTCCTGGACGCCAGCGGGCACGCACTATTCTGTTCTCGTGGTTTGCCATCTCATCCATGGCAATCTTGCAGTTGGTGCGGTGAACCATGATTTTGCCCTCCGATACTATACCCACTACATGGTCGCCCTGTACGGGTTTGCAGCAGGGAGCCGGTTCGGTTACATATTTATCATAGTCGCCGTCCAGAAGGAACGACTGTTGGGTTTTTGCGGATGCATAGTCATTGTGAATGATGGCAGTACTGCTTTTGTCAAACAGTGAAGTATATTCCCCCATGAAATAGGTGTTGTGGTTGGGGCTGATAACGCGTCCGAAACACTGGGCTATGTCATTCTCGGTAATGATACCCATGGCCAGTTGGAAAAAGAGGTCCACTTCACTCTTCAAGTCGAAAAATCTCTTTACCTGCCCTATGGTAGCGGTGGAGTACCGGATATGGAGTCGCATAAAGATATCTTCCAGTCGTTGGCGGCCTTCGTCTCTATATCCTTTGCGTTGATCGCGTAGGGCGTCTTTCAATGCTTCTTTGGCACGTGTGGTATGTGCTATTGTGAGCCATTCTTCCGTTGGATGGGTCTTGCGGCTGGTGAGCACCTGCACCTGTTCGCCGGCACGTAAAGTATAGCTTATGGGTTCCACTTTCCCATTAACTTTGGCCCCCATGCAGTGCAGGCCAAGGTTAGAGTGGATGGCAAATGCAAAGTCAAGCACTGTAGAGTGGGCAGGAAGCTTTTTCATATCGCCTTTGGGTGTAAAGAGATATATCTCTTTGGTATACAATGTCTCCTTAAACTCTTCCACAAGGTCCAGTGCGCTTTTCTCAGTGTTTTCAAGGGTACTGCGTATTTGTTGCAGCCATACCTCCACGGGGCTGAGCTCCATATGCTCCTCAGGGTGTGCCTCCTTGTACAGGAAATGGGCGGCCATACCTTTCTCGGCTATGAGGTCCATACGTTCCGTTCGTATCTGCACTTCCACCCACTTTCCCATCGGCGTCATTACTGTGGTTTGCAGCGATTCGTAGCCGTTGGTTTTGGGTGTGGATATCCAGTCACGGAAACGTGATGGGTCTGGTGGGAATTCAGAGGAGATTAGCGAGTATACCTTAAAGCATTCCGATTTCTCATTCTCTTTGGGCACATCCAGGATAATACGGATGGCGAAAAGGTCGAATATTTGATCGAACTTCACACCCTTTCTTTCCATCTTTTTCCAACAGCTGTATACCGATTTGATACGGGTCTTCAGAGTGTATTTATAACCGTTCTTGTCGAGCATCTCTCTCACCCTCTTAGAGAATTTTTCTTCAAGCTCGTCCTTGGTAACGGATTCTTTCTGTATAAGAGCGGCTATCTCATTGTATATATCGGGGTTCGTGTATTTCATCACCAGCTCCTCCAGTTCGGTCTTTATGGCATAAAGACCCAGTCGGTGGGCCAGCGGTATGTATAGATATTGCGTTTCGGATGATATGGCAAGTTTCTTGGTGTCTTTCATGGAGTCAAGCGTCCGCATGTTGTGCAGCCTGTCGCATATTTTAAGAAAGATGACATACGCATCGTTGCACATCGAAAGCAATATCTTGCGGTAGTTCTCAGCCTGTTTCGAAGAGGTATGTTGTATTACCATTACATCCTCTATCTTGGTCACACCGTCCACTATCACGGCCACCCGCTCTCCAAAAATTGTCCTGATTTGGTCCAGGGTGATGTCGGTGTCCTCTACCACATCGTGCAGCAAGGCACATATCACGGCTATGGGGCCCAGTCCGACTTCCTGAACAGCAATCAGAGCCACTGCCAGTGGGTGGAATATATAAGGCTCTCCCGATTTACGACGTGTGCCGGCATGGGCCTTCTTGGCAAGCGAGAAAGCACGGAATATTTCGTCTTCCTGTTTGTCTGTGAGGGGGGAGTTCTTGCGACATGCCTCCAGCAACTCTTCATACTTTGCCTGTATCTCTTGCTCTTCACGAGCCTCATCAATTACATACATGTTTACGTGTCTTTTTTATTGGTGTTAATAAAGAGTTTGTTGCACGAGTAGAACTAATCGGGAGTTCTGTTTTTTATAGTGTTTTCATTATTTCGAAACGCTTCAATTGTCGTCTATCACATCACCAAGAATCCTCTAATGCCAAGTAACAGAGTGTAGCACTAAAAGTTGCCCAACAGCAGTAGCATGGCTACCACTGCGGTTATGGATATGCCAAATCCCATAGTGACATATACCGAATGGAAATCGGTCAGCACTCCTACACTGGCACTGGTCATGCAAAATTTCCCCGAACCATCAGGTGATGCCAATCGCACTCCCGCCTCTAAGGTGGGATAAATCACTGGTTTGCTCTGGTTGTCATAGTTTATGCCAATGTTACTGTAAAGATGCCAGTCGAAGTATGTCCATGGCTTGGAAAGCCGGTATGCGACACCCCCCGATACCCAGTAAAAGGAACTGTTCAGCAGTGTGGCTGATACATTGAATCCCCATACTTCTGGAATGTAACTATACACCCCACCCAATCCGATACCCTCGGGGCCTATTATCAATCTACCCTCGGCAAAATGCTCACAGAATGGATTCCCGAAATAATAAATGGGGTTTCTTCTTGGCTTAAAGAACATTTTGCCCTCATACTCTGCTGTATCGAAATATGCGTATGGCCCGGTTTCTATAGTGTCGTTTGGGTGCGACCTTATGGAATCGGTTTGAGCATACGCGGCAGTGGTGAGCAATAGTGTGAGGGCAAATAGTATTTTCTTCATTCTTGATGAGCGTTGTCTTTCATTGCAGCACGTATTTTCTCCTCCAGTTCCTCGCAGAGCTCTGGGTTGTCACGCAACAGTTGCTTCAGTGCTTCCCGTCCTTGTGCCAGTTTCGAGTCGCCGTAGCTAAACCACGACCCGCTCTTGCGCAATATATTGTATTCCACACCGAGGTCAACTATTTCGCCCAGTTTTGATATTCCCTCGCCAAACATGAGGTCGAACTCGCATGTGCGGAATGGAGGTGCTACTTTGTTCTTAACAATCTTTACTTTTACGCGATTACCCACATTTTGGTCACCGTCCTTGATAGCCTGCACACGGCGTATGTCCACTCTCACCGATGCGTAGAACTTTAGGGCATTGCCACCTGTTGTAGTCTCGGGATTGCCAAAAAGTACTCCGATTTTCTCGCGCAGCTGGTTGATGAAGATGCAGCAGCAGTTTGTTTTGCTAATGGTGGAGGTAAGTTTGCGCATTGCCTGGCTCATGAGGCGGGCTTGCAATCCAACTTTCGAATCTCCCATTTCTCCGTCAATCTCGGCTTTCGGTGTAAGTGCAGCCACCGAGTCGACCACTATGATGTCGATGGCTCCGGAACGAATCAGGTTGTCGGCAATCTCCAAGGCTTGCTCCCCGTTGTCGGGCTGCGATACAAGCAGATTGTCAATATCCACCCCGAGTTTTTTTGCATAAAAGCTGTCGAATGCATGTTCCGCATCGATAAACGCTGCTATGCCACCATTTTTCTGGCATTCGGCTATAGCATGTATGGCTAAGGTCGTTTTACCCGACGACTCGGGTCCGAATATCTCAATTATTCGGCCTTTGGGGAAACCTCCCACACCCAGCGCAGCATCTAGGTTGATGCTTCCAGTCGAAATCACATCCACCTTGACGGATGCTTGGTCTCCGAGCTTCATAACGGAGCCTTTGCCGTAGTTTTTTTCAATCTTCTCAAGAGTGCTCTGCAGAATCTTCATTTTTTCCAGTTTCTGAGCATCCATGTCTGTGGTCTCTTTTGCCATAATTTACAATTGTTTATATTATTTGTTTTGTTATATATTGTTTCGGTCTATCGGACTACAAATATACAATTTTTTTTTCAAATCTGAGAAATATGAAAAAATATGTGTAACTTTGCATTCTCAATTATTGAGTTACTTTTCCGTGGCAGTAATTTACTGCGTTTGATGCAAGAAATTAACACACACAATATTAATAGTTATGAATATCCTTAGCAATAGAATTCTCAACATGGCCGAGAGCGAAACATTGGCCATGACCGCTAAAGCCCGCGAACTGAAAGCTCAGGGCAAAGACGTTATCAGTCTTTCCATCGGTGAACCCGATTTCAATACCCCGGAGGAAGTGAAAGAGGCTGCCAAACAGGCCATCGACGACAATTTCACCCACTATCCCCCGGTGCCGGGCTATCCCGATTTACGTGAGGCTGTTTGCCATAAATTCAAGAGAGACAACAACCTCGAGTTCAAGCCCGAGCAGATAGTTGTTTCTACAGGTGCCAAACAGAGCATCTACCAGCTGGTCCAGTGTTTGGTCAACCCCGGCGATGAGGTGATTATCCCTACTCCTTTCTGGGTCTCGTACAAGGAAATTGTCCGTGTGGCTGAAGGTAAATGCGTGTATGTGAAGACCGCTATCGAGAACGATTTCAAGGTTACTCCCGAACAGCTTGAGGCCGCCATCACCCCCAAAACCAAGCTCATCATGTTCTCCAGCCCCAGCAACCCTACCGGCATGCTCTACACCAAAGATGAACTTAAAGGCATTGCCGAGGTTGTGGCTAAGCATGAGAACCTCTTTGTCATGGCCGATGAGATTTATGAGCACATCAACTTTGTTGGCAAACATGAGAGCATAGCTCAGTTCCCCGAGGTCAGGGATCGTGTTATCACCGTCAATGGTGTTGCCAAGGGATTCGCCATGACCGGTTGGCGTATCGGTTTCATCGCCGCCCCGTTGGCCATTGCCAAGGCTTGCAACAAACTGCAGGGACAGGTCACCAGTGCCACCTGCTCCATCGCTCAGAAAGCCACAGTCCGTGCCATGATGATGGATCCCGCCACAAGCAAGGACATCATCAATATGCGCGAAATTTTCCGCCAGCGCCGCGACATGGTCTATAAACTTCTTTGCGACATCCCCGGCCTCAAAGTCCGTCTGCCACAGGGCGCTTTCTATTTCTTCCCTGATGTCAGTTCCTATTATGGAAAAAGCTTCAACGGAAATAAAATCGAGAACTCCACCGATATGGCATTCTACTTGCTGAACGAGGCCAATGTGGCCACCGTCATGGGCTCTGCCTTTGGCGACGACTCCTGCATCCGTCTCAGCTATGCCACCAGCGAGGACCTCTTGCGTGAGGCTCTCCGCCGCATCAAGGAGGCTCTGGCCAATCTGAAATAGTCCATCCCCCGCTTTCACCATCCCCGTACTGCTTTGCCGTGTAGTGCGGGGATGGTTTATTCACTAACTGAAGGTGTTTTCGCCGTCATACTAATACCAGAAACGATTATCCAGTCAACATGAAAATAATACACACTGCCGACCTTCACCTTGGGCAGATACTGTATCAGAACTACGGCCGGGAGGATGAGCACAATTATTTCTTCCAGCAGCTCCAAGAGTGGTGCCAGCAATATAGCCCCGACGCCTTGGTGGTGAGTGGCGACATTTTCGACATCCAACACCCGGTCATCTCGGTCAAAAGGATGTTCAACGATTTCTTTGTCCGTCTCCACAGGGCCGTTCCCGCCATGCGCATCGTCATTGCGGCGGGCAATCACGATTCGGCCATGCGTCTCCATGCCGACAACTCCATTTGGGGTATGGGCGACGTGGTTTTGGTGGGTATGCCACCGGTATCCAATAGCCATGAACTCCCCGATGGATGGCAAAACGACTATATTGTCCGTCTCCCTCAGGGGTATATTATCGCCATGCCCTACTACTTTGGCTCCCGCAGTCAGGCTGTCCAGTCGATACTCGACTTTGTGGCCAACGAGAACACCGACAACAAACCTGTTGTCCTTATGGGCCATCTGGCTGTCAATGGCATGGACATTTCGGGTCTGGGCATGGATGTGGGGCGCCTTCAGGTGCTCAATACCGACGAGCTTGGCAAGGGCTATGACTACATGGCTCTTGGCCATATCCATCGTCCCCAAACTCTTGGTTTCAATGATGAGTTCCAATCCGTAAGCACCTATCCCTCAGGCATCATTCGTTATTCCGGCAGTGCGTTGCATGTCAGTTGCGACGAAAAGTTCCCTCACTCTGTCAGTTTGGTCACTATCGATCATCATGGTGGGCCGGTTACCGTGGAACGCCTGCGTATCCAACAGCTCCGCCATTTCTTTGAGTTGCCAGCCGAGGGTGTGGCCCAAAGTGTTGAAGAGTTATTCTCGTCCATCATGGAGTTTGCCGAAACCAAGCAGTCGGGCTATTTCCGCTTGAAGATAAACTACGATGTGGAGCTCCCTCCCGACCTGAACCAACAGATATATAGTCTTATTGAACCTTACAACAACGAGGTTCGCTACAATCCCAAGGCCATCTACTTCAATGCACCCGAACAACTCGGTCACACTGACGATAATGCTTTAGGGCTGGCTGTCATCCAGCAAATGACCGACCCCATGGACTTTATACGGCAAACCATCAACCAATACCCCGGTTTGGATATCGACATGTTGGCCGAGGCCTTCAAAGAAGTGGAAGACTTTCTGCGCACTCAATCCAATCAATAGCCCCTTGCCATGAAAATTAAAGAACTGCATCTACGTAATATAGCCTCCATCGAGACTGCCGACATCGACTTTGAGCGCGATTTAGTCGATATTGATAACAATTCTCCTTCTCCGTTGTTTCTCATTTCGGGCGACACTGGGGTGGGTAAATCCGTCATTTTGGACGGCATTTCGTTGGCTCTCTACAAAACCACACCCCGTCTGGACAGTGTGGTAAACCCCGCCAGCAACACCTTTAATTGCGGCAATGGCGAGCTGATGAGTGTCAACAGCATCCAGCAGTACACCCGTTTGGGCATCTCATCTAAATCCCCATGCTACAGTGAGGTGGTGTTCGAAGGCAACGACAATGTAGTTTACCACGCCAAGCTAGAGCTGGGCATTAACCGTAATGGAGCACACCGCGACCCGAAATGGACTGTCAAGATTGGCGACCAGGATTGGGTGAAGGTAGACAACAAGCACAACCAGATTCTGCAGGCCGTAGGTCTCAGTTTCCAGCAATTCAGCCGCATGGCCATGTTGGCCCAGGGACAGTTCGCATCGTTTCTTTGTGGCGACAAGAAAGAACGCGAAGAGATACTGGAACAACTCACCAACACCGAGATGTTTTCCCGCTACGGCCTCGCCATCAAGTCCATTTTCGACAATACTAAAAAAGAGAAAGAACTGGCCGAGCAAAAGCTCGATACCGAGTCGGGCCACCTACTCACCGACGAGGAGGTTGAAAGGCTTAAAACACAGCAGTCCGAAGCCGCCCAGACAATAGAGAGTTTATCCGAACGGGTGAGTGCTGTGGACACTATTATTCTCAAGACCACTCAGCTCAATGGTTTCGTGCACACGCTCAGCGATGCCAATCGACAGTTGGAACAGACCCGTCAAATCATGCAAACCGACGATTATCTCAGCCGCGTGCTTTTGGTCAGTGATTGGGATTCCACCGAGCAGGTGCGCAATGCGTGGATCAACAGCGTGAAAGCAGAATCGGATTTGGCAAAGACAAAAGACAAAATGGCCCGTTGTCACGACCGTTTCGGTGTGCTCTCCTCTCATCTGGGGTGGGTTAAAAGCCAGTTGGACGAGATGGACAAACAACTGGAAGCCGACAGGCTATGGCTTGATTCTAAAGCTCCCGTTGCCGACATCTACCTTAATTCGGCGGCCATCAGGTTGCGTCTCGAACAATTTCAGAAGTGTCTGAACGACATTGCCGACCACTCTCAAAAACTGAAAGATGCCGAATCGAAAACCAGTACTTTGGCCCAACAGGAAAATGAGTCGCTCCAAGCCCGTGTAGATGCAGAAAAACAAGTGGCCGACAAGCAGACCCAGATAGACGCTCTGCGAAAGCAGCAGGCCGACCTTAATCCAGACGACATCAACAATCAATTGGCCGAGTGCGGCAGACAGAAACAGCTTATTCAGAGATGGATTGACGCCGATGTTCAACTCACTGCCGCAAAAAAGGAAATCCAAAATCTTAGAGGAGATATTGACAACAAAAAAGTCCAGCTGAAAGAACTGACATCAAAGATGAACCAATCACGTGAGGCAATGGATTTGGCCAAAGAGAAGTATGAAGCGGCCCTCCGGCGCTACACAGTGATGAGCAGCAGTGTGGACGATGTGCTGAAAGGCCTGCGCTCCCAACTCAAGGCCGCACATGTTGATACTTGTCCACTTTGCGGCCAACCCATCAATCACGAGCAGCTGGATTGTCAGTTCGAAAATTTGCTCTCCCCACTCGAGCAGGAACGCTCCGACGCAAAAAAAGTCTATGACGATGCCACCGAAGCTTACAACTCGGTCAAAACACAATATGATAAGCTCGAAGGCTACCTCCATGAACGTAGTGAGTCTCTCTCCAAGCAGGAAAAGCAAATGCAGGCTGACGAAAAAGCCCTGTCCGATAGTCTGACTACTCACGGCTTTGCCTACTCATCGCAAATATCCAATCAACTGGCCCAATCGCGCCTCGAGATAGAGCAAAAGGAGAACCTCTTGACCCAACGGCAGTCCCTGGTCAACCAGCTTACGACCCAAATCAACGGGATGCAGGACGAGAAGAAAAAGCTCGACAGCACCCTCGTCGAAGTTAATGCCAAGTGGAACGAGGCGGTTTCGCAGTCCCAACTGAACCGTCAGGCCATCGACACGCTGAAAGACCAAATCAACAAAGCCACTGCCGAACGGGATGATATGTCCGGCAATATTTCCGCACAGATAGAAGCACTCTATCCCCAATGGCGGCAGGACGTGGCGCAAACAATACTCAGCCTCGACAGGGATTCTTCCGAGTATATGGCCCGCAAGACGAAGTACGAAACATCGCTCACCCGTCTTACTGCCGAACGCGGCAACCATGACCAGATGGACCAAATGCGACAGCAGCTCGCTCAACGCTACCCCGATTGGGACCTCACCTATATGCCAAAACAACTCCAGCAGCCTGCCGGTTTGAACGAATGGAGCACCCTCCTTACAATTGTTGCCAATATCCAGGGACAGGTGGACAGCCTTGAGCAATCCATCTCGGCCAGCAACGACATGCTGCAATCGTGGTATTCCAGTTCAGGTCACAACGCCGATTACCTCGCACAACTGGTGGGGAGAAAGAACGATGTGGAACAGGTTCGTGATTATATCAACAAAACTCACGCCCAGGAGCAATCGTGCAAAAACACCATTGAAACCACTTCGAGCCAAATTGCCACTCTCCGCACGGAATTGGGTCTGGGCGACAATGACCCCATGCCCGAAATCAGCAAACTGGAAGAAGCTAAAACCGCCCTCAATGCCGAACTCCAGCAAGCTGTGGCACGCCATGCCCAAGCCAAAAACCTGCTGGAGGTCTATAACCAGAATGTGGCACGCCTAGCCCAGGCCCGTGCCGAGTTGGACCAGGTCACGCTTCGCTTCAACCGTTGGCACCTTATCAATAGCCATTTTGGCGGAACCCGTTTCCGGACTCTGGCCCAGACCTATATCTTGCGACCCCTGCTCAACAACGCCAATATCTTCCTCGAAAAGATTACCGACCGTTATAAACTGACCTGTAGCGAAGAGAACGAGAAACTCTCCATACTGGTGATAGACCGTTACAACAAAGATGCCGTCCGCAGTGCCACTGTGCTGTCCGGCGGTGAACGGTTTATGGTGTCGCTTGCCCTCTCGCTTGCCCTCTCCTCGCTCAACAAACCCGATATGAATGTCAACATCCTTTTCATCGACGAAGGTTTTGGAACGCTGGACGAAAAAAGCCTAGAAAGCGTCATTTCGACGCTGAAAAAGCTGCCCACCATCGCAGGTCAGTCCAATCGCCGTGTAGGCATTATCTCGCACCGCGAAGAGCTCATAGAGCGCATCCGCACCCAGATATGTATTACCCGACAGGGCGAAGGCCGAAGCCGCGTTGAGATTGTCAATTGACAGCCCTCCTCCAATACGGCGTTATAGAACAATTGTGACACATATTCCCCCAATAATCAGCCCGTGATTGTTTGGGAATATATCCTATACTCATTGTTGGCAAATCCACCACAATTGTTGGACCAGTGCCCCATCCCTTAGGCATTGTTCCAGCACCGTTATATCGACACTTGTTCAACACTCGTTCTTCACTTTTAAAGCGAAGAACGACCGAAAAACAAATGTTGGACAACTGAAGAATGAACGAGGCTAGAATGTTTGCAGATATGGTGAGCAGGAATGTTTCGGGGTGCTTAAGAATTGATGTCTACGTTTACTTGTCAGACTTGATTTTAGTTAAAAAATCCTAAATCCCAACCCCTCGGCTACCGTATTTCTAAAAAGTTGGTTATTATATGGGCAAATAGCTCTTTGCATGGCTGATGACAGGACAAAATACGAAAGATATGACCTCCTGGTAGAGCGTCACCGCAGACTGATACGCAAATTCTGCTGGTGGCGTTCGTGGGGGGACGAGAGCCTGTGCGACAACCTCGTGCAGGAGTGCTACATTGCCATGTGGGAGCATTTCGACTCGCTGCGTCCCGAAGTCCACGTCATGCAGGAGACCGCCTGGGTGGTTTGGCAATGCCGCAGTGTCTTCTCCCATCGCGACCGCGAGAGTGAGAAAAACCTTCCTTCCGTTGACGAGAGCCAATTCGACCATTTGCCCGCCCCCGATGCCTCCGAGACCCGCGAAATTCTCGACGACCTAGCCCGGACTTTGTCCTTTGACGAGCAACGCCTCTTTGCCCTTATGCGGCAAGACCTCACGGACCTTGAAATCGCTGAACGACTTGGACTCAAACCACGCACCATCCGTGAGAAGCAACGCAGGATAATCGAAAAACTGAGACAAGAACACTTTAATAACACGAAACTATGACCGAGAAAGAGATACTTCAACATATAACCCGCCAGGAGACCGACATTGACCATGTGCGTCGACTCGCTGACGGACACAACGCCGATCTCTCACGTTGGTGTGCTCGTCGCAAGACGATGTACCGTCTCTTGACCGACACCGTTGTTGCAGTCTCTGTCGCCATCTTCGTGGTCGTCACCGTCCTGCCTGACCCCGACGGCCACTATCTAAGCAACGCCCAAGCACGTAAGGATGCCCTTCAAAATATCGACCAAACATTGATTGCCAGCCTATGAAAGCCCGTACAATAATAGCACTCTTGGCCCTGCTATTGGCAGGTGGCGCTGCAGCGTGGAAGTTCATTCCGCATACGTTGAGCTACGACGAGTGCAGCGATGTTTACCGTCACTTTGCTGATATGCAGCTGGAGGGGGTGTGCATCACCTATGTACAGGACAAGGTAATCAACGACACCCTGCGCCTCCCTGTCACCCTGCTCAAAGCCGAGACCGATGAGGGTTGGGAGGCTATAGACAGTCTTTTTGGACACACTCGGCATGTTGAGGAGATACTCTACGAACTCGGCCTCCCGGATTCGGTCAAACATGAATTTCTTGAGACGCCGTACAGTTTCTATACCTTCCGTGCCCATCGTGAGACACCCGAAAAGAGAGTCAAATCAGGTGACATGCGTTCCAATGACCTTTTCGTCTTCATCTTTATCAACCTGCGTTGCGTGACTATCTATGAGCCAATAGACGCGAAGACTATGCGTGACGCAGTCAGCAATAGGGCAATTAAAAACCAAAAAGAGATGGAGTGAAATGTGAATAATAATCAAATACAGATAATGATGAAACAGATGAAGATTCTTTTTACTTTTGTTGCGATGCTGGTTTTGGCCTTCACGACAAAGGCGCAGTATTTTGAGGTAGGCGGCATCGTGTATGGCATCACTGCAAATCGGACAGCAGCGGTGCAGCCGCACTATACACTGCTGGATAACCCCTACAGCGGAGCTATCACCATCCCACAGACAGTGGAATATGGTGGCATCACCTATACTGTGACAGCATTGGGTGAGTCGGCTTTTGAGAATTGCGGAGGGGTCACCAGCCTGACCCTGCCGCAAACAATCTGCAGCATCGGGTCGTATTGTTTCTATAACTGCAGCTTCACCTCGCTGCAGTTGCCTGATTCACTCCGATGCATTGGAGATCATGCTTTCCTTTATTCCTGTGTGGGGTCGCTTCACCTTCCGGCACATTTTGAGGAATATGGAGATGCTGCTTTCTGGGCACGGAATCTCACAGCTATCACTGTGGATGGGGAGAACCCCCGTTACTGCTCTATAGGTGGATGGCTTTACAGTAAGGACAGCCTTGCGCTCTGTGTGGTGCCTGACGGGGTTGCGGGTGTAATCAACGTACCCCCGTTTGTGCGCTATGTCGGCAAGATGGCCTTTGGATTCAATAGTCGTATGACATCCGTGTCATTGCCTGAAGGGTTGGTCTCCATCGGTGACTTTGCCTTCAACTGCTGTTCAGTGGTCAACAATGTGGTAATTCCTTCCACTGTTTCCAGCATTGGCATTTGCCCTTTCTCCTATTGTCCGCAGCTCACCAATCTCACTATAGCCAATGGCAACACCCATTACGTTATGGATGGTCTATTGCTATATAGCAGCGGTTACGACACGTTGGTTTCGTGCCACAAGTCGGGTGTTACTGTCACGCTGAACCCTAACGTAAAAGTCCTTGGTGGCTTCGAGAACAACACGTGGGTGCGTAATATCACTATCCCGGCAGGGGTGACCGACATCACCGACAACTGCTTCAGCGGGTGCTCGTTCTCTACCATCACGTTGCCGACACACATGAAGTCGATAGGCGCACACGCTTTTTCTGAAAACAACCGTCTCACCAGCATCGTTATGCCACAGACACTGTATACTATGGGCGAAGGGGCTTTTGCTTGGTGCGAAAGTCTCACTGCCATTGTGATTCCTGACTCGCTCCGCGTCATCCCCAAAGAGGCCTTTAACTCCTGCCCCCGTCTTGCATCCATCACATGGGGCAACGCCGTTGAAGAGATTGGCTATGCGGCCTTCTGGGCCATGTCTGCCGTCCATATTGACCTCCCACCGAAACTGAGGAAACTTGACGACCTTGCCTTTGCCGCTTGCGAAAATCACCTGCGCACCGTCACCATACATAGTCAACTCGACACGATGGGGGAGTCTGTGTTTCGTCACGCCAACCTCGACTGCATCCGCTTTACTGCTGCTGTTCCCCCTGCCGTAAAGGGTGAAGGTCCGCTCTATGATATAGGCCGTCTCGACAGCATTGTAATCCCCTGTGGAAGCCTCAATGCCTGGTTGGATGATAACTACTGGGTGCAGTTTGCCGACCTTTACGTCGAAGACTGCAATATGGATATCGTTGACCACGAAGTAGAGAACAGCAACATCTATTCTATTGGCGGTCGCATTATCGTTGAAGGTGCAGAGGGAGAGACTGTCCATATTTTCGACATATTAGGACGCAGCGTCCGTAATGATGCAATCCCCACAGGAATCTATCTGGTCAAAGTGGGTAATCATCCCGCCAGGAAAGTCATTGTAACATACGGTGGAGAATAAGAGATTATTGAAAAACCTGTCAACCAAAATCAGGGAAAGAGCTTTGAAGGAATAGGAGTCGCTGGAGAGGGTAAAAAGAAAGCCGGTCGAAATGATGGCCGGCTTTACATACAATATATGGAAAACAAATTATTTCTGGACTTCTTCCTTGGCGGCATCGAGGGCGGCACGTTCGCCGGTGACCTTTTCAAGCCACTTGACCATGCAGAGCATGACAATCATGGAGAGGAAGCAGACGGCCATGAAGACGATCCAGCACTTCCAGATAGGAATCTTGTTGTAGAGGGCGGGGCCGATCCAGAGGAAGCCGTTGCCCACGGCGGTAGCACCGAGCCAGAGACCCTGGCAGAGGCCGAGGAGGTTCTTGGGGGCAACCTTGGAGATGAAGCTCAGGCCCAGCGGGCTGATGAAGAGCTCGGCAACGGTCATGCCAAAATAGTAGACGATGAGCACCCACGGGGCAGCTTTTTGAGCGGCTGCGGTGGTAGCGTCGAGGGCGCGGAACTCGGTGCCCGAGGGGTAACCCTGGATGTTGCAGAAGATGGAAAGGAAGAGGTAGGCGCAGCCCGCTATACCCATGCCGATGGCAATTTTGCGGGGTGTGGAAATGCCTTTGCCGCGACGGGTGAGACCTTCAAATAGCCACATGATGGGGAAGGTGAGCAGGATGACGAAGAAGGGGTTGACGGCCTGCCAGACCTCGGGCGGGATGGCTGAGGTGATGACGAAGTCGCGGGCGAAGAGGGACATGGAGGTACCGTTCTGATGGAACGACCACCAGAAGAAAACGGCGATAATCAGTACTGCAAACATGGCATAGAGGCGCTGTTTGAGCTCTTTGGCCATGGCGAGTTTCTCTTCGGTAGTGTAATGGACGCTCGCCTGAGCGGCTTTCTTGGCGGGAGTGGGGAATTTCTTTTTGGTGCAGAGGAAGATGGTGAGGGAGATGAGCATGGCGGCCACAGAGGCGATGAAGCTGTAGTGGACACCGGTGTTGAAGACGTTGAGGTAGTTTTGGCAGAGTTCCTGTGCGGCCACAGTGTCGGCGGGAACGGTGACATTCATGGCGGCGAAGAGTTCGGTCATCTTGGTCATTGCTTCGGCGCCCAGGGCACTACCGGTGGCAATAAATTGATGGCAGAGGGCTGGAAGGTCGGCGTTGTACTCAAAGCCGTTCTGACCCAGCCACCAGCTGCGGAGCAGGGGGGCGACGAAAGGAGCAATCAGTCCGCCAACGTTGATGAACATGTAGAAAATTTGGAAACCGCTGTCGCGTTTGTTTTTGGCAATGCGGAGGGCTTCTTCGCCGTGTTTGGCAGCTTCGATTTCGAAGTCGTCGTACATTTGTCCGACAATGGCCTGGAGGTTGCCTTTGAACAAGCCGTTACCGAAGGCGATGAGGAACAGGGCTACGCAAGTGAGGGGGAGCAGCCAGCCGATGTTGCCGGCGGTGGCCAGGATGGGGATGGCCAGAATGACATAGCCGGATGCCATGATGAGCAAACCGGTTTGGATAGTCCCTTTGTAGTTTTGGGTGCGGTCGGCTATGATACCGCCAACCAGACTCAGGATGTAGATACCCATATAGAATATGGAGTAGATTAATGTTGCTTTCTCCTCGGCAAGGCCGAATTTGGAGCAAAGAAACAACACCAGCACAGCGTTCATAATATAGTAGCCGAAGCGTTCACCCATATTACTCAAGGCTGCTGCGATAAGACCTTTTGGATGTCCTTTCATGAGTGTAATGTTTTAATGATTAATATTTTAATTATAAACGTTTGTTTGCTCAGTATACTTTTTATCTTGCAAAGATACGAAATTTTCTGAATAAATCGTATCTTTGCACCAAAATTTAACTAAATGGAATTGTTTGCTGACATACTTGCAACTGCTTTTGAAGCTTTGAAAAATGGGCGTACACTGCTTTATCCGACAGATACGATTTGGGGAATTGGATGCGATGCCGCCAATGGGGATGCGGTGGAACGTATATATGCTATCAAGGAGCGAGACCACAGCAAGGCGATGTTGTTGCTGGTGACAGCATCGATGCTCTCGCGGAATATGCCGGACGAGGTGAGAGGGTTGTTGCTGGAGAGTGAACGCCCCACTACAGTAATTGTTCCTGCCGATATGGTGTGCCGAAAGGTAGCGGAGAATTTACCGGCGGGCGACGGAACGATAGGTGTGCGAGTGCCGCGGATGGACTTTTGTCAGCAGTTGTTGGAGATGTTGGATAGCCCTATTGTGAGTACTTCGGCAAATTTCTCAGGACATCCGTCGCCGCAATGTTATGGTGATATTGATGAGTCTTTGAAAGGCAGGGTGGATTGTTGCTTGCCCGATTCACCGCTTTTTTGGCATCCGTCAGTAGGTTCAAGCCGGATACTGAAGGTTGAGCCTGACGGCAGTGTGACGGTTATAAGGGGATAGTGTTTCTTATTTGTTGGCGAGGATTGATATTTGGGATAAAAAGAAACAGCCATATTCCATCGAGATGAAATACGGCTGCGGTATTGTTAGTATTTACGATTGTCAGGCTTTGCCTAAGATGTCGTAGGGTACTGTTTTTGCATCCATTGGGGGTTGAGGCTCGACAATGGCGCCAAAGTTCTGTTCATACTTTTGAATGTTGTCGTTGAGGGCGGCAAGCAGACGTTTGGCATGAATAGGGTTCATGATGATGCGTGAACGGACATTGGCGTTGGGTGTGCCGGGAAGCATCTGAGCAAAGTCGAGCACAATCTCACTCGGGCTGTGAGAGATGATGGCGAGGTTGCTGTAGGTGCCCTGGGCAACGTCGGGTGTCATGTCGATTTTCAAATCCTTAGGTTGCGGATTGTCTATTCTGTTGTTAGCCATAGTCAATGATGTTTTAGTTGTTTGCATTTTCCATCTCATGGATGTTGCCAACAATGAGGTTGTTGTATTCGCGCAAACCAGTACCGGCAGGGATGAGGTGACCCACAATGACGTTCTCCTTCATGCCCTCGAGGAAGTCCTGTTTGGCATTGATGGCGGCTTCGGTGAGTACTTTGGTTGTCTCCTGGAAGGAAGCAGCCGAGATGAAGCTCTTGGTTTGGAGAGAGGCGCGGGTGATACCTTGCAGAATCTGTTTGGCTGTAGCGGGACGTGCATCGCGAGCGGTGATGAGTTTCTTGTCCTGACGACGGAGGATGGACATTTCGTCACGCAAGCGGCGTGCGGAAATGATTTGACCGTTTTTGAGGGTCTCGCAGTCGCCACAGTCCTCAACAACCTTCATGCCGAAGATCTCATCGTTGGTTTCGTGGAAATCAATCTTATTGACCAGTTCGCCTTCCAGATAGCGAGTGTCGCCGGGATCTTCGATTTCGACCTTGCGCATCATCTGACGTACGATGACTTCAAAGTGTTTGTCGTTGATTTTCACACCCTGGAGACGGTACACTTCTTGTACTTCGTTGACGATGTATTCCTGGACCTTCATGGGACCCTTGATGGCCAGAATGTCGGCAGGGGTGATGGCACCGTCGGAGAGCGGAGTACCGGCCTTGACGTAGTCACTGTCTTGGGCAAGGATTTGCTTGGATGTGGGTATGAGGTAGGTGCGTTGTTCACCGGTCTTGCTGGTAATGGTGATTTGACGGTTGTTGCGTTTGAGCTTTTTGTCGATAGTGACGATACCGTCGATTTCGGCCACCACAGCGGGATCGGAAGGATTACGGGCTTCGAAGAGTTCGGTGACACGGGGAAGACCTCCGGTGATATCGCCTGCTTTACCGAAGCTGCGCGGGATTTTGACCATGATGTCACCAGCCTTCAGCATTTGGCCTTGCTCAACACCGATATGGGCACCGACGGGGAGGTCGTATACCTTTAGGACGACACCTTCATCGTCGACAATGTTAAGGGTGGGGTTTTTGGTACGCTGACGGGATTCGGTGATGACTTTGTCCTGCAGACCTGTCTGGGCATCGCTTTCGACACGGTAGGTGATATTTTCGATGACGTTTTCGAACGAAACACGACCAGCGACATCGGAGATGATGACAGCATTGTAGGGGTCCCATTCGGCGATAAAGTCGTTTTTGGACAGGTGTTCACCCGCTTGTTTGTAGAGTTTGGCACCATAGGGCAGGAGGGCTGAGAAGAGGGTGACGTTTGTGTTCTCGTCCACGATTCTCATTTCAGCGGAACGGCCCATAACGATGTGGTAGCTGTTGCCATCGTTGTCGGTGTAGGGGATGGAACGGAGCTCGTCGATTTCGAGACGGCCTTCGTGTTTGGCGGTAAGTGTGGAGTCGGAACCGATGTTGCCACCAGCCACACCACCGACGTGGAACGTACGAAGGGTAAGCTGGGTACCGGGCTCACCGATAGCCTGAGCGGCGATGACGCCGACCGATTCGCCTTTCTGAACCATTTTGCCGGTAGCAAGGTTGCGGCCGTAACATTTGGCGCAGACGCCGTGTTTTGCCTCACAGGTGAGAACGGAGCGGATTTCCACTTCATCCAGCGGGGATTCTTCGATGATTTTGCAGATATCTTCGGTCAGCTCCTCGCCAGCACGGACGATGAGTTCGCCAGTGTGGGGATGGTAGATATCGTGAACCGAGGTGCGGCCCAGGATTTTCTCGCCGAGTGAGACGACCACGTCTTCACCTTTCTTGAGTGCAGTGGTGGGCAGGCCGCGAAGGGTGCCGCAGTCTTCGGAGGTGATGATAACATCGTGTGCCACATCGACCAGACGACGGGTAAGATAACCGGCATCAGCAGTTTTCAGAGCGGTATCGGCCAAACCTTTACGAGCACCGTGGGTTGAGATGAAGTATTCGAGCACCGAAAGTCCTTCCTTGAAGTTGGAGATGATGGGGTTTTCGATAATCTCGTTGCCAGAAGCACCAGCTTTTTGGGGCTTGGCCATAAGGCCACGCATACCGGAGAGCTGACGAATCTGTTCCTTACTACCACGGGCACCTGAGTCGTACATCATGTAGATGGGGTTGAAACCTTGGTTGTCGGCCTTGAGCTGTTTCATCAAGGTCTCGGTCAAGCGGTTGTTGGTAGTGGTCCAAATATCGATAACGTGGTTGTAACGTTCGTTGTTAGTGATAAGACCCATGGAGTACTGTCCCAAGACTTCTTCGACCTCTTCGTTGGCTTTGGCGATGAGTTCTTCTTTCTCGTTGGGGATGATAACATCACCGAGGTTGAAGGAGAGGCCACCACGGAATGCTTGACGATAGCCCATATTCTTGATATCGTCGAGGAAATTGGCGGTAACGGCGTTGCCGCAGGCGGTGAACAGGTCACCGATGATGTCGCGCAGAGATTTCTTGCCGAGCACCATGTTGACGTAGCCGTATTCTTTAGGGACTACTTCGTTGAAGATAACGCGACCCACAGTGGTGCGGATACGGTCAGTCTTGATGAAGTGGCCTTTGGAGTCAAGGATGGGGTTGCCGTCTTTGTCACGTTTGATTTCGTACTCGGTGCAGCAGCGCTCCTTGATTTCTGCGGGGGTGGAACAGTCAATGTCGGTGAGGATGTTGCCATCTTTGTCTTTGATGGTCTCCATGAAGGTGCGGTCGGTCTTGATGAATTGGAATTCGTCAAGTCCGTTGGCGTTAATCTTGACACTGATGCAGGCATTGAGAGATACACGTTTCTCGTTGTATGCAATGATGACTTCTTCGGCAGAATAGAAACGTGAACCTTCACCCTTAACAATCTCATCGGGAGTTGTGTGGCGGGGTTTGGTCATGTAGTATAGACCGAGAACCATGTCCTGAGAAGGCACGGTGATAGGAGCACCGTTGGCAGGATTGAGAATGTTGTGGGTGGAGAGCATGAGGAGCTGAGCCTCGAGGATGGCAGCATTGCCCAGGGGCACGTGAACAGCCATCTGGTCACCATCGAAGTCGGCATTGAAACCGGTACACACCAGCGGGTGGAGTCGGATAGCTTTGCCTTCTACCAGCTTGGGCTGGAATGCCTGAATACCCAAACGGTGCAGGGTAGGAGCACGGTTGAGCATGATGGGATGGCCTTTGAGGATATTTTCAAGAATCTCCCATACCACGGGGTCTTTGCGGTCGACTACGCGTTTGGCGGATTTGACAGTCTTGACCAGTCCGCGCTCGAGAAGTTTGCGGATGATGAAGGGTTTGAACAGCTCGCTGGCCATGTCTTTAGGAAGACCGCATTCGTGCATTTTGAGTTCCGGACCCACAACGATAACAGAACGACCGGAGTAGTCGACACGTTTACCGAGGAGGTTTTGACGGAAGCGGCCCTGTTTGCCCTTGAGCGAGTCGGACAGGGATTTGAGTGAGCGGTTGCTGTCGGATTTAACGCTGGAAACCTTGCGGCTGTTGTCGAAGAGAGAATCGACAGATTCCTGTAGCATACGCTTTTCGTTGCGCATGATGACTTCGGGAGCCTTGATTTCGAAAAGACGTTTCAGACGGTTGTTGCGGATGATGACACGACGATAAAGCTCGTTGATGTCGGAGGTGGCGAAACGGCCACCATCCAGCGGTACCAAAGGACGAAGGTCGGGAGGAATGACGGGGATGATGGTCATAATCATCCACTCGGGACGGTTGTCCATGCCGCGGGCTTGCATGCGCTTGCGGCTTTCGCGGAACGATTCCACTACATTGAGTCGTTTCAGTGCTTCCTGTTTGCGCTGATTGGAGGACTCTTTGGAGGCGCGGTCGCGGAGGTCGTAGCTAATGCGGTCGAGATCGAGGTCACAGAGGAGTTTGTACAGAGCCTCTGAGCCCATGCCGACGATAAACTTGTTGGGGTCGGAGTCTTCCAGTTGGTCGTTGCCTTCAGGAAGATTCTCTTTAATCATATAGTATTCCTCTTCGGTTAGGAGGTCATTCTTTTTGACAGGTACCTCGTTGAGGACAGCCTTACCGGGTTGGAGGACTATATACTTTTCATAATAGATTACCTGCTCAAGCTTTTTGCTGGGGACATCAAGGAGTGTTCCGATTTTGTTGGGCAGGGAACGGAAAAACCAAATATGGGCGACTGGGACGGTGAGTTCGATATGTCCCATACGCTCACGACGCACTTTTTTCTCGGTGACTTCCACGCCGCAACGGTCACAAACGATGCCTTTGTAGCGGATGCGTTTGTATTTGCCGCAATGGCATTCCCAGTCGCGGGTAGGTCCGAAAATCTTCTCGCAGAAGAGTCCGTCGCGTTCGGGCTTATATGTTCGATAGTTGATAGTCTCAGGCTTGGTAACTTCACCATAGGAGCGTCTTTTGATAGACTCGGGTGAGGCCAGACTGACGGTTATCGATTTAAAATCATTCCTTAATTGTGATTCTTGTTTAAAAGCCATCTTTTTATTATTGAATTAAGAATTAAGAATAAGATTTTGTCTTTGGGTACTTAATTCTGAATTAATCAAACGTTACCTCAAGACCCAAGCCACGCAGCTCGTGGACCAACACGTTGAACGATTCGGGAATACCGGGAACAGGCATGTTGTCGCCCTTGACGATAGCTTCGTAGGCTTTTGCACGTCCAATAACATCGTCGGACTTGACGGTGAGCACTTCCTGCAAGACATGCGAAGCACCGAAAGCTTCGAGAGCCCATACTTCCATCTCTCCGAAACGCTGGCCACCAAAGTTGGCTTTACCACCGAGGGGCTGTTGTGTGATGAGGGAGTAGGGGCCGATGCTACGAGCGTGCATCTTGTCGTCAATCATATGGTGCAGTTTGAGCATATAGATGTAGCCAACGGTTGCAGGCTGGTCAAAGCGTTCACCAGTTTCGCCATCGTAAAGGTAGGTACGACCGTTTTCAGGCAGTCCGGCTTCACGCATGTAGCCATTTATTTGCTCGAGTGTGGCACCGTCGAAAATGGGGGTCTTGAAACGTTTGTTCAATTTCTTACCGGCCCAACCGAGAACAGTTTCGTAAATCTGTCCCAAGTTCATTCGAGAAGGCACACCCAGAGGGTTCAGTACGATATCGACAGGGGTGCCATCAGCCAGGAATGGCATATCTTCGCGACGTACAATTTTGGACACAATACCTTTGTTACCGTGACGGCCAGCCATCTTGTCTCCGATGCGGAGTTTACGCTTCATAGCAATGTAGACTTTAGCCATTTGGACAATTCCACTCGGGAGGTCATCGCCCACGGTGAGGGCGAATTTCTTACGGGTGAAACGGCCGTTTATTTCGCGGTATTTGATATTGTAGTTGTTCAGAAGATCCTTGATAAGATTATTGGTCTCCTTGTCGGAGGTCCACTTATTGGGGCTGACTTCTGTATAATCTATAGCTTTAAGGGCCTTGGAGGTGAATTTAACCTTTTTGGGGATAAGCTCTTCTTTGTGGTTGGTGTAAACACCGTTGGATGTTTTACCAGCCAGAATAATGAGCAGACGGTCGACAAGTTTCTCTTTCAGCTCGGCAAGCTCGTTGTTGAATTCCTCTTCGGGTTTTGCCAAGAGTTCTTTTTCTTTCGCTCTCTGTTTACGGTCACGAACTATGCGGGCAAAAAGTTTCTTGTTGATAACAACGCCACGTACTGAAGGAGGTACTTTCAAAGAGGCATCTTTTACATCACCAGCTTTGTCACCGAATATGGCACGCAGCAGTTTCTCTTCTGGCGAGGGGTCAGACTCACCTTTAGGAGTAATTTTACCAATCAGGATATCTCCTTCCTTAACCTCGGCACCGATACGGATAATACCGTTCTCATCCAGGTCTTTGGTTGCTTCATTGCTCACATTGGGGATATCGCGGGTCAATTCTTCCAAACCGCGTTTTGTTTCGCGAACCTCGAGGGTGTATTCTTCCACGTGGACCGAAGTAAAGATATCTTCACGTACAACACGTTCGGAAATTACTACAGCATCCTCAAAGTTGTAACCTTTCCAAGGCATGAAGGCAACCATCATGTTGCGGCCAAGTGCCAGTTCACCGCCCTGTGTGGCATAACCTTCGCAAAGTACTTGTCCTTTCTTTACCTTGTCGCCTTTCTTAACAATAGGACGCAGGTTGATTGAGGTAGAATGGTTGGTACGTTGGTAGCGAGTGAGCTTATATTCACGTACATCATCATCGAACGATACGAGACGCTCGTTCTCAGTGCGGTTATGACGGATAACAATCTTGGTAGAGTCTACATATTCCACAACGCCATCACCAAGTGCATTGAGAAGCACTCGGCTGTCTTCTGCAACCGATTTCTCGATACCGGTACCCACAATGGGGATTTCCGGATTCAACAGAGGAACTGCCTGACGCATCATGTTGGAGCCCATCAGTGCACGGTTGGCATCGTCGTGCTCCAGGAAAGGAATCAGCGAGGCGGCAATCGATGCAATCTGGTTAGACCCCATATCAATCAAATCGATCTCTTCGGGCGAAACGATTGGGAAGTCGGCCTGACGACGTGCTTTTACACGCTGTGCAAGTATGTTGCCTTCTTCATCCTGTGGGGTAGTTGCCTGTGCCACAGTCTTATTCTCTTCCAGCTCTGCTGTGTAGTAGGTGGGTTCCTCGTCCCACATTACCTTACCGTTCACAACACGGCGGTAGGGAGTTTCGATGAATCCGAGATTATTAATCTTGGCATATACACACAATGAGGAGATAAGACCAATGTTAGGACCTTCAGGGGTTTCAATGGTACATAAGCGACCATAGTGCGTATAGTGTACATCGCGGACCTCGAAACCTGCACGCTCACGCGACAAACCACCAGGACCTAATGCTGAGATACGGCGTTTGTGCGTCACCTCAGCCAGAGGGTTGGTTTGGTCCATGAACTGTGAAAGCTGATTGGTTCCGAAGAAAGAGTTGATAACCGAAGACAGGGTCTTGGCGTTGATGAGTTCGGTGGGTGTGAACACTTCATTGTCACGTACATTCATTCTTTCGCGGATAGTGCGTGCCATTCGTGCCAAACCTACGCCGAATTGGTTATACAGCTGTTCTCCAGCGGTGCGAACCCTACGGTTCGACAGGTGGTCGATATCGTCCACCTCAGCCTTTTGGTTGATAAGCTGTATTAAGTATTTTATTATGGATGTGATGTCAGTCTGTGTGAGCACCCGGACTGAATCGGGAATATCCAGGTTCAGTTTGGTGTTGATTCGGTAACGGCCTACTTCGCCAAGGTCGTAGCGTTTGTCCGAGAAGAACAGTTTCTCTATAATTCCACGTGCAGTCTCCTCATCGGGAGGTTCTGCATTGCGCAACTGACGATATATGTATTCAACAGCCTCTTTCGAGTTGTTGGAAGTGTCTTTCTTAAGAGTATTGTAGATGACCGAATAATCAATTCCATCATGGTCTTCTACTTTTACAAGTATAGTCTTGACATCCAGATCAAGAATCTTCTCGATGTCGTCTTCGGTAAGCTCTTTGTCGCGTTCTATGACTACTTCAGTACGCTCCATCGAAACGACTTCGCCAGTATCCTCGTCGACGAAATCCTCTGTCCAAGTGTCCACTACTCTGGCGGCCAATTGCTTTCCGATTACTTTTTTAAGGTTGGTTTTCGACACCTTCACTTCCTCAGCAAGGGAGAAGATATCCAAAATGTCTTTATCCGTCTCATAACCGATTGCTCTCAACAATGTAGTGATAGGCAGCTTTTTCTTTCGGTCAATATAAGCATACATTACATTGTTGATATCAGTGGTGAATTCCATCCAAGAACCTTTGAATGGGATGATACGTGCAGAATAGAGCTGTGTTCCGTTGGAATGGAATTGTGTTCCGAAAAACACACCGGGCGAACGGTGCAGCTGTGAAACAACCACGCGCTCGGCACCATTGATGACGAATGTGCCCTTGGGCGTCATATAAGGTATCATACCTAGATAGACAGGCTGCTCTATAGCCTGAAAATCTTCATTTTCTTGATCGTTGCACGAGAGTTTCAGTTTGGCCTTCAGAGGTACACTATATGTGAGGCCACGTTCTATACATTCCTCGATAGAATAGCGCGGGGGATCAATATAGTAGTCGAGAAACTCTAACGTGAAATTGTTGCGTGCATCTGAGATGGGAAAGTTTTCTTTAAAAACCTTGAAAAGACCTTCGTCCAGTCGATTGTCAGGGTTGGTTTCTATCTGGAAAAAATCCTGGAACGACTTAAGTTGTATATCGAGAAAGTCGGGGTAACCATATTTGCGTACAGATGCAAAATTTACTACTTCGATAGGTTGATTGTTATCCAAGGGGCTTAATAATTAATATTTCACAATAAAGAATGTAAACTGTTGAGTGTTACTGCTCTTTTGAGAGGGATTAGATACCTTTTATTATTGCAAAATCTTGTTTTTCAATTAACTTTGCATAGTAATGAGGAATAGGCACTCCGGCATAACCGGAGGCCCTATTCCTCGCAGAAATCTTATAGTATCAACTATTTGATCTCAACTTCGGCACCAGCCTCTTCGAGAGCTTTCTTCAGAGACTCAGCCTCGTCCTTGCTCACACCTTCCTTAACGGGCTTAGGAGCATTGTCAACGAGTTCCTTGGACTCTTTCAGACCCAGGCTAGCCATATCCTTAACGGCCTTCACAACACCAAGTTTCTTGGTTGCATCGGGAACACCCTTCAGGATAACGTCGAAGGAGGTCTTCTCCTCGGCTGCGGCGGCACCAGCGGCAGCGGGACCAGCAGCAACGGCAACTGCAGCAGCAGCGGGTTCAATACCATATTCTTCTTTCAGAACATCAGCAAGTTCTTTTACTTCTTTAACGGTTAAGTTTACCAATTCTTCAGCAATAGCTTTAATATCTGCCATGACTTTATTTTTTTTATTGTTTTACAAATTAATTAATTGTTTTGTGGACTTTTATGGAGTCCTAACCATTTTTATTCAGATTTTTCCTCTAATGTTTTCAGGACACCTGTAATTGTGTTGGCACCAGACTGAAGCTGCGAAACCACATTCTTGATGGGAGACTGCAGAAGTGCAACGATATCGGCAATGAGTTCGTTCTTGGACTTGATGTTGACAAGTTCGTCAAGATGTTGCTCACCAATATAGAAACACTCTTCTACATAAGCACCTTTAAGTATAGGCTTTTGTGCTCCCTTCTCATTTGTGCGGTACTCCTTGATCAGTTTAGCAGGAGCGTTATTGGTGTTTGAAAGCATTATGGCTGTCTCTCCTTTAATCACAGGGAACAACTCGGAATAATCTATTCCGGTGCGCTCCATAGCCTTGATCAAAAGAGCATTCTTAACAACTTCCAGCTTCACCTCTTTGCGGAAAGCAGCACGACGCAGTTTGCTAGTCTGCACAGAGTTCAAACCTCCGATATCAGCAATATAGATAAGCGGATAGGCTTTAATCTCTTCGCACAGGCGGTCAATCAGCTGGTCTTTTAGTTCTTTTCTCATAATGACCTTTCCTTAATTTTTAATTACACTGAAGCGGCTTTTGTGTCAACTTTCACTCCCGGGCTCATGGTGCTGCTAATGCAGATGCTCTTTACATAAGTACCTTTTGCAGCAGCGGGTTTCAGCTTGATGATAGCTTGGAGAACCTCGCGGGCGTTGTCAACAATCTTGTTGCTGTCGAAGGAAACCTTTGCAACGGCGGTATGGATGATACCAAACTTGTCGACCTTGAAGTCAATCTTACCGGCTTTGGCTTCCTGTACGGCTTTGCCAACTTCCATTGTAACGGTACCAGTTTTGGGGTTCGGCATCAGGCCACGGGGACCCAATATACGGCCGAGCGCACCAACCTTGGGCATTACGTTAGGCATGGTAATGATAACGTCTACATCCGTCCAACCGCCTTTAATCTTGGCGATATATTCGTCAAGACCGTAATAATCAGCTCCGGCTGCTTTAGCCTCTTCCTCTTTGTCAGGGGTGCAAAGTACCAAAACACGGACAGTCTTACCAGTGCCGTGAGGTAAGGTAACACTACCGCGAACCATCTGGTTGGCTTTACGGGGGTCAACACCCAAACGCACATCGATATCTACAGAAGCATCGAACTTGGTGTAAGTGATGTTCTTTACAATATCAACGGCCTCTTCCAAAGAGTAAAACTGGTTCTTGTCGAATTTGGCTAAAGCTTCTTTCTGTTTCTTCGTTAATTTTGCCATGAATCTTGTTTTTTGTGGTCATCGCATTGCTCATTGGCTTTGCTACCACTGTTAATACTTTATTTTTTACTTTGTCAGGGGATTCTCGCCCTTGACGGCGATACCCATGCTGCGGGCAGTGCCAGCCACCATGCTCATTGCTGATTCAATAGTGAAGCAGTTTAAATCGGGCATTTTGGCTTCGGCAATCTGTCGCACCTGTTCCCAAGTCACAGAGGCCACCTTCACGCGGTTGGGTTCGGACGAACCTTTAGCGGCTTTGGACATCTCTTTCAACTGAACGGCAACAGGGGGTGTCTTAACTACAAAATCAAAGGACTTGTCAGTATACACAGTGATGATAACAGGCACAATCTTGCCGGCCTGGTCCTGTGTACGGGCATTGAACTGCTTACAGAACTCCATAATGTTCACACCCTTGGCACCCAGTGCGGGTCCCACGGGAGGAGCGGGGTTAGCAGCGCCACCTTTGATTTGCAATTTAATCAATCCTGCAACTTCTTTTGCCATTAATTTGGAATTTTAATAAGGTTGATTAGTTTGTTTTACTATTCTTTCTCCACCTGGTTGAAACTGAGTTCCAGAGGCGTTTTTCTTCCGAAGATTTTGACCGTAACTTTCAATTTCTTCTTTTCGTCATTCACCTCTTCGACAATACCGGAAAAACTGCTGAACGGCCCGTCAATTACCTTGACAGTCTCGCCCACCAAAAATGCCTCTCCGTTCCCGTCCAGTGCTTCAATTTGATCATCCATCTTGCCGAGGATTCTATTGATTTCGTACTGGCGCATAGGGATAGGCTTGCCGCCACCCGATTCACGCAGGAAGTCCAAAACATTTGGAACATTCTGAATCACTGGTATGATTTCATCGCGCAAGTCGGCCTCAATCAATACATACCCCGGAAAGTAGTTGCGATCCTTCACAACCTTCTTCCCGTTTCGTATGGCATAGATTTTCTCTGTGGGAATAAGAACTTGGGGCACATCTTCGCTCCAGCCTCTTTTGGCCATTTCGCTCTCGATGTATTCCTTAGCCTTTTTCTCCTTGCCGCTTACTGCTCTGACGACATACCATTTTTTAGACTGCTGTTCCATGCTGTTACTAAAAGAATAGTGGGTTTATACTCATTCGCCTCATCTTCGCCGAGGGCGAACGTCTTTTCTTGGATATCATCGGCAGGCTTTCGGTCTCAAATTAATTTGGGAAGCAAGACCAATGCCTTACTCGCCGTTTTTATCCAATCAAAGCATAAAAGTATCCAAGTAATCCTTTCCAGCCCATGCTCTGCACACCGAACACTACATCCATGCAGAATACTATAAGGGCCAAAATCAAAGCTGCCACAGCCACAACCACTGCGCTGCTCTGCAACTCTTTAAACGTCGGCCACGACACTTTGTGCACCAGCTCGTCGTAGCTCTCTTTTACGTAATTACCGAACTTAGACATTGTTTCAATTATTTTTTTGCAGGGGCAGAGAGAATCGAACTCCCAACTGCGGTTTTGGAGACCGTCATTATGCCATTTAACTATGCCCCTCTAATAATCTCCCTCCCCGTTGGAAGGGAGATTATAATTCTTAGATTATTCAAGAATCTTGGTCACCTGACCGGAACCAACGGTACGGCCACCTTCGCGGATAGCGAAACGGAGGTTCTCGTTCAGAGCGATATCGGAAATCAGATCAACGGTGATAGTCAAGTTGTCGCCAGGCATAACCATCTCGCGGCCTTCGGGGAGAGTAATCTCACCGGTCACATCGGTGGTACGGAAATAGAACTGGGGACGATATTTGTTGTGGAAAGGAGTGTGACGACCACCTTCTTCTTTCTTCAGGATGTATACGGCAGCCTCGAATTTGTGGTGAGGATGGATGGTCTTGGGAGCAGCAATAACCATACCACGACGAATCTCGTTCTTGTCGATTCCGCGGAGCAGCAAACCTACGTTATCGCCAGCTTCACCTTCGTCAAGAATCTTGCGGAACATCTCAACACCGGTAACAACGCTGGTCAGTTTCTCAGCACCCATACCGATAATGTCAACGGGGTCGGAGGTGTGGATAACACCAGTCTCGATACGACCGGTAGCAACGGTACCACGGCCAGTGATTGAGAACACGTCCTCAATGGGCATCAAGAAAGGCTTATCAACTGCACGGGTGGGCAGAGGAATCCAAGTGTCAACGGCTTCCATCAAAGCCTCGACGCTCTTCACGCCGCTGGGCTCGCCGTTGAGGGCTGCCAGAGCAGAACCGCGGATGATGGGGATATTGTCGCCATCGAAATCATAGGAGTTGAGGAGCTCGCGGATTTCCATCTCAACGAGGTCGAGCAACTCGGGGTCGTCAACCAGGTCGCACTTGTTCATGAAAACAACCAACTGGGGAACACCAACCTGACGGGCGAGCAGGATGTGCTCACGGGTCTGGGGCATAGGACCATCGGTAGCAGCCACAACGAGGATAGCACCATCCATCTGGGCAGCACCAGTAACCATGTTCTTAACGTAGTCAGCGTGACCAGGGCAGTCAACGTGTGCGTAGTGACGGGTCTCGGTCTGATACTCAACGTGAGCAGTGTTGATGGTGATACCGCGCTCTTTCTCTTCAGGAGCGGAGTCGATAGAATCGAAGGACTTAACTTCAGAGAGACCTTTTTCAGCCAGAACCTTGGTGATAGCGGCGGTCAGAGTGGTCTTACCATGGTCAACGTGGCCAATAGTACCAATGTTGACGTGCGGTTTAGAACGATCAAATTTTTCTTTTGCCATTTTAATACGTATTAATTGTTAACAGTTTGTTTTCTACTTTTTAATGAGGGCGGAATCCCTTCCGTCCTCAAATTTTTGCATAAAAAAAGAGCTACAGACCGGATTTGAACCGGTGACCTCATCCTTACCAAGGATGCGCTCTACCAGCTGAGCTACTGCAGCTTCTTACTTTGAAGCGTAGGCGTTTCTCTTGCCCTTTCCCGCTTTTTTGTTTGAGCGGAAGACGGGGCTCGAACCCGCCACCTATAGCTTGGAAGGCTATCGCTCTACCAAATGAGCTACTTCCGCTTCTCTGTAGGTTGTGGGGAAGAGTGGACTCGAACCACTGAACTCCGAAGAGGACAGATTTACAGTCTGTTGCAATTGCCACTATGCGACTTCCCCATTTTCATGTTCCCAGTCGTTTGTCTGGGATTTTTTCGAGCCGATGAAGGGACTCGAACCCCCGACAGGCTGATTACAAATCAGCTACTCTACCAACTGAGTTACATCGGCTTTTTCAGCTTTGTCAAACAACTCTTTTTTTGTTTTGAGGCTGCAAAAATACTACTTTTTTTTTATCCCGCAAAATATTTTTTCTCTTTTTCTCAATATTTTTTCTCAATACTCAGTAAATCAATATTTTTTCTCAAGGTTAATTTCTTGTTGATATCTTCTTTTCCCAGCGCAGATCTTTCTTTTCACCACCCAAATACTCTATTTCTTCAATGTTTTTCTGCTTCCGAAATGTCTTTTTTCTTGTATTTCTCTCAATTTGAGTGCAATATGTTGTTTTCAGTAGCTCTACTTCATTCTTTCTTTTTCCGATAAATTGTTATGTTATAATTAGATACAATCATTCTTCCAGCCTTCAACTATTCGTTGCTAATGCATATTGATTCCCTGTCACATCTTAGTGGCACGAAGATAAATCATCATCAGATTTCTTTTTATATCATTTTTTTTTCCGAAATTTGCATTTTATTAATTCAATATACATTTCATAATATGAGTTCAAAGACATATCGTTCATTGACACCTTCCGAAATCGCCCAGCTCCAGCAAATGGGCAATTATGCAGAAGATTGGAGTGCCATAGAGGTATCTGGCACCGTCAATGCTAATCTTATCCGCAACAATACTTTCCTCGGTAAAGTCAGTATTGGTGTAATCGAACCCCTTACCATCCATGATGGAGACCTTCCATTGCCGGAAGGAATCTATAATTCTGTCATTTGCAATTCTTCTATTGGGGACCATTGCGCCATTCACAATCTCCACATGCTCAGTGGCTATGCAATTGGCAATCATTGTCTGCTCTTCAACGTCAACGAGATGACGGCATCAGCTCCATCTCTCGATGTTGACTATTCATGGCTGAGTCCCATGAATGAGAACGAGGGTCGTAGGATTCTTCCATTTAATGGTATGACTATTGCCGACGCCTATCTCTGGGCCAAATACCGCGACCACCCTTCAATGGTGACAAAACTCGAACAGATGACCCGGCGCCACCTCGCAACTTCCGAGGGCTGCTATGGCAATGTAGGTGACTGCTGCGTTATCAAAAACACGCTCACTATTCATAATGTGGCTATTCGTTCCGATGCCAAAACCCCTACCCGTATCGAGGATTGTATCGTTCTGTCCGACGGAGTTGTGGGATATGGCTGCAAATGTGAGTATGGCTGCATTGCCAAGAGTTTTGTTTTGGGCGAGAATGTCCATTTGGAGTTTGGTGTGCGACTGAACGATACTGTTGTCGGCGACAATTCGACCATTGCCCGGTGCGAAGTGGGCAATAGTCTCATCTTCCCAGCCCACGAGCAACACCACAACAATTCTTTCCTCATCGCCTCGTTGGTGATGGGTCAGAGCAATATGGCCGCCGGATGCACCGTGGGCTCCAACCACAACGGGCGTACCGCCGACAACGAAATAGTTGCAGGCCGCGGCTTCTGGCCAGGCCTCTGCACCAGCCTCAAACACTCCTCCAGTTTTGCGTCCTACTGCCTGCTGGCCAAAGGCTCCTACCCTGCCGAGCTCAGCATAACTCTCCCATTCGCCCTCGTCAACAACAACACATCCAAGAACCGTCTGGAAGTCATGCCGGCCTATTGGTGGATGTACAATATGTATGCCCTCAACCGCAATATCACCAAGTTCGCAAAACGCGACAAGCGCGACAAAAAAGCCCAGCACATTGTGTTTACTCCTTTCGCCCCCGACACCGCCGAGGAAATAGTCAACGCCCGCATGCTTCTGAAATATTGGACCGAGCAGGCTTATCTCAAGTTCGGCAAGGACAGGGACCACGTGGAAGTTCTGGCCTATGGAATGGAGAAGGGCAAACGTCCTGTTGTTGTTCTCAAAGCCGCCCAGGGCTATAAGGCATACGAGGAAATGCTCATATACTATGCTATGCTCACCCTGCTGGATTCAAATGCACAGGAAGACCGCACGCTCCCCAATCCCACATTGGGCGATGGCGAGCGCGTTCGCGAGTGGGTCAATCTGGGAGGACAGCTGGTGCCCCAGCAGTCGGTTGACGAGCTCATCCGTCAAATCGAAACCGGCGAGGTCGATTCTTGGGAAGCTGTCCATGAGTGTTTCAACAAGTGGTGGAACGACTATGAATTGCAAAGCAAGGCTCATGCCTACCACATACTTTGCGACCTCTGCCAATGCCGCTCCATCGATGCCGCTTTGTGGCAGAACCTTCTCCAGCGCTTCGACACCATCAAGGCCTATGTTGCCGACCAGGTACGCATCACCCGCCAGAAAGATGCCGACAACCTTTTCCGCCAGATGACCTATCGCAACGATGCCGAGATGAAAGCCGTGCTGGAATAAAAACTTTACCCAACACCAGTATTCGTCCGGGCACTCGCAAGATACTCCACTCATAGCTTATCACATCAATCCAATCCTACCCTTCTGCCGATACAGGGCAACGGGGTAGGATTTGTTTTATACCAACCCGGCCAATGGGTATAGTCATGAAAATCTAAACAGCAGTCTCGATAGTTATCATACGAATTACTTATAACGGATAGATTACAATATATTTAAATGTATATTATTCAATTCCGTATTCCTCGTTATGAAGATTCACCCATCTGGAATCAATCATCTTTGCTCCACCTCCCTTAACCCCACACGGTGTACAAACTCCATCACAAACATTATTCAACCGCTGAGGTGGAGAAGATCTCAATAAGAGGTGACTATGGGCTTAATAGAAAGCGAAGCTAGAAATAATCTGAATTGGCTATCATGCAAGATTGCATTATTGGAAGTGTGAAGTGTATGTGTGTATTGGACATTGATGGTAACTTACTGTAGAGGAAATACATATCGTATGTAATACACTAATAATAAATGTATATATTATATAATGTAACGAAGACCTGTATAAGCGAGATAGAATATAAGTCGGTCTAATGACCGATTTGGGTTGATCCATTGAAAGACAGCACATGGCTGTTATCATTGTGTATGGGGTGAATGGGTTTATTTTGAGGCGAAGGAGCGAGGGCAGGTGCCTGTTTGACGTTTAAACCATGTGCCGAAGGTTGATTGGTTTGGGAATCCGAGTAGGGTGGCGACCTGTTTTACTGGTGTGTGGGATGTGCGCAACAGTTTGCAGGCTTCGATTAGACGGTGACGGTCAATCCATTCTGTTGCAGTTTGATGAGTGGTTTTATGGACACAGATGCTTAGACGTTTCGGGTGGATATTAAGTTGCTCCGCATACCAGGTAAGTGAGTGAGGCTCGCGGAAATGCTTTTCTACGAGGCGAAGGAACTCTTCTGTATGTTGTTCGGCTGCTGTTATTACTTTTTGGGAGCCACTATCATGCAGATAGGGGCCGATGCCGTAGAAATAAGCTTCGAAGAGTAGACGAACCACTTGTTCAATGTGTGGGTGTGATGGTTGTTGCAGAATGCCACCGAGCATTCCGAACAGGTTTCGAAACGAGTCGGTCATTCCGTTTGGGAGCTGAACGGTAGGGCAACGCAAGATGGAAAGAAGTGTTCTGAATGGGTTTTCGAGATTGAGGCTGTTGGTGAACTTTTCAGACAGGAGCAATATCATAGGGCGGAAGTCTCTGCTTATTTCCTGTGTTTCGATAATCATCCCGGGTAATACTATCAATGCGTTGTCGGTGCTGATGTGCAGATGGTGATAGTTTAGCTGGAGGTCCACGCTACCAGCAATGCAGATTAGAAATACTATTTTGTCGGTCATCACTTCGCGCCCTGCTACTATGGGAAACAACGCGTGTCGGGTGTCCTCTTGTGTATCATCGAGCAGGTAGATATCATCTCGGTAGTGCCAGTACGATGCTGTTTGTTTAAAAGATTCATGCAGTTCGTTCATGTTATGGATAACGCAGATTAGTGTTGCAAATTGTTCTGTAGGGTATATTGTTTGTTAAATTTGTAGCGAATATGGGCGATTTATTGTTATTCTGTGTACTTTTGCACCGGAATAAAAAAAATAACAGAAATGAATCATAAAACTAAGTCATCAATCTTGCTCATTGCTTTCGCCTTGATTTCGGGTGTGGCAGGAGCTCAAACAAACAACATTATGGAAAAAAACAAAATGCAACAGTTGGCCGATACGGTCAAAAATGGTTATCAGAAAATTGAGGACGGTGTGGTCAGTGGCTACAATGCCATCGAAAACGGAGTAGTCAGTGGTTACACCACTATTCAGAACGGTGTTGTAGATGGTTTTACCCGCATTAGCGATGCCTTTGTGAAGAAATTCCTTATGCGAGAAAATGAGACTCTCGAAGAAGCCAAAGCCCGCATTGCCCGCGAGGAGGAGGAACTACACCGACAAGCGAAAGGAAGGACCTCTGGCATCCGTCAAGCAAACAAGTAAACTTCTAAATAACAGTTAACAATAATACAAATAATCAATTAAGAAGAAAACGTTTTTCGGACTGAAAGTGGGCTATGTGTGTTTTCCTGAAATCGCTTGACAGATTTTTGCTGGTTAAACTGATTGGCTTGTCAAATAATCTGGTGCCGTACTGACTCGCTTGACAGAGGGGGTGACAATGGATAATGCAGAGCCATCCCTGACTGTTTGGCAAAGTCGGGGCGGGGCTCGATGCCCCGTCCGATTTTTAGGATGACGATGGCCTAAAGCTGTGTTTTTCTGAAATCGCTTGACAGAATTTTGCTGGATGATCCGATTAGGTTGTTGGTCAGTTTTGGTCTTGTGACCTGATTTTCGGGTGTCACATTTGTGTCCAGCTAATGGTTTGAGTTGCGGGTTTGTGTGGAAACTGTAGGGATGGGGTAGCTTGTTGGGCTGGGGAGGGGGATTAGAGGTAGTCTTTGAGTGTGAGGAGGAATTGTTTGGCGTCGTTGAGGGTTTGGGCAATCTGGATGCGGTCGTCGAGGGTGTTGTTGTTGAGGCGGAGTTGCTCTTTTACGCCGTCGAGGGTGTAGCCGCAGTCGCGGGTGAGGTGGTAGATGTGGCGGAGGAGGGCGATGTCGCTTTCGGTGTAGTAGCGGGTGCCTTTCTTGTTTTTGTGGGGGCGTATGGAGGGGAATTCTGTTTCCCAGTAACGGAGCAGAGAGGGGTTGACGTTGAGCATCTGGGCCACTTCGCCGATGGGGTAATAGAGTTTGTCGGGCATAGGATTGAGTATTTTGTTGTTGGGTTGGTGACAATGGGTGATTAGTAGGAGTAGTAGCCTTGGTTGTCTTGGTAGGATTGTTGTTTTGTGTATTTTACGTCTTTGAGGCTGCTGGCCTTGATGTTGATTTGGAAGTTCCAGCTTTTGTAGAAGCCGAAGGGGACCCAGTTGAAGCGCATTTCCCAGCAGTGGAGGTCGCGGTAGATGTCGATGGAGGTGTAGGAGAGGCCTTTGTTGACGAAGTCGTAGCCGGAGGAGAGGGCTATGCGCCAGTTGGGAGTGAGTTCGAAGTTGGCCGATAGTCCGAGGGTTTGGATGATGTCTTTTTTGTAGTTGTATTGAGCGGCGACGAAGGAGTTGACGTAGCTGAGGGTGTAGTTGAGCGAGATGTTCCAGGGCATGGTGAAGTCGGCGTAGGTGCCCATGAGGAGGGCGGGGTTGTAGTTGTAGGGAGATTGCATGATGGGTGCCACGATTTGTTCGCCGGCGGGTTTGGAGCCGGGTTTGACATTGGCGTTTTTGTTGAAGGTGTTGTTGTTGATGCTGTAGGAGATTTGGGTGCTCCAGGTGGAGCTGTTGCGGTGGAAGAGTTTTTTCTGTTTTTGCCAAAGGAATTGGTTGTGTTTGCGGCCGGCACTGTCGATGTAGTAGGGGCTGAAAGAGGCGGAGTAGTTGAGTACAAGGTTTTTGAAGAGGGTGGTACGGCCGTTGACCGAGAGGTCGGACCAACGGAGGGAGTCGCGGGCGAGGTCGTAGCTCATGTTGAGGGTGAGGCTTTCGATAAGGGTGATTTTGCGGGTGCCGTTGACGGTGTCTTTGCGGTTGGCGACTTTCATTTCGAGGTTGTTGCCGATGTTGATGCTGACGCGACCGGAGCGTCCATCAGCGGGGCCGCCGTAGAGGCTTTGTTCGAAGATGGAGTAGCGGTGGACGTAGCCTGTGTTGTCGGTGTAGGATTGCCACCAGCCGAATTTGGGGTTGCCGAAGTCGGGGCGGTAGTTGAAGGATATGGAGGGATTGATGACGTGGCGGATGGCTTTGATGGGGCCGAATTTGAAGTTGAACATGCCGTAGATTCGGGTGGAGAGTGAGGAGTTGAACGAGATGTCGCGGTTGGAACGGAATCCGCGTACGGTGTCGATGGTGGTTTTGTTGTTATCGGGGTCGTAGGTTTTGCGGATGGTGGACCAGTGCCAGCGTTCGTTGTAGCTGGCCGAGTTGGTCCAGTTGAAGTATTTGAGTACTTTGACGGAGAGGCTCAGGGGGACGGTGTGGTGGACGCCGTATTGCATACGTGAGAGGGTGGCCAGTTTGAAGAGGTCGGAGTCCTGGGAGGTGATGTTGTTGTCGGCTGAGAGTGAGTAGGAGAGGGATATTTTTTCGTACCAGCGGTAGGAGCCGGAGACGTCTTTGCGGCGGAAGGGGTAAAAGGTGGTGGAACTGAGGGAGACGGAGGGGAGTTTGAGGTTGATGATGCCTGTTTGTGCGTTGTAGGATTCGCGGAGTGAGGCTGCCAGATTGAGTGCGGAGCCGATACGGGCAGTGTAGGAGATGCTGGAGGTGGTGGTGCTGTTGAAGTAGTCGTTGCGGTTGGTGGTGTTTTTGTTGTAGTTGCGGCTTTGTAGGTTGACGTCGGCAGTGAACCGGCTGTAGGGGTTGGCCTTGGCGTCTTGCTCGTGTTTCCAGGCGAGTTTGAAGTCGCTGTATTTCTTGAATGTGTTGCTGTCGCCGGGGATACCTTCTTTGGTGATGCCGTAGCGGATGTCGAAATTGCCTTTGAATTTGTAGCGGACGTAGTAGTTGCTGCGTGCTTCGGCGGCCCAGCTGAGGTTGGTGTAGATTTCGCCGAGGAGGGAGAGGTCGATGTTGTCGTTGATAGCGAAGTAGTAGCCGCCGTCTTTGAGGTAGTATCCGCGGTTGTTCATCCAACCATAGTTGGGCATGAGGATGCCGGAGGTGCGGTCGTGAGTCATGGGGAAGAAGGCAAAGGGGAGGACGAGCGGTGTGGGGACGTCTTCGATGGTGACGTAGGCGGGGCCGGTAAGAATTTTGTCGCCGGTGATGAGTTTGGAGTGGGTAAAGTTGATGGCAAAGTGGGGGTGGGAGTAGTTGCAGGTGGTGTATTGACCGCCATTGAGGTACATGACCGAGTCGCTTATTTTTTTGACTCTGGAGCCGTGAAGGAATCCTTCGCCTTGCTGGGTGATGACGCCGGAGATGAGACCTTTCTGGGTGTTGTAGTTAAAGACAATGGTGTCGGCAACGTATTCGGCATCGCCTTGTTTGAAATAGGGGCGGCCGGAGGGGTTGTTGGAAGAATCGAGAACGGGTTGGGCGCGAAGGAGCTGGCTTTCGAAATCCACACGAATGTCGTCGGCGGTGAGTTCCATTCCGTCGTATTCGATGATGCCTTTGGTGTAGAGTTGTGCTTTGCGGTCTTTGATGTTGATGGCGATGGAGTCGGCTGCTTTATAGTGGACTATGCTGGTGAGAGCATTGGGGGAGTTGTTGATGAAGGGGAGGGAGTCGGAGGGGGCGGAAGAGAGCTGGGCCGAGTCGGATACTTGTGGATTATGCAGGGAGTCGGAGGTAGGGAGGGCGGTAGAAGAATCGGGAAGAGTATTGTTTTTTAACGAATCGGGGATAGTTGTGGGGGTGTGAATTGGTGTTTTTTTGAGGTGATAATTGCCTTTTTCGATAGGAGAAACAATGGAATCGGATTGTGCAAAAGCATCCTGTGTCAGTCCGATGGATAAGACTAACAAACAGATGTTCAAAAGTTTCCATATATTTCTTTTCACTTTCCGAATTTACTCGTATCTTTGCAATTTGAATTTGCAAAGATAGCAAATTTTATGCATTTGAGAATAATAAAAAAACGCCATTGAAAATGAAACGCTTATTCGCCTTATTTATTGTGTTGGTCTGTATAGGGGGGAATGTTTTTTCGCAAAAAAAATCACTCGGACAGGTGAAAACTGTAGTGATAGATGCCGGTCACGGCGGGGATAAACCCGGTGCCATCGGGCGTAAATCGAGGGAAAAAGATTTGACGTTATCAATGGCATTGAAACTGGGTAAACTGATAGGGGACAATTATCAGGATGTGAAAATTATCTACACCCGTACGACGGATGTGGATATCACTTTGGCCGAGCGAGCAAGGATAGCCAATAAGGCAAAGGCTGACTTGTTTATATCGATTCATTGTAACTCGTGGACCAACAGTACACCGACAGGTGTGGAGACGTATGTGATGGGATTGTCGCAAAGCAAGGCGAATATGGAAGTGGCAAAGAAGGAGAATGCTGATATTTTGTTGGAAGAGGGATACAAGGACAACAAGGATTATCAGGGTTTTGACCCCAATGCCCCAGAGAATTTTGTGTTGTTTGCAATGTACCAGAGTGCCTATCTGGACAGAAGTCTGGATTTTGCAGGATTTATTCAGGATCAGTATAAAAGCTCGATTAAGACGATAAACCGCGGGGTGAAGCAGGCTGAGATTTTTGTGTTGTATAAAACAGCAATGCCAGCAGTGTTGACCGAGGTGGGATTTATAAGCAATGCCGAGGAGGAACAGTATATGATGTCGGATGAGGGGCAGGCCACCATAGTTGTGTGTCTGTTCAAAGCTTTCGCAAAATATAAGAGTACGGTTGAAGGTACTAAGCCCTTGGCCAATCCGAAAATAGAACTGAAGGGGTATAAGAGCAAAGACAAGAAGAGCGAGGCGACAAAACCGGTGAAAGAGAAGGTGACTGCCGAGAGTCCGAAAGAAACCGAATCCGCACCTGTGAAAGAGGAGAAAACAAATGAGGCCCCCACCGCTGACGAGCCGACCACTTTTGTGCCTTCGACCGAGCGCACGAATGTGGAACCGCCACTACCGAAGGATGAACCGAAGATTACAGAGCCGGTGAAGGAACCGGTGGCTGAGGAAACAGCCCAACCTGCAGTGGAGAATCAGCAACCTTCAGAAGCGGTGCAAAAAGGGGTAGAATATAAGGTACAGTTTATGACCAGTGATAAGGAATTGAAAAAGAATGCCCGCGAGTTTAAGGGCATTAGCGATTATGAGTACTATATACAGCGAGGAACCTATTGCTATACAACAGGTTCGTTTAGCAATGTAAAAGATGCTGTGAATCTGCAGAAGAGTGTTAGGGAGACTGGATTCAAGGATGCCTTTATTGTGGCATTCTACAACGGCGAAAGAATTACCCTGCAGAGAGCCAAGGAGTTGGTGTCGGGGAAATGATTGTGACTAACAAAAAATGTATTATCAATATGATTGAGGTAAACAATATTACGAAGATTTATGACGGTCAGAGGGCGTTGGATAATGTGAGTTTTTCGATAAAAGAAGGAGAGGTGGTTGGTTTGTTGGGACCTAATGGCGCCGGCAAATCTACGTTGATGAAAATTCTGACTTGTTATATACCCCCAACGGAGGGTGAGGCAACAGTGTGTGGGCATAGCATTTATGAAGACCCACTGGCCGTGCGGAGAGAAATAGGTTATTTGCCAGAGCATAACCCGTTGTACTTGGATATGTATGTAAGAGAATTTCTTGATTTCTCAGCGGGTATATATGGTTTGAAGAACCGACATGACAGGGTAGAGGAGATGATAGAACTGGTGGGTCTTACACCGGAAAGCAACAAGCGCATAGGGCAACTGTCAAAAGGCTACAGGCAACGTGTGGGGCTGGCCCAGGCTATGATTCACGACCCCAAGGTGCTGATTTTGGATGAGCCTACTACGGGACTTGACCCAAATCAGCTTGAGGAGATTCGTGGAGTGATAAAGAATGCCGGTAAGGATAAAGTTGTACTGCTTTCTACCCACATTATGCAGGAGGTGGAGGCAATGTGTACCCGTGCCATCATTATTAATCATGGCCGACTGGTTTTGGACGACCATTTGAAAAATATTACATCGCAACAGTTGACGGAAAAGTTCCATCATGTTACTATGTAGTAATTGTAAAAAAACCTAAGATAAAATAACATACAATAATATTGAGAATATGAAAAGAAAAGAGTTAGTGGATTTGATATTTGCCCGCAAGTCGTTTTTATGTGTGGGTTTGGATGTGGACAAGAATAAGATGCCTGAGCATCTGAGAAAAGAGGAGGACGGAGTGTTTCTCTTCAATAAGGCTATTATTGATGCTACTATCGATTATGCTGTGGCCTATAAGCCTAATTTGGCATTCTATGAGGCAATGGGAATAGAGGGGTTGATTCAGTTGAGGAAGACGATGGATTATTTGCATTCGCTTGAGAAGCCGGCTTTTACTATAGCAGATGCCAAGCGAGGCGATATCGGAAACACCTCGCAGCAGTATGCAAAGGCTTTTTTGGATCCGAATGGAGAATTCGGCTTTGATTCAATGACGATAGCCCCTTATATGGGTGCTGATTCGGTGCAGCCCTTTACAGTGTATGATGGCAAATGGGTGATATTACTGGCCTTGACTTCTAATAAGGGTGCTTTCGATTTCCAGTTTCTGCCTGTAGAAGAGGAGAAGAAGTTGTTTGAAAAGGTGTTGGAGACTTCAAAACAATGGGGCAACGAAGAAAATATGATGTATGTGGTTGGAGCCACCAAAGCCGATATGTTGACAGATGTGCGTGCAATAGTGCCGGATAGTTTCTTGTTGGTACCCGGAGTAGGTGCCCAGGGTGGAAGTCTGGATGATGTTTGCAAATATGGATTGACTAAAGATTGTGGATTGTTGGTCAATTCATCGCGTGGCATTATTTATGCTTCGACAGGTACTGATTTTGCAGAATGCGCTGGTGCCGAGGCACGCAAGTTACAGGAGCAGATGTCGCAGGCATTAAATCATTATTGTCGCTAACGAGGATAGACTGATATAATTTTAAAAGTAGAATGGAAGACAGAAGATACAAGTCTAATTTGAGGACATTGAGAATATTGCTGGTCATCAGCTTTGTGGTGACGGGCTATTTCTTGTTGTCGGAGTTGGTAATGGGCTTGTCTCAGCCAATGATGAAGGAGAGATTTGAGCAGGATCCCGAGACCTTTTTGGCTCCTTATACCGGGTTGATGGAACAATATGGAAAGATGTCACCCGATACACTTAAAATCATGTTTGAGCGGTCAATGGAGGTCCCACAATGGTATTATTTTTTATCTGCATTGTTGGATGCGGTGTCGTTTGCCGGATTGATAATGATGTGGAAATTACGGAAGAGTGGTTTTCACTATTACACTATCTCAAAACTATTGTTGATGTTGTTGCCAATGCTTTTTTTGGATCGTTCGTATGTTGGTATCGGAGATATTATGCTGGGTGTTTTGTTTATAGCATACTATTTCTTTTTGTTACGAGCTTTGCAGGTGTTCGGTAAACAAAATCAGGATAATCAAGAAGAATCTCAGCTCACGAGTTGAACTGAAATGAGTAAACCCAATCGGTCTTTAGGCCGACTTTTAAATCAAACATGGGTTCACCTGCAAACTTGTCTTTTTTAGGTCTGTCTAACCCAAATCGTTCATTAGGGTTTATGGCAGATTAGTATTTGCTTCCCCCCGGTGTAGGTTCGCTCTAACTTCGCTCTTGTTCCGCCCACTAGAGCGAACCTAATGCGAACCCCAAAGGGGGTTTCAATGGGATTGGGAACTCCCCGCGCTACAGCTACAGTTGCTACAGTTCCATTCACCCCCAATCGGTCATTTGTGTTTACCTCCGTTGCGGTACTCCAAAAGATGGTTTTCGAACTGTAGCAACTGTAGCGTAGCATCCGCCACATCGAGCCACCTACTGAAACTGGAAAATACTGTACGGGACTTCTTTAACTCACCTCAAAGGGATAAAAAAAGTGTCCGAAACTTTATTTATTCCGGACACTTTTTATATTGTCATCATCAGTTGATGTTAGTTACATAAGCTATTCTTTCTATTTTTTTTGATATCGAGTTACAGGTTTCTTCAATTCACACTTGATATCGAATATGGCTATAATGATAGAGCATAATTCGACACTTGTGTATTTCAATTACGCCGTTTTGTTGATATAGACCATATCGGCAGATATGTTGTCAAAGAAAGACAAACAATTCTCTGTACTAACACAATCAGTTATTGAGTAAGGTTGATGACAGACTAATTGACGATTAGTTCTATAATACGATTGATATCGTCGGTAGACAGTTCGTGGTGCATTGGGAGGCAAATAACTTCGTTGGCAATGCGGGTGGCATTAGGTAAATTGTCAGGACTGGCGCTCGGCAATCCACTGTAAGTACTGAATGTGCTGATGAGTGGATAGAAGTATCGACGGCCTAGTATGTTGTGGTCTCGTAGTTTGAAATATAGTTCATCTCGAGTCATTCCATACTCCTCGGCATTGATAAAGATTGGGAAGTAACTATAGTTGTGTTTCACTCCGATCATATCATTGAAAAACCGGATGCCTTTTACGTTTTGAAAAGCCTGCCGGTATTGGATGGCTACTTGGTGACGAGCGTTAATGGCTTTATCGACTTGCTTAAGGTTGAGAAGGCCATATACGGCACGAACCTCGTCCAATTTGCCGTTAATACCTGGGGCTACTACTTCTGTTTCGCTTGCAAAACCAAAGTTCTTGAGGTAGTCGATACGTTTTTTTGTTGCTTCATCGTGCATGACGATTGCTCCACCTTCAATGGTAGTGTATACTTTGGTTGCATGAAAACTTAGTGTGGACATATCGCCCCAGTTGAGCACTGATTCGCCATCCACTTCAACACCAAAAGCGTGAGCGGCATCATATATTACTTTGAGACCGTATTTGTCTGCGATGGCCTGAATCCGTTTATTGTCGCAAGGTTTCCCGTAACAATGTACTGGCATGATTGCTGTAGTGCGTGGAGTGATGGCGGCTTCTATTTTATCGGGGTCAATGCCACAATTTGAAGGGTCAATATCGACGAAAACGGGTTTAATGCCATTCCACCAAATGCTATGGGTTGTGGCCACAAAACTGTATGGGGTGGTGATTACCTCTCCACTAATGCGTAGGGCTTGAAGCGCTGTGAGTAAAGGGAGAGTACCATTAGTGAAAAGACTGATGAAAGGGACTTTGAGGTAGTCACAAAGTGCCTCTTCCAATTTCTGATGGAATTGGCCGTTGTTTGTTATCCATTTGCTTGACCATATTTCTTTTAATAGACTGTTAAAGTCATCGAGGTCAGGGAGCAAAGGTGTTGTAACAGTGATTGTTTTTTCCATCTTTGAGAAGAGATAAGAGATTCAACACCCATGTGGGGTAGGATGTTGAATCTCATGGGTACTATTTCCGTTTGAAGATGCTTTTCTTATTGTTTGAGGAACTCTTTTGCTGTGTGGAGTTGTCGCTGACAGAGTTGTTAGAGTCGTCTCCATAGCCGTAACCATAACCATAGCCGTAACCATAGCCATAGCCGTAACCGTAGCCATAACCATAGCCGTATTGACGACCATAAACAGGCTGTTTTCCATATTTTACATCGTTGAGTATTATGCACATGTTGGGGAATGCATTTTCGTTGTAGAGACGTTCTACTTCGAGAAGCATTCGTTTGTCGAATTTGCGTGCACGGATTATGAAGCATGTATGGTCAGCAACATGTTTAATGATATCAGTATCAACAACCATTCCAGCAGGTGTGGCATCAATGATGATATAGTCGTACTTCTTGCGGAGATGTTCAATCATAGCGTCGAAACGAGGAGTGCTGAGTAATTCGGCAGGGTTGGGAGGTATGGGGCCGGAGAAGAGAGCATCAACGCCGGGAGCAAGTACTTCATGCTGGATTAGAGAGTCAATATTGTTCTCTTTACCGGTTAGATAGTTTACAACGCCCGGTTTATGACGGCTATAAAATTTGCGAGACAGAGAGCCTTTGCGGAGGTCGAGGTCGATGATGAGGACGGATTTGTCGGTTAAACCAATACTAGCAGCGAGGTTGCTTGTAGTAAATGTTTTACCTGATCCAGGCATCAATGAAGTGAACATGAGAATCTTAGCTTCATCAGGCTTGCCGCTGAGAAAGTCGATTTTGGCTCGTAGGTGACGGAACGATTCGGCTATGCCGTCATGCTGCTTGTCATTGATTACAATGGTACGGGTGTCGTCTTTGGGAAGGGCAGGAATTTCGCAAAGGAATGGAGCAGAGATGGAGGATTCAATATCGGAGTAAAATTTAACTTGAGTGTCGAAGAGGCGACGCAAAAGATGGAAGATGATAGGAATGAGAAGACCGATAAGTACACCAAGGAAAGTGAGATGGGGGGTGTTGGGAGAAACAGGGGAGTTGTTGACGGGTGCTTCATCAATGATTTTAGCACATCCTTCAAGGGAGGGTTGGCTAATCATCAATTCCTCACGACGGGAAAGAAGGGAAACGTAGAGCTGTTCTTTGATTTTTTGGTTACGTTCCATGCCTTCAAGGAATATTTGCTTCTGAGGTACTGAACGCACTTTGGCGGTTGCCATATTGGCCATATTGCGTTCGTTGATGATTCGTTTCTCAAGAGAGGCCATGTAGCCCTCTGTCATGATGGCAAGTTCTTGAAGGGCTTGACGTTGATTTTCGATTACTTTAGCAGCAACAGGGTTGTTGACAGTTCCCATTTCCATGTAGCGAGCCACTTCCTGGGCATGGTTATTGTAGGAAGTAAGGTAGCTGACGACAGCACTGTTGGAAATTGTTCCGATGGGGATTACACGGCTTCCATCACTGGATTTGATTGCGCTGAGGAGAGAACGAACCATCTCTAGTTCATCCTGTAAACGAATAACTTCGTTGCTGGAGTGCATACTTGTGGAGATATAGCTCTCTCCGATGCTGGAAGCTGTGACAACATCATTGATACTACGGTAGTTTGCCATAGCCGACTCCTGAGCATCTAGGTCTCCACTAATGATGTTGATACGCTCGTTGATATAGTTGTATGTATCGGAGATTATACGCTTCTTATCGTTAACAGCACCATCATTGTATACACGGACTACAGTGTTTATGAAATCGGCACAACGTTGGGCAGAACCATCTTTCATGGTGAGGTTCAGGATTGTGTTACGTTCGTCATTGCGTCGAACGATTAGTTTGTTGCGGTAATAGTCGGTAACAGCAGCAATGTCTCTGTGCTCTACAGTGATATCTTGGCCAATGCTATGTTCGTCGAAAGGCCAATTTTTATGTACGATACATCTGCCCATAGGCGTGATGACAGGAACATCGATGGGTACATATAAGGCAGCTTTGTCAGAACGGATAATTAATACATGAGACTTGTCGATGATTCTCAAGGTGAGAAATCTTGGATGTTCCAAATCATCGTCAAGGAATTCAATTTCTACAGGAGATATTCCGTAGAGGTCTTTGTTACGGTGGAAGAAACGGGTTTTAGTTGAGTAAACAACATTTAGATGAAGATCTTCAACAGCCTTCTGGATAGTTGATTTTGATGTGAGAATCATCATCTCGTTGTTAATGGTACTGGAATAGAATGAACGTAGACCCAGTGCCGAGCGAATAGATGCTTCACGGGTATCGTCGTCGTTGATGCCCAAATCGTTACCACTTCTAATGAGGATGCGGGCAGTGCTTTGATACACTTTTTCCTGACGACGAGCAATAAAATTGGCAATCAGACCTCCTAAAACAGCAAAGATGACGAGCCAGTGAATGTTCCGAATCAGTAAGAACACCAAGTCTTTAATGTGGAAAGAGACAGATTGCTTATCGTCGAGAAATGATAAGTTTGTCTGTGAGACATTGGTGCTATTGTCGTTAGTTGATTTATTGTTTTCCATGATAAACAACGTTGTTTTTTATTTTTTCAATAGGTTCATAATTGTCAAAGCAAGTGTGAGAGTTGACATTGCTGTTGAGACCCACATCGTGACGAAATTACGTGCTTCTTGACGTGTGGTGGATGTGTTGTAGTTCTGGGTGATAATGAAATCGTTTTGTTGGAGCATGAAGAATGGGTCTTGGAATACGGAAGAAGAACGCGGGTCTAGATAGCGCATGACCATTTTGCCGTTCACTTCTCGCATAACAGCAATTTTGTTGCGGTTAGTGTAGACGCTGAGGTCTCCGCATAAAGCAAGTGCTTCGAGGAATGTGCAACGTTCATTGCTTATAGTGATAGACTTGCCTCCTTCTGCCCCGAGGAAGAATATTTTGAAGTTTGCAAAACGGACCATTACAACAGCACTTTTAAGAAGATTATCGGAATCAAGTCGATTGGTAATTGCGTCTTGCAACTCCAAACGGGTCATCCCAGCTACATGCATGGTGCCCAATACGGGGAATTGAATGTTGCCATTCACGTCAACAAGGTACGCACCCCTGCGGTTCATTGTTCCCGCACTGATGTTGGCAGAGCTTATATTGAATGGTTTAGCCAACTCTTCTGAGCCAGATGGGCCGAACACATAAATGTCCAATTCGTCGTAGGGACAGATTTTGGCTTGGAACTTGTTTTCAAGTTCAATTTGACTTCCGTGTCTCATGTCTTGCAGGTAGTTGACTTGACTTGGAGTCACACATGATGTGAAAGCAACAGTTGCGCACAGGGCAACCAATAATAATCTGTAAATTGACTTCATAAGTGTTACGTATTTAATTAAAACGTAGAATATTTCAATATATTGTTGTCTTGTATTTTTTTTAATGTTGTTTTACAATCATTTTTTTTACTATGTTCTTAATTGATTGTGTACAATACTCTTTAATGTAAATCATCCCAAAATTATTCCATCGTTGGGGGTGAGTGGTAATGAGTAGATTAAGTTTTGATTGTAGGAGTTCTGAATTAGGATTCCGTAATTGAAAAATAATTTGATCGGTAGTATGAAATGTTAGTCCCATCTGTTCCCAGCGGTCTTGAAATTGGGGTATCTTGTCTCGAACGCTTACATGGAATCCATCCCATCTACGTCCGGTATCGGTGAGGTAGAGAGTTTTAGAGAAGTCTGTATCAAAATATGGTTCGTAGTCAATGCCGAGCGCTCGGTAGTCATAGTGTTTCCAAAGGTCTCGACTATCCCAAGGACTACGGGGAGATCCATGCATGCAGATGCTCTTGATTGGTGCTAGAGTGCGAAGCTTTTCAAGATTAGTGCAGAAATCTTGATAGGCCGATTCTATATTGCCATTACAGGTAGTGAGTGATTCGTAATGGTAGCCAATCTCGTGATCGAGAGCGTAGATTTCCTTGATAATTTTTTCGTTGTAACTTTCTGGAACACATCGAAAATAGTATGTGGCTTTTAGGCCTAATTCGTTCTCAATCAATGCAGTTTGATATGAGTTTTGAGGGAGAAGGTCCACATCATGACGTAATTTGAAAGTAATACCACTCTCGATCAATGCTTCCAAGAGTTGTCGGTATTTTGTTAGGGTGAAATCCATTGGTGATTAGATGTTTGTGAGTAAAGAAACAATGTTGGCATTGATGTCGCCAACTTGGGTGTAGTAGTCTTTCTGTTTATTCTTCCAATCATTTTTTTGAGAATGGGCTGACCATTCTGCTGCCAGATCGATAGCATCTTGTGGCTTTGCGATATTCCTGAGAAGACCGTATTTACTCTCGAGAATTTTAAAATTGGACATATCGTTGGGCCCAACAAAAGAATTAGAACGGATAGAGGGAGTACCTAAAAGGGCTGATTCGGCAGCCATAGTTTGGGAATCTCCCACATAGAGGTCCGCATAGCTAAGTACATCATGTATTAATGATGCAGGTGTATTCAATTTGTATTGAGAAAGTGGTTCTGGCAGTGGCTTTTCAGAAGATATATAAACAGTCATGTTTTTAGCAATGGTCTCTACCAATTTGATTTTTTCTTCAAGAGTGAAACCATTGTTTCCTACATCATGGTTTGCAAACCAACCGACAAAACGAATTATGGCATAAGGCCTTTTCAACTCATATTTTTCAATTATTTCTGGATTTGGTTGGAATGCTTGGGGAGAAAGGTAACAATCTTCGAACAGACCATTTATTCTACAATGCTTTTCTCCGAAATCGAGTTGAAAGGATTGTGGAGTAACTACTTTTGTACAAAGTGGTACAACAAAGTTATTGGTGACTTTGACTACTTCCGAATCTGGGAAAATGACCGACTTTTTCCCCATAAGCTTTGCTGTGAGGGTTCCATACAAAGATCCCTTGGACACTATTATATCTGGTTGATATTGCCTTACAATAGCAATATAGTTCCGAACCAAGGCAAATGTACCAAATATCTTTGCTGACATAGACTTGTTATGTTTGCCAAAGATAGTGTAATCTACCCCTTCTTCTTTCAACACATCCAGTAATACGTCTTTATCTCGGGCAAGTACTTTTATCTCATGTCCTTGCTTTCTAAGTGATTGCATTACATATTTGAACTGATAGTAATGCTTCGGGTGATTGAGTTCAAAAATGTATTTCATTCTTCGCTCCTACATTATCATAACTGGTTATTTATTGTTCTCGCCAGCTTCCTTGTTATCAGTAAATGTTCTTATTACTTTTGCAGGTGCTCCTACAGCCACGCAATAAGGCGGAACATCATGCGTAACAACACTATGAGCACCAATAACAGCTCCTTCTCCAATTGTAACTCCAGGCATGATAATTGCCCCAATTCCGATGTGAGCTCCATCTTTGATTACAACCTTTCCTAACTTAAAAGGACAATCAATGGCATACATACCAGGGTGGTAATTCGAGAGGTCGCGTTGGTGGCAGATAATTACTACCCCCTCCGTAATTCCAACTCCATTTCCTATCTCAATTAATTGAGGACTGTGGTCATCAAGATAAGCACCTCGGCAGATATGAGTTTGTTTTCCAATTTTAACTCCTCGCATCTTATGGCAAGCAACTGTTACAAAATAAGGAAATGTGAAATTAGTCAAAATCGACAAAGATCTAATCCAGATACCCTTTATTATCGCCCAGGGGGAGCGTTGATCAAAATTTGGCATAATATGAAATAAAGTAGTTATTTATTATTTTTTCAGTTTTAATATAACAAGATAGCTGATGTGAGTAAAAGAATATTGTTTAATATATATCACCACTACTGTCTATGTCTCAGGTTGCTGATATTTTGTTATTTATCATATCGGCGATAGTCTGAGACACAATAATCCTCCTTTCCAGAAGGCAGGCAGGGTATTTCATCAACAATGTCGAGAACCACCTTCGAATCGACAAAATGATTTTCATAGTTTGTAATTATATAATCAAATTGTTCTTTCGGTTCAGTTGGATCCTTTAATTTTAATAATATTCGAATATCACCCTCACTATCTTGCCTGATTTGAAATTTATCTATTTTGTTGTATACTTTTTGATATTCGGGATTATGATAGTCTAGTTCGGGATAAAACATCATTGGAAGAACAGTTGGAGAGATTGGAACACCTTGCTTATTGTATAACAGTCTTCCAGCTCTACCCATCACTTCGCCGATTAATCTAGTCTGCCGTTTACACGAACACTTTTCACACTTCAGATAAGCCATGTCGCCTACATGATAACGTAGGAAGGGAAAAACATAATTGTCCAAATCGGTTGTGCATACATACCCAGTTTCCCCTATTGGCAACACTTTTCCCTCTCTATTTGTTATTTCAATAATACAAGACTCTTCAGTAATGTGAAAACCTTCTCTTTTGAGGCATTCATGCGATAATATTCCACCATCGCCAGCACCATAGGCATCATAAACTGGAGCACGAAACACTTCTTCCAGCTTCCGTCTATACTCGGGCATCAGCACTTCACCTGTCGTGAGTATCACCTTGATAGGACATACAGGTAATTTCTTCTTTTCAATATATCGGGCCAAAATATAGAGTGCCGAACCATAACCTCTCAAGGCTTTGGGCTTTAATCTCATTAATGCCTCATAGTTATACTGCATACCCTCATCTGTGACATCCGCACTACTATACTTATAATTACGCATGATAATCCTATCATATAAACCCTTATAAGAAAACAGTCCTTTTTTCTTATTGATAGAAGTACCACCCAATGAAAAAATCTTATCACCTAAGTTCAATCCGTACCATGTCCATGCTCTGAGTGTAGATGCTTTCCAACTACTCCATTCGGCCCAATCGGTAGAGAACTTCAATGGCATACCCGTGCTGCCTCCTGACGACGATTTACGTATCCTTTTTGGGTTTATGGCAGTACTAAAGAGGTCATCATAATTCTCACGAATAATTTGCTTAGTAAGTACAGGCAACCTTTGCAAATCCTCTTTTGTTTTTATTTCCTCAGGTCTGATTCCCAATGAATCGAAAAGACGAGTATAGTATGGAACAGTATCATAGCAATGCCGTACCAGCCGTTGTAGTTTCTTATTCTGTATCTCAATCAGTTCTGCCTCAGAGAGCATGTCATTTCGAAGCAGTTCTTTATACTTTTTCACTACACAACTCCCATATATTAAATCGCCTAATGGGAGCAAAACATATCTGTCTAGATAATTATAGAGTGTCATATATTGTTTTTATTTTTCTTGCCACTGATTCAATAGTGAGCCCTAAAGTCTTGATACGCTCACGACCCTGAGTGCGAGAATGGAATGCAAGGGCAGAGCATAGACCCTTTCGTAAGGCCTCAACATCGCCATAAGGCACCACTGTTGTGCCTTCAATTCCACCGGTAACCCAGTCCACATCTCCCACATCGGTACTCACCACAGGACAGTTACAAGCCATTGCCTCCTTAATCACATTGGGTGACCCCTCGCAAACAGATGTAAGCAACAATACATCGGCTGCACACATATAATCCACAACCTCGTCGTGTACCTTATCGAAAACTGGATAGAGAATAACATTTGGGTCATTCAATGCTGCTACGGCCTCTTGGGCAAGAGAAAAACGCTTCTCGCTGCGTGAGGGGTGGGAACACCAAATGACGTATCTCTTACCCTCCTCAAAACCGCATTTTTTACGTGCATCCTCCTTGTCAACCAATGAAAACTGATCAAGATTGACGCCGTTAGGCACTACGGGCAAGTCAATGCCCAACTGGTTTGCCGTTCGTTTCGACTTTACTATTGTAGCGTTCCACACATGTTTTATGAAAAAGCGTACCCAACGCCATTTAATTGAATGAGTGGGGAAACTTCCCAAAATGGACACAACCACTTTGGTCTTAGTTCCCAGAGTTGCTAGTGCAGCTACTACCCCACAAACCGAATAGTGGGCATGAACAATGTCGGGTTTCTCACGACGCACTAGTCGATGTAGCCGTATCATTGCCTTTGCATACGATTTCCACCCCTTTCCAATAACGGGAAAGAGAATCATGTCAAGACCTTCTCTCTGTAACGACTCATACTGTGAACGTACGAATGCACTCACAGTCCCTACTGACTTATTACCGCTAGCAATAAATATTACCTTCATCTATCTAATATTATTCCAATACCATTCGCATGCTTGTTCGAAACCCTTAAAGGCATCAAAATGGGGTTGGTATCCCAACACCTGCTGAGCCTTTGCAATAGAAGCTTGCGAATGTGGGATATCTCCGGCACGATTCTCACGATAGATGGGTTCGATTGATGATATTTTTTCATCATATTGGGCCAGATTCTTTCGTAAGCAATTGAACAAATCATTCAATGTGGTGTTACCGCCGTAGGCAACATTAAATACTAAATCCATCGGGGCATTCTCTGGCAAAGACTTGTTGTATAGTGATGCTCTCTTTCTTATTTCTTCCGTAGGTATTGTGGCGGCTAACTCGTTTGCTTGAATCACATTATCAATATATGTAAAATCCCGCGAATAACTGCCATCACCATTAATGAATGGAGACTCGTGGTTTATTAGTGCCTTTACCCACAGTGGGATTACTGCAGCATAGGCACCATTGGGGTCTTGACGGCGTCCAAATACATTGAAGTAGCGTAAACCTATGGTTTCTAATCCATAGAGCTCGGTAAATACATTAGCATAAAGCTCATTCACGAATTTTGTAACCGCATATGGTGATAAAGGACGTCCTATTTTGTGTTCAGTTTTTGGCAGTTCTTTGCTATCTCCATAAGTGGAAGAACTGGCAGCATAGACAAAACGATGTATGCCGGCATCGCGTGTTGCAACTAACATGTTGAGGAACCCGTCAATATTATTGTTGTTTGTGTTGATAGGGTCGTTGATGCTTCGGGGTACGCTGCCTAATGCTGCCTCGTGCAGAACAATATCATTCCCTGATACTGCTTCTCGGCAAGTATCCATATTACGGATGTCTCCTTCGATAAATCTAAAGTTGGGCTTGTTTAGCAAATGTTCAATATTGTGCATGAATCCTGTCGAAAGATTGTCCAGACATGTAATGACGTGACCTTTGTTAACAAAGTATTCACACAAGTTTGATCCAATAAAGCCGGCACCGCCAGTAATGGTTATTTTCATTTAATTAATTAGTTTAAATGTGAGGTGTTGTATATCAATTTCGGTTTTGAAATGCTATGATGCGGGGATCCAAAATTGTACCCTTTTCTATATTATGACACCCCCTCAATACAGGATTGTCCAATGGGTGATCTTCAATGAGGAAGTCAATAAATTTCACAAATTCTGCACTAAGAGTCTCGGTGGTTGTTTTCCAAAACAGAGATGGAGTATGGTCTACAACATAATGTGTTACACCATCTACCACATAGGTGGGATTCTCTATGGTTGTTGGTATACTGGTTTCTACACCGCCGTTCCTATCACAAGAGATATCAATAATCAACGCATTGTGTTTCATGCGTTTTAAGTCTTGGCGATATATGATGTGGTCTTTGCGGGAGGTGTCCCAAAGTATTGCGTTGACCACAACGTCAAATCTGTCCAGTTCACGTTGGAATAGTTTCTCGGTTTTCCGGTCGTATTGAATTACCTCGGCACCCATAAAATTTAGTGTTTTGATTGCACCTCTGGCAATATTTCCTCTTCCCAAAACTGCTGCTTTTGTATTATATGGGAAAATCCCGTGGCACATATAAGCATGGAAAACAGCTGCTTCGCCGGCTATTTCATTATTGCGCCAAAAACTATGTCTTCCGTCTTCATACATATCCTCCCATGCGTAGCATGATAGTTTCCCGGCAATAATCTTATCGGTTATATCTTTATTCTGGACCGCATGAATCCAGCCAAAGATAATCTGTTCGGAAAGGTGTTCCAAGTACTCTGCATCACCTATTTTGGGGTCTGCAATGATGTCTTTTTTGAGTACTTCTTCGCGGGTGGCGATATTGACACCATGTTGGCTATAATCATTATTGCTGTATCCCAACACATCACCATACCCATCTTCAATAAATATTTTCTCGGGGTGTTTGATATATTGAATATCATTCGGGACGAGTGTCCTTCTTTTTTCGTTTTCTTTGTGAGAGATTGGTAAACCAACAGTTTTCATATTATATCATTTGTTGTTAAGGATACTATAATATGCGGGAATATTCATTGTAAAGATTGGTGGCATGTTGTTCTATGCTATATTCGTTCTTCACTGCTGTTGCACTGAGACGGGCTTTCTGGTAGTATTTTTCAGGGTCCTTGGTAAAATCAATAAATAGTTCGGTTAAAGAATTAATGTCACCGGTTTTGTATAACCAAGCGTATTGACCGTTTCTAGTTACTTCTTGCATCACACACCAGTCGTTAGTGAAGGTGGGGAGCCCTGAAGCGATTGCTTCAATTACTGCAATACCAAAACTATCATGACGTGTGGCATAAACAAACGCATCCATCTGTCCCAGTATTTCGGGCACATTATTGCAAAGACCTGCAAAAGTAACATATTCTTCTAAAGTATGTTCTTTACAATATTTCACACAATCATCGTACAGTTCCTGTTCGTTGGGTCTGGCGGCACCTACAAAGGTGAAATGGAACCGGATACCCCTTTTTTTAAGCTGATTAATAAATTCACATACAAACATGTGATTTCGTCCTTCTCCAAAACTGCCCACCATGCATAGTTGTAATGGGTGTTGTTCTGAACCATCGTTTTTTTGTAGTTTTGGGTGGGTTTTGTCGAATTTTGAGAAATCTATTCCGTTATAAACAACCGAACTTCTATTTTTTGTCCCAAAATCACCTTTACTGAAATACCCTTGTCTGAGATACTCGCTTACAAATATAATCCGTTTACTTCCATGATAAATAAACCAGCGAAGCGGCTTTGGGGCATTTACATATCCAAAGCCATGAAATGTAGTAACAACTTTCACCTTAGTGAAAGCAGTGCAGATGATGGCTATGATGGCGTTGAGTGATGTTTGGGCGTGAAGTATATCGATTTGCTCTTTCTTGATAAGTCTCCTTAAGCGAAAAATATAAGCCAACCAGCTTTTTCTTCTGCGAAGTTTCAGCATCGGGGCACCGCTTTGACGAAACATCTCCGACAGTGTGCCCTCATCCCGATATATGCATACTGGCTGGAATGGTATATTTTCGTGGCACATCAGAAGGTCGGCCACCAGAGTCTCGGCACCGCCACGGTTTAATCGACCAAAATAATATGCAACCTTCATCTCATTGATAGTTTGACACACTTTTTGCTTACAAAATGCCTCGAGAACCTAATTTGAATACAGCCCATCCAATTACCATTACTGGAACCACCCAATACCATAGTTTCACCCATTTGAAGTAGCTTTTGTCTAATATGGATATACCATAAGCTGCCATGATTAGTAGAAATGGTAATCCTGGCAAGAGAAATCGTTCCGAATTGGCGAATCCACTCATACAGATTACTCCCAAATATGATATGACAAAAGAACCCAATAGTGACAGATCCCTCCAGTTTTTTCGCCGCAGAATAGCATCAAAAACTGCAATGATAACAAATATACCCATGAAGTTTTTCACATAGTTACCAGCATGTATTAGTTGCTGGTTGTATTGTTCATCCACATCCACCATTGTCGGGAAAGGCAATACAAACATCATAGGTGCCATAACAGTTCCTGTAGCGTATTTTGCCCATTCCACACCTTTTCTAACTTGCCAGTCGCGTTTGGCAGTCTGGTTCTCGCTTCGGTGTTCCCATAGTGATTGTGCCTCGTTAGCAATAGTACCTCCCGCCATCACCATTATGGCAATTATGGCCCATGTTATCAATACTACACGATTCCAACTGCTCATCATGGTGCTGCTTGAAAAAACGAGGGATGTACCTATTGCAAAGATGACAGTTACACCTAATACAGTTCTGAACGTGAACAAGCTGATGACCAGAACTGCCACCAGTAGGACTTTCCAGAACGTCACTTTGGTACGCAGCAAGTTGTCCGCCCGTTCCAGTGCTGCAATGGTCAAGAATATCATCTCGATTTCTTTAAGATGCAGGCCACAATACATTATCAGATTAGGCATTAGACAACAGAAGATACCTGCCATACGCCCGGCCTCTTCACCTACATTCCGGGATGCTAGTTTATATAATAAAACGCAGCTCCAGGCTCCAAGAACAGCCTTAAGTATACGTACAATTAAAACACTGTCGCCAAATATTGTATATAGAATGGTAAGGTAGATAGGATATCCAGAGTCTGCGATAGACTTAGTGGATAGGTAATCCATAGTTTGGCTCCAGCCTATTTCTTTCATCCATATTGCTGCATCGTGATAAGCCAAAGCGTCACTCGATCCGAATTCAAAAGGTAACCCTGTTTTAATGAAGTAATAAATATAGGAGAATAACACCCAGACAATCCTGAATGTCAGTGCGGTAAAGAATAATTTCCTGATGTAGTTCTTTTCTGGTATATCTGCCCATTTGCGGGTGTATCGTACTGATAGTAGAAAAAAGAGTAATATCCACGCGATGCCGATGATTAGAAAATCAAACTTCATCATGTGATTTATGAAGATAATACTAACTATGGCCAATGATATGAAGTAAATCATTATGGCCTTATTCGATATTTGTTTTGGGAAGAATGGTACCACGATTTATCGCGATTTGATTGTTTACAAGTTTCTGATTTTCTGCTTCAATTGGGCTCCAATACGTCGAGCTTTATAGATAATACGTTGTATTGTTATAGATGAGTGATATAATCTATATGTGGAAGAGGGAACATTGTTCCAATCAATTTTCCTTAGCTGTTCCATCGCTTCCGAGTGATATTTATGTGAAAGGTAGTAACCAAATAGGCCGCTTGCTCTCAAACGGTCGAATAGTTTCTTTACATCTTTGTTAGTCTTTTCGTAATCTGAATATTTGTTTAGATTCCACAACATGTGTTGTTGGGGTGGGTGAAGTTTTCGGGTAGCGCGTTGACTGACCGGGATGTCTTGGAAATAGTTTGATAATGGAGTGTTCACAAGGGCAACTGGGCCTTTTAGGGCTAAACGAATCCACAAATCAAAATCCTCTCCCAATGTTAGTGATGTATTGAATTGACCGACTTCATAAAATGCCTTTCGCGACAAGGCTACCGAGCTGGATGATATCGGCATGCAAAGTGTCTTTGCATATGTCTGATAATAGTTGATATATCCTTCTTTGAATTCTTTGTCTACTCCAATAGGGGCTATTCTTTTAGTTCCGTTTTTAACTAAATAGAAACTGCTGCCATACATCAACGCATCAGGGTATCTCGAAATAAGGCCGTCAATACACTCCAAGAACTTGGGTTCCCACCAGTCGTCTGAATCAAGAAAACAGATATATTCACCCTTTGAGAATTTGACTCCTTTGTTTCGCGCCGATCCTACTCCAGAGTTTTGCTGTTTGAAAATGATGGATGACTTACTATCTTGTTTTAGTAAACTTTCCGCTTTCGAATACGAACCATCGGTACTTCCATCGTCAATAACAATAATTTCATAGTCCGTGTATGTTTGCGAGAGTATGCTTTGCAATGTCCGCTCAATGTATTGTTCTTTGTTGTATAGAGGAACAACCACCGAAAACCTTATTTTTTCAATCTCTCCCATTTAAATAGACACCGTTCAATGAATACTGTTATTTTATATGCCCATGGATGGCGATGCAGTCGTTGCATGATTTGTATATCTCTGCTGTATTTGTCATAATCAGCAAGAATCATTTTTGGGACATTCGCTTCCAATGTTCTCCTGCGTTCCTGTCTCAGTTTTGTTCGGTTTTGCCCCCCGCTCTCGCTTATTCCGGTCATGTCGAAATATACGGTATCGAGGTCTATATATCGCGGTTTCACCTCACCAAATACAACTACTTTAAGAAACCAAGACCAATCGGAACAAATACGAAGGGTTTCATCATATAGGCCATACTTATCGAAAAGATTCTTCTTAATACAAGTCCCCACATGATCCAATGTGCCTCGGTAGAATGAAAGCATAGTATATGTATGGTCTTTCTTCTTGTTCTTCAACATCCTCCCATCCGGCCAGACTTTGGTAATGTTGCCATATATTATTTCTGCATCTTCGTAGCCCTTTATCATCTGAATCATCGCTTCCACCACTCGGTCATTCACCAACCAGTCTCCAGAATTGAGAAACATCAGGTACTCACCTTCGGCCATCCCGATGCCTTTGTTCATGGCATTGTATATTCCGTTATCCCTCTCCGAGACCCACTTCAGATTCCTCCAATCCGCATATTGTTGGATAATATCTACACTCCCGTCACTACTGGCCCCGTCAACAACAATATACTCGAAATCAGAGAAGGTCTGCGAAACAACGCTCTGCATTGTCTTCTGCAAACCGGCCTTATTGTTCCAATTTATTGTTATAATGGAGAGTATCATGATTGTATTATGGCAGGATGCTATTCAAGCATCATTCTGGATATTCCGTTTCTATAATGGTAGTTCAACTGCCCGTCGCATAACACGGGGGTAATCATCTCTTTTTTTAGAATCTGTTGTGTGTCAGAGTTAAATCTCCCCCACGTATATGCAAAATAGGGTATATAATTAGGGTATTTGCTTAATTGTGCGACACATTTGGTAACAGAAGACTCGAACTCTTCTTTTGTCTGCCTTGTAGCGTCCAGATGTTCAAATCCGTGCATACCAATTGTCACTAAAGGCGACTTTATTCCATCAAGTTGCTCGTTTGTTATATATTTGGGATGAGGTGCATAACCATTTCTGATATGAATGCCGTCGAGATAGAGTGGATTGATGAATAATGTAATGGGTATATTCTGTTCCATTAGGAAAGGTAAGATATCTAGTATAGACTCAAAGCCATCATCACAGGTCAACACGGCATATTTTTTTGAACGGACCAAATCCTTTTCTAATTTTGTGTGAGCCTCTTCAAGGCTAATAAATGTATATCTGTCCTGCAGTGTTTTTATTTTTTGTTTGAAATAGTCAGTTGAGAGCCAATCTATCTTCTTGTTCACTTCGGGGTCGAAACTATCCGAAACGGCGTGAAACACGAACACATTAATAGGCTTGAACCGAATCCTGTCAAGTCTATTATTTAGCTTTCTGGTAATGACGGAACAATGCATTGGTACGAATATTCCCAGTGTTAAAGAAATGAACATAGTCGAACAGCTCAAACCATCTGGCTGACTCGTTCATTAATCCATATTTTAAAATATCCCCTTTATGGTAATTGGGGTTTGTAATGGCAAAAACCGAAGGATTGTCTGGGTAGGCTTTCTTTGTAATGATAACTTTGTTCTTGTAAGGCAAATTATTGAACTCTCCCACAATCCGGTCCGAACAATTGTCCCCGTCCATAATGATGAAGATGTTATTATAGTTAATTCTCTTTTTCCGCTTCTCCCATTGCTGGGTAATCTCGTTCACGCTGTTAAAGTGGCCGAAAGTAAATGTAATATCACCATACTCCCCATGCAATTTTGTATTGTAGAAATGATTGTCGGGTGTTGGCCCTATGAGTTCGTGTTCCAGTGTCATGTAGTATTTCAGGTGTTGACACAAAGTAAAGAATTCCTCGTTGTTGAATACTCCCACATTCACCGTAGGCGACAGGAACTTCAAATTAAGTTCGTGCGATAGAATTCCCCCGATACATGTATTGGCAATGATAGTGAAATCCTTATTTCTCAATCTTGCCCTGTTATACAACTGCAGAAACTTCTTATTGAATTTTTTACCGAACATAATCTATTTTCATAGTATTATACAAAACTGTCCCCATCGCCACCCTGAATCAGTTTTCCATCTTCGGCATTCAATTGCGGAGGATGGCTGAAAGATATGTCTATCTCATTTTTCTTGTTGAATATATTCAGTCTGGATGCATAATCGGCCAATACGGGATTCCGAGTGCTGAAATTGGTCACATTTTGATTGATAATGTGCTCCATGATAGAGTTAAACACCTCATCCTGATACGACTCGTCGTAGTACAGATATTTTACTGATAATTCTGTTTGCTTCACCCTAAGGATGTAGAACCCGATGATTTGCTCACCTTTCTTAACCGTTACACCACTTAGCCAATAGTTCTCTACCTTGTCGCTAAAGATGTTGTTATGATGGACTCTTTTTGTGCTAGGCATGGAACGCATGAAGGGATAAGTCAGTATCCAGTTCAACATAGCTTGTGTACGTGTGAAAATGTAGTCCGATGAGTTGCGTTGGATAAAAGAGTATGTTTCGTCACTAATAAATTGGGTGTATTCTAGTGAGTAGTCATAGTAGGCGAGGGTTCTATTGAGTTTTGAGTAGGAAATAAGGTTCTTTATTTTGTATAGTTGAAAGGCTGCCTTGCCTTTCCAATTATTTTGTTGAAGTTTAGGTCCAAAATGGAACTCGGTGAAGTAGGAGCTTTTCAGTCCTAAATAATTAAATATCTCTACTGTTTCGGGTGCTCCCCACATATCAAGGTAGTTCCCATCTCCATATTCCTCGGCCAAACTACCTACCGCAACAAGAGGGTAGCCTTTTCCCCTATAGTTGGAGTGGCACCATAATGTGCTAAACCACCATTTTTTTTCTCCCTGAATCATATCGGGGAAAGCGGCTGTATATGCAATTGGTTTCAAACCTTTTTGCGGGTCGCGAATGTATACGGTTGCAATCACCGGGTCGTTATTCTCAACGTATGGGTTGTTTATGAAGGCGTATGCTCTTGACGGGGAAATAATAGTACTGCTCAGTCCTTCGATGTGTTGGTTGTGGATAAGCCAGCCACGAAGGTCTTGGACTGTGAATAGTTTTATTTCAGGGTCGTTATTCGCCATTAGTTCAGGTGGTTGAGCGTAGTATCGATGATGGCTCCCATTTTCTGCATTTTGATGATTTCCATCATTTTGAATTTTATATTGAGATGGTTCTCTATTTCGGTTATGAACTGAGTGAAGGCAAGGGAAGTCCAGCCGGGCAATGTTTCGGCGCTGAGGTTGTCTTCGATAATTAATTCTGGCTGTGAAAAGATGTTTCGTGCCAGGGGTTGTATGATTTCGATTAATTCTGTGCGTGTCATATAATGGTGGTTGGGTAAAATATTCTAAAATGGTAGGGATTAAATATAGTATTATTTACAGACTAACTGTTTTAATTTATTACGGTCTATCTTGTCAGAATTATTGAGAGGGAAGTCGCTAAGGAAGTGTAGTTGGGAAGGAATCATGTAGTTGGGCATTTTTGATTGTAGGTATTTTGTCAATTCACTTGAATCGATTGGCTCAGATTCTATGAACAAGGCAATCTCGTCCAGGCCGCGATTGTTTGTATAGGTGATGGCGACTGCACGGTTTTTGTTGTTGAAAAATGTGCGTGTATGATACTCTATTTCGCCCAATTCAACCCGGAACCCTTGTATTTTGGCTTGTTGGTCTATTCTCCCAAGATAAATGATATTGCCGCTCGCATCCCAGTTACATAAATCTCCGGTGTGGTAGAAACGGACAAGGCTTCCTTTTATCTCCTTCTCAAAGAATGAAGTAGTGTTTTTTTCAGGGTTGTTCCAGTATCCTTTTGTTATTTGGTCCCCCGAAATACACAGCTCCCCTTTTTCATCTGTGTTCAGGATGTTTCCTTTATCATCGATAATAATGGCAGTGACATTGTCCAGAGGTTTACCGATGGATATTATTCCATTAGCGGATAGATTGTTGCCATTGCGGTTCAGTTTGTAATAGGTGCAGTATATTGTACCCTCGGTGGGGCCATAGAAGTCGTATATCTCGGTATTTGTGGCACATTTGTACCAGTCTTCGATTAAGTCTACTGGGCAGGCTTCAGCAGTGAGAATGCAGGTTTTCAGTTGGTCGGCTTTTATTTCATCGAAATAGGGCCGTAGATATGTCAGCATCGAGGGAGCCATGGCAGCAAAGGTTATGCCCTGTTCCATGATCAGAGAAGCAGCATGAAGGTACTTAACCTGCCCGTAGGGAATGGTGCACACACATGCTCCACGTATCAGGCCAGTAAGGAATGACTGTATGCTTACATCGAATGTGAGGTCGAATGCTTGTAGGCATCGGTCTGTGGTATCTATTGTGATGCCGGTTTTCCAGAACGAATCAATGAATGTAGCGATATTCTTTCTTGTTAGGCATACCCCTTTGGGGGTTCCGGTGCTTCCGGAGGTGAAAAGGATATATGCCAGTTCCTCATCGCCAACACTATTCCATTGATTTAGGAAATGGTCGCTACACCATTTGATTTCATTGGTGTGGATAATTTCTGTTCTCTGATTGTTAAGTTCTTTGTCGAATACGGATTGTTGTGATGAGTCGATGATATAGTCTGTCCCGACCTGATTGATTATGTTTAGATTGCGTTCTATGGGTTGGTTCGGGTGAAGTGGTACGTAGGCACATCCTTCCATCCATAAGGCTATTATTGAGGCATAAGTATCGAGGTCGTCATGAATGGCAATAGCATATATTTGTTTCTGGGAAGAGACTTCCGACGAAGAACGCTGATGTATGCATTGACGTATGGCGTAAATGCGTTCTCCGAATTGACGATAGGAGTATTCTACCCCATCGATTAAGAATGCCGGAAGGTTGGCATTCTCAGTTAGGTTGTTAAAAATCGGAGTCAATATGTTTTCTTCAAATATGCTGTGGTCCATACAAAAACGATAGTCTATTTCTTTTTGGATAGGATTTGGGAAAGGAACTTGACTGTTGCGGTAAAGTCAAATGATAGGTTGAAAAATGTGAATAGATATTTGAATGCTTTCCATTTATCCTTTTTAGAATAATAGTTTATACATTCCTGTAGAGTATAGAGATAGTTGTTTTTGGTCAGTTTCGAGGGGTTTACGTGGTAGAATTCCTTGTCTATGGGGAGCGATGTTGTGCAGTAATCGGCGGTTGAAATCATGCTATTGATTCCACCAGAGTGATAACGGTATATGCCTCCAATGAAAGAGAAGAGATATCCTTTTCCAGCATTGAGGAGATGGAATATTTCGTGCATATCGCGGTAGTATTGATATTTGTCGTGCCATTGGTAGTTAAACACTTCTTTTCGGAATAACATTGTTAAAGGTTGAGTTATCCATTTCTCAAAGAACATTTCCATGGTGATATCGATTCCTTCTTGTCCTTCTTTGAATAGTCCTCTACAATTATCGCTACTCAATCGGCCAGTTTTGGAGTTTAGATGTTGGCATCGATGGAAACAAACAGAATAATCGGGATGCGACTCCATGAAATCCACTTGTTTCTGTAGTTTGTGTGGGTCGGTCCAGTAGTCGTCGCATTCGCAGTAGGCAATGTACTTTCCTCGGGCTCGAGGGTAGTTAAAGACGATGTCCATTTTCCCTTTGTAGCCGTTGGAATAACGGTTTTCGGTTTCATAGAGCGGGAAGATAATGTCGGGGTGGAGTGCTGTATATTGTTTGATAATATCCTCTGTTCCATCGGTTGAGGCATCGTCATGGATGAGAATCTCGATGGGGAAGGTTGTTTCCTGCATGAGAATCCCATCAAGACATTGCGAGATGAAATCTGCGTGATTATATGAGAGACAGCAAACGCTGACTACAGGTGTCTCCGGCATGGGTTAGATGTTCTTTTGCAGTTCTGTCAATTGCGACATTATTTTTTTGTCTACAATATCCTCTGTTAGGTATTTCTTTTGGCAGACAGTGTCGAAAGTGGACATTTTAAGTGTGTCAACACAATAGAACCAAATATCTTCCTGCAGTTCGATGAATTGTAGTTTGCTTATTATTTTATCGTCTATTTTATCTTTCGGAATCATTACTACTCCGCTGTCATCGCAGACCATGATAGCACCGTCATATTTTTCTTTTAGTTCCTGTAGTAATTTGGGATCGATATCAGGACCATTAGGTTGGTTTACGCAACCAATGGGGCTTACATCGTTCAGCCATATCGGATACTTTTCTTTTACCAGTCGGTGAGCATCGCGCAGTTTACCGTTTATTACAATGGCTTTAGCCCGTTTGTAAAGCATGATGTATTTGCTTACCAGGTCGCCAAATACTGCACGGTCGCAATTAACATTGTAGATGAATAATATTTTGTCCTTGATGTCATTTGATTCAGCCAATTGGCGGTGTACGTGCCAGTTGCTGTTGTTGATGGCATATATGAGTTTGACCTCTCCAGCACGGAATAATCCTTGGTTAAGTGCGTGGACTCCTTCAATCTGACCGGTCTTGCCGAGCACATCGGCAACTTCAGTTGTTGATATTTTATTAGTTTCTATTAGGTTGATGGCCTCTTCTAAAGTATTCATGTTAATGAGAGTGTTCTATTCTACGTTGATTTTGACGTTTGTCTCAACTAGGTCGATTACTTGTTGCAATTTCTCTCTGTTATCGCAAGTAGCGATAAAGAATCCGATACGTGCCGAGTCGTTCAAAGCGTCTTGAATGATATCACCGGGTTTGAAGTTGAATCGGAATTTTGCTATTTCAGGTGTTTTCTCTAACCAGTCAATACCTTCTATTGATTTCACACGTCCACCACCGTGTGGGGTGGGGAAAAATTGGAGTACTGCTGCCCGTTCTTTATATTGTGGCCTAATGGAAAAATCTTCGTCATGGATATCTCCTGTAGCACATTCAATCAAGTATTTATAAGTGTCGTAACCTGACATGAATTGGGTGATGACTGAGGAAATCATGTTTCCACCTCCACGTGCGGCAATCTCTATGAGATAGAATTTACCGTCTTCGTATTTATATTCGGCATGGGTGAAGCCGAATTGCAAGTTTGTTTGATTCACAAATGCATTATTGACTCTCCTTAGTTCATCATAGTCATAATTAGGGTTATCGTGAGTGAAGAACAATTGATTTGCGATATTAGGATTGTGTGCAAAATGATGTTTTTGACTAATGGCAAGAGGATAGTGCCCATGGGGAGTTTTTACCGAGTCGATGGTGAATTCGGTTCCGGTTATAAATCTTTCGGCCAATACGTATTTCTCAACTCTGGAGAACGACATGGAATCATCGAAATGTTTACGTATATCTTCTGGAGTTTCGCATTTGAAGACCCCATGACTTGCATTGCTGTCGAGAGGTTTTATGATTATTGACTTTCCGATGCGAACTAACAATTCAATTGCTTCATCAGCTGTTTTACATAGTTTATATTCGGGATAGGGTAGTTGGTGCTGGCGACAGAATTCTCTCATCTTGAACTTGTCAGTGAATAGAGAGGCGGTTTCCGTATCGAGTGTGGGTACTTTGAATTCTTGGCCAAGTTCTGCAATTAGGTTCATTGCTATGTCGCATTGGTCTGACATTACTCCATCTACATGGTTCTCTTTCCCATATTTAATAACTGCTGGACGGTTGAATATGTCGGACTGGAGGTGGTCGTCGGCATGGCTGAAAGCTGGTGAGTCGGGGGCTGGATTGACAACGATAACCCTGTGCCCTAGTTCTTTAATCTTATCGATCAGGGCCACTTGCCATAATGTGCCTGGTAACACCATGATGGTTTTACTCATAATAAATAATTTAGTGCCGGTTGTTCTTTTTTGATGAATTGTTATGTGGAAGTATCTTCTGCACGTATCCAAGATGCCCTTTCACTATATTCTTTATTCTGTATTTAAAAGGAATAGGGAAAGGTGGTTGACCGTGAGAATCTAATTGTTTATTGTAGTTCTTAATGTATGGATGACAATAACTTGGAAGCAGGGGCTCCAGTTCTTGCAGTGACCTTTGTTGGGATAATTGTTTGTTCTTCGATGTGAGAGAAGTCCACTGGCCTTGATCGTTTATGCGATATGTGGAAGTGGACTCTCTAAGCAATGCTATGGGACCTTTCAATGCCATCATAATACCCAATTCCCAATCGGCATATTTCAATTTAAAGAAATCATCAGGAAGTTCATGAAGAAAAACACTTCGGAATACACATGATGAAAGGTTCCCGATTTGATTTCCCCAAGAAATTTGGGCGCGAAGATTAATGGTTATGTGGTCGAGGTCATCGTAGGGCCATCTCATCACGGTACTTTTACCATTGTTTTGGAAATAGTTTGTAATGAGATTAAATGACATGGAATGACGTTTGTGCTTCTCAAGAAATTGTATGTGTTGAGACAGATGATTCTCTTTTTGCCACCAGTCATCCCCTTCAAGTATAGCAGTGTATTTTGCTTCTACAGCTGCAAAAGCACGACGATAGTTAGCATGTAACCCCAAATTCTTTGCATCGTTTAGATACACAAACTTGAACGGGGACAACGGCTCATACTTCTTGATAATGTCAATTGTATGGTCTGTTGAACAGTCGTCCGCAACCAGAATACGAACCGGTGCATCCACTTTCTGCTTTAGGATACTCTCAACAGCCTGTGCTATATAGTCTTGTTGGTTGTAGCAGCAGAGGATTACATCAACCGATTTATTTTTAGACTCTTTCATATCCTTTAATCCACAATTCGCGGATGATGGATGTCTTGATGGGTAGATTTTCGCTAAAGACGTTTATATTGCTTGTCGGATCGACAGAGACTTCAAATGTGAGAAGTGTTTCATCTCCACTGTAGCTGCGAACGGCTTTTTCTGCAACATCAAAATTGATGGTGTATTCGCCATTACTGAGTGTATTGGCAGGTATTTGGAAGTGGAACACATAGGTTCCGGGTTCTAACGAATGTCTACCATCCAAATCGTTATAATCCGTCCGGGCTAACGGATGCCGGAAAGAGCTTATAAGATTGAATCCAACTACAAGATCCTTTACAGGCTGATTCACTTCAACGCACAAATCTACGTCTATCGGGGTAGAGGAATAGAAAATGTTGCCCAAAGATGATGCGACTTTTGCCCATAGCACATTGATCTTTTCTTTGGGGTTAGGATTGGGATTTCGGTATTCAGACTGAACAACCTGGTCATTCAGGTAGTTGTGTATGGTGTCCGAAATGTTACCCATAAATTTTACTTGTCCATTCTCCAGAAGTACTCCGCGAGTGCACAGACGCTGAACACTGGCCATGTTGTGGCTGACGAATAGTACTGTTCTCCCTTCTCCTTGGCTCACGTCCTGCATCTTTCCAATTGCTTTCTTTTGGAATTCCGCATCACCTACTGCCAACACTTCATCGACAACCAATATTTCTGGCTCAAGAAATGCTGCAACGGCAAATCCCAGTCGCACAGTCATTCCTGAGCTGTAACGTTTAACAGGGGTGTCAATATATCTTTCACAACCGCTGAAATCTACTATCTCATCCAGTTTCTTGGAAATCTCTGATTTGGTCATTCCGAGTATAGCGCCATTCAGAAATATGTTTTCTCTTCCTGTCATCTCAGCATGAAAACCTGTTCCCACTTCTAGTAAGGAACCAATTCTACCCCTTGCACGTATGGTTCCGGTTGTAGGACCAGTCACTTTTGATAATATCTTTAGCAAAGTACTTTTCCCAGCTCCGTTCTTCCCGATAATACCTACTACATCTCCCTCTTCTACTTTGAAATCGATATTTCTCAATGCCCATACGTATTCGCTGTCTCCTCGAGTAGACCTGTCATTGGTATCGCCAATTTTCAGATAGGGATCTTCTTTACCCATAATGTTCATTGCCCACCAACGCTTCAAGTCGTGGTTTAGGGTACGGGTCGAAACCAATCCCAGGCGGTATTGTTTGGAGATGTTGTTGAATTCAATAGCTGTTGACATATTTTTTGAATGTGTGATAGAGGAGTTTTTTCTGGGCTGAGGCTTTTCCTTGAGTGCCTTAGTCTCTTGTGCAAACCAGTCAAAACGCCATTTATTACTAAATTCTATATTCTAGAGTAGATGAAACAAAAATACTTTTTCCATCTGTTATCTTTCAGCCCGTGTGGGATTTTCCAGGAAATCCTTATAAGTTAATCGTATGCCATCCTCTAACTCAGTGCGGTATTTCCATCCCAGTTTAGCGGCTTTCGATACATCAAGCAGTTTTCTTGGGGTACCGTTGGGGCGGCTTTTGTCCCATAATATGGTTCCCGAATATCCAACTATCTGAGCCACTTTCTCTGTCAGCTCTTTTATTGTCAGCTCCTTGCCAGTTCCTGCATTCACGGTCTCGTCGCCACTATAGTTGTTCATCAGAAACACACAAAGGTTGGCCAGATCGTCTACATAAAGGAATTCTCTGAGGGGAGATCCGTCGCCCCAGCAGGTGACACTCGGCAATTGCTGCTCTTTCGCCTCATGAAATCTTCTGATTAATGCAGGTAACACATGGCTGTGTTCGGGATGGTAATTATCATTTGGGCCATATAGATTAGTGGGCATTACACTGATGTAGTCAGTGCCGTATTGTTTGTTTAGATATTCGCAGTATTTCAGTCCGGATATTTTTGCCAATGCGTATGCCTCGTTGGTCTTTTCTAGTTCAGAAGTGAGGAGACAGCTTTCTTTCATGGGCTGAGGTGCCATTCTCGGATAGATGCAACTCGAACCGAGGAATTCCAGTTTCTTGCAGCCGTTTTTCCATGCAGAGTGGATCACGTTCATTTCTAAAATCATGTTATCGTACATGAAATCAGCCAACGCACTTTGGTTTGCTATTATGCCGCCTACTTTGGCTGCAGCCAGAAAGACATATTCGGGTTTCTCTTCAGCAAAAAACTTCTCAACCTGCTCCTGACGGCATAAGTCTAGCTCTTTATGGCTTTTCAAAATCAAATTATGGTATCCCTGTCGTTGTAGCTCGCGAACTATGGCCGAGCCTACCATTCCTTTGTGTCCGGCCACATATATTTTTGAGTCTTGGTTCATTTTACTATTCCTTTCTCTAAATATTCTTCAAGGTTAATTCTCACTCTTGCTGCAGCATCGTCCGACGCTACTTTGGCCATGTCGCTTTCCACCATCAGCTTTATAAGTTGATTGAATGTGGTCTTGGAGGGATTCCATCCCAGTTGGGCTTTTGCCTTGCTTGGATCTCCTAGTAGATTAACCACATCCGTGGGTCGGTAGAAGTCTGGGCTGACCTCTACAAGTATCTGTCCAATAAGTTCTTTGTTTACATTTTGCGATTCATCCACTGCAGTGCATATTCCCTTCTCATCTGCTCCTGTTCCTTCCCACGATAACTCTATCCCGGCATAATGGAATGCTTTCTCGCAAAATTCCCTTACCGTATGTTGTTCGCCTGTGGCGATCACAAAGTCGTCAGGTTGATTGTGCTGCAGTATCATCCACATACATTCTACATAATCTTTCGCATACCCCCAGTCTCTTAGTGATGACAGATTGCCTAAATAAAGTTTCTGTTGTTTGCCCTGACGTATGCGAGCTGCAGCTAATGATATCTTTCTGGTTACAAATGTCTCTCCTCTCCGCTCGCTTTCATGATTGAACAAGATACCATTACAGCAGAACATACCGTATGCTTCTCTATATTCCTTCACGATCCAATAGCCATATTGCTTGGCAATTGCATAGGGGCTATACGGATGGAATGGGGTTTCTTCGTTCTGAGGAACTGATTCCACCCTGCCGTATAATTCCGAAGTGCTGGCTTGATATATGCGGCAACTCTTTTCCAACCCACATTGCCTTACGGCCTCCAGAATTCTCAAAACTCCTGTGGCATCGATGTTGGCTGTATATTCCGGGGAGTCAAAACTTACCTGTACATGACTTTGGGCAGCAAGATTGTATATCTCATCGGGACGTACTTTACTTACTACTTGGATTAGACTTAAAGTATCCCCCAAATCGCCGAAATGCAGGTGGAAATTCTTATGACCTTCCAAATGGGCAATGCGTTCCCTGAAATCCACCGATGACCGCCGGATGATACCGTGGACAGAGTACCCTTTTTCCAACAAGAACTCTGAGAGATAGCTTCCGTCTTGTCCAGTAATACCTGTGATTAGGGCTGTTTTCATTTTCTATTTGTATTTGAGATACTAATCTTTTCCACAGGCTGTTTTATACAGTGTCCATAAAGCTCTTCTGTGTCTTGTTGAAAATAACAACACCGAACACAAGCAACACAACCATGAAGATAAAACTATAAGCCAGCCATCCCCATCCGATAAATTCTCCTGCGCCCAGCACACCGTATTTAAAGGTTTCCAATACGGGAGTCACAGGGTTGAGGTGCATTATTGTATACAGATCCATTCCTGCTGCGGTCTTTCCTTTCACAAGGCTCAAAGGATATACGATAGGTGTGGCGTACATCCACAATTGCACAATGAAAGAGAAAAGGATTTGTAGGTCACGGTACTTGGTTGTCAGGCTCGATATCAGGATACCAAAGCCTAATGCAAGACCGGCCATCATTACAACTAATACAGGGGAAAGCAGTGCATACCAGTTCACCGTGGCTTCGCATCCAATAATAGCGTATATGATGTATACCACTATGAAAAGGCTAAGCTGTATTCCGAACCTGAGCAGATTTGAAGTCACATTGGCTATTGGAACTATAAGCCGGGGGAAATAAACTTTTCCAAACAAACCGCTGTTCGACACGAATGTGTTCGATGTTTTGTTCAGGCAGTCCGAAAAGTAATGCCACATACATGTTCCGGCCAAATAAAATAACGGTTGCGGTATTCCGTCAGTTCCGATACCGGCAATTCCGCCGAATACAACCATGTACATAAATACAGTCATTATCGGCTGTATCACAAACCATAATGGACCCAGGATGGTTTGTTTGTACTGTGTGATGATGTTACGCTTTACAAATAGCGTTGTCAAATCACGGTATTTCCACAACTCTTTAAAATCTATTGACCAAAATTTGTCTTTTGGCTTGATGACAGTTGTCCATTCTTGTATTTCGCTCATGTATAATTGTAGTATTTCGTTTTGTTGAAAGGATGGGCTTTTAAGCCCACTCCTGTTGCTATTAATGTGAATGCTTGCGTTTCAGTAAGATGTTCCCTACAATTCCCCAAAAATATTTCCAATCTGTGACAAACGGATGTTTCAGATATGATTCAATATACCGTCGCTCCGATTCTTGGATTCCTTCAAGGGTTTCGGGTTGCTCTTTCTCGTAATAGAGGGGGGGCAATAGTCCTGGTTTGGTTTTAATGCGTAGTTCCTGCATTTCAGGGGTGTATAGATTGAAGAACTGCTGTGACAACGGTCTAACTCCTACTAATTTCATCTCACCTTTCAGCATATTGACCACCATAGGGAGTTCGTCAAGCCATGTCTTTCTCAAAAAAGCCCCTATTGCATTGACTCTATAATCGTGGTAGAATTTCCCGGTTTTGTCCAATCGGCGGTGCTGGTACACATATTCCTGTATATATTCGCTGTAAGAATACATAGTGCGGAATTTGTACACAGTGATTATTTTACCCCCTTTGCCAACACGCCTCAGTTTGGCTATTGGCGAGGAACTGGGTATCCCTTCCGTTATGGGCTCTTTCACCTTCTTGGCCACCACTCTGAACTCTCCGTGAGCCGTGTTCTCATAAACCACCGAAAAACCGGCATGATACATCCTGCCTAATATTTCAACACGGTGGAATGTTCTGTTCCTTCCTTTGGTCACGGCAAAGTAAATCTCTTTCAGCCCCTTGATTTTTGGGAACACCCGGTGCCAAATATAATGCACACCATAGTAAATCCGGTTAATTCCTTTGGGATATCGTCTGTAAATAACGGCTTTTTTCACCGCCGATGTCCTGCAGTTGCATACCAAATACCCTCCATTGTCCAGATTTCGGTTGGCATTGGCGAGAAATACGTCCAGTTCGTATATGGTATGTAGGGGGCGTTGAACAAATATGGCATGATACAATCCGCCATCCTCCCTCGGTGGGATAGGATCTCCTCCGTTGTGCTTCATGCTCCACAGAAGAGTTGAGGGGGCAAATTCGTCTTTGTGGTCCAGAAACCACCGGAATACTTGCTTGATGGGTAGGGTTTCGACGTTCTCGAAAACCTTTCTCACATCGGCATCATCTATTGTGTCAAGATCTAATTCGTTGCATCCTTCGCTCCCCTGTTCAACAAAATGTCTTCCTGGGTAGTAAAATTTCTCTTTTATAGGGTCGAGAGGAAATAATGGTCGCCTCATACCTTAACAGTTTCTAAGAATTGTGGGTGAATGTATGATGTGGCTACTGCGGCTATTCCGCTGATGCTAACTATCAATCTTCTGTCTTTTTTTATTCGTTTTATGTGACCCACCGCTCCTTTGAAGGGTCCTTCAGTCACTCTCACCAAATCGCCTTCGTGATACTCTGGTTTGTCATCGCCCAGATAGGTCAGTCCCTCTTTGCCTGATGAGCACACGAAGATAAATATGTCCATCTCTTTCTCAGGAATTGCCGATGGTTTTTTCGTCAGCAAATCCCGGTAAAACCACAAACGGTCGTAGTTTCTTTGTTCTAATTGTTTCACATAGCTCTCGGTCGATTGGATGAACAGTAATGAACTGATTATTTCAGGTATGTAGTAGTTTACTTTGTCAGTTATCAGCTGTTCTGCAATGGGCCGTGTCCGGTTGTAGTGAACCTTTGCGGCAAACCAGTGTATGTCTTCCGGAATCATCCCGAGGTAGTCTTTTTGTTATTAGTTACAATTCTTCCCCTCCTCCAATCAAGTAGTTGGAGTTTCTGGAAGATTTCAGGCTATAAATGCTCCTTTTCAACGCGCTTCCCTATCCAAGGTCGCTAACGTAATCCACCAATAATCCGTATATTATATATATATGACACAGATTATACCAAATGCAAATTTACACTTTTTTTTTTATTCAGTGTCTTTTTTGTTATATTTATTTTTTGATTTTTAACTAAACGTCAATCGTGTTGTAATATAGCTATCGTTTGGGTGCTAACAGGAATAGAAATAAAGAAACCGCCATTCGGCATTCCCATTTTTCCTGTATGGGAATGGATGGCGGCTTCTTGAGTAGTCGTTTGGGGTCTGTGCGGACCTAATGTGACGACTTATTTGTCAAGTCCCAGGGCTTTCAAACCTTGGTTGTAGCGAATGTCGCGGGGAATATTATGAGTGCGTATCGTCTCGAGGTCTTTCTGAAGGTCGGCACGTATTTTGCCGTTCTTCGCCGAATAGCTCTTGGCAAACTCTATGTCGCCTTCGCCTTCCACTTTCAGAATCATAGCGGCCCAGCTCTTCATGGCCTCTTCTGCCTTGTTCACATCAATAACATATTTGCCAGCTTCGTTGCGGGTGAATGCACCATTGTCTTGCAGGTAGTTGAAGCACATCATGTTGGCAATACCGTGAGCCTCAGTGGCACCGAACCGCACACTACGCAAAATGCCTGCTATAAAGGTTACAAAGGCATCCTCTTTGGTGCAGTTGGTTATCTCGCCCATTTCAATCAAACGGGTGGTCAGAAACAGTCCGCAAATGTCAGCCTTGGCTTCTTCCCAAGCGCTGTATTGGCTCCCTAATGCTTCGCGGAGGCTTTTGCCTTCGTTCACGGTCTCTTTGATTCCCAATCCATGGGCCACTTCGTGGAAACACACGTTGCTGAAGAAAGCGTTGAAGTTCACATTGTCCAGCTGGTCTTCGTTAATCAACAAGTCGGCTATGGGCATCAGGATGGTCTCGAACTTGGCCTGCATGGCGTTCTTCAGTTGCAGACGGCGGGCACCCTTTTCTTTGTGGATGCGCTCGTCGTTGGGCAGGTTGATGGCAATGGTCTTCGAACCCGCATTGCAATCACCGGCATAATAAATCACATCATACACATTCAGGTCGCTTTCGGCACCTGCCATTGCGGGTTTATATTTCGGGTCGCAAGGCAGTTCGCTCTGCAGCTGGGGCAGCATCTTCACGAATTTGGCTAAGTCGTTGCTCCATTTCTCGTCCTTCACCAGTATGAACGACTCGTATGAAGTCTTGCTGCCATAAAGGGCATCGTCGTAGTTTTCAATAGGGCCAACCACAAAGTCCAGACGGCTCTGTTTCATATCCATCCATGCAAGGTCGCTGGCATAGTAGTCATCGGTCAAAAGGGCTTTCCTGCGCTCGGTCAGATATTTCTTCAGTCCGGCATCCTCGGCCAAGTCGATGGCCACGCCCATCAGGCTGTCCACTTTGGCCAGACGGTTGGCATACTCCACATGATAGGGCACCACTATCAGGTTTCCTTCCGCATTGCGGCGTATCACGGTATATTGGCTGCTCTTCTCCGGGTCTGCCAATGCGTCGTATTCCTCGGCAGTCATATCCAGCGGATAGAAGTTGCATCCTGCGGGACGTTCACCATATCCCGGTATGAACGGGCGCTCCTCGCCCAAACGGTCCCAGGCCCCGTATTGTATCATGGCAAATGCTTTCACCGCGGGGTCTGTAATGGTGTCAAGGTTCTTCCGGTTTTCCGGTCCGAAATACTGGTCCCAATACAGGTCGTCCATAATGTCGGCAATCTGGATAAAGACAGGAATCAACTGCTTCTCTTTTTCACTCAACACACTCAAATCGGTGGTCAAAGTGAACTCGGCATATTCGTCAACTTTCTGTTGAATTTCCGATTTTTCTTCCGTTTTGTTGCTCTTGCAACCCAACGTGGCGAGCATTGTGATCGTCATAATTGAAATAGCTAATCTTTTCATCTTTAATTGTTTTAGTGTAGCGTTGTTTATTTTCTTTTGATGCAAATATACATTTTTTTTTGCTATTTCTAAAAAAAGGTGTACTTTTGCATCCGATTTCGCGAGGGAAAAATGCTCCTAAACGACTGAAAAATTCAAATCACGGAAAGGTGCTCGAGTGGTTGAAGAGGCCCGCCTGGAAAGCGAGTAAGCGTTAAAAGCGCTTCAAGGGTTCGAATCCCTTCCTTTCCGCTCCCCAAAGAACGTTGCAGCAGTTGCCGCAACGTTTTTTTTGTTGAGCCTGTCTAATACGATATTTGTAATCTCCAGATTACATTTTTTTTGTTTTTTGTAATCTCCAGTTTACAAATTATTCGTATCTTTGCATCAGTAATAATATAGTTATGGATAGTCTATTTAGTGTATTTACAGCAAAATACGGACGTGTTAGCACACAATTTGTGCGAGGTCTAGAACAAGAAATAGAGTGGAACGCCCCCCTTATCGGGATTCGGGGTGCTCGGGGTGTTGGGAAAACCACTCTTTTGTTACAGCATATCAAGTTACGCCACAAACTCAATCAAACGGTGCTGTATGCTAGTGTGGACAATATCTGGTTCAATGCCCATAGCATTTATGAGTTGGCCACTGAGTTTGCCAAACGTGGCGGTCGTTGGCTTTATCTCGACGAAGTACACAAATACCCCAACTGGAGCCAGGAATTGAAGAATATCTACGACGATCTCCCCGACCTCCATGTTGTCTTCACTGGTTCGTCATTACTGCAGATACTCAATTCCCGTTCCGACCTTAGTCGTCGAGCTGTGGTATATGAGATGCAAGGCTTCTCATTCCGTGAGTATCTCAATTGGAATCTCAATCTCGATTTGCCGATAATTTCTCTTCAGCAGTTGTTGTCAGAACATACTGAGATTGCCATGCAGACCCTGCAGAAAGTAAAGGTATTGCAGTATTTCGATGACTATCTACAGCACGGCTATTATCCTTTCTATAAAGAACTGCCCTCCCTGTTCTACAGTCGGCTTTCTGAGGTGGTAAACATGGTTCTTGAGGTTGAGATTCCACAACTCCGTGATGTCGAAACAGCATACATCCCCAAGATAAAGCAACTATTATATATTATCGCAGAATCAGTACCATTTGTACCCAACATATCGAAGCTGTGCGAACGTATCGGTATGTCAAGAGCTGCGATGCTATCATACCTAAACGCCTTGCACGACAGCCGTATTACTTTCAATCTGCACAAGCACGGCAACGGCATCAACCGGTTGCAGAAGCCGGACAAACTCTATCTCGACAACACTAACCTCTCGTACGCCTTAGTGGGTCAGGCGTCCAATCGCGGCACTGCGAGGGAAACCTTTTTCGCCAACCAATTGCGATATGCCCATACTGTTGAGGCTGCCGATACGGGTGATTTTCTAATTGACGGCAAGTATACCTTCGAAGTAGGTGGACAAAACAAAGGCACACAACAAATCGAAGGAGTGAACGATGCCTATATTGCAGCTGACGACATAGAGTACGGCATTGGTCAGCAAATCCCCCTCTGGATGTTCGGGTTCCTGTACTGACTCACCAATCGTTGCTTGTGCGGATAGCGAATCCGCACAAGTTGAGAATAGGAATATTATTTCCTTGTCGACCATCCTATTGTGTGCAGGTATTTATGTGAATGTTCAATCCGACGGCAAAATTGCATAGAATTATCCAAACAGACAAATGAATTTAAGTATATATCCTCAGTCAATATTCCAATAAGCTGATGGGTCTCCATCGAATATTGTGTCTATATCATCATCACTATATCCTTTTTCTTCTTGGGCGTAAGAACCGCTATAGTCCCCATAATGCTGGCGCCTATAACCTTCCTCATATTCGTTATGCAATAATATCTCATATTCTTCATCGTCATCGAAGTCAATATATCCATTATAGATGCCATACGAGACTAAAGGGTCATTCATGGCTTCATTATCATCTTTATATGAAGACCAACGATGATATATGACACTTTCAACAGTATGCTGGATACCGCCTAATAGTGATTCAAAATTAATATAATTTGCATATTCTGGACTATCATATTCATCGGGTTCATCGGGAAATTGTTCTGGAAACATAAGGCGCATCTCCTCAACGGCTTCATTGGCTAACAATAAAGGAAGCTTTACTGATTTTAAAAACTCATAACAATCGCAATACATTAGAACCTCGCCCAGACTGTATCCCTCATACTTTCCAGTTGGTATTCTGTCCTCTAAAGAAGTGATTAGATTATCAATGTTGTACAGTTCGTTCATGATTTGTATTTTTTAATCTTCATCTAGTTCATAAATCTTTGAGACTGGAATATTTGAAAGATAAACATGTTCTAAATCATTGGTGATAAGATAATGGCAGCTATCATACAAATCAGACAAGCACAAAATAGCTATAGCCTCTTTCCCAACACTTTTTATATAACCATATTTATCTTTAAATAAGAAGTCGCCTTCATTTACACGTAGAACAATTTTGCCATCCTTTAAAGAATATTCTGGTGGCCAATTATTTTGTGTCCATTCAGATTCAGATACTATATAGCTTACTCCTTCTCGCTTAATCCTGTGATAAAGACTATGCGATTCCAACAATGGAGTAATAAGCTGTACTACATCAATATAAATAGGACTCTTGCATAAACAGACTTCTCTATAGATCGGAAATGGGTTGAATATTGTTAGTCCTTGCCATTTCGAGTCTTTAAATGTTGCAAGATTCCTACAAATGTTAATTTCGCTATATCCTAAAGTTCTTTTGATTTTATATTTATTCAGCGGATGAGTAAGCTCCCTAAATATGTTTGTCCCTTTTCTAATGAAATCATCCAAATTAAAGTACCCAACTAATCTCCAAAAAATCCTATTCGAGGTCTGTATTTCTTTACCAATAATCTCTTCTATAATTTCTTCTGAATAATCATAAGAAGGTCGAATATCATTAAATACTTTTGTTGAATGAGATTCAAGAAGGAAAAGTAAATCACAAGAATTCGACTTGGTACTTCCAAGGCCGCCATCATCTAATAATACGTCTTTCAATGTCGGTTCATCACAAGCTTCTTCATAATAATCATATTCGGTATTTATTACCCCGTGATAATCATTCAACTGTCTTTGACGGTTTTTTTCAAAATCTATATCCATTGAAAAACTTGGAAAAATCTCTTTTATCTCTTCAACAGCAGAATTCATCAAAACAAAGCGATTCCCATCAACATTCTCAATCACCCAAGTTAAATAATCTGGAGCGTACATAAGCACATCGCCAAGGGCTTCACCTTGGAATTTGCCAAATAAGAATTTGTCATCTAAATGGCTGATAATTGTTGTCATGTCCTTTGCTACCGGTCAATCGGTTTTTTTGTACCTTTTATTTCATAGTATAATTGTTCTAATCTTGAGAACAAAAACTTTATTTCTCCTGTTTCTTCATGCAAGTAACGGCATAGTACTACAATAGAGTCCCCCACACTTTTAATACATCCATCTTTGTCCTGTAGTACAATTTCTCCTTTTTTTATGTGTAACACAACATCGCCATCTACCAAAGAATAACTTGAAGGCCACCGTGCTTTTTCCCATTGACTTTCAGAGACCTTATAGCCTGTACCAAATCTATATTTAATATTGCCATACAGCTCATCATCTACTATTTTTTGGCTTTTAGTTCGAGTCCCTACAAATGAAGGTATATATAACCTTTTCACGTCCAAGTCAACATCCTCTTGGCAGATAGAAATCATGGGATATATTGGAGTAACCTTACTGTTTTGTTTCATATAGAATGAGTAAATCTTACATTTCGAATCATCGAATTTCATTTCGACATCCCCATAATTATTTATGTCCTGTATATCACAGCCATTTAAAACCTCCTCTCTGCCCTTACAATTTAGGAAACCATAAACCTCAAGATTGTCAATTAAGTAACTCGACACAGCTATTCCACTTTGTAGCTCACCTTCCTTTATTAAGTATTCGTTAAGTCTGATTTTTCTCATATTATATCTTTTTAGTTCTTCGTAAATGTTTGAATTCATAATAAATAGCAAATCGTCCCAAGTCTCCAACAGGCAACAAATAAAAAAGGCATGAGACTTATGTGCTCATGTCCGTTATTATCGAGGTATCGCCAAACACCTATGAGGAAACGGGGTTTAAGAACATTTTCTCACGCCTGTGGATATGCCGTCGGCGTGAGAGCCAATTGCATACACAACAAGCGAAAGCATAATTGCTCATCCTTCCTCATGAAATTTTGGCGAAATTCCGATAATGGGACAGTATCGCAATGCTTTTCTTGCAAATGCTTACTTTTCTCTTGTAAGCGGTTGCAAAGATACAGAAAAAAATCGATATGGCAGAAAAATAATAGCTTCCCTTTCTGCATTGCTCCGAAATGTATTCGGGTGAAATGTACTTTTTTGTTGGCAATCAGTAGAAAACAATCGCAATGGGATAGTGTCACAATATTTATTGAGCTGCATCGTTATTTCCAATATAAACTTGCTACATGACAATAAAAACTAAGATAAAAGAGGTGCCGGGATTCCAGTTTGTTGCAGACAATATGGAATTCATGTCTGCTGCGGGTCGGCGCCGTATGATGGAGCAGCAGTGGATATCCAATCCCGATGACCTTCAGCGTGAGAAGGTAGTGGTCTCTGCTATGCTAAACACTTTGTCGCTTGCCGATGCCTCTCAGGCGGTCAACACGCTGCGACACCAATTAATGCAGCTTCACGACTTGCATACCACTATTCAAAGTCTCCAATCCCACATCGTGTTGGACGAAGTGGAGCTTTTCGAATTGAAGAATCTGTCGTACATTGCCAATATCGCCCGCCAGGCACTTGATCAGCTAAACCTTTTAACCTTATTCCCCATTCCCGATGTGCAGGAGGTATTCCATATCCTTGATCCCGACAATACGGGTATCCCCAATTTCTATATCTACGACAGTTACGACAATAGGCTGGCCCCCTTGCGCAAACAGCTGAAACAGGCCGAGGAGTCGGAGAAAGCAGCGTTGATAGACCTCCAGAACCAGTATCAGCGTCAGGTCATTGACCGTCTGTGCGACATGCTTCATCCCTATGCTGCTAATCTCTCCGAGGTGCTTGAAACCATGGCCTATATCGATTTTGTGATGGCCAGAGCCTACCTCTCCAAACAATGGGATTTGAGCCCTTCTAAGGACTATGAAGGACGCTATTTCATTAAGGGCCTGTTCAATCCCCGTTTGCGGCTGCATAATGAAGAGGTGGGGCTCCGCTATCAACCTATCGATATCGACTTGACCGAGGGTGTGACCCTTGTGACCGGAGCCAATATGGCCGGAAAGACAGTCCTGCTGAAGAGCGTGGGGTTGGCTCAGATAATGTATCAGTTCGGTTTCCCGGTGCCTGCTGCCGATTGTTGCCTTCCTTGCTTCGACGATGTGGTTTTCTGCATTGGCGATGAGCAGAACGAGATGAACGGATTGAGCAGTTTCGCTGCCGAGATTACCCGCATCAGTGATGTTGTGGGGCGTAGCCAGTCGGAACATCTTATGGTGCTTGTGGACGAGCCTGCCCGCACCACCAATCCCGTCGAGGGAAAGGCTCTGGTGCAGGCTTTGGCCTCCCTGATGCACAAACGGGATTCGTTGACTATGATAACCACCCACTATGGAAATCTTGGAATCTCGTGTCGTCGGTTGCGTGTGAGGGGATTTGTGGAGAATATGGTAGATATTCCTCTTACGGCACAGAATATTAATCGATTCATAGACTATTCGCTTATCCCCGACGATAGCGACGAAGTCCCCCACGAGGCAATCAAGATAGCCGAGATGCTTTCGTGCCATCCCGATTTGATAGCCTCTGCCAAACTTTTTCTCCAAGAATCTTAGTTCATTTCATATCGGTCATCACGCTTTGTGACAGATTAGTATTGTCCTGTCAGTGGATCTCGGACATCTCTCACAAGTTCTAATAATATAAAGGGGACTTCTATTAATCACCTCGGAGAGGTGAGACTATTCATAACACGGTACAAGACGAAGGCGCAGTGCCGTGACATTCAGATATCAGAGAACTGCGTCCCAAAGGGACGCGACATATATTCAGAATTTATAGAACCCACCTAAAAAACACCGAACTCCACCCTCTCACGGGTGGAGTTCGGCAGTATTATATTCTATTCTATGTAGGAATGGATATTGAGTGTTAGTAATTTCTTACCAGTCGGACAGAGCAACCAGTGGAGTAGTTCATGATGTTCTGCATGGTGTTGGCATTGGGGGCGATATGGAAGGAGTAGCCGGTGGTGCCGTTTACGTGGCTGGCGGTCCAGTAGTTGCCCAGAGTGCCGATGTTGGTAGTCACGCTACCGGTGCGGGAGCCTGCAGCAGGCAGGAACACAGCACCTGCAGCTTCCATCTGAGCCCAAGCGCTGGCGTTATAGACGTTGGTGGTGTAACTGGTGTCGGTGTTGACAAAGTTCAGACCAGAGGGGCAGTGCCAATCATCGGGCAGGATGATGTAGCCGGGAGTGCTCTCCACAGTGGCCATGCCTTTAAGCTGTGTGGCATTGGGACGGAGATTCAGCAAATAGGTCCATTCGCTGTAGGTGAGGGTGCGCCACAGGGCCATCTGGTTGCCGCCGTTGATGATGGGGTTATAGAATCCCCAGTCGGCGTTGGCGTAGAACTCAATCAGGTCGTTGCCGTCGACGGCTTCGGTATATTCGCTGTCGTTGGTGGTGGTCTCATAGGGCATGTAACGGCCGGCGCCGCCATCCCAACCGCTGGTACCGTAACCGAAGAGGTCAACCCAGGTGGAGCAGTAAGCCTGCATAAATACATTGTTGTTGTCGCTGCCGGCTATGTCGTACTGGTGGGAAGCGAAACGCCAGGTCTTGATACGGGGACGGTATTGGAGGTTGCCCTGCGAGAAGTTGACTTTGGTGTTGGCGCTGACACTGAAGATGCCAGGCAGAGTGCCGGGAATTTTCGGGTGTTCAAGCTCTCTGATGCGGGATTCATAGTTGTTTGTGATGCTGTCAATGCTGTTGAATAGGCTGTCAATACGGTTGTTGAGTGCAGCAACGGCATCAGCAATGGCATTGTCGACATAAGCCTTGTTCACTGCGTCGAGCGAATCGGTAGGATAGCTGAGGTTCTTAATCTGGCCGTAGGCGTTGTTATTGTTGGCAATAACATCGTTCAGACCCTGAGTCTCGGTGGTGATGAATCCGAGGTCGTTGTAGAACTGGCTCAGGTTGGTGGGGTGGTTCAGCACGCTGTCCCACTCAATGGTGGTTACGTTGGGCAGGATGATATAGGTGCTGTCGTTGAAGAAGAGTGTGTCACCGTTGATGGTGATATCACCTGCGGTCAAAAAGTTAAGGTCGTTGATAAACTGGCTCAGGTGTGTGGGGTGGTGCAGCACGCTGTCCCATTCGATGTGGGTAAGACCGGTGGAGCTGCTGGGGAGGATAACATATGTGCTGCCATTGAGGAAGAGAGTGTCGCCATGCATGTAGAGATGCAGGTCAGCGGGAGTGAGGAAGTTAAGGTCGTTGATAAACTGGCTCAAGCGTGTGGGAGCATTGCGGAGACTGTCGTAGAGGTAACCCCATGCGCGGAAATAGGGGTCGCGCTCGTTGAGGTCAAAGTCTTCAGATATGCTGCGTGCCACATCGGCATAGTGTGCATAGGGCACGGCCAGAATCTTCTGGGTGGTGGAAAGGGTGTAGTTGCTGCCACCCTGGGGGTCCACCTCGCTCTTGATGAAGTAAGGGCCGTTTGACCAGTTGATGGCTGCAAACTGTGACGAGTTGTCGCCGACCACAATGGTGAAGAGACCGTTGGCGTTGGTCGAGATGTTTTCGGTTTGCTGATATACGGTAGCACCGGTGGTCGAGCCTTGCAGAATGCTGATGCGAACACCTACGTTTCTGTTCGACATTAATTGTCCGGCAGTGTTGCGCACTACTGCCTGATAGTTGAATCCCTGGGGAGCCTGGGCGAATACGGTTCCCGCCAGAGCGATAATCGAGATAATGGTAATGAGAAGTTTCTTCATAACTATTTTGCCTTAATAATTTTATAAACGTTCATTTGTTTGCTGTCGGTGCTGGCAATCTTCAGCACATAATTCCCGGCAACATATTTTTGCATATCGATTAGTTGCTGGCCTCCTTTGTAGGTGCCTTCTTGAAGGGTTTGGCCGTTACTGTTGTAGAGGGTGTAAGTCAGCTGGTTGGTCAGCTGGTCGCACTCAAATACCACATTGTTTGTGGTAGGATTGGGGTATACGGCCACGTTGACTGTGAGGCTTTCAATGCCGTCGTATCTCTCCCCGTCTCGGTCGGTGAAAGGCTGTTGCACTCCTTCGGAGAAAGACTCGGTAATGTTGATTACCGTTACGGCTGGAGCTATGGAGGTCTTTACCGCGACCTCTCCACAGCTGAAACTCAAGCTTCCCGCCCCGTTGGCTACATCCCCACCACTAATGGTGATGGCCTGTTGTGCCTGCAGGGCGCCAGCTATGCCAAAGAAGAGTGTCAACATTACGGCTGCTGCTTTGGATGTGACTGTTTTAAACATAGATATGATTTTTTAGTTATTATTCTTTCTTAATGCTACTTCTCGGCTTCTTTGTCATCGCCGGTGATACGCATACCGATGTTCAGAACCTCTATCTCCACACGGCGGTTCTGGAAACGGCCTTGGTCGTCCAGATTGCTCTGCACGGGATATCTGCGGCCGTAGCCTTCGGGTTCCATACGCGAACCCTCTATGCCTTGCGACTTGAGGTAGTTGATTACCGAGCGGGCGCGCATCAACGAGAGCTTGTCGTTGTATTCGTCACTGCCGATGCTGTCGGTATGTCCGTATACCTTGATACGCATCTCGGGATAGGCCTTCATCATCATGGCCACATCGTTGAGCGGCTGTTTCGATTCGGGACGCAGACGGTAGGAGTCGAAGTTGAAGTTGATATTGAAGAGGCAGATGCGCTTGTCGCTGATGTCCACACCCAGGGTGATGAATGCATACATCTCGGCAAACGAGTAGCAGTCCTTCACTTCATACTTCATGTTGGCACCGCTCACTGCGGGTTTGCTCGGTTTGGTGATATACACAGTGTCGGGAACCCTCGGGGTGGTGTCGCCAACAAGAATGTAGACTGTGTCGGGAGTTTTTTCCTCCGCCTCGTCAATCAAAGGCTCCTCAACCACCTTCTTCTCAACGGCTTTCTTGCCGTCCAGAGGTATGGCCAGTCGTAGGGCTATCTCGATACCGCGGTTTTTGCGTCTCTCCTGCCACAGTTCGGCGCCGAGGAATTTGTTCAGGATATTGGAGCGGTTGTCCACTGCCACATCGGGGTTGTCCTTTATCTCGCGCTGGGCGAAATTGTTGAGAAGTCCGATATTGTATCCGGCCTCAACCGACATCAGCAGCGGTATACCCTTGGTGCGGATCAGGAAGTCGATGCCGGCTCCGAACATCACGCTTGCGTCATATTTATTGATGTCGGCAGTGGTGATGTTGGTAGTCACCCTCTTGGGGAAATCGTCAGCAGTATAGCTGATGCGTCCGCCAAAGGGCATATTGAACTGCGGCACCACCATCACGTAGGGCGAAACCACACTGTTGGGGATGCGGAAGTTATACATGATAGGCAGGCGGAAGTCCAGATAATGGGCTTTGAACTTGTAGTTCACGTCAAGCCATTGCAGCGAGTCGCCGCGGCCCACATAGCTCACTTCGGGACGCAGGGAGAAATTGCTTTTACCCAGTTGGAAGTGGAAGAAAAGCCCTCCCATGCCGTTCAACTGCAGGAAATGTGAATAGCGGTCCACCGGAGCATGCGAATAAACCATATCGGCCAAATTCACACCTCCGCGTATACCAATCAAGGTGTGCGGAAACACTATCTCTTCCGACACTTTTACAGCATTGCTGTCTGTCTTGGCGGTGTCGGTGGTGGCAACCTGTGCGCTGGCAATGCTGCTTGCCAGCACAAGAATGGAAATAAAGAATATTTTATGTCTCATAATCAAACACCTTTCCTTTTATTACTTGGTTAATTTGGCAGCAAATCCGTCGCCGTCGTTCCAAATGCGGTAGGTCTCGGCTTTGGGAATGCGCGAAGCGTAGTAGTTGTTTACAGCCCAGTGGTCAAGGATGATAGTGGTGTACTGGCACTTGGCAATACCCGTATCGGTAATGGTGCCCGACACCACTGTGGCGGTGTTGCAGTTCCACAACGTGTCGCCTTCGCTGTTGCAGTGCGACACCTTCTGGTAGCAGTACATAGAAAATTTGTCACCTTTGCCTATCACATTCGCCATAAGCGAATTGCCGACAACGGTGTCTCTCTGCGATTCGGAGTATCTCACTATACCGCGACGGTTCTGTCCCTCGAACAGCATATAGAGATCCGCAAAATCGTTAATATAATTGTCAGAGGCATACTGCAACTGCATCGGCGAGGAAAGGTATTTCCCCATAATCATGGGAGGCTCTATTCCTTCGTTGATTTCGAAGCCGTGTGCCCGCAGAGAGTCTTGCAGACTCTCGGGGATAAGCGAGTAGGGTATCTTTCCGTCAGGAAGAGGAAGCACGATTGTGTCGTTCCCTTCTTTCAAACATCCCGTGAAAAGGAATATCGAAATGACGAAAACCCCAACAATCATGAATAAATGTTTGGAAATCTTTGACATATTTGATACTTTTAGTTATTATTGGATTATTTAATCGACTATTATTCAGAATGCAAAGTTACAAAAGATTTTCCAATCCCACAAATTTTTTCTCATATATCGACCCTAGTATCGCCATAAGATACTGAGTATTAATGGAGTTAAGACTATTATTTTTTTCTTGTTGGATATGGGCAAGAGCCAATGCCCAACTACCGATTGAGGCGGTTACATGTTGTTTTTCAGCACATCGTATACCGGACAGTTCAACGCCTCCGACAACCGCTGGCAGGTCTCTTCCGAATTAAGGGTATAGCCTTGCGGCGAAGTGGGATTGAGACACACAGCCACAAGGTTCGACCGCTGCAGCACCTCCAGCGTCCCACCGCTGCGCACATAGTTGTTGTACACCTCAGGCGTGACAAACAGTTTGGTGAAGTCGCGCACTATCAATTTAATGTCCTTGATATTAGGCCTTGAAGTGAGGAATTTGAGCAAGCGGTCGCTCACCGCCCCCGACACAAAGAGTGTGTTCCCCAGGGCGAAAAGGTCTTTATTGTCCTGCCCCAGAAGGAACACAGAGGCAATGCCCAAATCGTGGGCCTGCCCGTCGGCATCCACTATCCACAACCCCGACTCGATACGCGAAAGCGTTTCGCGCAGCCCCTCGTCCACCTCGGGCAGATTAATCAGCCGGAACACAAACTTGGTGCGCGAAATAAGCTGTTGCACATTGGGCGACACCGCCGCCCCGGTGGCCAGTATCATGGCCTCCGTCACCGTTGGCGAAGCCAGGCTGAGACGCGACAAAGCCCCGTCCACCACAGTAAGCTGCACATTGTTTCGCCTGAACTGCTCTATCTGCTGACGCAGCACTCCCGTTGTGGCGGCACCCGAAAGCAGCACCTTCCCCGCACACACCACCTCCGATGTCACCAGCTGCCCCAACGCCGTCCGCCGCTCGTCCACCGCCAGTATCTTCGACACCAGCTGCCGTTGGAAATAATGTTTCTTCGAAGTGATAAACTGCATCCCCTCATACAGCGTAACCTCCGGCTTGGCGGTGGCATATACCGAGTCCACCTGCTCCCCGTCCACCCCGATAGAGGTCACCGCAGTCGATACCCCCAAACGGCTCAACCGCCCCAAAAGATAATTGAGGCAAACCGTTTTGCCGGTATTCTTCTCCAGGCCTACTATTGACAGACTCCGATAGTTACGTATGTTTTCAACAAATGGCATTCCGTTTGCAAAGTTACAAAAATATCTTGTAAGTAAAATAATTTTTGTATCTTTGCAGCATTGTACAACAATTGTTTAATCTTTAAAAACTTTAAATAGAGATGATTACCAAATTAGATGACCTTTTGGAGCTTGTCAAGACCAAAGGGAAGAAAAAACTTGTGGCTGCTTATGCCAACGACTCCCATACCATCGGCGCCGTCAGCGCCGCTATAGACAAAGGCATTGTCGACGCAACTCTTGTGGGCGATATCGACACCATCAAGCAAATATGCGCCGAAGAAGGCATCAACCCCGACAAATTTGAACTGGTACAGGAAGCCGACGAGACCAAAGCCGGCGTGAAGGCCGTCTCCCTCATCCGCGAAGGCAAAGGCGACATACTGATGAAGGGCCTCCTCTCCACCGACAAGTATATGCGTGCCATCCTCAACAAGGAAACCGGCCTGATGCCTGGCAAAAAGAACGACATGCTGACCCACATGGCCGTATTCGAAGTGCCCAGCTATCACAAGCTTCTCGTTTGCAGCGACGTGGCCATCGTCCCCGCTCCCGACATGAAGCAGAAACAACAAATACTGAGCTACCTTATCTCCACCGCCAAGAACCTCGAGATTGCCAAACCCAAAGTGGCCATCCTCGCAGCCACCGAGCAGGTGTCGACCGGTATGCCCGCATGTGTCGAGGCTGCCATCATTAGCAAAATGGGTGAGCGCGGCCAGATAAAAGGAGCCATAATCGACGGACCCTTGGCTCTTGATGTGGCCATCGATGCCGAAAGCGCCAAGACTAAAAAGGTGGGCGGCGAAGTGGCCGGCGATGCCGACTGCATCCTCTTCCCCAACATCGAAAGCGGCAACGTGTTCTATAAAACCTGCACCAAGTTTGCCGGTGCCGAGCTGGCTTGCATGGTTGTCGGTGCCAAAGTGCCCTGCATCCTCACCAGCCGCGGCGACAGCGCCAAGACCAAACTCTACAGCATCGCCTTGGCCGCCATCAATGCATAATAATGCTTAATCGCTTAAAATTATTGGCTTTGGAATCAACACCCCGCTGTTACTCCATAGCCAATAATTTTTTGCGTTGCCCCACCACAGCCTCACCGCTGCCCCTTCGCTGTAGCTTGGCTATAGGTCCACTATGGGTTCACAATATGTTTGCCAGTTCTTCACCCTTCTGCTTAAGAAAAGGTTAAGAAGAGATGTAGAAGGGGTGAATAGGTAGCGAAGCCGGAGGGAAGCCTGCGGTTGGAGCGGAGGCGGAGCGACAAGGAAGAAACAAAGGAATAAAGTATAACACAACAAGAATATGGATAATTTTTTTGAAGGATTGAAAGGAATGGCCATCACGGTGTGCGACACCGAGGGGAATATTCTGGATATGAACCAGTGTTCGGCCAATGTGAACAGCCACGGGCAAAAGATTATAGGTAACAATCTGTTCAACTGCCATCCGCCACACGCGGCAGCCATTCTGAAGGATTTGCTCGAGAACGAGAAGCTGAATGCGTACACCATCGAGAAGAACGGGGTGAAGAAGCTGATATATCAGGTGCCTTGGTATGATGGCGACAAGTTTGGCGGGCTGATTGAGTTTTCGTTGCCCATACCTTTTGAGATGCCGCATTATGTGCGCCAGCCCAAGAATTGATGGATGGTTTCTTTCATGGAAATCAGCTGCCGCGATGAGCGGTATGAACATATTTTGATAAAGAACAGGAAATGAATTTGAAAGCACTTACGATGATGATGTGCGGCATGCTGGCTGTGTCGGGATTGATGGCACAGGGCAAGATTAGCGGCCGCGTGTATGACAAGACCACAGGGCACGTTGTGGAGTATGCTTCGGTTGCCGTACTTTCGGCCAAGGACTCGAGTCTGGTGACCGGAGCGGTGACCGGAAGCAATGGCAGTTTCTCCATTCAGGCGGCCTATGGACGGTATCTGGTTCGGGTATCGTTTATGGGCTATTCCACTTGGTTCCACCCCGAGACGGTGGTGCTGAGCGGTAGCCACAGCTCGGTGAATCTGGGCAAGATAGAGATTTCGCCCAACGCTGTGATGATGGATGCCGTGGTGGTCCGCTCGGAGCGTACGATGGTTGAGTACCAGCTGGACAAGCGGGTGGTGAATGTGGACAAGAACCTGGTGGCGAACGGCGGTACGGCGACCGATGTGCTGGAGAGCGTGCCCAGTGTGTCGGTGGACAACGACGGGAATGTGTCGCTGCGCGGCTCATCGAATGTGAAAGTGCTTATAAACGGCCGCCCCTACGAGCTGATGGGCAACGATTTGGAGACACTGCTGGAACAAATACCCGCCAGCTCGGTTGAGAATGTGGAGGTTATCACCAACCCATCGGCAAAATACGACCCCGAGGGTATGAGCGGTATTATCAACATCAAGCTGAAGGAGAAGACCAGTGCTGCATTGGGATTGAACGGTGTGGTGAATCTGAATGGCGGAGCACCGCTTCCTTTTTTGATTCCCGACAGAATGCAGAAGTTCATACCTACGGTGATGGGGGGTGTGAATTTGAATTATTCTACGGAGAAGTATAATCTGTTTTTCTCGGCTGACGGCGGAATGCGCAGCCGCGGAAGTTTCGGCCATTCGGAGCGCGAGCGTCTGAGGAACGGGGCAGCGTGGTCGAAGGACAGTATGGAGCAGTACAGCATGCGCCAGAACTATATGGGAAGTATGAAAGTGGGCGGAGAATACTATATTAACGAAAAGAACAGTGTGTTGCTTTCGTACCAGTTGCGTGGCGGATTGAGGAACCGCACCAGTGATATATTCTCGACCGACCTTTTCAGTAACGGTTTGTTGGACTATATGCAGCTGGACACTAACAGGAACGGGAATGTGAATCATGTGTTCAATCTGAGCTATGTGAAAAAGTTTGACGAGAAGGATCGTGAGTTGACGGCCGACGCCACATTCTCGATGCGGCATGTGAAGGGGAACGGGATGCAGGAGCAGCAATACCGCGACACGATGGTGGCCTTGTATGGCAACCCGATGTGGGAGAACTACTATTTGCGCCAAACCGAGACCGAGAACCACCATAAGGCTCTTAACGTGAAGGTGAACTATGTGCACCCGTTTGCCGAGACCTGGAAGGCGGAGACGGGATATGAGGGCCAGATGGATTGGCCGGACCAGAACGCGGTTTATTACAGGACGGAATACGACCAGTTGCACAACTTGTATCGGTACTATGATTCGTCGTCGTCGACCCATTACAATTACAACCAACAAGTGCATGCGGTGTATGGTACTGTGGGAGGGAAAATTACCGAGAAGCTGTCGGCCCAGGGTGGCTTGCGTTTCGAGTATGCCTATCTTCACGGCTATGATTTGAACCATCCTTCGACACAAGCGGTCCACAAGAGTTATCCGGAGTTGTATCCCACGGTTCATGTATCGTATGAGATTAACGAGAAGAACAGCATGCAGCTTAGTTATAGCCGCCGTGTGCGCCGCCCCCACATGTGGACGCTGAACCCGTATATGGATGTGCGCGAGGGACAGGAGCTATCGTTTGGCAACCCCAATGTGGATCCTGAGTTTACCAATGCCTTCGAGCTGTCGTATAATTTGAGTCTGGAGAAGTGGAACATCTATACCTGTGCCTACTACCGACAGACCAACAATATGATGACGCGATATGGCTATGTGTGGGATTCGGTGTCGAATATGCGCTATTCGTGGTGGATGCCTTACAACTCCCAGTATGACGGCTACTGGGCCAGCACTTGGCAGAATCTGGACAAGGGATTTAACTACGGATTGGAGTTTATAGTGGACTGGCAGGTATTCAAGTGGTGGAAGGTGAATGTGAGTGTGAATTTGTTTGAAAGCATTATAGAGGGTACCGCTTTGTTGGACAACAAGTCGGACTCGGCATTGCAGGCCAATGTGAAGTTCACCTCGTTTATGAATTTGCCCAACGACTGGACAATCCAGTTCTCGGGACAGTACTATGCCCCGTGGCACGATTTGCAGACCAAGATGATATCATCCTACTGGTTTGACTTGGCTGTGAAGAAAGATGTGTTGAACAAGCGGGGTTCGGTGAGTTTGCGTGTGGGCGATGTGTTTGCCACAGGTGGCTGGGGTCACGTTACGCACACCAGCCAACTGAACCGTGATGTGAAGTCGCGCCGAATATCTCCCACCGTAACGCTTGGTTTCACATATAAGATTAATAACGGGCTGAAACAAAAGCAGCCTGTGGGAGAAGAGGATGAGCAACCTGAGACGGAATATTAAGGTGAAGAATGTTGACGGGCACAATATGGTTTTTGATATTGTGCGCCGCCGGTATGTGGCTTTGACACCCGAGGAGTGGGTGCGCCAGAACTATATACATTATCTTCACTACGAGCTGGGCTATCCGCTGGAGTTGATGCAGGTGGAGGGTGCGCTGGAGTTGAACGGGATGACGCGGCGGTGCGACATTGTGGTGTATGACTGTGATGTGAGACCCTATATTATTGTGGAATGCAAGAGGGAAACGGTTGCATTGAGCCAGAAGGTGATGGACCAGGCATGCCGATATAACATTGTGTTACAGGTTCCCTACCTTTGCATCACCAACGGTCCGCAGCAGATATGTTGTGAAGTTAGCGGGGAAGAGTTAAAAATATTACAAGAATTACCAAGATACGCTAAAAGATGTTAAATTAACGGGGTGGAGTGAGCTCTTTAATGAACAAAAGACACATATATGATGTAAACGATATAGTATAGGAATGAAGGAAAGTGACAAACAAATGCTGGCCGACCACTATCTGGATTTGTACCGGATGGCATTTGTTCTGTTACAGAACGAGGCAGATGTGGAGGATGTGGTGCAGGAGGCATTGGCTGTGACGATGTCGAAGACGTGGGTGAAAGACCCTTATAAGTATTGTCTGCAGGTGTTGTATAACCAATGCTACAAGATGGTAAAGGGGAAGGAGTATGTGCTGGTGGAGAATATGCCGGAAACCGTGGAGCAGGATGATGATGTTGACGAGCGGAGGTTGAAGATGCTGTGGGAGATGAAGAATGAACTGCCGAAGAGTGAGAGGGAGGTGTTGGATTTGTATTATGTGAGAGGACTGACAAAGGGAGAGATAGCCAAGAAGAAGGGGTTGACGATTGCCATTGTGAAGAGGCTTTTCAACAGAGGGCATAATCTGCTCCGAACCCGGATGCTGGAGATTGAGAAAGGGGAGAACAGGTGATTCAGGTAATTGAGTAATAGGACAAATGAATGTTTGAAACGAGTAATATTAATTGACATGAAAGCTATAGAAACATTACTGCAGCGATATCATGACGGGAGTATCACTCCTGACGAGATGGATGAGCTGAACAGGCTGACCCATCGTGAGGATGTTATACAGATGGCGAATGCAAAAGCCACCAGTATTCGCCGTCGGCGTAATGGAAGAATTGTGGCAGTGGCCTCGGTGTTGTTGGTGGCTGGAGTGTTTTTTGCAGTGTTCACCAACCAGGGATTGGAAACCGGTGATGAGCCATTGATTGCAAAGGTGGAGACCCACAATGTAGACGTGGCTGATTTGGGCCAGAGCGCAGCAGTAGAGAAAGAGGATGCCCAGGAACCTGTTGCCGCGGAGCCTATGGAAACAGAGCTGCGTGTGGCAGCAGAGCCGGTGACTGTACCCGAAAGAGCACTGAAAGCGGTAGCATCAGTGCGCGAGACGGTTAAAGAGCCCCTGTCGCATACGCAAAGAGACGTGGTGAATGTTGAAGCAATGGAAATAGACCCGATAGTGGCCTGCAATACCCAGTGTTCGCCCGACTCGGTGATAAACGATATTTGGAACTTCCTGAAAGCATAAATATTATGCGTAGAATTGTTTTGATATTGGGATTGCTGCTTTGGGCCACAGCCGCTGTTGCCCAGACCGATTTGTATAAAAGGTATGCATCGCGTACGGACATAAAGGTGGCAAGTGTGACCAATTTCACGTTGGATACAGGAATAACTGCTGATGTGACACTGCTGGAAGCGATAGACGATGAGGGATGGAATTGGATGTGCAAGGAGTTTAACTTGTCGGTTCCCACAAAGGAGCAGCAGAAACAGCTGGAAGAGGGTTGGGATGTGGCCATGTTCACACAGCGGGACAGAAAAGACCCTACCAAGCCCGCACCGGTGAAGGACGAGAAGGTGGACAATCAGGAGTCGTGCTATGTGGGGGTGTCGTACATGTCTCGGACACTCTATATTTTTTGCTGCAGCACTGACCGCCAATCGGATGTGGTGATAAATTACTTGATAGAGAAGATGCGCCGATCGGCTCATTCGGGAGAGTAGCCTTCGATAGTCAGAACAGGTATTTCAATTCTTTGAGCTGACAGGTGAGGTGAACCCCGCTGTCGGTGGTGAGCTCAAGGTGGCCGAAACGGTTGACACCTTGGATGGTTGCTTTTACGGGTGAGTCGTGGAAGAGGTATGATGCCTGGACTCCGAGTTGGAGCAGTTGGGAAAGATAGTCGTTGTCGATAGCGGGATTGGGTTGAGTGGGGCAGAGGGCAAGCTGGTTGTAGCGACGGGATATACACTCTACAGCGGAGTTGAGTACTTGGAGTAGAGGGAGTTCGCTGCCCAGAACGAGTTGGAGTGATGTTGGGTTGGGAATCCAGTCGGGGAAAAGAGTTTGATTTACGTTTAAGCCGATGCCTACAATGGAGTAGGAGAGGCTGTTGTGTTGTATTTTGTTTGAAGTGAGTATGCCACAGACTTTTTTATTGCCAATGTATATGTCGTTGGGCCATTTTATCTTGATGTCCGAATGGGAGGGAAGAAAAAGGCGAAGGCAATCGGTGATGCCTAAAGCAATGACTTTGGTGAGTTGGTATTGGTCGGCAACAGAGAGGAATGTGGGTTTGAGAATGAGGCTGAATGTAAGGTTCTTGCCGGACTCGGAATGCCAGTGGTTGCCGCGTTGGCCAATGCCGGCAGTTTGCTGCTTGGCACAAATAACAGTGAACTCCTCAACGGTGGAAGGGTCGAGGAGTTCGCAATATTTGTTTGTGGATTCTAACGAGTCAAAGACCTTTAGATTCATTCGCATGATTAAACAGTCATAATCTCTTTCTCTTTGGCCGAGTAGATTTGGTCACATTCAGCGATGAATTTGTCGGTGATGTCTTGAATCTCTTTTTCTACTTGTTTCACTTCGTCTTCGGGTACAGATTTGTCCTTGAGCTTCTTGACTTTGTCCATTACGTTGCGGCGTGCGTTGCGGATGTTGACCTTGCTGTTCTCCACTTCGACTTTGGCGGCCTTGGATAGCTCTTTACGGCGTTCCTCGGTGAGAGGGGGAATAATGATGCGGAGGATGTCGCCTTCATGACGTGGGGTGAAGCCAAGGTTGGCATCGAGTATGGCTTTGTTGATGGCTCCGATAACGCTCTTTTCCCAGGGCTGGATAATGATGCTGCGGGGGTCGGGAGTGTTGATGTTGGCCACTTGACTGATTTCGGTGGGAGTGCCGTAATAGTCGATTTTAACGCCATCGAGCATGCCGGGATTGGCTTTGCCGGCGCGGATTTTCTCGAGTTCCTTTTGGAGGAAGTTGATGGCGGTGTGCATACTGTTTTTCGCCTCATCGATGCAGGCTTTGGATAGGTCGTTCATATCGTTGTGTATTTAATGTTATTAATTCTGGAAATGATAGGTGTGTGTATGATGTGCGGAAGGCTGTTTAACCCTTTACGATTTCGGTGCCGATGGCCACGCCCTGCACCACTTTGAGTAGGTTGCCCGGCTGGTTCATGTCGAAAACATAGATGGGGAGATTGTTTTCTTCGCAAAGGGCAAAGGCGGTAAGGTCCATTACCTTGAGTTTCTTGTTTAAGGCCTCTTGGAAAGTGAGGGTATTGAATTTGGTGGCAGTGGGGTCTTTCTCGGGGTCGGCGGTATAGACACCATCGACGCGGGTACCTTTGAGGATGACATCGGCTTTGATTTCGATGGCGCGAAGTGTGGAAGCGGTGTCGGTAGTGAAGAAAGGATTGCCGGTGCCGCCACCGATGATGACCACGCGTCCCTGCTGCATAGCCTCGATGGCGCGACGGCGAGACATCTCTTTGCAGATGGGTTCGATGGCCAAGCCTCCCAAGAGCTCGGTTTTGAGGCCTTGTTTTTCGAGTTCGGATTGGAGGGCCATGCTATTGATAATGGTGGCCAACATGCCCATATAGTCGCCCTGCACGCGGTCCATGCCCTTGGAGGCACCGCTGAGACCGCGGAAGATATTGCCGCCGCCAATGACGATGGCAACTTCTACACCTTGTTCAACCACATTCTTGATGTCGCGGCCATATTGTTCCAACATTTCGGGAGCGATGCCGTAACTTTGTTTTCCCATGAGAGACTCACCGCTCAATTTTAATAAGATGCGATTATATTTCATAAGGCAGTTTGTTTGTAATGTTCAATATATGACTCTTTTACGTGTGTGGAGCCGTTTTGTTTTAAAACACTAAAATACTAATAAATTTGAAACCATAGAAAAAAATAATCATGCAAAGTGAAAAAAGATGCTGTGCAGGAGGAACAAAATGGTTTATCTGGAAACTGGTGTTGGAATGGTGGGGCGAATTGTATTCGAGGTTTCAAAGTGGCATGGGGGTGGGAGATTTGTATGTTGGAGATGTATCGGTTATATGTCAAAGAGGGTGTTCCAAAATACATATGAGACACCCTCTTTACGCTCGTCTTAATGAAAACGTTCAGAAGTAGGCAACAGCGACTTCGGTGCGGATGTTGCCTTGTTTTAGCGTAGCACTGACGGGGCGTCCGTCTTCGTCACAGGAGTACTCTGCCGTGTACGATGTCCCCTCGTCGCAGACAGCCGCCACGGGGCAGCCCGCGCTGAAATGCAATGGAAGCATGTGGTAGTAATCACCCATCACGCCCGTATGGGTCAAGCTCCAGCAGGTGGACAGCTCCATCCCGAGGGGCAGGCGCAGGGGGTTGGGTGCGTTGCCGTATCGGAATGCCGTGCGCTGCACCTCCGTCCCGTCTTCGCGGATATGCTCTTCCACTATGTTGCCGTTTCTCCATGTGAAGCGGTGTTCGTAGTCGTGCTCCCTGCCATCGGCTGCATGGCGGCGGTAGCTGACGCTGACGGGATGCGCGCCGTCGTAGGCGAAATAGCAGTCCGTGGTGCCGCCCTGCATCGTGAGGGTCTGCCGGGCCAGTTTGCCGTCAGAATAGGTGTAGGTCCAGCGTTCGCGCATTGCCCCGTCGGCGGTATATACGGCGGTCTCTGTCAGGCGTGTGCCAGAATAGCGGCACTCCAGCCGCTCGGTGCGCCCGTCGGGCAGCAGGCAGCTGACACACTCCAGCAGCGTGTCCTGCCATTCGAAAGTGTATTCCAGCCTATCGGCCGTGTCGGGCGTGTGCTGCGTGACGGTCATCCGTGCCACGCGTCCCGACGGTGAGGGAGAAGCCTTCTCCCCATCGCTGCACGACACTGCGGCAGCGAGAAAAATGGACGCGAAGATAATTGCCGATGTTCTCATATCTTTTGAGGTTTTGTGTGTTGATGAATAATTAACAAGTAGCTTCCGACAGGAATGCAGCCGGATGTGTATTCAGCAGTCTATAGGATGTCAGAACTCAATGCCATACCCGAACTGAAAGCCACAGCCGATGGACTGAGTCTTGTCGTTGGCCGAGAGCCCTGTGGGCAGCTCAGGCTTGTCGCCCGTCAGGGAGCCATAGCAGGGGAACAGCACCCTTATCCCGAAAATCTGGTTCTTCGTCAATTGGTAGTTCAGACCCATCAGGTAACGGGCACTCATGCCATGCCGCCTGAATGAGTAATGGTCATTGTCGTAGTCGAAGGTGTTTCTATGGATAAGCAACCCCATTTCCACACCAGTCACCAGCTCTATCCTGTCGGTCATCGTGAAAAACCTGCGCAAGTCGAGCAGGATATTTGAGTTAATGAATCTCTCGTTCAGGGTCTGGAACGATGTGTTCCCCCCGTCGTTGTTCAGCGTCAGCCCCACAAACCAGCCGTCGCTGTGGCGGTAGCCGAATGTCACATACTTCGTCGGCAGCAGGCTGTAGCTGTCGCTGGGGTCGGCAAAGACCGACATTGCAGAATAGTTTCCGTACCGGGTTGTCCCTATCCCGCACTCAAAGACCAGGCCACCTTTCTTCTCCTGCGCGCTTGCCGCGCTGATTGCCAGCACCGAGGCCAGCAGAATGATAACTTTTTTCATGATTTAAGTTGTTTATCGATGAATCGAATATTTCAAATAATAAGAAATAAGGATGGGGGAAGGACTCCCCCTATCCTTGTTATTGTTCTCCACCCTGAGATTGTTGAGTCTGATTTTCTTTCGCTTTTTCTGTTGCCTTATCGCAGCTTGCTTTCACGGCACCGTCAATTGCACCTATTACAGCACCTACTATTATAACTGGTACAGGGTTTTCAAAACTTGATGAAACGTTAGCACCAGTTGACGCTCCTGACAATGCACCCGATAATGCTCCTCCTAAATCTGCCAAAGCGATTTCCCATACACTGGCTCTGTTGTCAGTTGGCTGCGGATCGTCATCTTTGGCAGGAAGGCTCATGCCTGCATCAAAGCCGTTATTGGTTAACCAATAATGCAAGGAATGTCTTAGAACCGAAGTGGCAGAAAGAATATCAAACTTTTCGTTACTGCTCAGAAGTTGATTTTGTAAGACAATCGCTTCCTGATTTACTATAAGCTCCTTTATCTCAGAGTATGGTGCATTTGCCAACACCAGATTCCTGACTAAAGATACGATGTTGTATACTGTCTCCTTTTCAATAGTCGAGGCACCGCATGTCGATGCATAATCGACATAGCATGAGGCACTATCGGCAAATAATGAAGTAATATAGTCATAATTTAAATAAGGTGCTGTAATCCCACGGTTTGCCAATACTATTGTTGCAATATCGTCGGCAGCGGGAACGTCCCATTCCCCATAATCCATGTAATACTCCCTCACTTTCTCCCTACAATAATCCATCAGGATGTTATGCAAAGCACCAATTGTGTCATACGGGTTGTTTGCATTTCTTGGTGATTCAAGTGTGATTTTCTCCGGACCTCTTGATAGATTCCCATTTGCATCATTGTTTTTTTCCTTGTTGCAGGAAACAAAAACGATGCTTCCAATTGTGATTAAGGCTGCGATAGCCACTACGAAAAATTTAGTTTGTTTTTTCATTGTTGAAAATTTAAATGTTATTACTTTGATAAATTATTGTTTTTTAAGTTTGTTTTTTTGTACATTGCCTTGTGTTTCTGTTTGATGTTTTGTTTTTAACTGGTGTCTTCTTTCATGGTCGTTTTTTGAGGTTGAACATTATGTTGATTAACTTTTACTTCGTCAGTATTATTGCCAATATGTCTATAGCGATTATCACCGCCACGATACTGCAATAAAACAGTTTGGTCGCTATCCTGTCCTTTCTGTCAGGCCGCACATTTCTTCTGCCACTGACATCACAATCCTGCGTCATTTCCATTTTTTATCCTTTCTTTATTGATATTTTTACCCTTAATCACTTGGTTTTTCAGTCACTTGTTGAAAACTTTTTTATCCCTGTTTTCTGATGCAAAAGTACTGCCATTCAGCGGACTGGGAAAGGTCAAATACACGGAGATAATGGTTAAATGCTCGGAATGATTCCTTTTTTTTCTCCATCCAGAATATTTTTGTATCTTTGCAAATTATTTAAAGAACTATATGACAATGCAAAAGAATAATAGCCAAAGTGTCCATGTAATTGACAATTCCATACGGGAGCAGATGAGTCTTTTTGACCGTTTCGGGGACAATTATTTCAGCGACACCATATCGTTGATAATGAATTTTGAGCCGTATGTGCACAGGGTTGTCTTAGGTCGCCCTACCCGCACCCCGGAGCACCGTATCATCCTTGTTCGCCAAGGTAATACAACCATCAACGTCTCCTATAACGAATATAATCTGAAGGAAGGCCACCTGCTGATAATCCCGGCAAACAGTGTGTTGATTAAGAAAGAGCAGTCGGATAACTACAATGTTTTTTGCATTGCATTCCGCATCCCAGAGGTCGAACACCTCGGATTGATAGACTACAAGGAGAGGCATATCGTGTTGTCCGACAGCGACCGCCGCGTGGTGGAAAACTACTTCAGACTGATGGAGCAGATAATCAAGTCTCGGTCTATCAATCGGCAGGGGGTGAACTATCTTATCATCTCATTGCTATACGGCATCCACGCCCTCCATCAAGAACTTGACCGTCCAGTCTCTCCTGCATTGCCCGACCGTGCGCTGGAAATCATGAACGGTTTCACACGACTGCTGATGACACAGGAATACCCTGTCCGCAAACCAGAATACTATGCCAACGAACTGAACATTACAAAAGGCCATTTGGCAGATGTTGTCAAGGAGAAGTCTGGCAAGACAACTATGGACTGGATTAACGAGCATACTATCCTTTTGGCAAAGGCAATGCTTGCATCGTCTAACGAAATGATTGAATCCATCGGTGAGAAACTTTATATCAGCGATGCCTCACAGTTTGTCAAGTTCTTCAAGAAACACACAGGCGAGACTCCCAACGAATACCGCAAGCGGATGCAGGCCAAAGGGTAACTACCTGCGGTCATGACTTTGCTTTGGCTCGGCATGGCAAGCAAGCTTTCTCTGCTCTCGCTTTGTGCAAGGCTGACCCCTAACCCTTCGATTCTCACTTTTGTTGTACCTCGGCAAGCACCCCATGCTTGCTGAGGCTGTGTTATCACTGTTGTTTCTACTATGCCCCATCTCCTTGCGCTATAACCTCGCGAGGGGGATTGCCAACCTCATCCGTTCTTTTCTTTGAAACGGTCGTCTTCTCATATTGGCAAAGAAGGTGACTTTTGTGACGCCCTCTTTGTTATGGATAATTAGTTGTCAGGATTGATGTCTGGTAGTTTTATGGAGCAATTAGAACAATGGCATTGGGATGACTCTTTGCCGGAGTAGGGGCAGTGAGAACAGTTGCATCCCTTATTGCCCTTGACTGTTTGAATCAATTTGTATGCAGTAAAGAAGATTGCTGCTGCGATGATAACGATGACTAGGACGTTCTGTAACATAATTATAGTAGCAATGAGGCAATTTGGAAGAATGCGGTGGACGCTAACCAGGCGAGGCCAATAGTATAGAGCATAGTGAACAATGCCCATTTCCATTTGCCACTTTCATTTTTGATAGCGATGATGGTGGATAGGCAAGGCATGTAGAGGAGTATGAAAATGAGCATGCTGGCAGCTGATAGAGGGGTCATGTTTTCGTGGACAAGGCGAGCTATGCGGAGCTCTCCCTCGTCACTATCGAGGCCTACCTCGTTGAGTTGTGACTCTTCCTCGGCCGAGGCATAGAGTACACCCATTGTGCTGGCCACGACTTCCTTGGCGGCAACACCGGCCAGGAGAGAGACGCTTTGTTTCCAATCGAATCCACAGGGAGTCATGACGGGTTCGATGGTTTTGCCAATCATACCAAGATAGGAGTTTTCCATCTGTTGGTGGGCGGTAGCGTAGCGGTCGTGGTGGGGGAAGTAGCCCAGACTCCATACCAGAATGCTGGCGAACAGAATGATAGTGCCCATTTTTTTCAGATATTCCTTGCCTTTCTCCCAGGTGTGGCGCAAAACTGATTTGGCTGTAGGCATGCGATAGGGTGGGAGTTCCATGACAAACGGAAGGCTCTCGCCCTTGACTACGAAACGGCTGAACAGTTTGGCCATCAAAACGGCCATAATCATGCCCAGCATGTAGAGCCCTGTCAGTATGAGGGCAGCATGGCGGTTGAAGAATGCCGAGATAAGTATGACATAGGTAGGGATGCGGGCAGAACAACTCATCATGGGGATGACCAACATGGTGAGGAGTCGGCTTTTCCGGTCTTCGATGGTGCGGGTAGCCATTATGGCGGGAACATTGCATCCGAATCCCATTATCATGGGGATGAAACTTTTACCATGTAGACCCATACGATGCATCAGCTTGTCCATGATGAAAGCAGCTCGGGCCATGTAGCCGCTGTCTTCCATGAATGAAATGAAAAGATAAAGGATTAGAATGTTGGGCAGGAACACGATAACGCTCCCGATGCCGGTGATGATACCATCGACAAGAAGACTGCGGAGGGGGCCTGGCGACATGGCATCGCCCACAATTTCACCAAACCATGTGAAAAGGGCGTCAATCCAATCCATAGGATATTGCCCAATGGCGAAGGTGCAGAAGAAGGTGATGAACATGAAGATGAGGAAAACAGGGTAGCCAAGCCACCGGTGGGTGACAATGGAGTCGATTTTGTCGGTGAGTTGGTGAAGTGTTGTTTTCTCGTTCTTGACATAACACTCGGCCAAGGCACCGCGGACGAATGCGTATTTGGCATCGGTGATAGCACTTTCGATGTCTTGTGGATGGGAATCGAGAGATACTTTGTGGCCTTTGTCATTCATCTGATTGACAAAGACGTGTCCGCTGTTTCGTATATACTCTTCAGCGATTTGATCTCTCATACGAATCACACTTCCGTCTGGGTCGTGTTCATTGGCATAGGTTTCAAGCTGTTTGTCGTTTTCAAGAAGTTTGATGCTAAGAAAGCGAGTTGAGAGGTTGTCGCTGAAGCCATGATTGTAGAGCTCGGTGCGGAGTGTGCTGATGTGTTGCTCGAGGATTTTACCATGGTTTACATGGATATGTCGGGATTTGGCATCACGTCCTTCGAATACTTCGATTATCTTGTCGAATAGCTTGTCGATACCATCACCATTGCGTCCAGTGGTGGGCACAATGGGCATACCGAGCAATGTGGAGAGTTGGTCGATATCGAGTTTGTCGCCACTGCGGAGCAGCTCGTCGTACATGTTGAGAGCCATCACCATGGTGATATCCATATCGATGAGTTGGGTGGTGAGGTAGAGGTTGCGTTGGAGGTTGCTTCCATCTACGACATTGAGAATGATGTCTGGGTTTTTCTCGATGATGTGCTTGCGTACGTATAGTTCCTCAGGAGAATAGGCGCTGAGGCTATAAGTTCCGGGGAGGTCGACAAGGTTGAATGTGTATCCACCATGGTGGAATGTGCCGATTTTCTCGTCGACGGTAACGCCACTGTAGTTGCCGACTCGTTCATGTGCATGGGCAGCGATGTTGAATATACTGGTTTTTCCACAGTTGGGATTGCCGACAAGGGCAACATTGATTGTTTTGAAGGGATTTGGCTTTATTGTGCCTCGTGGTGACTTGTTTTTGCTGAACGATGTGTTGGATGGTGAGGGTTGACTGTCTTCGGTTGATTCAGTCTCAGTGAAGTATTGGTTGGTTTGGAATTCATCAAGGCTTATGACTTCCACTTTTGTGGCGTCACTGCGACGAAGTGACACCTCGAAATTCATGATTCGATATTTAATGGGGTCGTTGAGAGGGGCATTTAAGATGGATTCAACGGTGACTCCTTTGATGAATCCCATCTCGATAATGCGTTTGCGAAAAGCCCCATGGCCCGATACACGAACAACGACACCTTTCTCACCAGTTTGTAATTCAGATAGTAACATAGGTAGTTCTAGTAATATTCGTTTTGCAAAGATAGGTATATTATTTTATGTGTGGAATCACTAGAAGTAGTGATTTCTACGAGGTTGTTACAGCAAGTGCTGCAATACTGATGCGAAGGTCGGGAATGGATGAAAGTGCTTGGTAACAATTCTCGGTTGTGGCCCCGGTGGTAATGATGTCGTCGATGAGTAGGATATGCTTGTTTTCAAATTGTTCCGGGTGTCGAACATCGAATACGTTAGTCATATTGTCCATTCGGTCTTGCCGGTTTTTGTGAGTTTGGCTAGTGGTGAATTGTTTTCTATAAAGGTTGTTGGCCACAACAGGCCGATTGAATACTTTGGATACTGCTTCACAAATCAGTTCACTTTGGTTGTAGCCTCGCTGGCGTTTGCGTCGACTGTGCAAAGGTACTGGTACTATGTAGTCTATATCATTAAAACGGTTGGACTGTTTCAGCTCCATGCCCAGCATGGTGCCATATTGATTTGCCATTCCCGTATTGCCATAGTATTTGATTTGGTGAATAATGGTTTGTGCGACATTCCCCTTGCGGAATAGAAGCAGTGCGGCTGCAGCTTGGAATGGAATACGCCCGGATAGTCTTAGTTCGGCATCGTTATTGGGATAAGATGCATGTTTGGCCCAAGGAATGTGTACAAGACATTGGGTGCAAAGGTATTTCTCGTCGCCCACAAGTGGCTCTCCACAATGGCAACAAAGGGATGGAAATATGAGTTTTAGAAGCTCTTGTACCGGGCGGAAACGAAACCTGTGCATGGGGATTACGGGAAGAAGAGACAGCTGTCCCCATAACTGAGGAAACGGAATTCATGGTCGAGGGCATATCGGTAGCATTGCCGCCAGGCATCGCCAATCAAAGCGGATACCAGCAGTAGAAGAGTACTTTTGGGTTGGTGGAAGTTTGTTATTAATCCACTGATAACATGGTATCTGTATCCGGGGGCTATCATGAGTTGCGTGTCGCCATACAACATATCGGTATCATGGCGTTCCATCCATTCCAATACATTCCGATAAGCTGTATCTATAGAGACGTTCTCTTCCTCTAATTCGTAGGGGTCCCATTGAAGGATGTGCATGCTGTCGAGATGGGGCTCTTTTGACAATTTTACGCCAAACCAGTAGATGGACTCCAAGGTTCGTACGGTTGTGGTGCCGACTGGTATGATAGGGTGTCCTAGATGGTTGATGATGTTGGTAATGTTCTGGGCTGAGATAGCCAGTTGCTCAACGTGCATTTCGTGCTCGCCAATAGTGTCGGTATTGACAGGTTTGAAAGTGCCTGCTCCCACATGGAGGGTAATAAAATCTGTGGAAATACCTTTTTGTTTGAGACTTTCAAATACCTCAGGTGTAAAGTGAAGTCCGGCCGTGGGGGCTGCTACCGACCCTTGATGTTTGGCATATACAGTTTGATAGCGTTCGTTGTCGCTTGAAACTGCATCCCGATTCAGATACGGGGGCAGAGGTATTACACCTCCATATTCTATGATTTCGGCGAAACTAAGGTTCCCTGTCCAGTTGAAATCCACAATCCAGGCATTTCCAATGGCTCTTATTCGGGTTGCAGAGAGGGTTATCTCTTTTCCATCAACATGAAGCTGCCTTACCAGTGGCCCCTCTTTCCATTTTTTATTGTTTCCGATAAAGCATGTCCAGGAGCATTGTTGACGTTGCTCAAACGATTGTGCAAGAGGCATTCTGTACGGTTCAAGGCAGAATACCTCGATGGTAGAACCCGTCTGTTTTTGGAAGAAAAGACGGGCATGAATGACTTTCGTATTGTTGAAAACCAATAGGCTGTCGGACGGAATTTGTTCGGCAATATGGTTAAAACGGCTCTCTGCTATTGTACCGTTACGGTATATCAGCAACTTGGATTGATCTCTTCGGTCCAGAGGGAACTTGGCAATACGTTCGTCGGGCAGGGGATAGTCGTAATCCGCAATAGCTATGTCTTTGGGACTATTGTGCATCGGTTTTTTGTTTGTGTTGGGTAAGAATGGATAGTATAATATACCAAAGGATAATGAGGGAGATGGCGTACCATTCTAATGTTATGACAATTATTGCCAAACATCCTAGAAGGAATATATATTGTGTGCTGTTATCTTTCCATCGAAGATTCTTGAAGTTGAATTTGAGCGAGAACATGGGTAGTTCACTAATCATCAAAATATCGGTCACGAGGGATACCACGATGATACATATCGGGAATAGATTAGAGCTGAAGAAGGGGGTTCCATTGGCTGCAAGGTTGATGAAAGTATTCTTGCTAAGAGCTATACCCACCCATAGCAGGGCGTTAGAGGGAACAGGTAACCCCAGAAAGCTATGGCTCTGGCGTGTGTCCAAATTGAATTTTGCCAGTCTGTATGCAGCAAAGGCGGGGATGAGGAAAGCTAGCAAGTTAATATAATCGGTGTAGGGGTATTGGTCATTAAGAAAAGAGAGTAGTATGAAGGCTGGTGCCACTCCCGATGTAACAACATCGGCCAACGAGTCCAGCTCTTTTCCCAGCGGGGAGGATACACCCAGTAGCCTTGCGGCAAGACCGTCAAAGAAGTCGAACAGAATACCAAGGCATATTAATAGTGATGCTGAGACTATGTCCCCATCGGCAGCGCATCCTGTTGCAAATACTCCACACATTAGATTTCCCAATGTTATCAGATTGGGAATTTGTTTCTTTATCTCAGTCATTATCTTCATATATGGATTATCTTAAAAAAAGATGTAGGAACAATTATTATCATTCCTACATCTGAATAAAAGTTCAGAAACTATTTTATTTAGTAAAGTTTGATGACAAGTTTGAAGTCGGGGTCGTTCCAGTAGGCTTTAAACTCAGTGTCAACAGCAGCTTTACGTTTGTATTCGTATTCTTGATCAACGGAACCTTGCAAATTCTTGAGGCAGTTTTCGCGGTCGCCGAGGCGAGCATAGGCAATGGCACGGAGGTAATAGACCTCAGCCGACTGGTCGAGACAGCAGTTCAGTGTGCGGATACAGTTCTCGGTCTGGTCGTTCATGAGCTGGGAGAATGCCAGATTATAGCTGCAACTTGTGCCCTTCATCAGCTTTTGGGCATCTTCATAGTTGCCGCGTTTCAAATTAAGAATAATCATATTCTCATCGGCATCGGAACTGCCTTGGCGTTTGGCTTCCTCAAAGTAATATTTGGCCAAGGTGTAATCTTTTTGGGCCAAGCAAAGCAAGCCGGTGTTGTTCAATACATCAGGGTTGTGGGGGTTGAGGTTACGGGCAACTTTGAGGTAACGTTCTGCCTCGTCAAAATCTCCAAGATAGAAAGCAATAGCACCAGCGTTGTTCCAAGCACCCCATTCGGCGCTATGGTTTTCGGTAGCCCATTTGTAATATTTCATCTTGGTATCGTAGTTGTAGTTGATGTAGGCGGCATACATGAGCTCGTCGAAAGAGAGTTTGGAGGGATTGAGAGTCGCCTGCTTTGCCAATTCAACATCGGTGTGACGAGCTTCAGAGTAGTATAATGCAATCTGTGCACGACGCAGATTTGGGAAAATGTCGCGTTCCAGTTGGGGATATGTTTCAGCGTAGTTGCGAATCATCTGCTCGCGTTTTACAAGGTTCTGCTGGGTCTCGACCACGTTGACAATGGCATGTTTGTCCTGGATATCGCTTTCTTCAACCATTACAACGAAATGTACCCAGTCCTCACCGGCGGCACGGGTAGTGATAACCATCTTTTTGAGTTGGCTGTGTTTATAGTATTCGATGTCTTGAGGCTTGACTTTGGCGCGTCTTGCCATAGCATTGAGCACATCGTCCAATACTCTGCGCAGTTCTGCAGTAGCAATGTCGGCACGGTTCTTCGAAACTCCGGTATTGGCGGTTTCCTCGCCTTCGGGCGAAGCCCAGCCAGTTATAGTGATTTGTTTGGGAAGGCCATTCTCAAGCATGACTCGTTTCAAATCGTTTACGGTGAACTGGGAGTTGAAGCGGACGTTCATGTCATGGCTCCAGTCAAGTACGGAATTACCGTTGGGGAAATAAATATCGGCAGTCTCAACAACACCCTGTTTTTTGTTGTAGTTGAGCGGGGCGATGGAAATGTTGCCACGTATGTCAATCCATTCCGACGTGATGTTCACACCGTCGGAGATGACAACTGTTGGGAACACTTTACCTTTATGTTGTGACACAATTTGGTCGGCAAAGAGTGCCTCGTCGTCAACTGTGGAAGTTTTGTATCCCACAGGTGCCAATGTCACCTTACCTGTTTCCATCCCTGGTTTATAGTCCAGCACGTCGTTGTAGGTGAAACGACCGCCCGTGGTATAGTTAATGGTGGTTCCTGGTCCGGAAACCGACTCGCCTTTCACCGTGATGGGGTCAAGAGGTGTTGATCCGCCCTCCCATGTGAATACGGGCTGAATGAATAATGCCACGCCTTTACTGAAATATTTCGGTGGGACAGATGCGGTGAAGTTAACAACAACTTTGTCATCCCGAACCTCAACAGGATCTGGATTGGCCTGATAGCGGATTTTTTTGCTGTTGGATTTCATTTTGGACAATCCACTGCAACCAGTCAAAAGAACCAAGCTGGCTACCAGAAGCGTTAATAGTGCTTTTCTCATCTTTTTATTTAATATATTTATTATTGCGTAACAATATATAAGTCACTTTCATAGGCATTCCCCCTGCCTAAAAAAGGACTTCTTTATCAATCTGCAAAGATACGAATTTTTTTTGATTGTAGAATCTTTTTTTCATCCAATGGATGTTTTTCATTGTTTCCATCCAGAAGTGTTTTCTTTCGAATGGCTATCTGTCAATTCCCACACGGCATCAACAAATTGTCATTGAAGTTCGCAGCATTCCTTGAAGGAACAATAATTGCATGATTTACATCCCTTATTAGCTTCGAAATCTATCTCCGGGTCCATGATTTCATTAATCAACCCTTTCAACATTGTCTCGAATATAGATAGATGTTTGGAGGTGATTACCGTTTCGTTTTCCCAACTAGCCGTCATGAGTTGAGTGTTGCTGTGCTGAAGTGGGTATATGCCAGATACATGGGGCTTGTCGCCATTCGTGCTTTTATGAAATAGCCACTCATACAACATTACTTGGAACCATTTATCGGATACTTTGAACACATCCGGCTCGGCTTCGCGAACAACCAGCTCTTTGCTGTCGCACTTACCGCTTTTGTAATCGATAATTCTGAAAAAGCCGTCGCAGCAATCTATCCTGTCCGCCGTTCCTGCTATGGTTGCTTCGTATTTCTTCCCTCTGAGTTCGCACTCTAGTTTGTACGACAACTCTTTTTCTAATCCCACGATTTCAATATGGCTACCTTGTTCAAGTTGGGAAATCTCCATTTTTAGGAATTTGGATATCTGTATTTTCGCAACCGACTCCATGAACATGTTCCTGCCCAGCCGGTTCCTGCCGTACTGGAATTGCTCATTGAGCGATTGCTCGATTAGTGAATCCAAGTTCGCTAATGCCTCTTGCAGGGTCTCCTTCCGTACGATGTGGTCGGGTTCCTTCGAATAGATGTTCTCGAGCACAGAATGTATGCAGGTCCCTAACTCGTTTTGCTCCAAATCTTCACTTACTTGATTGCTCTCCTCAATTCTCAACACGTTTTCATAATAATATCGCAATGGACAATCGCGATATTTGTTCAAGGCTGATGGCGAGAAGCCTTTTTCGGCAATATGCTGTAATCTATCCATCACGACTTCGTTCTTCACCCCGACATCCTGCATGGGTGTATATGATTTGTCGTTCATGGACGATAGCACCTTTTCATGAATTGAGATGTTGGGATACTTCTTTGCCAGTTCATTCTGCAGCTGGAGCACAAATCTGCTGGGTTCACCCTTGCCGATGCCTTCTGACTCGGTGTTGTAGAGTATCTCGATGCTCTCGGCACGTTGAATCAATCTGTAAAAGTTGTAGGCGTAGACGGCGTCCTTCTCATGAAATGTTGGTAGTCCGAAATGAACTCTCAAATTATATGGAATCAGCGAATTGTGTTTCTTACCCGAGGGTATTGTCCCCTCGTTGGCCGAAAGCATGATAACGTGATTGAAATCAAGGTTTCGTGTTTCCAACATACCCAATATCTGCAATCCCTCAAGTGGTTCGCCGTAGAAAGCAATGGAGTTTCGTTTCGATAATCGTACGTATATCTTTTGCAGCACTGTGAGGCTGTCCAGGCAATGGTACTCTTCTTGTAAATCCTGCAAATAGTTGACCATTTGCAGAAGGCAGGCAAGAGATTCTTTCTCCCGGATATCGCTTTCTAATGATTGGGCGAGGTATATTGTTTGAATCAATTGCTTGGCTATGCCGAGCAGTTCGTCCGGATTGGTCTTGTCTGCGGTAAAGAGGTATTTTATTGGCCCCAGTTGCCCCCCCATCTGTGAAATCAGGTTGTCCAATGTTTCTATGCCGGCATAAATAATCTTGTCACGGTAGAACAACTCTTCTATTTGTGAGATGTTGGTTATTCCGGTCAACGGCAAAACGAAGATGTCGGTTAGAATGTCAATAATATCTTGATAGTAAAATGTCTTGTCCCTTCTCCTTTGTTGAAGCGAGATGATTTTCAACATCAACGAGTGGGCCGAAGTTTGAGGGAAAGGAAATCCCATAGTAATGTTAGCTGCCTTTATTTGTGGGGGCAGTGAGTTGAGTGTGGGCAGCAATAGCGATTCGTCCCCTAATACTATTGCCGTGGAACCAAGAGTATTGGCATTGTCTCCATTCAGATGCTCTGATAGTATTTCGCCTGCGTGTTTGCATTGCAGCACATTCTCCGGACAACTTATAATGGTAATCTCTTTCTTCCCTACGGCAAAGTGGTTCGGGAACTCTTTTATGGATGGATAGTCTATCCTGTGTTTTCTCAAAAAGAAACCTGCTTCTTGTTGGATGTCATTCACATAATAGGAATCTCCATCGGTCAATATCGAGCCTTTGCCTCCTTTAACAAAGTGACTGATGATTTTGTCCTCACTGGTCGACAATGCGTTGAATCCTACAAAATACAGATGCTCGCTGCCCTCTTTAACCGAGAGTTCTTCAATATGCTCGGCAACAATCCGGTAGGCCATTCCCGAATATGCCCTGTTGCGTTTATGTAACCGTTGATGGAGCTGTGTATAGTATTGGTAGAGAGACTTGTAAAATCTAAGATACCTTTCCTGGAATGGGGTTAGTTTACCTGTCTCTATATCCCATTCCCCAATGGATTTAAGATCGTGCAAATTGGCAAAAATCTCTTGTGCATCAACGCAATATAAGTCCAATTCGGAGAAATCGGCCATCATCATCTCGCCAAAGGAAATGAAGTCCTCGAATGTTTCATATTTCCCGCCCTCGTTGTTCAGGTGCTTGTGTATATCGAACAATTCGAACAGCAGCCATTCGTTTGGGATAATCTCTACATTCCCAAGTTCGGACACCAGTTGGTCCATACTTATTATTCGGGGAAGAAAGAATGGTGTGCTCGTCATTTTCAGTAGTTGCTGACGCAGGAACAGTCCGGAGCGTCTGTTGTTGAAAATGACGGTCACCTTATCCAAATTCCTAGGATGTTCGGTGTACAGTTTGTGCGCGATTTCACTTAAGAAAGTATCCATTGTTGTGCTTGTGCTAAGGTTTCGGGTTTCCCCACATCCAACCAGTCGTTACTGTTGTGAATAAAATATTTGATTCTATGAGTTTTGGCTATTTCAAGATAAGCGGGTATAATAGGGTAGGGGTGGCCTTCTTCGGGCAGAAGGTCGGTCAACTCTGGTTGTATTATTGCTATCCCACTGAAAGCAAGAGGTGTATAATCTGATGCCGGGTGATTTGACCATTTTTTCTCTCCGCTCCTAATATCCTCCCATCCAATTAGTTGTTTGGAATTGTCGAACAACAGGTAACGTGTGGTCTTCCTGTTCGATACAAAAAGTGTTGCAATATTCTTGGAATAAGAATGATACGACAATGATTCGCCAAAGTCGATGTGAGAAAGGATATCGACATTATGTATCAGTATTGGCTCATTTTTCCTGAAAAGCGGTGCGGCGTGTTTAAGCCCTCCACCGGTGTCCAGTAGTTGTTGGCGTTCGTCCGATATGAGGATTTCGGCATCCCATTTTTGTGAATCTAGATATTGGCAGATGTCGTCGGCAAAATGGTGAACGTTCACGACTATGCGAGTGACCTTTTGTTTGATAAGTTTGTCTATTGTTATCTTCAATAGCGGCTGCCCATTCACTTCAACCAGTGCTTTGGGTTTATTGTTTGTCAAGGGTTTTAGTCGTGTCCCCAGTCCTGCGGCGAGTACAAATGCTTGCATGTGTGTCCTTGTTTGTTCAGTTTGCAAAAATACACTTTTTTTCATAATTATGACACAAAATATGTAATCGCGTCTTGTGAAAATGACATCTCACCCATGAGAGATTGCCACTGCCTTTACGCCCTCTACCATCATCCTCTTTAACCCAAGTCGATTCATTCATGACTCAATTTCAATAGCAATGTACTTTAACAAATTGTAATCAAGTTAACTAACATGAGTGAAAGTCTTTCAAGCAATCGACCGTTACCAGCAAAGTGCTTTCAAGATGCAGCAATAATCCCAGGATTTCCCATTGTGCACATATACTGCTAGTTTTAATCTCCCTCGTCTCTGGCGAGTTGTATAAGTTTCTTAAAGATGATTAGTTTACCCCTAATCGGTCGTTTTACCGCCTCCCTTTTTTACATCCTCTGTTTACGGTCAATTTATTTAGTTTCAGCGTTTCTTCCGGCCACACTTCTATTTTACCATATGCCAACTACCTAGAATCCAGTTATTCACCGCTATGGTGAAGAGAAACTTATTATGTGGTGACGAAATGGTGAACAACAAGCAAAGTTGGATTTGGCTTAAACAGAAAATGGAATGCAAATGGATGGAATGCTGGTTGGACAGCGAAGTTTTAAAAAAAAGTGTTACGAAGGTGGCTGGGTGTATGTACTGTTGGTGGTGCTGGTACAGGTGGCATTTCTGATTATCATTGCTTTGGGTATCAATTTTCCGATATTTACCGCTTGGAACGCTGTACCCTATTTGAAAGGGTGAGGTGCGGTTGTGGATCGTTTGCCATTGTATGGGGAAAGGATATAACTCATATTATATCAACCTGTTTGGTATACAAAAGTGATGAGGGATGCAAAAGACAGATTGATTGCAGATTGGAGTTGGTTGTTTTTCTGTTCCTTGGATTTGGAATAAGTATCTTGTCTCAGGTTTGGAGATATGGTGTGGTGTCCGCACAAAAGGTGCTGCATGAATCATTGGCTGTTGATGCTCTGTTTCTGTTCTAAATGAAATATCCTCATTTAGTTATAGACTATTCTCCTTTTGTTTCTATCACTGATACGTATAAAAAGGTTTGGTACACGGTTGTTTTTAATGTAAAAATTATATTTATGATAAAAAAAAATTGTATCTTTGCAAAATCCATTAAAGCACCAATCCAACTGTTTTGTGCTTTCAATGGACAGAGTTACAATGAAATATATATTAATTAATTATGAAGATAAACAAGTTATTTTTGTTTGCGGTTGGTTTCACAATGCTCTTTGCTTCATGCAGAAATGTGCAAGAGATTGCATACATTCATGATGCGCAGAGGGATTCCGCATTTGCCTTGAAGGGTCAGTTTTCGGCGGGTATTCAGGCTAACGACCTGCTTAGCATTTATGTGGAGAGTGAAACACCAGAGGCAACTATCCAGTTCAACCAGGAAACCAACAAGATTGTTGTTTCCCCTTCGGGAGCAGTGATGAATCCGGGCCACTCGGTTGTGTCCGGTTATTTGGTTAACCATGATGGTGATATTATTTTCCCTGTGTTGGGCAAAATACATGTGTTGGGTTTGACCCACAACGAATTGGCTTCCTTGATAGAGAAGAGGCTGGTATCGGAAGGGCATATTACAGACCCCGTTGTCACTGTCAAGTTGATGAATTTCAGGGTGTGTGTACTCGGCGACGTTATGCGTCCCGGACAGCTTGTGGTGTCGGGCGAACGTCTCACCATTTTCGAAGCCCTGAGTATGGTCGGTGATTTGACCATTTATGGTCAGCGTCAGAATGTGACTATCATACGTGAGGAGAACGGTCTCCGTACCATCGGAGAGCTGGATTTGACTTCCCAGTCGGTCTTTGATTCACCGTACTATTATTTACATCAGAACGATGTGATTTATGTTGAGCCGAACATGCGCAAGAAACGTACTGCAGAACGCGACCCGATGATTTTGACTTACATCTCGAGTGCTGTGTCGATTGTGTCGGTGTTGTCGTCGGTCTTCTACTATTATATCTTGTCGACATACTATCTCAACAGATAATAAGTTTGTTAAAGGAGTTAATCATAAAGAAATAATCAAAACAACTATGGAAGTTCAACAGCAAATGATCAATCAGCACTCCCCCCAATCCATGAACCAGGATACTGAAAGTACCATCTCGTTGCGTGATATAGTATTTTTGGTAATCAATAACTGGTATTGGTTTGCGCTTTCGTTGTTTGTGTGTCTGGTTATTGCAGGTGTGGTTTACAAGACCAAGCCCAAGACCTATGAGTACAGAACAACGATCATGGTTAGGGACCAGTCCTCGAGGAATTTCTATCAGTACCGCAATATGGATGCCATATTGAACAGTATGGGCGATGACATGGGTAGTCATTCTTTGGAGAATGAGATACACATGATGCGCTCTTCGTCGTTGGCAAAAAATGTGGTGACCAAGTATGGACTGAATAAGACTTGTAGCCGCAATGGCCTGTTCACCAAGATTTCATACTATAAGGACAGTCCTTTGGAGATGAAGGTATACACACAGTATGCTGAGAATTCGGAGGTGAACCTTACGGTAGAGGTGACTCCATTGGATATGAGCCGATACGAGTATAATGTACGGTCGGCCGGCAAGAAAGGTGTGGCATATTTCACCGAGCCTGTGGCGTTGTCTAAGATGATTTCGTTCACTATCGACAAGACTCCTTATTTCACAAAGAATAATTTCAATGTGAAATATGATATGTCGGAATGCCCTGTGATGACCAAAGCCTATCAGGTGGTTGGTAGTTTGTCAGTTTCGCGCGTTGACAAGGTTTCTTCTGTTTTGGCCATTGTGTATACCGACAAGAACGAGGCAAGGGCCAGAGATGTGGCCAATGCCATTGTCGAAGCATATAATGAAGACGGCATTAATGACAAGAACCAGATTGCTGAAAAGACTGAACAATTCGTGTCAGACCGTATTGCCCTTATCTCGGGCGAACTTGAGGATGTGGACTCTCAGGTTGAGCAACTGAAAAAGAGTTCCCGTCTGCCGGACTTGACCAGTGCTTCGGGTACTCTGCTCCAAACCGGAACAAGGTATACAGACGAGGTTGTAAGTCTTGAGGCCGAATTGTCGATTACTAAGGATATCCGTTCATATTTGAGCGATCCTGCCAATAGGGAGGAACTGCTTCCGGCAAATGTGGGCATTTCCAATGCAGGCGTTCAAAGTATGATAAGTCAGTACAACCAACAGGTGTTGGAGTATCGCAAGCTTCTGAATACTGCCGGTCCACAGAACCCGCAAGTACGTGAGAAGGTTCAGCGGATGGACGCCAACCGTGCTGCAATTATCACTTCAGTTGATAACCTCATTAATTCTCTCCAGGTGAAGTTGCGTAACGCCAGACAGCAAGAGGCACGTGCTCAGGGGCAGATTTCGGCTATGCCTACGCAGACTAAGGCAGTAACCGAGGTTACCCGTCAGCAGAAGATTAAAGAGGAACTTTACCTCTATCTGTTGAGCAAGCGCGAGGAGAACGCCATGAACCTTGCTGTTACGGTGGAGAATGCAAAAATTGTGGAACCCGCTAAACGTTCCAACCTGGGTCCCCACTTGTCGATGCATATCTTGGTCGGACTTATCATTGGTATCGCCCTGCCGGCTCTCATCATGTTTGGAATCAATTTCTTTAATGTGAAACTCCGTTCCAAAGTTGATATCGAGAAGGCTTTGACAATTCCTATCCTTGGCGAGATACCGCAGAAGCCGGAAGGCCGTGCCAACGACGAAATCATTGTTACAGCCAATGGTACCGATGTGGTCACGGAGGCATTCCGAATATTACATTCGAATATCCCGTTCTTCTTGAAGGAAGGCCAGAAGGTGATTCAGACTGTCTCGACCATTCCTGGCGAGGGTAAGTCGTATGTGGCACTTAACCTTGCATTGTCGTTGGCTTATTTGGGTAAAAAGACCATCTTGGTTGACTGTGACTTGCGTAAACGCAGCTTGTCTAAGACAATTGACCGTCATAACCGCATGGGCTTGATTCACTATATGCTTGGCAAGGAACAGGAATTCTCGAATATTATCATGCATAGTGAGACTTCGCCTTGTCTGGACTATATTGTTTGTGAGAAGACTCCACCAAATGCAACGCAGCTCTTGTTGGATGATAAGATGGATAAGCTGGTTGCTTATCTCCGTGAGAGATATGATTATATCATCCTCGACTCCACTCCTGCCCAGATTGTTGCAGACTCTTCGATTATCAACCATTGCGCTGACTTGACCACATATATTATGCGTGTCGGCTATCTGAACAAGAGTTCGTTCCCCTTCATTCAGGAATTGAACGAAAAGGGTAAGTTCAAGAACATGGCCATTATTATGACCGACGTTCCCGTTATCAAGCGCCGTTATGGTGGCTACGGTTACGGCTACGGTTACGGCTATGGTTATGGCTACGGTTACGGTTATGGTTACGGTTATGGCTATGGTTATGGCTATGGTTACGGTTACGGTGAGTCAAGCGATGCTGATAGTAAAAAGAAGGAAAGCTGATCGTAACGGAAAAGATGTTTCATATTAAAAGGAATACAATAGTATGAAAGGAATCGTACTTGCAGGCGGGTCTGGTACCCGCCTGTATCCTATTACAAAGGGAGTTAGTAAACAATTGCTGCCAATATACGACAAGCCGATGGTGTATTACCCCATTTCGGCTTTGATGCTGGCAGGAATTAGGGATATACTGATTATTTCTACCCCAAGTGACTTGCCGGGTTTTCAACGCTTGTTGGGAGATGGCTCGGATTTCGGCGTGCGGTTTACTTATGCTGAGCAGCCTTCTCCCGACGGATTGGCTCAGGCTTTCTTGATTGGAGAAGAGTTTATCGGCAATGACTCCGTATGTTTGGTCTTGGGCGACAATATATTCCAAGGCAATGGGTTTGGAAAGATGTTGCGTGATGCAGTTGTCGCAGCCGAACAGGATAATAAGGCCACTGTATTCGGCTACTGGGTGGCAGACCCCGAGAGATATGGTGTGGCAGAATTTGATGCAGAGGGTAATGTCCTTTCTATTGAGGAAAAACCGAAAGAGCCTAAGTCAAACTATGCAGTTGTGGGTCTCTATTTCTATCCTAATAAGGTGGTTTCTGTGGCTAAGGGCATTAAGCCTTCCGCCCGAGGTGAGTTGGAAATCACTTCGGTCAATCAGAAGTTCCTTGAGGACGGAGAGCTGAAGGTCCAGCTGTTAGGGCGAGGCTTTGCATGGCTTGACACCGGCACTCACGACTCTTTGGCTGAGGCTTCCACTTTCATTGAGGTGATTGAGAAGCGTCAAGGCCTTAAGGTGGCATGCCTTGAGAGCATTGCTTATGAAAAGGGTTGGATTACTGCCGACGACATTCGCCGTATTGCTATGCCGATGGCCAAGAATCAGTACGGACAGTACTTGTTAAATCTGATAAAGGAACAGTGAGATGGAAGTTGTAAAGACAGCTATTGAGGGGTTGTGCATCATCGAACCGCGTGTGTTTGGCGATGCCCGTGGCTATTTCTTTGAGAGTTTCAATGCTAGAGAGTTCGCCGAGAAGACCGGATTGCAAGTGAATTTCGTGCAGGACAATGAATCCATGTCTCACTATGGCGTTCTCCGCGGGCTGCATTTCCAATGCCCTCCGTATGCTCAGAGCAAATTGGTGCGGGTGGTCAAAGGTCATGTTCTCGACGTTGCTGTCGACATCCGTAAGGGTTCGCCCACTTATGGCCGTCATGTCGCCGTTGAGTTGACAGAGGACAACCATCGGCAGTTCTTCATCGGCAAAGGATTTGCACACGGTTTCTCTGTTTTGAGCGAAGAGGCTATATTCCAGTATAAGTGCGATGAGTTCTATTCGCCACAGAGTGAGGGCGCAATTGCCTGGAACGACCCCGATCTTGGTATCGATTGGCATCTTCCTGCCGACCAGGTTCTTCTCTCCGAAAAGGATAGACATCATCCGATGTTGCGTGATTTCCAGTCTCCTTTCTGTTTTTAGAAATACCGCCAAATCTCTCATATCATGACAATTCTTGTAACAGGTGCCAATGGTCAGTTAGGAACTCACATCCGTTTGTGCAGTAGCCAGTCGCAACACAGGTATATTTATACCGATATTGAGGAATTGGATATTTGCAACAAAGAGGCAATCCGCACATTTGTTCACGATAATGGCGTGGAAGTAATTGTCAACTGTGCTGCCTATACCAATGTCGACAAGGCGGAGAGTGATGAACCGAATGCCGATAGACTGAATCATCTTGCAGTTGGTTATTTGGCTGAATGCATGGCAGAAGTCAATGGGTTGTTGATACATATTTCCACCGACTATGTTTTTGGCGGCAACCGCAATAACACTCCGTGCCGCGAGGACGAGCCAGTGAACCCTACTGGAGCCTATGGCCGTACCAAATTGCTGGGAGAGCAGGCTGTCATTGCATCGGGTTGTCGTTTTATTATTTTCAGAACAGCCTGGCTTTACAGCGAATATGGTAAGAATTTCTGCAAGACCATGCTCAATCTCACTTCATCCAAACCTCAACTCAATGTGGTTTTCGATCAGGTTGGCACCCCCACTTACGCCGGCGACTTGGCCAATGCCATCTTTACGATTTTGGAAAATGATTTGTCTCGTGGTAATGAGGGATTGTATCATTATAGTAATGAGGGTGTTTGCAGTTGGTACGATTTCGCAATGAAGATAGCCCGTTTGTCAGGCCATACTGGGTGTGATATCCAGCCCTGCCATAGCGACGAGTTTCCCAGTCCCGTTGTGCGGCCCAGTTATTCTGTGTTGGACAAGACCAAATTCAAGCAGACGTTTGGGCTACAGGTTCCCTACTGGACCGATAGTCTTCAAAAATGTCTGGAACATATGGTTTAATAGTATTGTCAGGAGTCTTAGTTTAAGAAACAAGAAAAATATTTAAAAGTATAATTCACAATGAGCAAGCCTTTTATTCATGAAAGCAGTTATGTCGATGATGATGTAATCATTGGCGAGGATACTAAGATATGGCATTTCTGTCACATTCAGCGCGGAGCACGTATTGGCTCCCGTTGCTCTTTTGGTCAGAATGTCAATGTAGGGAATAATGTCCACATTGGCAATGGTGTGCGCATCCAGAATAATGTATCTGTTTATGAGGGAGTCGAAATTGAGGACAATGTCTTTTGTGGTCCCAGTTGTGTATTCACCAACGTCACTACACCTCGCGCCCATTTCCCCGTTCATGGTGTCTATGACAAAACAGTAATCAAGGAGGGAGCCTCGTTGGGTGCCAATTGCACTGTGGTTTGTGGCCATCAGGTGGGACGCAGCGCTTTGATTGCTGCCGGTGCAGTGGTCACTCACAATGTGCCCGACTATGCCCTCATGGCTGGTGTCCCTGCTCGTCGTATTGGTTGGGTATGTGAATGTGGCAACCGTCTTGACGATAGTCTAGTATGTTCATGTGGCCGCCATTACCATCTCAACAACGATGCTCTTCTGGAGCAAGACTGATTGATCAGTCCAGTAAACATCTTATTGTAATAACCTTATTAATATAATTTGCACGTGAAATCAAGATACCTTTTCCTGCTGATGCTATTTTTGGTCTCGATGCTCGACTGTCAGGCCAAACGGGAGCCATCATGGATGAAAGAATTGCCCAGACCAGGGAATGAAACATATATCTATGTGCGTGAGTCAGGTGAAGGTGCTACTATCGAATCCGCTATGGCTCAGGCAATGGTCCGCGTATTTCAGAGCACTGCAAACCGCCTTGGAGAACCGTTCGATGTCCAACAGGTCTATACTGCCCTGCAAAACGGCACCGACTACCGCACCATCTCCCAGAATTACCATATTCCTGTCAATCGGGTTGGGGTTTATTCCACTCAACTGAAGAGTGGAGAGTATTGGGTTTATGTGCTCTGCCAAGTTGCTTCCATGAGCAACGTGACCCCTGTATGGGACCGCGTGGGTCTCAATTCCGGAACATCCAATTTCCTGGCTTCCCTCAAGTCCGTTTTCATCCCCGGATGGGGTCAGATGGGCAAGTCCCATTATGGCGAGGGTATTGCCACCCTCGTCGGTGAAGCTGCTTTGGTGGGTGGCGGCATTGCCTGCTACAAGGCTGCCCAAAACCAGCTCGCTATCTTGCACAATCCAACCACCCCAATCAACGACTTCACTGTGGCATCCCACCGATACGACAACCTCCAAACCACTTCCTACATCGCTTGGGGTGTTGCGGGTGCTTTGTATGTCTTCAACCTTATCCGTGCTTATACCCTCCAGCCCAAAGGCTCCAACGAGTGGGCCTTCCAGCCTTCCATCATTGCTACACCCTACAGTATTGCCCCTACGGCCGGTTTAACACTTAGATTCTGACACTATGAATAGAGACAGGTTCTTTTTTGTATTATTCTTATTACTCTCTCCCATTTTGTTCTCCTCTTGTATCAAGAACCTTGATCAGGAGGGTGTCTATCTTACTACTCGTTGCCACGGCGTTCTTATAGATGAGGCTACTCTGCAACCCATTGAGGGTCTCAAGGTTGTCACCACCGACGGCCTCATCATTGGCGACACCGTCCATTCCGCTGCCGATGGCTCTTTCGATATCAATATTCATGTTGAGCAGCTGAACAAAGGATACTATATTTCTATCCAGCCCGATTCGCTCTACGAGGCTTTCGATATCAAACTCGACAGCATGCCGCTGGGCATTCAAACCTACCAGTTGGGCTCTTTCTATATCCAAGGCCCCGATGTACCCTTTGTCTCCACCGACTATGTTGATGCCATCACCCCGGTTTCGTCCCACTGCTATGGCTCTATTGTCGATTCCCGCAACTCCACCATCGTCGAACATGGTTTTGTCTATAGTGTGATGCAGTATCCCACAGTCAACGACCGTAAGGTTGTATGTGGCAGCGGCGAGGGAGCTTTCGATGCCGTCCTTTCCTCTCTCGACCCTCACACCACCTACTATGTGCGCGCCTATGCATACAATAGTTTAGGTGTCGGCTATGGCAATCAAGTGTCATTCACCACGCTCAATGGCCTGGCCGAGGTCTCTGTCCAGAGCATTAACAATATCACAGCAACAGCTGCCTCCGCCGTCGCCGAAGTACTGAACGATGGAGGTTTCAGCGTGACATCTCGTGGCATTTGCTGGGGCACTGCTCCCATGCCCACCATCTCCAATACCCACACCTCCAACGGGGCTGGCACTGGCCGTTTCTCAGTCGATATGCCCCAGCTTCAGCCCGGCACTGTCTATTATGTCCGTGCCTATGCCCAAAATCGGGCAGGGGTGTCCTACAGTGAGCAGTTGACCTTCTCCACCGCTTCCGGACTTCCCGTCCTCACCACTCGCCCTGCCTCCCAGGTAACTTCCACTTCTGCCGTTGCCGGTGGTTCCATCTCTGATGATGGAGGCTTCCCTGTTATACGTCGTGGCGTATGTTATAGCACCGTTCCCCAGCCCACTGTCGATGGTTTCCATACCACTGATGGCTCCGGAACAGGCTCTTTCACCAGCCAATTGCTCAATCTTGCTTCTGGCACTCACTACTACTTCCGTGCCTATGCCACCAATAGCGTTGGCACGGTTTATGGTGAACAATTCGAATTTGTCACCCAATAGTAAATGATTTCGTGGGAATGATTCCGCTCAGCAAGTGTTCCTTTTTATCCTGCTGGCCCCAATCCCCCGGTCTTCTAAAAGAAAAATGTTATTATGAAGAATAGAATACAAATGTTCAAGGCAATGCTTGTGCTGACCTTTATTATGGCCTCAGCTGCATCAGCCCATGCCTATGACTTCTCCGCCGTTTGCAACACGGGTCAGACTTTGTACTACAATATCTTGTCCGACAGTACCGTTGCGGTCACCTACCCCAACTATTCCAATGAATCCTACTATCATGGATACATCAAGCCTTCGGGCACCCTCCAGATTCCTGCCACCGTCTCCCATGGAGGCTCTTCCTATCGTGTCATCTCTTTGGGCAACAATGCTTTCTATTCTTGCACGGGCCTTATGGCTGTCTCCATCCCCTCTTCCGTCTCAATCATTGGCGACGGCACCTTCTACAATTGTACCGCCCTCTCATCCATTGTCATCCCCGATAATGTAACCACTATCGGCGTGGCTGCATTCCAAAGTTGCAGCAACCTCCATTCCCTCCATCTGGGCAATTCAGTGGCCACCATTGCCAGCGTTGCTTTCGAGGGCTGCTCTTCTCTCACTTCGTTGTCCATTCCCAACTCCGTCACCTCTTTGGGCAACTGGGCTTTCTCCAACTGCACCGGTCTCGATTCGCTCTACATTGGCAACTCGCTCACCCATATTGCCCACACTATCTTTTCAGGTTGCAACAACGTCCAGTATCTTTACTATAATGCGGTTAATGCTGTTTGCGGCTATTCTACCTCTCAGGGTCAACGTTCTGCCCTGCCCGTTGCGTCCCTCAACAAACTGGTCATCGGTGACGCTGTGCAGCACATCCAGCCTTCAACGTTTACTTTGGCCACTCAGCTCGACACCGTAATCATCGGAGTCAACGTCTCCTCCATTGGTCAAAATGCCTTTGGCGGTTGCAGTCAGGTGAGCTATCTCTATTATAATGCCCGCAACATCTCCGATGCCTCCTTCACCGCGGCCAACACCGCCGACCTTCCCCAGTGCGGTTTCCGTCCGTTCTCAGCCCTTTCCACTCTTGTGCTGGGCGACAGTGTTACCCGTGTGCCTGCCAATGCCTTCATCGGTCAAACCATCGCTGGAACGCTCTCCCTCCCTGCCGCCTTGCTTTCTATTGGCAGCCATGCCTTCCAAGGTTGTCATCTGCTCACAGGTGCAATAACCCTGCCTTCCGGCTTTCAAAGTCTTGGTATAGGTGCTTTCCAGAACTGCGATAGTCTCCTCTTCTTCCACACAGGCAATGCCAATGTCGATATCCCCGCCAATGCGTTCAATGGCTGCAGCAGGCTTTTCCAGGTCACTCTCGGCAACAATACCCACACTATCGGCGATTCGGCTTTCCTCGGTTGTTCCCGCCTCACCAGTGTCTCTTTGGGCAACGCTGTTTCCTCCATCGGGTCGCATGCTTTCCAGGGGTGTTTCCGTCTTGCCACCCCCACATTCCCCAATGGTCTAACCTCTATCGGAGTTGCGGCTTTCAAAGATTGCTCCGCTGTGGGGACCGAACTTCATTTCCCCTCGTCTATCGCTTCCATTGGCGACAGCGCTTTCCATTCCTCTGCCCCCATCAGCCTCATCGTTATGGAATCCGCCAATCCCCCGGCCATCGGGCCTAACACCTTTGCCTCGGCCACTTCCTTGACCGCTGTCCATGTGCCTTGTGGCGCCATTCTCAACTATTATATGGCAGACTATTGGAATTTGCTCCAGAACTATTCTGAGTCCATCCCCTTCCAGGTCACGGTTGGTGTCAACAACCCCGTCATGGGCACTGCTGAAGTAATCCTGCAACCCACCTGCAGCAGCCACATAGCCCGTATCCAGGCCACTGCCAACCCCGACTATCATTTCATCCACTGGAGCGACGGCAATACCAACAATCCGCGTCTGCTCATTGTCTCGTCCGACACCGCGTTCACTGCCGTTTTCGTATCCGACACCTCCAATATCTTTGTTTATAGCAGCGACACCACCCGTGGCACAGTCACCGGTTCCGGCCGCTACGGTTATAATCAGCCAGTGGTCATCACCGCCACCCCCACTGCCAACAATCATTTCCAGAGGTGGAACGATGGCAATACCTCCAATCCCCGCTATTTCCTCGCCACCCAGGACTCTGTTTTCACTGCTATCTTCCTTTCCAATATCTCGGTTGTGCAGGTTTTGAACGCCAACCCCACTATGGGTTCTGTATCGGGCAGTGGCATCTACAATTATCAGGATATGGCGGTAATCTCTGCCACCCCCCTGCCGGGCCATCATTTCGTCTCCTGGAATGATGGCGTGCTGGTCAACCCCCGCACCATTTCCGTCTCTCAGGACACTGTTTTCACCGCCTCCTTCGCCATCGATATCTATAACATCCAGGGCATATCAAACAATACCACTATGGGCACCGTTTCCGGCGGCGGCTTGTATGAATATCACAACACCGTCACAATCACCGCCACGCCCAATTATGGCTACCATTTTGTGCAATGGGACGATAGCAGCACTGTCAATCCACGCACCTTCCTGGTCGACGGCGACTCGGTTTTCACCGCCATCTTCGCCCCCAATGTCTACACCCTCTCTGTTACAGTAAGCGACACCAATATGGGTGCTGCCTATGGCGGTGGGTCCTACAACTACAACAACGTGGCCAGCATCTCGGCCCAGCCAGTCTTCGGCTATCATTTTGTCCAGTGGAACGACGGTAATATCGATAATCCCCGTACCGTTGTTGTAACGGGCAATATCACCTATACAGCCCAGTTCGCCATCAATAATTATTCCTTGCTTGTAAACAGCAACAGCGACAGCATGGGCACCGTTTTGGGCAGCGGCAATTATGTGCACAACACTCAAATCATGATTTCGGCCATTCCCAACCACGGCTACCATTTCGTCCAATGGAACGATGGCATCACAGCCAATCCCCGACTCATCACCCTCATACAGAACGCCACCTATACTGCCCAGTTTGCACCCAACAGCTATGTGGTCTCTGCTTCCAGCAACAATCCCTCCTTTGGCACTGTTTCGGGTGGCGGCACCTACAACTACCATTCCTCTGCCACACTCTCTGCCGTTCCCTCCTATGGCTATCATTTTGTGCAATGGAGCGACGGCGTTAGCGCCAATCCCCGTTCTCTCCTGGTGTCCGGCGACACCATGATAGTGGCTCAATTTGCTGTCAATGATTATAATGTCACCGCCCTCTCCGACAATCCCGCCATCGGCACTGTGGCAGGTGGTGGAGTCTATAATTACCTCTCCACGGTCTTTCTTTCCGCCACTCCTGTGCCCCACCACCATTTTGTCGGTTGGAGCGACGGCGATACCACCAATCCTCGCACCCTTGTCGTCACTTCCGACACGCTTCTCACCGCCCAGTTTGCCATCGACACTCATGTGGTCTCCATCCTCTCTTCCGACACCCTCATGGGCTATGTGTCCGGCGGTGGCAATATCCCTTATGGCACCGACATCTTTTTCAGTGCTGTGGCCCGTTTCGGTCATCGGTTCTTAGGCTGGAATGATGGCAACACCCAGAATCCGCGTATGCTCCATGTCGAGTCCGACACTGTCTTTACGGCGCTTTTCGAAGCCCGTGAGTTCACGCTTTCGGTCTATAGCAACGACTCCACTCTTGGACAGGTCACAGCGGGCGGCAGCTATACTTACGGCACACTTGTCACTCTCGAGGCCCAACCAGCCGAACATTGCTACTTCCAGCAGTGGAGCGATGGAGTCACCTCCAATCCCCGTCGTCTGGTGCTCACCTCCGACAGTGTGGTTTATGCACGTTTCGCCGCCCTCGAGCAATACACCGTCACCGTTGCCAGCAACAACCCCTCCATGGGCTCTACCAGCGGCACGGGCCGATACTACGGCGGCGAGAACGTTATCATCCGCGCCACGCCGTTCCAGCACTACGTATTCGAACAATGGTCCGACGGCAATACCGACAATCCCCGTGTAGTCTCCGTCTTTGGCGATTTCACCTATACTGCTGTTTTCGATCATGAAAAGTTCACTATTACCGCACAACCCAACAACTCCGATTTGGGTGCCGTATATGGTTCCGGTAAATACAATTATGGTAGTGAAGTCACTCTTACAGCTCACCCCTTCCCCTCGGTCAGATTCGATGGCTGGAGCGACGGCGAAACCAACCCCAGCCGCGTGATTACCGTCACCCACAATGCCACCTATACTGCACTCTTCACCGACCTTCTGGGCATTGACGACATCGAATCTCCCGCCATTTCTATTACCACCCAGGACAATAATATTATAGTCTCCGGGGCTTCGGGCAAGTCGGTCGCCATATTCGATATGTTGGGCCGTCGGGTCTCGCTTGTGTCCAAAGCCGACGAAAAACAGTCCTTCTCGGTTCCTGCTGCTGGAGTATATCTGGTATGCGTAGAAGGTACCCCAGCCCAGAAAGCCGTTGTACGCTAAATATGCCAACCCCTTATATGTCCTAAACAGCCTATTGCCGTTTGAATGGCAATAGGCTGTTTCTCATACTAAATGTCCAGATGCGATGAATTCCTTTCCCGCCCTGCCCATGTAGTCTTTATTTTCTTTTTTATTCCAAATATTGTTGTATTAGTTTCACGATGCAAATTGCACATTTATTATTACATTGACTCAAGTACCTCCATGAATTCTTGGCGAGTCATTTCGAGGTCACGGATAGCGTTGCGGACAACAAATTCGGGGATGGGCTCAATATGGGTTTGGAATACAATGGTACGCCGCAAGCCTGGCTTTGTCCATATCTCATGACCACCAACTGTCCGCAGTGGCTGTAAACCCAACCGCAATAACAAATCGCGGAATTCTTTGACAGTGATATTAGACAACTTCTTCATGCCATTGCTGCTATACGCATCGGAGCCGACACCTTTTCGTAGTTGATGTGCCCACCAAGTAGTTTGGATACTTCCGGCTTACGGACAAGACGGCTGAAGGACGGTGGGGTTAGTTTTTTCTCAGTAACTTTCCAACCGTGGTCTTTGAGGTCATCCCAAAGCGTACCCAATTCAAGGCTTGTCTCAACGTATATCTGGAACCTCTCATAGAAGTTCTTGACAGCATCGCTATAGTCCTTGCCCGAAGTACTGATGTCAAGCGACGGACAATAAGCTATAAGATTATCACCTTCGCGAAAGATGTAATACTCTATCGAAAAGCGGTACTCTCCATTGGTTTTATTATTCATAAGAAAACTTTTTTTTTCAATTTGCAAAGATACAAACTATTTTCGGAATGACCAAAAATATTTTCTGCGCTTGAAGAAATCAAACATTGAAAGAAATCAGATAGAAAACCTCATGCCTTAAAGAAGTAACCCAAATTGGTCATCAGAGATTTTGGGGTAAGGTTTTCTGATACCTCTTACGCCATTACATTCCGAGCAAGTCTGCGTGAGTGCCAGTATCGACGAGGTTGAGGATTCCGAATCTTTCCTTTATGCGGTATATGAGCAGCCAGTCGGGCTAGATGTGGCACTCGCGGCAACCCTTGTAACGCCTCACAAGCTAATGGTCGCGGAACTTGGCGGCTAACTTGCGCCCCTCGGCCAACGTCCGCACCACACGGTTCAACTCGTCCATCGGCAGCCCGCGCTTCTTCGCCAAATTCTGGGAATTGACCCGCTTTCTGGTTATCTCTACAAAATAACATCGTCACATAATAACAGAGTAACATATTAAGAGGCAGAGCTTCGGCTCCGCCTCTTTGTTGTTTCTGACCGACCCACCGCAATTCCCGTCATGTAGCAACAACGTCACTTATTTCTTCGTTCTCCCTTTTAGAAAGGGGAAAGCAGAATCCACCCAATCCTTTTGGTCCTTCTGCCAAATGATTATGCGAAACACAATAAATGAAGCTGGCATTTATATTGTACACACGATTATCCTGAATGCCAACCTCTTTCATGTATCTTTGCCGCTGAATCCGTGGGCAGGAATGCACACCAACTCGCTACGAAGGCGGAACAGTAATCTTTTGAGAAAAATCCAGCTTTGCTTCCTGTTCACTTTCAAATCACTCCTTTTTTCAGGCATTCTTCACTGCTGAGGTGAATAGAAGGTTACTACGGGCTTACTAAGAGCTTTAGTGGTAGTGAACCTGGAATGGAGATTGAAAAGTTGATTTTAGGGTTGAAATACTCCACTGAACAATGTGAGATGTTACGCCCATTGGGCTGCTACACATTGTGTCTCTTTCTTCTATGAAATGCCGGCCAAATATCAGCCTAAAATGTTAAAAGTGTATCATTCGTTTGCATTTTTCGTAAATAATGTTTATATTTGCAGTACGAAATAGTTTTGTTTTTAAAGCTGTAATCGTTTGATATTTGTATAATTAGACCATTGCTTATAGATATAAAAGTATTGATGTTATGAAAAAATCGTTATTATTTCTGATGGTTTGCGTGATGAGCAATGCTCTGATGGGGCAAAGCAGATTGGTGATGAACTGCATGAACGGTTGTGGCTATATGTTTGAATGACAAGTAAAGTATGAAAATAATAAAAAGTAAAGACATGAAAAAGATATTTGTTATTTGTTTGTTTATTGTCGCAGTGTGTGCAGTGCAGGCGCAGCGGCCTGTGGGAGACACCTTGACAATGCCGGAACAAGATTATTATAGCAGTAGTAGTTTTCATCAGTGCTGGCCTATAGGGGAAAGGGGGGCATGGCATACATATCCACTTGATTTTAATATTATGCATGCATCTATTGCTCCTTATATGCGTAATTCGCATCTGCGTGACGGAAACTATATAGGCGGGATGCAGATGTTCACCGAGCGTCCCCTGAAGATAGTGGGCATAGCGGTATGCGCCTATATGCAACGCCCAATGGACACCACGGTTAGGGTTTTCTTTGATGGTTATTATGGTATATGGGGTGATATGGTAGACCTTGAGTTCTCTTCTGACCGTTACTTTCTTAACACATGGGACACCACCTTAAAGAACAGGATAACGGATTCGGCCATTCTGTACAAGGTAACAGCATCCGGTCCCCAGAGGTTGGCGTCAGCCCCGTGGCGCATAGAACACCCCCACAGGTTTATCCATCTGCCACCGGTACAAAACATGCATATTAGGACATATATTCCTGAGAACTATTCGATGCCATGGACTTTGGTAAGTAATTACGATCAAGACCCAGTATTGCCGCTGTACGAGGTGATGTTCGACAGCGCGGTGGTGGTGGAGGACTCGTTTGTTGTGGCGAGCACCGCCCTGAACAACGAGATGAGCGCGGGGTTGGTGAGTCCGCCCTGTTGCCCTGCGGCTTCGGAAACAATGTGGCTGTGGGACCACAACCCCACAAGGTTCTACAACATCGCATCGCCCCTCTATCAAGACACTGTACGCGATATGTCCTGGGAGATAGGATGGGTCAAATATCGTCAAATGGATTGGCTAAGGAACCCATTAGCGGGTATGGCAAGGGATAGTACAATGACTTTATTTTGGCATCATTATGGTTACCCTCACTTCCCCATTATCGAAGTTGGGTTCGACACGGTGATGTGCCACGATGTGCGAAACTTGCGTGTGGCGATGCGGGGATACGGCCGAGCCACATTGACGTGGGACTCGGGCGACGGCGGTCCGTGGATAGTGGCACACGGCAAGATGCTGGACAGTTGGAACGACTACACCTTCGACACTGTCACCAGCCCCACGCTGACACTGACGGGGCTTGAGGTGGGGACGGTGTATTTTGCCTTGGTGCGCGGATACTGCAGTTTGACGGGAGAGTACGGCGATTGGAGCAGCCCGCTGGAGGTGGAGGTGTTCCAACAG
>Ga0247611_10000071_pt1 | contig 190519 bp, 180 predicted proteins | sample 177DNAGHGhighgp2_FD_192422 | JGI IMG/M metagenome (GOLD analysis project Ga0247611, IMG submission 192422) | Sheep rumen microbial communities from Palmerston North, Manawatu-Wanganui, New Zealand - 1770 DNA GHGhigh gp2 | ecosystem: Host-associated > Mammals > Digestive system > Stomach >... | reverse complement strand
CGGACGTCGGTGAACAGGAGTGGAAGGTGGTGCGCTGGCGGAATTCGGCTTTCAGCGAGCGCGAGCGGGAGGAAACGGGCGTGCCCGCAGGGATGACGGCGTCTGTTTGAGCGCTAGTTAGGCCCGCTCCACGGGACTAACTGAGCGAGTTCGCCGTCAAGTCCGTTTCCGACCCATAGCGAGCCGCTGAAAGACGCATGGAGCCGGCGCACCACCTCCCACTCACACCGACGTCCATGTGTCAAATCGTCGTATCAGACTTATCGACATAAAAAAGACCGGTCCCCGAGGGGGCCGGCCTGTAGTGTTCTTGGATAGGCTCCGCTTAGAAGCGGGCCTTGACGTTGTAGTCGTTGCGGGTGGAAGCGGAGCGGGAGACCATTTCACCGAGGAAGCCGGCGAGGAAGAACATGGCGCCAAGGACCACGGCGAGGAGGGCCAGGTAGAAGAGGGGCTGGTCGGTAACGGCCCGGTAGTGCAGGCCCTGCGCCTGGTGGACGAGTTTGGCGACGATGATCCAGATGGTCATGACGAAACCGATGAGGAACATCAGGATGCCGGTGGTGCCGAAGAAATGCATCGGCTTCTTGCCGAACTTGGACAGGAACCACAGGGACATCAGGTCCAGGAATCCGTTCACGAAGCGCTCCAGGCCGAACTTGGACACGCCGTACTTGCGCTTCTGGTGATGGACGGGTTTCTCGCCGATCTTGCCGTAGCCGGCGTTCTTGGCGAGGTAGGGGATGTAACGGTGCATTTCGCCGTATACCTCGATGCTCTTCACCACCTCGTTCTTGTAGGCCTTCAGGCCGCAGTTCATGTCATGGAGCTTGATGCCCGTGACCTTGCGGGCCGTCCAGTTGTAGAGCTTGGACGGGAGGTTCTTCGTGAGTTTGTTGTCCTGGCGGTGCTGTTTCCAGCCCGAGACGACATCGTAACCGTCTTCCTTGATCATGCGGTACAGTTCCGGGATCTCGTCCGGAGAGTCCTGCAGGTCCGCGTCCATGGTGATGACGACATCGCCCTGCACGGCCGCGAAGCCCTCGTACAGGGCGGCGGATTTGCCGTAGTTGCGGCGGAAGGAGATGCCGTGGATGGCAGGATTCTCCTTCGACAGGGAGAGGACGGTATCCCAGGAGCCGTCGGTGGAGCCGTCGTCCACCATCAGGATTTCATAGGAATAGCCGTTCGCTTCCATGACCCGGCGGATCCAGGCGGCGAGTTCCGGCAGAGACTCGGTCTCGTTATAGAGGGGTACGATTACAGATATATCCATAGCAAGTTATTGATTGTCGACGTTTTCTTCTCCGCCGTTGTCGTCCGGGCCCCGGAAGGCGTCCTGCATGAAAAGGTAGCGGGACATGATTCCGGAAAGGAGACTGCCGTACAGGAAGCAGTAAAGCCACTGGCCGATGAAGGTGTACAGCGGAAGCTTGTCCACGAACCGGCCGATTTCGCCTTCATAGCCCGCCCCCATTTTCGAGGAGATGGCGGTGTTCAGTTCGGAGACCACGCTCTCCACGGTTTCCTGCGGCATCTTGATGATGAGGATAGTGTCCACGGCGGCGAGGATGAGACCGGAAAGCAGGGCGACCCGGCGGCCGAAGCGGTAGGTGTCCTCCACCGTCACCCCGTCGAACTTGTCGCGGAGGTCCAGCATGTACTTCTTCATCAGGAGGATACAGCCGAAGAACTCCACCGCCCACAGGATGATGGCCGCGGCCTGGACCAGGAACGTGGAGCCCGTCAGGGCGGCGCCTTCCTTCAGGACCAGGCACAGCGACGAAAATCCGCCGAACACGAATCCTACGCGTCCGGCCTCGTTCCAGAGGGTTTTGCTGTCCAGTTTCATCCATACAAAGGTAACATTAATTGCATCATTTTCAAAAAAACTGCTTACCTTTGCAAGTTTGCAAGTATTAACTAACATGGTTAAGGACTTGGTATGTAATACACCATCAGTTAATTTTATTAGATTATGATCAACATCAAGTTTCCCGACGGGAGTGTCCGCACCTATGAGGCAGGCGTGACCGGCTACGACGTGGCCATGTCCATCAGCCCCCGGCTCGCGGCCGACGTACTGGCCGTTTCAGTGAAGAAGCCCGGCGAGCCCGAGACCTCCAAGGGAACCACCATCGACCTGCTCCGTCCCATCAACGAGGACGTGGAGCTCCGCCTGCTGAAATGGGAAGATGACGAGGCCAAGCGCGTGTTCTGGCACTCTTCCTCCCACCTGATGGCCGAGGCGCTCGAGGCCCTGTTCCCCGGCGTCAAGTTCGGCATCGGCCCCGCCATCGAGAACGGTTTCTACTATGACGTGGACATGAACGGCCGCACCCTCACGGACGCGGACTTCAAGGCCATCGAGAACAAGATGCTGGAATTCGCCCGCCAGAAGCAGGACTTCCGCCGCATCGAAGTCCCCAAGGCCGAGGCCATGGCCTACTTCACCGAGAAGGGCGACCAGTACAAGCAGGAACTCATCTCCGAGCTGGAAGACGGTACCATCACATACTACACCAACGGCCAGTTCACGGACCTGTGCCGCGGCCCGCACCTCCGCAATACCGAGGTCATCAAGGCCGTCAAGGTGCTCTCCCTCGCCGGCGCCTACTGGCGCGGTGACGAGACCCGCCAGCAGCTCACCCGCATCTACGGCATCACCTTCCCCAAGAAGTCGATGCTGGACGAGTACCTGGTGATGCTGGAGGAGGCCAAGAAGCGCGACCACCGCAAGATCGGCAAGGAGATGGAACTCTTCACCTTCTCCCAGCGCGTGGGCCCGGGCCTGCCCCTGTGGCTCCCGAAGGGCGCTACCCTGCGCAACACCCTGGAGAACTTCCTGCGGAAGAAGCAGGCCGAGTACGGCTACCTGCAGGTCGTCACCCCGCACATCGGCGGCAAGGAACTGTACGTGACCTCCGGCCACTACGCCAAGTACGGCAAGGATTCCTTCCAGCCCATCCATACCCCGCAGGAGGGCGAGGAGTTCATGCTCAAGCCCATGAACTGCCCCCACCACTGCGAGATCTACCGCAGCGCCCCGCACTCCTACAAGGAGCTGCCCCTGCGCTATGCCGAGTTCGGCACCGTGTACCGCTACGAGCAGTCCGGTGAACTGCACGGCCTGACCCGCGTCCGCGGATTCACACAGGACGATGCGCACCTGTTCTGCCGCCAGGACCAGATCCAGGAGGAGTTCGAGAAGGTCATCGACCTGATCCTGTACGTCTTCAAGACCCTGCACTTCGACAAGTTCACCGCCCAGGTCTCCCTGCGCGACCCCAAGAACCCGTCCAAGTACATCGGCTCCGACGAGAACTGGGAGAAGGCCGAGGCCGGCATCATCGAGGCCGCGAAGAAGAAGGGCCTGCCGTTCGTCGTGGAGACGGGCGAAGCCGCCTTCTACGGCCCGAAGCTGGACTTCATGGTGAAGGACGCCATCGGCCGGAGCTGGCAACTGGGCACCATCCAGGTGGACTACAACCTCCCCGAGCGCTTCGAACTGGAGTATGTCGATTCCGACGGCTCCCGCAAGCGTCCAGTGATGATCCACCGCGCCCCGTTCGGCTCCCTGGAGCGTTTCGTGGCCGTGCTCCTCGAGCACACCGCCGGCCATCTGCCGCTCTGGGTCCATCCCGAACCCGTCAAAGTGCTGCCTGTCAGCGAAAAATACGCAGATTATGCGAAAAAAGTTGTAAATCTGCTGAATAATTCCGAAATTCGCGCTTCCATAGACGACAGGAACGAAACCCTCGGAAAGCGGATCCGTGAAACGTCCCTCAAGAGAGTTCCGGTTCTGGTGATTGTCGGCGAAAAAGAACAGGCCGAAAACACCGTTTCTGTCCGACGTGGAGCTGCCGACGTGGGCTCGATGACGACCGAGGGTCTCGTGAAGTACATTCAGGAGGCCATCCGGGAGGAACTGGCCCAATAAGCAGAGTATTAATGTTTTAACCAACAGGAGGAACGCCCTATCGCAGCGCCTTACAGACCGAAGCCTTCGAGACCGAAGCCGAACCGCAACCAACCCGGCGGTCCGAAAAAAGATGAGAACGAACTGAGGATCAACAACGAGATCCAGGTTCCCCAAGTCCGTCTGGTCGGGGACAACATCCCCGAACCGGGCATCTACCCGATCGCCAAGGCCCGCGCCCTGGCGCAGGAACTCGAACTTGATCTCGTCGAGATTTCCGACAAGGCCGACCCGCACGTGTGCAAGATCCTGGATTACCAGAAGTATCTTTACCAGCAGCGGAAGCGCGCCAAGGAGATGAAGGCGAACGCCGCGAAGATCGTGATCAAGGAGATCCGGTTCGGCCCCAACACCGACGAGCACGACTTCCAGTTCAAGCTCAAGCACGCGCAGGAGTTCCTGCAGGAAGGCTCCAAGGTGAAGGCCTCGATCTTCTTCCGCGGACGTTCCATCATGTTCGCCGAACAGGGCGAGAAACAGCTTCTCCGCTTCGCCGTGGAACTCGAGGAGTTCGGGCGCGCCGAGAACCTGCCGGTCCTGGAAGGCAAGCGGATGTCGATGATGATCGCGCCGCTTAAAAAGAAATAAAGACCGCGGAGACCGCGGAATGTATAATTAAAAAGTTTGTTTAACAATGGCAAAGCTCAAGACCAACTCCGGTGCCAAAAAGCGTTTCACGCTTACCGGAACGGGAAAGATTAAGCGCAAGCACGCTTACCACAGCCACATCCTCACCAAGAAGACCAAGAAGCAGAAGCGGAATCTCGACCACTTCGCCCTGATCGAGAAGGTGGATGTGAACCGGGTCAAGGAAATGCTCGTGCTCTAATCTTCACACATGTTCAACTGGAACGCAGTCGAAAGCGCCTCCCCCGGGAAGCCACTGCCTCCAAAAAAGTAAAAATTTATGCCTAGATCAGTTAACTCTGTTGCCTCAAGGGCACGCCGCAAGAAGATCCTTTCCAAGACTCGCGGCAACTTCCTGTCCAGGAAGAACGTTTGGACGGTTGCGAAGAACACCTACGAAAAAGGTCTCACCTACGCTTACCGTGACAGAAAAGCTAAGAAGCGCGAATTCCGCTCCCTGTGGATCCAGCGCATCAACGCCGCCGCCCGCCAGTACGGCCTCACCTACTCCCAGTTCATGGGCCGTCTCGCGAAGCAGAACATCGGCCTCAACCGCAAGGTTCTGGCAGACCTGGCAATGAACAATCCCCAGGCTTTCGAGGCCATCGTCAACTCCGTAAAGTAGTCTCGAAACCATGAGCTTGAAGGATATCACCCGTAACCGCTGGGTCAAGCTGGGCTTCTGGGCCCTGCTCTACACCGCGTGGGTGATCTGGCTCGGGAACTATTGGTGGCTGTTCGGCCTCATCATCATCTTCGACCTCCTCATCACCAAGAAGGTGAAGTGGCTCTTCTGGAAAAAAGAGTACAAGGAGGGTGAGAAGCACAATGTGTGGCTCGACTGGCTCGACGCGATCATCTTCGCGGTGGTTGTGGTGACGTTCATCAACATGTTCTTCTTCCAGGCCTTCAAGATTCCCTCCTCCTCCATGGAGAGCACGCTCTACACCGGAGACCATCTGTTCGTAAGCAAGCTCACCTATGGACCCAGGGTGCCCCAGACCCCGCTCACAATCCCGTTCACGCACAACGTAGCGTTCGGCAAGGAGTCCTACTCCACGCTCATCCAGAACGACTACCGCAGGCTCAAGGGATTCCGGGGTGTCGAAAGAGGCGACATCGTGGTCTTCAACTTCCCCAACGGGGACACGGTCCTGACCAAGGCTCCCGCCGACGACTACTACGCGTGGGTGCGGACCTCCGGAAGGGAATACACGATCGATCGGCTCGGCCCGGTGATCGTCCGCCCGATGGACAAGAAAGACCATTATGTGAAGCGCTGCGTCGCCGTCGCAGGTGACACGCTCTCCGTCCGGGACGGACTCGTCTGGGTCAACGGGACCCAGCAGGAAACCTACCCCGGCCTCCAGCTGACCTACCGGGTCGTGACGGACGGCGAGAAGTTCAGCCAGCGGGTCTGTGACCAGCTCGGCCTCAATGCGAAGGAGCTCTTCTACGATGCACGGGTACCGGGTTACCCCTGGATGCCCCTCACCGTGGAGCAGCTCGAGAAGGTCAAGGGCCTCTCGCACGTGGTCGAAGTGACGCCGAACATCGACACGGTCCCGGACGCGGAAATCTTCCCGTTCACCACGACGACCGGATGGACGCGCGACCAGTTCGGTCCGCTCTGGATCCCCGCGAAGGGAACCACGGTCCAGCTGAATGCGGAAAACCTCCCGCTCTACGAACGGATCATCCGCGACTACGAGCACAACACCCTGGAGGTCAAGGACGGCGAGATCGTCGTCAATGGAGAAGGAACGAAGGAGTACACCTTCAAGCAGGATTATTACTTCATGATGGGTGATAACCGGCATAACTCCCTGGATTCCCGCTATTGGGGATTCGTCCCGGAGGACCACATCGTGGGCAAGCCGGCCATCATCTGGCTTTCAACGGACGGGAACAAGCCGTTCCCGCAGAACATCCGGTGGAAGAGGTTCTTCAAGATCTTCTGACCACCCCGAAGAAACGAAAACAATAAAAAAAGTATAGCATTATGTCTAAGGTTTGTCAGATAACCGGAAGGAAGAGAATGATCGGCAACAATGTCGCCCATTCCAAACTGCGCACCAAGCGCGACTTCGCCCTCAACCTCAAGACCAAGAAGTTCTGGTCCGAGGCCGAGCAGCGTTTCGTCACCCTCAAGGTGACCACCAAGGGTATGCGTATCATCGAGAAGAACGGTCTCGATGCCACGATCAAGGAAGCCCAGAAAAAAGGATACGTGAACCTTGTTTAATTTGTAAGCACTATGGCAAAGAAGACCAAAGGAAACAGGGTGCAGGTCATCCTGGAGTGCACCGAGCAGAAGGCTAGCGGTGTACCTGGTATGTCTCGTTACATCACCACCAAGAACAAGAAGAATACGCCGGAGCGTCTCGAGCGCATGAAGTACAACCCGTACCTCAAGAAAGTGACCCTCCACCGTGAAATCAAGTAAGTGAAAGGAGATTAAGCTATGGCAAAGAAAGCAGTCGCTACCTTCGACGCCAAGGCCGGTGCCAAGCACATGGTCAAGGTCATCCGCATGGAGAAGAGCCCCAAGACCGGCGCCTACGTTTTCGTGGAGCAGCTCGTCGAGCAGGGCAAGGAGAAGGAATTCTTCAACGCGAAGTAATCCCGCTTCCACACACACTGGAATCAAGTGGTTCACCCCCGTGGTGGACCACTTTTTTTGTCGGCGGAAATTGACTATATTTGTAGGCTATAAGAAACAACGGCAAATGGGTATTTTCGACAAGGGAGTCAAGAAGACCAACCTGAACTTCTTCCAGAAGCTGGGACGGGCCATCGTGGGCAAGTCCAAGGTGGACGATGACGTGCTGGACGCCCTCGAGGAGGCGCTGCTCTCCTCGGACATGGGCGTGGATACCACCCTCAAGGTGATCGAGAACCTGGAGGACCGGGTGGAGAAGGACAAGTACGTGTCCATGGACGAGCTCGTGGACCTGATCCGGGACGAGATCGGGAAACTCCTGAACGTCGATGGGGACGACGCCCCCGTCGTACCCTTCGATTTTTCCAAGAAACCGTACGTGATGCTCGTCGTGGGCGTGAACGGGGTGGGGAAGACCACCACCATCGGCAAGCTCGCGTCCATGCTGACCGCCGCGGGGAAGAAGGTCGTCATCGGGGCGGCCGACACCTTCCGCGCCGCGGCCGTGGAGCAGCTCTCCATCTGGGCGGAGCGCGCCGGCGTGGACATCGTCAAGCAGGCGATGGGCGCCGATCCGGCCTCCGTCGCTTTCGACACCGTGAAGTCCGCCGTTGCGAAGGGGGCCGACGTCGTCCTCATCGACACGGCCGGCCGCCTGCACAACCGCATCGACCTGATGAACGAACTCACCAAGATCCGCAACGTCATCCGCCGTGTGGTCCCGGACGGGCCGCACGAGGTCCTGCTGGTGCTGGACGGCTCCACCGGCCAGAACGCGTTCGTCCAGGCGAAGGAGTTCTCCCGCGCCACCGACGTCACGGCCCTCGCCGTCACGAAGCTGGACGGCAGCGCCAAGGGCGGCGTGGTCGTGGGCATCGTGGACCAGTTCCGCTTCCCCATCAAGTTCCTCGGCATCGGGGAGGGGATCGACGACCTGAAGGTGTTCGACAAGAAGGAATACGTGGAATCCTTGTTCAGAAAAGAAGATATTGAGAATTGACATATTATGAAAGTTTCCTACAATTGGCTCAAAGAGTATCTGGAGTGTGACCTGACCGCCGACCAGGTGGCCGAGGCGATGACCTCGATCGGCATCGAGGTGGACAGCGTGGAATTCCAGGAGGAGATCCCCGGCGGACTCGCCGGCGTGGTGGTGGCCGAGGTGCTCACCTGCATCCCCCATCCGGATTCCGACCATCTGCACATCACGACGGTCAATGACGGCACCCCCGAGCCCGTGACCGTGGTCTGCGGCGCCCCGAACGTGGCGGCCGGCCAGAAGGTCCTCTTCGCCCGCATCGGCACCGTGCTGCCGGGCGATTTCAAGATCAAGAAGAGCAAGATCCGCGGCGTGGAGTCCTTCGGCATGATCTGCGCGGAGGACGAGCTCGGCATCGGCGCATCCCACGAGGGCATCATGGTGCTCCCGGCGGAGGCCGTCGTCGGCACGCCCGCGAAGGAGTATCTCCACCTCAAGGAGGAATCCGTCATCGAGTATGAGATCACCGCGAACCGCATCGACGCGGCCTCCCACATCGGCGTGGCCCGCGACGTGTACGCGTACCTGAAGTCCCGCGACCTCCCGTGCGCCCTGCACCTCCCGTCCGTGGAGGCTTTCGAGGAAGGCGAAGGCGAGGCCATCCCCGTGGAAGTGCTGGATACGAAGGGCGCTCCCCGCTACACCGGCATCACCGTGAAGGGCGTGACCGTGGCCCCGTCCCCGGAGTGGCTGCAGAAGAAGCTCCTCTCCATCGGCCTCCGTCCCATCAACAACGTCGTGGACATCTCCAACTTCATCCTCTTCGAGACCGGCCAGCCCCTGCATACCTTCGACGCCGACAAGATCCGCGGCGGCAAGGTCATCGTGCGCCGGGCGGCCCAGGACGAGCCCATCGTCACCCTGGACGGCCTCACCCGCAAGCTGGACGCCACCGACATGGTCATCGCCGATGCCGAAGGCCCGATGTGCATCGCCGGCGTGTTCGGCGGTGACGACTCCGGCGTGACCGACACGACCGTGAACGTCTTCATCGAGGGCGCCTACTTCGATCCCGCCTCCGTCCGCAAGACCGCCAAGCGGCAGCAGCTCTCCACCGACGCCTCCTTCCGCTTCGAGCGCGGCGCGGACCCGGAAGCCGCCCTGTACGCCGCCAAGCGCGCCGCCATGCTCATCCTCGAGGTGGCCGGCGGCCAGGTCGTGGGCAAGGTCCAGGAGGTGTATCCCGAGCCCATCGTCCGGAAGCAGATCGACCTCGACTACGACCGCATCGAAGGCTTCATCGGCAAGAAGATCGGCCACGGGACCATCGAGCGCATCCTCGAGGCCCTGAACTACGAGTTCGTCGAGCAGCGCGTCGGCGGCTCCGTCGTCGCCGCCCCTACCTACATGGTGGACGTGTACCGCGAGTGCGACGTGGTGGAGGAGATCCTCCGCATCTACGGCTACGACAACATCGAGTTCCCGGACAACCTCCGGATGAGCGTGAACGCCACCCCGTCCCCGGAACCGGAAGCCATCCGCAACGGCATCTCCAACTTCCTGGCGGCCAACGGCTTCACCGAGACCATGAACAACTCCCTCACCAAGGAGGAATACTATACCAAGCTCGAGACCTTCCCGGCCGAGCGCTGCGTCCACATCGTGAACCCGCTCAGCCAGGACCTGAACGTGATGCGGCAGACCCTTCTCCTGAACGGCCTGGAAGTGATCGCCTACAACATCAACCGCCAGGTCACCGCGATGAAGACCTTCGAGTACGGTTCCGTGTACCAGCGCCTTCCCGAGAAGGACGGCACCACGCTGGAGGGCTATGAGGAGCACCAGAACTTCGCCCTCTTCATCACCGGCACGCCCGCCAAGGTATGGCGCACCCCGGCCGCGAAGAGCGACTTCTTCCAGCTGAAGGGCTATGTGGACCTCCTCCTGCGCCGCTTCCGCATCGACCCGTCCACCTTCCAGGTGGGCGCCGCCCCGGCCGACATCTTCGCCGAGGGCATCGTGTATGCCCTGCCGGGCAAGGAACCGCAGGTGCTGGCCACCCTCGGCACCATCCATCCGGCGCTCGCGAAGCGGTTCGGTATCAAGCAGCCTGTCTTCGCCGCCGAGATCAACTGGCAGGTGCTGTTCAAGCTCGTGAAGCGGGACAAGTTCTCCTTCACGGAGCTGCCCAAGTTCCCGGAAGTGCGCCGCGACCTGGCCCTCCTGCTGGATGAGTCCGTGCAGTACGGCGACCTCCGCAAGTCCGCTTTCCGCAGCGCGAAGAAGCTCCTGAAGAGCGTCACGCTGTTCGACGTGTACCGGGGGGAGAACATCCTCGTGGGCAAGAAGCAGTACGCCCTGAATTTCGTCCTCCAGGACCCCGAGCGCACCCTGACCGACGCCGAGGTGGAGAAGACGATGGAAAAGATCCTGGGCGGTTTCCAGAACGAATTCGGCGCCATCCTGCGGTAGCGTGAAGCGGATCCTGCATATCGTCCTCGTCCTCCTCGCGGCGGCTGCCTGCCAGGGTCCCCGGGTCATCCCTAAGGACACCCTGGCGGACATCTACACGGACATGTTCCTCGCGGACCAGATGGTCCGGGCTGAAAACGTCCCGCGGGCGCGGATGGATACGCTGCTGCTGTACGAAGCCGTGTTCCAGAAATACGGTTACGACACGGATGATTACCTGAACAGCGTGCGCCACTACCTCAAGGATCCCGAGCGTTTCGGCAAGGTGTTCGAGAACGTGGCCAAGCGCCTGGAGGGGGAAGTGGATGCCCTGGACAAGATCATCGACCACCAGAATTGGGTGGCCAGCATGATGGGCACGAAGCGTCCCCGGCTGGATTCGATCCTTGCGCCGTTCTCGAAGGAATCCGTGTACGTGGGTCTTGCCCGCGTGGCGCGGGACACTTCCAAGTATCCGGCCTGGTTCCGCCTGGTGGCGGCCCATGAGGATACCCTGATGGTCTCGGTCGATTCCCTGGAGGCCATGCGGGCGCGGGACACCCTTTCCGCTCCCGCCGGGAAAGAGAACGCCATCCAGGACAAGCCGGTCCGGATCCCGAGGGAACAGGGGCATGTCCGTCCCAGGTCCCCGCGTCCGGGCACTGTCGCGACCGAGGAGGTCGCTGAAGAAGAGGTTGTTGCAGAATGAGAAGGATTGCTGCGAAATATCTGTATCCGCTGACCTCTGCGGAGCCCGTCGTGAACGGCTTTGTGGAACTGGAAGAGGACGGAACCGTCATCCGGACGGGCGTCTGCGCGGATCCCGCGGCGGAGCCGGTCTTCTACGACGGCGCCGTCGCCCCCGGTTTTGTCAATGCCCATTGCCACGTCGAGCTCTCCTACATGAAGGGCCTCTTCCGCAAGGGCACGGGCATGGCCGGATTCATCGACCAGATCAATGAACTCCGGGACACCAAGTCCCTCGAGGAGAAGGTCCGGGACCTCACCGTCGCCATGGACAGCCTCTGGAAACAGGGCGTCGTGGCGATGGCCGACATCTCCAACTGCGACGATTCCTTCGCCGTCAAGGCCCGCCATCCGATGTACACCCGCACTTTCCTCGAAGTCTTCGGCACCGAACCGGAGGATTGCGGGGCCGTGATGGACGGGGTCCGGAAACTCAAGGCGGTGGCCGACGGCTTCGGCATCGACGCGGCCCCGACGCCGCACGCCTGCTATACGATGAGCCCCGAACTGGTGACGGCCGTGAGTGTCGAGGGCCTCAAATCCGGCTTCCTTTCGTTCCACAGCGAGGAAACGGAGGAGGAAGAGGAGATGCTCAAGTACGGCTCCGGCAAGATGTGGGAGAACCGCAGGAAGGCCGGGATGAGCGTCCCGCCTGTGACGGGGAAATCCTCCCTGCTCTATTTCATCGACCGGCTCCTCGCCGGCCGTCCCGCCCCCTTCGACGAGCACATCCTGCTGGTCCACGAATGCTGCATGGACCAGGAAGGAATCGACGCCGCGAAGGCCGTGATGACCCATCCGTTCGTGGCGGTATGTCCGCTTTCGAACCTGTTCATACACAATACGTTGCCGCCGATTGACCTGATGCGCCGCAATGCGCTGAAGATCTGCGTGGGCACCGATTCCCTCTCGTCCAACGATGACTTGAACATCGTGGACGAACTGTTTTGCCTCCAGCGGAACTTCCCGGAAGTCCCGCTCGGGGAACTGCTCACCTGGGCCTCCCGCAACGGGGCGGAATTCCTGGCCAGGCCGGAATTCGGCGCCCTGGAACCGGGCCGCCGCCCGGGGCTGGTTTTCATCGACCACCTGGATGCGGACGGCCGCCTGACCGCCGCATCGAAATCCTGCCGCCTATGATGCGCGAAACCACCGTTTTCGGCCCCATCTTCTCGCGGAGGCTCGGTTCTTCCCTGGGCATCAACCTGCTGCCCCAGGGCGGGAAAGTGTGCAATTTCGACTGCATCTACTGCGAGTGCGGCTGGAATGCCGACGGCCGCGGCGACCGCGTGCTCCCGACGGCGGAGGATGTGCGGAAAGCATTGACGGAGAAGCTGGCCGCCTGCCACGAGGCGGGCACGCCCATCGACTCCATCACCTTCAGCGGCGACGGGGAACCTACGCTGAACCCGGATTTCCCGGAGATCGTGGACCTGACCCTGGAACTGCGTGACAAGTACTACCCGGCGGCGAAGGTGTCGGTCCTGTCCAACGCGACGAAGACCTGGCGCAAGGGCGTCTTCGAGGCGCTCCGGAAGGTGGACAATCCCATCCTCAAGCTGGATGCGGCGACGGATGCGCAGGCACGGCTCATCAACCAGCCGCTCGGCGACTACCACGTGGAGGACATCGTCCGCGACCTGGAGCGGTTCGAAGGGAATTTCGTCCTCCAGACGATGTTCCTGAAAGGGGACGGGTTCGCGACCGGGGATTGGGTCGATGCCTGGATGGACCTCGTCCGGCGGCTGAAGCCCCGGGAGGTGATGGTCTATACGATCGACCGCGAGACCCCGATGAAGGGGCTCCGGAAATATACGGTGGAGGAGATGCGCGCCCTCGTGCAGCCCCTCATCGACGAAGGATACCAACTGCAAATCAAAGGATAACACTATGGAACTGTACACCAAGTATGGCTATGCCCCTGAAAAGGAGGCGATTGCCCACCATCTGGAACTGATCGCTTCGGGTCTGGACCAGGTCGTTTCGAACGAGGTCCTGAAGGAGTGCTTCTCCATCATGGACCTGACCACCCTGAGCCCGAAGGACACCCCGACCTCCGTCCGGAAGCTCGTCGAGAAGGTCAATTCCTTCGCGGCCGACTATCCCGCCTATCCGCTGCCGGCTTCGGTGTGCGTCTATCCGAATTTCGCGTCCGTCGTCCGGAAGACCCGCAAGAATCCGAATCTGCACGTGACCACCGTCGCGGGCTGCTTCCCGTCCTCCCAGAGCTTCCTCGAGGTGAAGCTCCGCGAGATCGAACTGGCCGTCCGGGACGGCGCCGACGAGATCGACATCGTCCTCGCCCTCAATTCCTTCCTGGAAGGGGATTACGAGACCGCCGGCAAGGAGATCCTCGCCAGCCGCGAGTGCATCGACAAGGTCGCCGCGGAGCTGGGCCGTACCGTCGTCCTGAAGGTGATCCTGGAGACCGGCCTGCTGGTGACGCCCGAGCGCATCGCCGACGCCTCCTTCCTCGCGATGGAGAACGGGGCCGACTTCATCAAGACGTCCACCGGCAAGGTGGAGGTGAACGCCACCCCGATGGCCGCCTACGTGATGTGCCAGTGCATCAAGAAGTTCTACGAGCAGACCGGCCGCAAGGTGGGCTTCAAGGCCGCCGGCGGCATCTCCTCCGCGATGGACGCCGTGTGCTACTACTCCATCGTGTCCACGATCCTCGGCAAGGAATGGCTGGACAAGAGCCTGTTCCGCTTCGGCGTGAGCCGCCTCGCGAACCAGCTCGTCTCCGCCGTGGAGCAGAAGACGGTCACTTATTTCTAAAAAGCCGTTTGACGGTTTTTCCGGAAAATCGCCGCTGCAGGGGCCTGGAAGGCCGGCGTTGCGGTAAAAATCCCGGATTTTTGCGTGAAATGCCGCGTTCCGCGTGGTTGCCAGGGTGCCCAAAACGCCCTTGCAGCCGCGCGGAATGCGTTTTTGGAACTTAAACGTTTAATATTTTTTTAAAACGGCTCCGTTTCCGAGTTTTGCATCGGACGAAAGATAAGTGCTATGCGAAACTGTTGGAAAGTGTTGTTGCCGTTGATGCTCCTGACGGGGTGTCACGAGGAGGGGCTGCCCGGGCCCGACGAACGCCGGGTGGATATTTCCGCCCTGTCCCACGGAATGATCGAGCTGGGCGAGAAGCTGGAGGATCCCTATACCGTGGAGAACATGCAGGCGGCCGTGGCGCGCCTGTATCCGACCCGCGCGGGAGGAATCTCCATCAAGGCGACGGACCTGTATGTCCGTTTCCTGCCCAGGAACGGGGAAGAATACATGCTCCTGCTGTCGAAGGGACTGAAGCTGACGGACCATCCCGTGGATTACCGCATCGTCAAGGAAGGGGACTACTATCACGATCCCGAGCTCTCGGAGAACGCCATCACCTGGCAGTATGCCGTCGTATCCAAGGATTTCGAGTTCCCTTCCGGGATCCGGAGCGAAATCCTGGACGAGTGCTATCTCTCTGAAAACGACCCGGTGACGCGGGCGGAAAGCGGCATCGACTGGGACGCCGTGGAGGCCGAGGCCTACCGCCTGACCGGCAATGGAGACCTGTACCCGGCCACCCGTGCCGACGAGGAGGCGGCGGCCTTTCCTTCCGGCCGTATCACGGTCGAGGACCCGGACGCCTTCGGCGGAAAGCCTTACGGCCTCGCCGGCGTCCAGGTCTGCTGCAACAGCTTCGTGAAGTTCGCCACGGCCTATACGGACCGCGACGGCTATTATCAGCTGCCCAAGAAGTATTCATCCACACCGCGGTACCGGCTGGTCTTCAAGAACAGCGCAGGTTTCTCCATCGGTCTGAACCTCATCCTCATCCCCGCGTCTGTCTCGACCCTGGGGACCGGACCGGCCGCGGGCGTGGACGCCCATATCGACGCGGAGTCCGACGGCGCCCTCTGGCGCCGGGCGGTCGTGAACAACGCGGCGTATGACTACATCGCCCGCTGCGCCTCGTCGGACCTGGACCTCAAGGCGCCGCCGCAGGACCTCCGCATCTGGATCTTCAAGAACATGACGAGCAGCAGCGCGGCGATGCTCCACCATGGGGCGTTCGTCGAGGGCAACGATTTGATACAACGCTATCTGGGGGGCTATTCCTCCCTGCTGAAAACGTTCCTGCCGGACATCACCATCGGGGCGAAGGCCGGCGAAGGGGAATTTGTGGACCTGTACGCTGCGGTGATGCATGAGATGGCGCACGCCAGCCATTACGCCCAGGTGGGCAATGCCTGGTGGAACCCGTACATCACCTATGTCATCCGTTCCTATGTCACGGAAGGACGGCAGGCATACGGGAGCGGTTCCGGGGAGGACGCCGGGTATTGCGAGGTGGGAGAAATGTGGGCCTACTTCCTCGAGAGCGTCCTCTTCCAGGACCGTTATGGCGGCGACCTGCCCGCCTTCGGCACCTCTTTCTGGTTCTATCCGCAGATCTTCCGCTACCTGTACGAGCGGGGCATGACCTGCGCGGACCTCTTCAAGGCCCTGAAATCCGAGGTGACTTCCCGCGACGACTTGCTGGACGCGCTCGTGACGCTCTTCCCCGAGCAGGAGCGGACCATTTACCAAGTATTCAACCGATACAGCCGATGAAACAGATGATGCTTTTGGCGGCCGCCCTGCTCGTCGGGGCCGTCGCTTCCGCCCAGCGCCTGTCCGTGGCGACCAATGTGCTGGACTATGCCGATTTCGGAACCCTGAATGTCGAGGGGGACGTGGCGGTGGCCCGCCAGTGGACCCTGGTCGCGGGGGCCAAGTACAATCCTTTCCTGTTCAAGGCCGATACGCCCGAGCCGCTTTCGGCGCGCCAGCAGCTGTACGCCGCCGGGGTGCGGTTCTGGCCCTGGCACGTGTTCTCGGGCTGGTGGATCGGGGGAAAGGTCCAATACCAGGAATACAACCGGGGAGGGATCCGCTCGGCCGTCACGGACGAGGGGGATCGATATGGGGCGGGCCTCTCCGCCGGTTTCACCTACATGCTCCATCCCCACCTGAACGTCTCCGTGGGGGCCGGCGTCTGGGGCGGTTTCCAGCGGTATACGATTTACTCCTGCCCGGTTTGCGGCGTGACGGAGGAATCGGGCGAGAAGACCTTCCTCTTGCCGAACGACCTCGCATTGACCCTGTCCTATGTCTTCTAAGGGATTCCTCCGGCTCCTGCTGCCGCTGCTCCTCGTGCCGTCCTGTTCCGTCAAGGAAAACAGGGCGGCCTGTCCCTGCGGCCTGACGCTGGATCTTACCGGACTGCCGGTGCGTCCCGTCGTTCTGAGCGTGACAGGGGAGGGGTATTCCTGGACGGAAGTCGTCCATGCCGACACGGTCCTGGTGCTGCCGGTTCCGAAGGGAGAGGTGGCCGTGTCCGCTGTGGGCGGCGCCTTGGCGGAAGGGAATGGGAGCGTGCGGATACAGGCAGGAGAGGAAGCTCCGCCGTTGTATCTGTTCTACGCCGATATATCGACAGGCGCCGAGCAGGTAGTCCTGCCCGTAAAGCTGCATAAACAGTTCTGTACGCTCGCATTATCCTTCAAGGGACCTCCGGGCTATGGACCGCCCTTCGAGGCCGTTGTGGAGGGTTTCTACGGCGGCTGGGAGCCGGACGGGGGCCCGGCCCCCGGTTCCTTCTCCCGCCGCCTCCTGCCCGGCTCCGACGGCCGCGCCGCCCTCCGCCTCCCGCGCCAGGGGGACGATTCGCTCCTGATGCATATCGTCTTCTCCGACCAGGTGGTCCGGACCTTCGCCCTGGGCTCCTATATCGCCGCCGCCGGCTATGACTGGTCCGCCCCCGACCTGGAGGACCTTTCGCTCCAGGTGGACATTTCCCTCACCTCTGTCACCATCTCCTCTGACCTGTGGTCCCGGACGGAGGATATAGAACTTTGGATATAAAAAATTTGTAGTTTCGAAAAAACTTTGTACCTTTGCAATCCACAATCGCGCGGATGGCGGAATTGGTAGACGCGCTACTCTCAGGAGGTAGTGTCCGAAAGGACGTGTCAGTTCGACTCTGATTTCGCGCACAGGCCCGGGAACGAAAGTTTCCGGGCTTTTTTTACCGGATAATGCACGGAAAATGTTAACTTTGCAAGTTTTTTAGAAGAAGGTTCGTCAACATATGCAAGACATCAGAAACATCGCCATCATCGCCCACGTCGACCACGGCAAGACGACGCTCGTGGACCGGATGATCTACCAGGCCAATCTCGTGCGCCGTCCCGAGGACCTCGGGAACCTCATCCTGGACAACAACGACCTGGAGCGCGAGCGCGGCATCACCATTCTCGCCAAGAATGTGTCCGTCACGTACAAGGGCGTGAAAATCAATATCATCGACACGCCCGGCCACAGCGATTTCGGCGGCGAGGTGGAGCGCGTGCTCAACATGGCGGACGGCGTCCTCCTCCTGGTGGACGCGTTCGAGGGCTGCATGCCGCAGACGCGGTTCGTGCTGAACAAGGCCCTGGACATGGGCAAGAAGCCCATCGTCGTCATCAACAAGGTGGACAAGCCCAACTGCCGGCCCGACGAGGTGCAGGAAGAGGTGTTCGAACTCATGTTCAACCTGGGCGCCACCGAGGACCAGCTGGATTTCAAGACCGTCTACGGTTCCGCGAAGCAGGGCTGGATGTCCCAGGACTGGCGCAAACCCACCAATGACATCACCGCCCTCCTGGACACCATCCTCGAGGAAATTCCCGCTCCGGCGGTTGTGGAAGGCACTCCGCAGATGCTCGTGTCCTCCCTGGAATACTCCCCGTACGTGGGCCGTATCGCCGTGGGACGTGTGACCCGGGGCAGCCTGAAGACCGGCATGCCGGTGTCCCTGTGCAAGCGCTACGACATCATCGAGAAGTCCAAGATCAAGCAGGTCATGGTGTTCGAGGGCCTGGGCAAGGCCAATGTGGACGAGGTCCAGTGCGGCGACATCTGCGCCCTGGTGGGCATCGAAGGGTTCGAGATCGGCGACACCATCGCCGACATCGAGAACCCGGAGCCGCTCCCGCCGATCGCCGTCGACGAGCCCACGATGTCCATGCTCTTCATGATCAACAACTCCCCGTTCTTCGGCAAGGACGGCAAGTTCGTGACCTCCCGCCACATCAAGGAACGTCTGGAGAAGGAGCTCGAGAAGAACCTCGCCCTCCGCGTCAAGCCCGGCTTGAATGCCGATTCCTTCGTGGTGTACGGCCGCGGCGTCCTGCACCTGTCCGTGCTCATCGAAACGATGCGCCGGGAGGGCTTCGAGCTGCAGGTGGGCCAGCCCAAGGTGCTGGACAAGACCATCGGCGGCCAGCGCTGCGAACCGATCGAGGAGCTCTCCATCGAGGTTCCTGAGCAGTTCGTGGGCGCGGCCATCGAGCTTTCCACCCGCCGCAAGGCCGCCCTCGTGCGCATGGAACCGCGCGGCGACCGGACGCTCCTGGAGTTCGAGATTCCGACCCGCGGCCTGATGGGCCTGCGGTCGAACCTCCTGACTGCCACCCAGGGCGAGGCTGTCGTCGCGCACCGCTTCAAGGACTACCAGCCCTACAAGGGCGACATCGAGATGCGCGTCAACGGTTCCCTCGTCTCCCTGGAGACGGGCGAGGCCGTGGCCTATTCGATGAACAAGCTGCTGGACCGCGGCCGCTTCTTCATCGAGCCCGGCGAGGAAGTCTACTGCGGCATGGTCGTCGGCGAGCACACCCGCGAGCGGGACCTGAACATCAACATCTGCAAGACCAAGAAGCTGACGAACATGCGCGCTTCCGGTTCCGACGAGAAGGTCGTCCTGCCCCCGGCCATCAAGTTCTCGCTGGAGGAGGCCCTGGAGTATATCCAGGAAGACGAGCTCGTGGAAATCACCCCGAACCACATGCGGATGCGCAAGATTCTCCTCGATCCGCTGGACCGGAAGAGAAATTCCGGCTCGGATGATTGATTTTCGGAAAATTATTTGTACCTTTGCAACCCTTAATCTGTTTTCAGGCGATGGATTACGTCATTCCTCTGAATGGATGGGCTGCCGGTGAGCGGAATTTCCGCTGGCAGGCGGATAACAAGTTCTTTCAAAAGTTTGACAATACAGAAATCCTTGACGCCGCTGTCGAAGTGGAGGCAAGAGCCGTCAAGTCAGGGCATTACATCGGCGTGGACCTGGATATCCGGGGGCACGTGACGGTCGCTTGCGACCGATGCCTGGAAGACTTGCAGCTCCCGGTGGAGGCCCACCCCGCTTTCAGCGTGAAGTTCGGAGAGGAAGCGTCCTCGGAAGAGGAGATGCGGGAAGGTTCCCGGGAGATCCTGTTCCTGAGCGCTTCGGATGCCGAACTGGACCTGAGCCAGGCCATCTACGATTACGTATGCCTGTCGCTGCCGATGCAGCGGGTCCACGCGGAAGGGGAGTGCAACCCCGACACGGTGAGGTTTCTGGGTCAGGAGCCGGTGAACGAGGAGGCTGGAGATACGAACAGCCCGTTTGCCGCGCTGAAAGGACTTTTTGACGGAAAATAAAACAAAATAAAGATAAGTAACTATGGCACATCCGAAACACAAACTCTCCAAGCAGCGGAGAGACAAGAGAAGAACGCACGACCACGCTGCGGTCCCGACCCTCAGCGTCTGCCCGAACTGCGGCGCCACGGTGATCTATCACCGGGTCTGCCCTGAGTGCGGCTACTACCGCGGTCGTCAGATCATCGTCAAGAGCGCAGAGTAATCTCGCGCCGGAACCTTCCGGCTGCCCGCGCGGCCTCATAGTTCAACGGATAGAACGGAAGTTTCCTAAACTTTAAATAGAGGTTCGATTCCTCTTGGGGCTACGAAAAAGCATCGCTGTTGCGATGCTTTTTCGATATACGCCCCAAGAGGAATCCGGCGCCTTCGGGCGCCGCATTCTTTTACCCCCGCGCTTCGCGCTGCCCCGAGGGGCGACCGGGGGAAGACCCCCGGACCCCCTCCGTCGGCTTCGCCTCCGAGGTTTGGAACCTATCGTTTTTCAGTCGTCTGATAATCAGGCAGTTAAAAAAGCATTGGTTCCGAACCCTTTATGAAAAGAAAGGGTTCGGAACCGGTTATATTGTAACTATCTACAGATAAGCGACTTACAGTCCAACAGGTTCCAATCCTGTTGGTAGACCTATTTCAGGACTAGACACCAGGAGGAATCCGCTTTTATCGCAGCGCGTAGCTGAGGAGGTAGGTCTTGAAGGCGGGGAAGGTGGCGGAGAGGGGGACGGATTGCTTGGATCCCGTGAGGAAGGCGGCGAGCCGGTCGGGGAGGGGAACGTCGGCGCCGGTGGCGCGGGAGACGGTTTCCTGGAACTTGGCGGGATGGGCCGTTTCGCAGAAAAGACCGGTTTCCCCTTCGCGGAGGCCGTCCTTGAGGGCCCGGTAGCCGCAGGCGCCGTGCGGGTCCAGGAGGTAGCCGGTTTCCTCGTAACACTCCCGGATGGTGGTGAGGATGGTCCCGTCGCCCACGACGGCGCCGGAGATGTCTTTCCTGATTTTCAGCCAGTTGTGGCCGTACAGGTCCAGGATACGGGCGAAATTGCTCGGATTGCCCACGTCCATCGCATTGGCGAGGGTACGGAGGCTCAGGGCCGGCACGTAGGAGCCCGTCTGCAAGTATTGGAAGAAGACGTCGTTCCGGTTATTCGCCGCGATGAAACGGTGGACGGGAAGGCCCATCCGCGCGGCCACGAGGGCGGCGCACAGGTTGCCGAGGTTCCCGCTGGGGACGCAGACGACCAGCCGGTCGGCCTTGCCCAGGCGCGCGAGCTGCGCATAGCCGTGGAAATAGTAGAAGGACTGCGGCAGGAAGCGGGCTACGTTGATGCTGTTGGCCGACGTCAGCCGCAGGGCGCCGCGGAGGTCCGGGTCCAGGAAGGCGGCCTTGACCAGGGCCTGGCAGTCATCGAAGCTGCCGTCGACCTCCAGGGCGGTGATGTTCTGCCCCAGGGTGGCGAACTGGGCCTCCTGCACCGGGCTCACGCGGCCCCGGGGATACAGCACGAAGACGTGCGTGCCCGGGACGCCCAGGAAGCCGTTTGCGACGGCGCTCCCGGTATCTCCGGACGTGGCGACGAGGACATTGACATTCCCTTCCTGGGTGAAGTGCCCCAGGAGCCGGGCCATGAAGCGGGCGCCGACGTCCTTGAAGGCAAGGGTAGGCCCGTGGAAGAGTTCCAGGGAGTAGATCCCTTCTTCCACCGGCACGGCCGGGCAGTCGAAGGAAAGGGTCTCCGCGACGATGCGGTCCAGTTCCGCCCGGGGGATGTCCTCCCCGAAGAAAGCGGCGGCGACTTCCTGGCCGATCTCTACAAAGGACATTTCGGGCAGGCGGCGGATCCAGTCGGCCGGGAAGGTCGGAATCCGCTCCGGCATATAGAGCCCGCGGTCTTCCGCGAGCCCCTGGACGACGGCCTGCTGCAAAGACGCGGCCGGCGCCTTTTGTTCCGTACTGTAGTACTGCATGTCAATAGGCGATCAGACGGGCGCCCCGGTTGGAAACCTTGACGACGTAGCACTCGAAGGGAATACCCAGGTCGGAAAAATGCTTCTCCATGATGGCCCCGGCCCGCTGGGCCTTCTCGAAGCGGTTCGCGAGGGCGAAGACCGACGGGCCCGATCCGGCGATGTTCATCGCCAGCGAACCGCTCTGGAGCACCTTCTCCCGCAGCTCGTCGAAGCCCGGGATGAAGCCCTTGCGGTACGGCTCCGCCACGGAATCCCGCATGGAACGGCCGACCAGGCCGATGTTGCCGGAATACAGGCCGGCCACCAGCCCGCCCACATTGCCCCACTGGGCAATGGCGGCGTGCATGTCCACCTTCTTGGGCAGGATGCTGCGCGCCTCCTTCGTGGACACGACCAGCTTGGGATGGATCACGGCGCAGTAGAAATCGCCCGGAACCGGAAGTTTGATGACGTCCAGGGGCTCGTAGCCCCGGATGAGGACGATACCGCCCATCACGGCGGGAGCCGCATTGTCGGCATGGTAACCGCCGCTGGCGAGGTTCTCACCCTCCATGGCGCATACGACGACATCCTCCTCGGACAGCGGGCAGCCGAACAGCTCGTTCATGCCGAAGGCCGCTGCCGCGCTGGACGCGGAACTGGAACCGATGCCCGAACCGGGATAGATCTTCCGCTTGATGACGACATCCACCTGCGCCCGGTTCCCGGTCATTTCCAGGAACTTGCGCACCACGGGGGTGATCACGTTCTGTTCGATGTCCTCCGGCAGGGGGACGCCCGATTCGTTCGCGATGGTGAGTCCGTCTCCCTCGGAGACGCTCATTTCGAGGACATCGCCCACTTCGTCCAGGGCGAGGCCCATGATGTCGAATCCGCACCCGAGATTGGCGATGGACGCCGGTGCGAACACTCTTACCGTTTTCATAGGCAGTGGATATTTGTCAAGTTCGGGGAAGACGGGGCATCTTCCGGGGTCTGTTGCAAATATAGTAAAATTATTTAAAAAATCGCATCCTCCGGTGACTTTTGGCAATTATCACGAAAAAACACTATCTTTGGAGAGAATAGCGTCCTATCCCCATCATGAAAGAGCGTCCCAGAATAATTGAGTGGATCCTGGATTTTGTGAACAGACTGCTCCCCGTCGTCACGGGTATCGCGGTCACTTTCACGGTACAGGGCATGGTAAATCGAGCCCACACCCGCCGGGATGTGCAGTCGGCCTTGCAACTGGTGCGCACGGAATTGACTTCCAATCGGAAAGATGTCGCCGAACTGAAAGAGTATTTTCAAAATGAAATGACGTCTGCCCGGTATCTGAGAAAACACACGGATCTCGTCAAGAAGCTGAAGCGACTGGACGGCGCGACCGCGGACACCGTCAAGTACCATCTGGGGATTGTCGGCGCCGATGTCACCGTCGTCTTCCCGCACGATGCGCTGGAACTGCTGAAGATGTCGTCCCTGTTCCAGAAAATCGGGGACAACGGCTTGTCCATGAAGATTATCCGCGCCTATGATTCGTGTTCCCAGATGGCCATCAGCGTGGACCGTCATATCACCGAGCGCAACGCGCAGCCCGCGGATTCCCTTTATAACTGGATCGAACTCCATGATGCCCGTGTGTTTGTGGATCCCGCGGATATCGACAAGGCCATCACGGCGATCAATGTGTACCTCCGCAGATAATTAACCCCAAAAGATACTGATATGGAACCCAAGAAAGAAAACCCTTCCAAGGTCGTCATCGTTCCGCGTCCGCCCCGTTGCGCGAAACCGGAACTGACTCCCATTGACCAGGCCGAACCTGCCGCCGCCGCGCAGAACGCCAATCCGGCCGCGTTGAACCATACGATTCTCCCGGGCGAACCCCTGAACAACCAGGTCGAAGGACCGGACGAGGGTCTGGCCGGCGAACCGGAGGAGAAATAGCCATGAAACGTCTGGGTAAGATGCTCGCCGCCGCGGTGTTTGCGGCGGCGGGCCTGTTTGCCACCAATACCCTGATGGCCCAGGATGCGCCTCCCGGCGGCAGCTTCAAGAATGCCTATCTTTCCCGGAACAAGTCCGGAAAGGTGGTCCTGACCTATACCCTCTGGGACCAGCAGGTGACCAAGGGCAACTACACCCTGTGCTTCTTCTGGGCCTCCTGGTCCGACGAATCCCGCGAGCAGGTCCCTTACATCCAGGAAATCGCCAAGAAGTACGCCGGCAAGGTGAAAGTCCTCGGCGTCACCTACGGCGACGAGATCCAGGATTCCATGGACGCCATCCCGGAGTGGGGGATGACCTTCCCGAGCCTCGTCTTCGTGGAGGACGCCCCGCCGGACGGGCAGTTTGACATCGACACCATCCCGACAGTCATTCTTTTCGGCCCTGACGGCAACATCGTCAAACGCGACATCCAAGGAGACGAGATCGAGGCGGCGGTGAAGGAAGCGCTGAAGTAATCGCGAAGCGCAACACAACAAAAGAACGCGGCACCCTTCTGGGTGCCGCGTTTCTTGCTAGATCATACAGGGATTTACTGTCTCGTATTGGTCTTTGAGTCATCGTAAACTTCCTTCGTCTGAACATCCTTGAAGATGTTCGTCACCTTACTCTCCGCATGTTTGACAGTCTCGGTCTTCGACGTGTTCGTGAAGGTGAACGGATTGTTCGACTGACCGGTAATCGTGTACTGGTACTCTGCACCTGTCTTGTTATAGGTCCAGCTCCAGCCTTCTTCGCTGACTCGGTACACGAGCCCCTTCTGCACACCGTTCACAGTCTTGGTCGCAGACAAGCCCTTGACCTTCACCAACGGGTTGCCGCTATCGGGGTCATGCGGGTAGTTATCGCTGTTCGTAACGTAGACGGAGGTCACGTATTCCCAGTCAGTAAGGGCCAGGATGTCCGCTTGGGTATAATCATCCTGTCCTGCCGGGAGATCAGGAAGAACTGCCCTCTCAATCAGGAATTTCGCGCTTTCAACCCCTACCAGTCCTGCCTTCTCAATGTAGATATTCACCGGGAGGCTGACGGTCGGGCTCTTGAATTCCACGTAACTCTGACCGTTATTGAGATAGACACCGGAATGATCGCCGTTCGTTATAACGTTCGGACCACCGACGGCGTCGGGATTCATCTGGATGGGGATCAAGATGATGATCTTGTGGCCCGTGTAGTAAGAGATATTACCATCTTTGTCTTTGACCGGTCCGCACCAGTTGTTTTTGTAGTCAAAGTTCGTCACTTTGATGCCCGGATCTCCGTTTTGGGTTATGATTTCGGCCTTGAGCCCCTCACCATGAATCCCATCACCTTGATGCTCACCGACAAAGTACTCTCCCAAATACGCACCAGTCGTGGGGTGATAGACTTTGTATTTGTCGGGGCTAAAACCAGAGAGAATCTCTTCACCAAAGACGTATTCCTCGTTCGCTTCTCCCAAATTGTTGATAGTGAGGAGTCCTGCCGTGAAAATCTTCACCTGGCTCGCATCGAAATTGTCCGGGAATTTGAAACTATGGGAAATGATGTCCACCGTAGAGGATGCAGATGTCAGGTTTGCACCGCTGCCGCCGGACATACTCGCAATCTCCGCAAAGAGGTCGGTGAGACTAGTGGGATTAATTTTCGTGTAAATCGCCTTATCGTCCGGAAGCCGATCTCCCGTGGGGTTAAATGAAGTAGACCCGGCGGTTGGATTAGCGTTAGGATAGTTGGAAGACGTACATTCCAAAAATGTTGTCATTCCCGTAGTATAAGTACCAGGATAAATGGAAACGGAGAACACGGTAGCGCCATAGGTCTGTTTCGCGATATAAGCCTGATTAATACATCCAGTTGCAGTAGGCATGCAATTGGCGTCAGTCCAGGAACTCACATTTCCAGGCAAACCATCTGTTAAAAGAACGACGGTGCGTTTAGAGTCTCTTGTGCTAGGAATCCCGCTGAGAACATTAACAGCCTCCGTCATTCCTTTGTCAGTAGGCGTAGCACCTGATGCGGATTTGGCTGTAAGCGCCTTCAATAGCGTCTCATCCCTGCTGCCGTCGGCATTGGTCACAGGGACCCAACCGGAAATTAGCTGAGAGGCGCTTGATGTTTGATAGGTAACAATGCTGAGTCGGTTTCCAAGCGGCGTCGAACCATATTCGTTGTCATTACGATAGAGGATATCAATGAACTCTGCAACGGCACTCCTTAACTCGCGAAGACGAGTCCAGTTATTAGCATTACCACTTGATGTGTTAGTATAGTTCTTATACTGATACAGAGCGCCGCTCCAGATAATGGCATTATTGCCAGGCTGGCCATTACTATTATCATTGGAATACTTTTTAGGCATTGTGGTAACCACGTTCATACCATCAAGATAGTACTTCCTTCCGTCTATTTCATAATACAAGTAATGCCATTCTTTATCCCGTTCAACGCCTGTACCGTCGACATAGGTTTCTCCTGACGGCTCAGCACCACGCTTTACTTGATAATATTGGCCATCAGTCTTATAGAAGCGCTGGCCGGTGGCAGCAGTCGCCGTCCAGAAACCATTACTATAGGCGTAGCCAGCGTTATCGGTACCATTCAGCACTACTTCGTAGTGATAGCCATTTTTGTAAGTAGAATTCATGGAACCGGAAAAGTCCAGCACGAGCACGACGTCAGCGGGCTTGACTTCCTGTTCTGCCGAACCCGTTGCGAAGGATTCGAGCTTGATCCAGTAGTTACCGTCGCTGAACGGCGAGGAGATGCCCTTGCTATAGCCGAAGTGCTTTTCCGTGTCAATTTTGATATCATCGTGATGGAAAACGATGGTGGCGTCGTCACCATATTTCTCCTTGATGAAGTCATCGATGGAATACTGCGCGCTTACGACGGGCGCGAAAGAGAGCGCCACGATGGTCGTAAGAAGAATGCTAAATATCTTTTTCATGGTATGCCTCTTAATTAGTTAGTTTTCTTCACGGGTTTCTTGCCGGTCGCCTTCTCCCAGGCGACATCCCATTCCTCGGGCAGGCCGTTAATCTTGTTGGCGGCAATAGCCTGGGTTGCGATCTCCAGCGTGAAATGCATGTTCTTGTTGTTGATTTGGAGACCGGCTATTGTCGACATCGGAGCAGTACCAACTATGTATTCTTTAAAGAGGGCTTTGGTCTTGCTGCTTCCATTATCATCCTGGGCTTCCGGATCGACAGGGACCGTGTAATAGTAGTAGTCATCATCACACAGCACCCAATCGTTGAAGCCGTTTGCCTTGTCATAGCCGGAAAGCTCGACAAAGTGACCTTGAACTCTTCTCGGGGCGGAAGCTCCATCAATGGCGACGAACTGATCCTGGTACCAACTCGCAACCTCGTACAGGTTGTTCACGTTGTCCGTGAAGCCGAAGACAGGGTAGGATTCAATGAGTTGAGTCGTCTCTTCTCCTGTAGTCGGGTCAATGGCATAGATGTCACGCAGCCACTGTCCCACGATGGAGGCACGGATGAAAGCCTCGCAGTTGCCCGTGTTCGTGATGGTGACTTGGTCCTTTTTACTGGTTGAATAACCATCAGCGGCACTTCCGCCGAGGGTCACTTTATCCTCGATCTTGAGGTTGACCTCGTCGATCTTGAAGGTGTAGGTGCGGATCTGGGCGGGCGACCAGTTGGAGGAATGGAGATCACTCATGTTGATCGTCATCTCCTGGTCCTTGCCGTTCATGGTGAACTTGATCGTGAGGGTCGCAGGGGTGTCCCCGTCGATGACCTGCGGAATCAGCCAGAAGGTCTTGGAGGCCTTGGCATCGTTGAGGTTCTGTTTCGTTCCGCCGTCGAAATAGGATTCGGCAAAATGGTTCCCATCGGTAGCCTTGTCGTAGTCGACGAGGTCGTTGGCGCCGAAGGTCTGGGAAATCACGTTGTCCTCCGGATCAGCCTTAACCGTTCTGGCATCCCATGTGATGTCGCCGCCGTCGAGGCCGGTTGTGCCGGGGGTGAAGGTGCAGGTGCCTTTGTTTGCGAGACCGGTGAAGATGATTTCCTTGATCTGGATGTCATACTCCAACTTCCCGTTCTTCTTGCTGTTCGCAATCGCGAACTTCACGCCGGTGAGGGCGTGATAGAGCTTCACCTTCGTTCCGCCGAACTTCGCATAGTCGCTGAGATACTCCTTGAAAGTCTTGGTGACGCCGCCGAAAACGATGTCCTGCGTCTCCACTGCCGTGGTGGGGGAAACGTAGGTGAAAGTCGTCGCATTTCCGGTAAATGTAGGAGTGACACCGCTGCTGGTCATGTTCGCCGGCATGTAGAAGGCGAAATCAACCGGGGTGGTCTGGTCGCCCCAGATATTGGTCGGATAGTCGTAGCCGTAGCACCAGAATTTGCCATCGGTCAGATTGTCCTCGCTGATCTGCTGGTATACGACGTCACCGGCGGTGTAAGTGGACGTGTGCACGCCCAGCTTGTCGCGATAGAGATAGCCGAGGTTCTCGGTATACAGGGGAGTGCCCTTGGTCTCGGGTTCCGAATATCCGAAGTCGGTGATGGTCTCCTCGAGGTAGATCGCCTGATCGTCAACCTGGCCGAGTTCGACGGAGAAACCCTTTCTGACGGGGCTCGTCACTTCACCGGAGCGCGTGGGCGCACCGCTCTGGAGGACGAAAGACACATTGTTCTCACCAACGGGGACTTTGTTCACGTCGATGTCTTTTTCCTGCTGGCAGGAAACAAATGCGAGGGCGGCGACGGCCGCAATGAACAGATACTTTTTCATGGGTCTTTCCTCCTCTTAGAATTCAAAATACATTTCACCGCCGGGTTCATCCGAGCCGGCAGTCGCATTCATGTTCTGCGATTCTTCCACCGTGAACAGGAAGCGGGCAGTCGCAACGAGCAAGGCCTGCTCGAATGCTACCTCTGTAGGAGAAGACAGAGGGGAACGATAAGTCCTTTTCATTTGGTTCCGATGTTTCATTACTTTGTTTATATTTTAATTAATCTCTATTCTCTTCGTTATCTTTGTTATTTCGCAACACATTTATACTTAATAAGTTACGAGCATCTACGCATAATGCCTGTTATAGGAAGCATAAATTATTGATAATCAGCGATTTGAAAAATCCAACCGATAAGTGCTGTTTTTACAGGTTTTTGTTGGATAACTTGCATAAAACCACTAACTTGAACGCGAAAAACCATGTACCGATAATTCCAATCGTTCCTGGAGCGGTCGGGGTTCGCCAAGAACACCGTGAGCGCCTACGTAGAGACCGTGCGTCTCTTTCTTGCCCGCTATGGCCGGGTGAGCGAAAAAAGTTTGTGTGACTACAAAGTCTTCCTGCTCGAGCACTACAAACCCAAGACGGTGAACCTGCGGCTGCACGCCCTCAACAAGTACCTGGAGTTCATCCACGCGGATACCTTTAAAATAAAAGGGGTCAAGGACCCGCAGCGGGCCTTCCTGGAAAATGTGATCAGCGATGCCGATTACCGGTACCTCAAGCAACGGCTGAAGGAGGGCGGGTATGACCAGTGGTATTTCGCCGTCTGGTTCATGGGCGGAACGGGCGCCCGGGTCAGCGAACTGCTCCAGATGAAGGCCGAGCATGTCCGGGCCGGGTTTGTGGACCTATATACGAAAGGGGGAAAAGTCCGGAGAATCTATATTCCCGACAAATTGAGGAAAGAGGCGGAGCAGTGGCTCCGGAAAGAAGGCATCGACAGCGGGTACCTGTTCCGGAACCGCTACGGCGAACCCCTTTCTGCGCGTGGACTGGCGTTCCGGCTCAAGGGCTTTGCCCATGAGTTCGGCCTCGACCCGAAGGTGGTCCACCCCCATGCCTTCCGACATCGGTTCGCCAAGAATTTCCTGGAAAAATGCAACGACATCTCCTTTCTGGCGGACCTCCTGGGGCACGAAAGTATCGAGACAACCCGGATCTATCTGCGTCGCACGACCGGCGAGCAGCGGAGCACCCTGGACAGAATCGTTACCTGGTAAATATCAGGCGCGATTTTGGGGCAAGTGAGTGAAGACAAGAGCGGTATCTTAAATTATTTTAACATGGGGAAGAGGGGGATTTTTTACAAAAAATCTTGCAGGAAAGCGGAAAAAGCAGTAATTTTGTCAGTTGAATATTGTGTAGGAACGGGTACGAGGCGGCGTTTATTGTGCACTTCGCATAACAGGCATTATGCGCAGGGGCTCATAAACTATTGATACACAAATTTATGCAAAAATATACAAAAACAAAATAGCAGACTAATGAAACATCGGAACCAAATGAAAAGGACTTATCGTTCCCCTCTGTCTTCTCCTACAGAGGTAGCATTCGAGCAGGCCTTGCTCGTTGCGACTGCCCGCTTCCTGTTCACGGTGGAAGAATCGCAGAACATGAACGCGACTGCCGGCTCGGATGAACCCGGCGGTGAAATGTATTTTGAATTCTAAGAGGAGGAAAGACCCATGAAAAAGTATCTGTTCATTGCGGCCGTCGCCGCCCTCGCACTAGTTTCCTGCCAGCAGGAAAAAGACATCAACGTGAACAAGGTCCCCGTTGGTGAGAACAATGTGTCTTTCGTCCTCCAGAGCGGTGCCCCTACACGCTCCGGTGAAGTGGTGAGCCCCGTCAGAAAGGGTTTCTTCGTCGAACTCGGCCAGGTGGACGATCAGGCGATCTACCTCGAGGAAACCATCACCGACCTCGGCTATTCGGAACCCGAGACCAAGGGCACTCCCTTGTATACCGAAAACCTCGGCTACCTCTATCGCGACAAAATGAGTGTCCACACGTCCACTTACACCGCCGGTGACGTCGTGTACCAGCAGATCAGTGAGGACAATCTTTCCGACGGCAAATATTGGTGCTACGGCTACGACTATCCCACCGATATCTGGCAGGGTGAAAACAACGCGGTGGATTTCGCGTTCCGCATGCCCTCGAGCATGACCTCGAGCGGAGTTTCCAACCTTAGCTTTACCGGCAATGCCACCACCTTCGATTATACCTCCCCCACCACGGCGAAGGAGACGCAGGACATCGTTTTCGGCGGCGTCACCAAGACTTTCAAGGAATATCACAGCGACTACGCGAAGTACGGCGGAACGAAGGTGAAGCTTTTCCACGCCCTCACCGGCGTCAAGTTCGCGATTGCGAACAAAAAGGTGAAAGTTGGGAATGTGGAGAAACTGGAGTATGACATCCAGATTACGAAAATTACCTTCACCGGTCTCGACAACAAAGGTACCTGCACCTTCACCCCCGGCTCCACCGGTCTCGAAGGCGAGATCGAATGGACAACCACCTCGGTCGCCACGGGGGGCAGCGTAATCTCCCAGACCTTCGACCCTGGCGACCTCGTCGACTACGACAAGGATACCGATGGGAACCATTTTGCCGAATCCTATTTCGACGGCGGAACGAAACAGAACATCAACGATGCCAAGGCCTCCAAGACCTTCTGGCTGATTCCGCAGGTCATCGACGAAGACTCCGAGGCGACCCTCACGATCAATTTCACCATGAACGGCAAGGAGCAGGAGATGACGATCAACATGAGCGCCCTCCATTCCTCCAACTGGCTGCCCGCCCAGATCCGCACCTACACCTTCAAGATCGACGAGGTCAACGTGAAGATTGATGATACCGTGAAGCTTGAAGGAGATGCCGACGACGGTTACGAGGGCAGTGTCAAGAGCGGGGTCACCATCACCAACACCGGCAACTGCGAGGCCTTCATCCGCGCCTCCATCGTGGGCCAGTGGATGAACGACACCGTAGATGCAGATGGCAATCCCCAATCCAACCCGATCTTTGGATTCACGGACAAGGTCAACGGACTTCATGAAGTCCCCAGCTGGTACCAGGATCAGTTCGTGAGCACGGCCACCGGCGAGCATGGCCAGTTCGAGGGCCTTCCTGGCTACAAGGGAGGCACCAATCCGCTCAACGACTGGATGCTTTGCGACGACGGATACTACTATTACACGCTGCCTGTCAGTCGGGACGAGGCGACGGGATCTCCTCTGTTCACCTCCTACACGGTCGGCAAAATGCCGATGCCGGATCTCGCCGGTGCGGAAGTGGAACACGCCAACATGCATTTCGAACTGGAGATCTCTACGCAGGCCATCGCCGCCAACAAACTCAACGGCAAGCCTGAGGATTGGGATGTCGCCTGGGAGAAGGCGACCGGCAAGAAACCCGTGAAGAAAACCAACTAATTAAGAGGCAATACCATGAAAAAGATATTTAGCATTCTTCTTACGGCCCTTGCCGTATCCGCTTTAGCTCCCGCCGTCAGCGGGCAAGGGACTCAAACATATCCCAAGTGGTCCATCAAGGACCAGATCAAGGACCCGAAGTATCCTGACCAGGAAGGTCATATCATCGATTTCCCGAACGACACCGGCCTTAAGATAGACACGGAGAAGAAAGTTGCTTACAGCAAGAATGTTTCGTCGCCTTTCAGCGATGGTACTTACTGGATCAAGCTGGAGACCTTCGCCACCGGTAATGCCACCTATAAGATGCAAAGCCAGCCCGCTGACATCGTGCTTGTGCTGGACTATTCCGGTTCTATGGCTCAAGGTTTCGGCCCTGCTGGCGATCATTACGATTTATTAGCCGAGGGTTACAAGTATAATAGTACAGCTTTTAATACTGACGTCGAGTCAAATAAGCGATACTATAGATTTGACGGTGAGTACTGTGAAGTAAAAAGAGGGTCGGAGCCTTCTGGCGAGACGTATATTAATGGTGCCGGCGTTGAAATGGAGAAGAATTGGCAGTACTTGTATTTTAAAGCAAACGGCACGACATACTATCTGGATGATATGAATGTTACTACCACGATGCCCAAAAAGTATTCCAATGATAATAGTAATGGTCAGCCTGGCAATAATGCCGTCATTTGGAACGGTACCCTGTTTCAGCATAAGACTGATTATACAGCCAGTAACTGGACTCGTTTTCGCGAGTTAAAGTATGCCGTTGCTGCTTTTGTAGACGAAATCTATCATAACGACAATTATGATGATGATGGCAACCTTAGGCCGGAACCGCTTGGAAACCGAATCAGCATTGTCGATTTTACTGGGACTAGTGCTCATATTAATACCGGTACCGCTAGCAATGGATGGGTCGATGTCTCCAAATCCGACCGCATGAAGGATGAGACTATATTAAAGGCACTATTTGCAAGGAATCCGAGTAGTAACACGCCTGTTGCCGAGGGAATGAAGAAGGCCAATACTGTTCTTGGTCAGATTCCTGATGATAGAGAGTCCAACCGCACCGTTGTTCTTTTCACAGATGGTTTGCCTTATAGTGGGAGTAGTACCTGGAGTGACGGTACTAACCGTCCTACTGCGATTAAATGTATTAGGCAAGCTTATATCGCGAAACATACCTATGAGGCTACCGTATATTCTGTTTGCATTTGGCCTGGAGACTATACTACTGATGGAGGTAAGGCAATGATGAAATATTTGGAATGTACGTCTTCCAACTATCCTGACGCTAATCCTGATGAGAATGCGGGAGCGAATTATCCAACGGGAGATCGCCTTCCGGATGAAAAGGCGATTTACACAAAAACTCCTGATGAAGATCTTTCCTCCGTCTTTACGGAAATAGCCCGTCAGTCCGGCGGTGACACGAATGCCAGCCTGTCGAGTGCCACCTCCAACGTGGACATCATCTCGAACAGTTTCATTCTCCCAGATGAACTGAGTCAGTCTGGAGTAGTTGTTTCCAATTACATTAAGGTCTTTACCGCAGAGCTCGACGAAATCAATGCTGCCGGGGAATACGTTTTCAAGACCGAGATTCTGGTGGACCATAGCGATGACGAGTACTATACTTACGACGAAAACGGAATCCTGACCGGCGGTCCCTTCGATGTCGATGCGAACATTCGTCCCGTCCTCGTCAACGATACAGCCACGGGAAAACCTGTCGGCGTAACGGTGACCGGTTTCGATTACAGCAGCAACTGGTGTGGACCGATTGAGGACGAAATCGAGCATACCACTCGTTACCATGGCCATAAGATCATCATCATGATCCCAATCAAAATGAATCCGGATGCCGTTGGCGGACCGAATGTCCAGACGAATGAAGAGGGCTCGGGTATTTATACCGGTAGTGTTTCCGGTAAGCCGTTCGTCCCGTTTGTGAGCCCGACTGTCAGTCTCCCGGTGAACATTTACATCGAGAAGACCGGTATCGAGGGTGTCGAGAGCGCCAAGTTTACGATTGAGAGAGCTGTCCTTCCGGATCTCCCGGAGGGTCAGGATGAGTACACCCTGCAAGACATCCAGGGTATTCCTAAGGCCAATTGGAAATACGTCACCACCGTCTTCGTGACGAACAGCGACAATGCCCTGCATGATGCCGTCAGTGGCAACCCGGTGGTCCGTGTCAAGGGTCTCCCTGCCACCGAGGAAGTCAGCGGCAAACAGAAGGGCCTTGTGTACCGTGTCAGTGAAGAGACGTGGAGCTGGGCCTACAACCCTCTTGGTGCCAAGTACCAGTACACGGTCACCGGCCAGGTCAACAATCCGTTCACATTCGAGAACGAAACCAAGAACACGACCGTCAAACATGCCGAGAGTAAAGTGACCAACATCTTCAAGTCCGGCACGACGAAGGTTTTCGATGACTCCAAGGACAACGGTCGGTAAAGCCTTAGATATCTTATAAAATTTAATAAGAAACGCGGTACCCGGAAGGGCGTCGCGTTTCTTTTGTCCTATCCCGCAATGGAAAAGCCAGGTTTTTTCCAAAAAAATTTGCGTAAAATAAAGAAGTGTTGTAAATTTGCCTTCTGATAGTGCAAATTATACGTTTTTTAGATATGAAAAAATTATTTGTCCTGATTGCTGCGGCCGCTTTCATCGCGCCGGCAAGTGTCTTTGCTCAGGATGTCAAAGTGACCCGGAGCGAGGATGAGAACACCATCACCGTCGTGGAAGAGACCCCCACCGCCAACGGTAAGGTCGTCACCACCACGGTCATGGAGAAGAACTCCGTGTTCACCAACGGTTTCTGGCACAACTGGCAGCTCAGCGCCGGTATCGGTACCCAGATGTACTATGGCGACAACGACTGGAAGGTTGCGAAGAAGGTCCCCGAGATGTGGGTTCTCCCGACGGTCGACCTCTACCTGACCAAGTGGATCTCCCCGAGCTTCGGTGTCGGCCTCGGTGCCAACTGGGCTCCTTTCAAGGGCCTCTATCAGACCAAGCCCGGTCACTCCAACAACCCGCGTGAGGCGAATGCCAACTTCCGCCCCAACAAGGTTACCCTCTATGACAAGGCCGATCCTATCTATAATTCCGAAGGCCTGGCTCTCCAGAAGGGCAGTTACCTCGATGTCTTCGCCCTGGCCCACGCCAATCTCATGAACCTGTTCGGCGGCTACAAGCCGGATCGTTTCTTCGAGATCGACTACTATGCCGGCGGTGGTGTCATCTTCGGCTTCAGCGAGTCCGGTAACGCTCCCAGCGCCTCCTTCAACACCGGTTTCATCAACACCTTCCGTCTCAGCGAGCAGCTCCGCCTCATGCTCAACATCCGCGGCGCCCTCATCGGTGACGACTTCGACGGTGAAGCCTATGTGGACGAGCCCACCAAGCGTCATTGGCTGGCCAACCACAAGATGGACGGTATCCTCGGTGCCACCGTGGGCCTGACCTACAACATCGGTAAGGAGTACAGCAAGTGGCGTCTGGCCGAGCGTACCTCTGTGTACCAGTACGACAAGGAGACCATCGAGAAGATCGTCAAGGAGACTGAGTACATCGAGAAGCCCATGCCGGTTGCCGAGGTTCCCGAGGTGTGGTTCCACATCAACTTCATCGTGGATCGTTGGGATATCTCCAAGAAGGAGCTCATCAACATCAACGCGGTTGCTGACCTGATCAAGAGCACCCCGAAAACCAAGTACCTTGTTTGCGGTTACGCCGATAAGCAGACTGCTACCCCGGCGCACAACCTCATGCTCTCCGAGAACCGTGCGAAGGCCGTGTACAACACCCTCGTCAACGAGTTTGGTGTGAACCCGGACCAGCTGGTCATGGACTACAAGGGCGGTGTCGACTACATGTTCTACAACATGAAGGAACTCAGCCGCTGCACCATGATTACCTCCATCAAGGAGTAATCACCTGGCCGACTGAAATCACTTTTACAGCGTAGCCGGGGCCTATTGTGCCCCGGCTATGTTGGAAAAAAGGGCCTGGCTATGCAGGACTACTTCGTTCACGAAAGCAGTTATGTCGACGATGGCGTGACCATCGGCGCGGGAACGAAGATTTGGCATTTCTGCCATATTCAACAAGGAGCCGTCATCGGGCGCAACTGTTCGCTGGGACAGAATGTCAATGTCGCGAACAACGTCCGGATCGGAGACGGCGTCCGTATCCAGAACAACGTATCCATCTACGAAGGCGTAGAGCTGGAGGATCACGTATTCTGCGGCCCGTCGTGCGTATTCACGAATGTGAGTACCCCGAGGGCGCATTTTCCGGTGCATGGCGCGTACGCGCGCACGCTCGTACGCGAAGGAGCGTCCCTGGGCGCTAATTGTACCGTTGTCTGCGGCCACACGGTAGGCCGCTCGGCGATGATCGCCGCTGGTGCCGTGGTGACACGGGACGTGAAAGATTATGCTTTGATGGCCGGGGTACCGGCCAGGCAGATAGGGTGGGTGTGCGAATGCGGCCGTCGTCTGGACGGCTCTTACGCGTGCGCGTGCGGGAGAAAGTACAGGCTGGTCGGGGAAAACCTCGAGAAAGCCGAGTGATGTCATTCTAAGGAGGCCGTGAGGCCGACGAAAGAATCTCACAATCAACGAGTTGCTTGCTTTTCAATAGGGCGAGCATTGGCGAAGCCATGGAATTTAGAGATCTCAAGAAGCAGTATCAGGTCCTCCGCAGGGAAATGGACCGGGCTGTCTTGGACGCGATGGCGTCCGGCGCCTATATCATGGGCCCGCAGGTGCGGGAATTGGAACAGCAGTTGGCAGAATATGTCGGGGTCAAGCATTGTCTGACCTGTGCGAACGGGACGGATGCCCTCACCCTGGCGCTCAAGGCCTGGGGAGTTGGACCCGGGGATGCCGTGTTCGTCCCGGACTTTACGTTCTTCTCCTCGGCCGAGGTCGTGCCGCTCGAAGGCGCCGAGCCGGTTTTCGTGGATGTTTGCGAGGAGACGTTCAACATTGACGCCGCTGATTTGGAGCGTGCGGTGAAGGAAGTCCTTTCGGAAGGAAGACTGCGTCCCCGTGTCGTCGTGGCCGTGGACCTGTTCGGCCTTCCGGCCGATTATCAGGCAATCCGGGCTGTGGCCGACCGCTATGGACTCCTCGTCCTGGAAGACGGGGCGCAGGGTTTCGGCGGAACTATTCAGATGGCCGATCAGGTCGGCCATGACGGGAACGTCATTCCCGGCTTGACCGGGAATCTCAGAGCCTGCAGTTTCGGCGATATCGCGACGACTTCTTTCTTCCCCGCCAAGCCATTGGGCTGCTACGGAGACGGTGGTGCCGTGTTCACGGACAATGACGAATGGGCGGCGCTGATCGCCTCGTACCGGGTTCACGGGAAAGGGACGTTCAAGTATGACAACGTCCGTATCGGCCTGAACTCCCGGCTGGATACGGTTCAGGCGGCGGTCCTACAGGTGAAGCTCAAGGCGTTCGCCGGATACGAACTGGATGCCGTGAACGCGGTTGCCGCCCGCTACACGGAACTCTTGCAAGGGCTGGCGACGCCGGTTATTCCGGCGGGTTACCGCTCCAGTTGGGCGCAGTATACTGTCCGTTTCGCTTCTCGAGAACAGCGCGATGCCGTCCAGGCTGCCCTCAAGGCTGATGGCATCCCGTCGATGGTCTATTACCCGAAGCCGCTGCATCGGCAGGCGGCGTTTGACAAGACCCCCGATCAGGTTGGGGGTGACGGGAAGAACGTCATTCAGGGTGACGGGAAGAACGTCATTCCCGGCTTGACCGGGAATCTCTGCCCCGTGGCGACTTCGCTGTGCGAGCGAGTGCTGTCGCTGCCGTTGCATCCGTATATGAGTCTCGTAGAAATCGAGACGGTGTGTAACGCAATTCGAAAAGCCCTTCGATGATTCTTTTCTGGCGCAAGAAACCCTGGGTCGATCTCCAGCATGAGGAGGAGTTCATTCCTAAGAACTACTCTGAGCGCGGGGTCGATACCGGCGCCAAGCTGGAGGAACAGCTGGTCGGGAACGTGGACCTGGAAAGGATCCATTCCCGGACGAAGACCATGAGCTTGTCGGAGATCCTGACTTGGCTGGACAGGCATGGAGAAGAGTTCGACGAGACCACGTTTATCGTCAATACTGATGATGGAAACGCACTGGACACGCTGAAGGGGCATCATCCGCGGCTCATTATCAATAAGATGGGCCTGACGCGCATCCGGCATTTGAACACCTTCCTAAACAAGGCCAATGAGAATCTGGTGGATGGTGGTTACTTGTGGTGTCATTCTCGGACATCCAGCTTGAAGCGGGCGATTTTCGAGCGCAGGCATCCCGGATTCCTGGGCAAGTTTCTGTATGCCTTCCATTACCTGTGGCACCGGGTTTTCGCCCGTTTGAAGCTTACGCGCTGGTTCTATATGTGGGTGACCAAGGGCAAGAACCGCAGTTATCCGCGCGTGGAGCTGCTGGGCCGCATGTACCGGGCCGGATTCGAGGTCGTGGACGAGCGCTTCCACCGGGGCGAGTTCTTCATCCTGGGCCAGAAGTTCCGCAAGCCCATCTGGGACGACGACCCCACTTTCGGAGCCCTCGTCAAACTGAACCGCGTGGGATACAAGGGAAACATGATCGGCGTATACAAGTTCCGGACGATGTTTCCGTATTCCGAGTACCTGCAGCCGTATATCCTCGAGCATGAGGGCCTGCAGAAGGGCGGGAAGTTCGCGCATGATTACCGCGTGAATTTCTGGGGGCGGAAGCTCCGCTCCAGCTGGCTTGATGAACTGCCCATGTTCATCAACGTCCTCAAGGGGCAGATGAAACTCGTGGGCGTGCGGCCGCTCAGCCGGTCGTATTTTAAGCTCTATACGCCGGAGATGCAGGCGCTGCACGTCAGCGTCAAGCCGGGGCTCTTCCCGCCGTTCTATTACGACAAGAAAACCCCCGAGACCCTGGAGGAGATCCAGGAATCGGAAAAGAGATATATCGAAGCCTATCACCAGCACCCCTTCGCCACCGACTGGCGGTATTTCTGGGGAACGATAGGCAACATCCTGTTCAAGCATAAAAGATCGCATTAGCAATATGGCAGAAAAGAATGCCTCCGTCCAGGAGGAAAAGTGGGACATCGTCATCAAGCCGAAAGACAAGCTGCTGACGGTTGATTTCAAGGAACTTTGGTCCTATAAGGACCTTTGTCTCTTGTTCGTCAAGCGGAACATCATCACGCAGTACAAGCAGACAATTCTGGGGCCCATCTGGTTCATTGTGCAGCCCGCCCTCACGGTCATTATGTACATGATCGTGTTCGGCGGCATCGCTGGCATCCCCACGGACGGCGTGCCTCGGCCGCTGTTCTATCTGGCTGGTACGAGTATGTGGACTTATTTTTCTTCCTGTCTGGGGAGGACATCTAATACATTCGTGTCCAATGCGGGTATTTTCGGCAAGGTGTATTTCCCGCGGATTGTCATGCCGATATCTGCGGTTATCAGCAATCTGCTCAAGTTGGGAATCCAGTTCGGCTTTTTTGCCATCGTGTATATCGTATATGCGGTTATAGATCCGGAGTGTTCGGCCCATCTGACTTGGTATGCTCTGCTTTTGCCGGTCTTGATCTTGATGTCTGCCGGTCTTGCCCTGGGATTCGGCGCCATTATCTCCTCTATGACTACCAAGTACCGCGACCTGCAGGTCCTTTTTTCCTTCTTCGTCTCTTTGTGGATGTATGGGACTCCGATCGTGTATCCGCTCAGCCAGACGGACGGGATGGTCTGGAACGGCATCCCTGTGCACACCCTCATGTGCCTGAACCCCGTTACTCCCATTATTGAGGCGTTCAAGTATGGCTTCCTGGGTGCGGGTCGTTTCATCGGTTGGAGTTGGCTGACCTATAGTTTTGTGGTCATGATGATTCTGCTGGCCATAGGCACCGTGGTATTCAACAAGGTGCAGAAGAGCTTCATGGATACGGTATAGGATGCGGTTGTCCATTGTTTCAAGGGTCTACGGTGGTGTCCGTGCATGGCGTCAGTGGTTGAAAGTTCATCCTGGATCATCGCTGATAAATAGATTGGGAAGACTGTTTTTTTTTCTCTTCCCCAGTTTCAGACAGAGTTCGTTAGTTTTATGGCATTCGATACAAAGGTCCTTGGATACGCTTTTCCGCAGAATCCTGTACCTTTTGCCGGTCAGGCGGAATAAGGTTGCCTTCTTGAATTTTGCAGGGAAAGGATATGGTGACAATGGAAAGTTCATCGCAGAGGAGATTCTGAGAAGGAAGTCACGGTTTGAGTTAGTTTGGTTGGTGGATGGGAACGCATTTGTCCCTGATGGAATAAAGAGGGTAGAGAGAGAAAAATTATCGGGTTTTTATGCCTTGTCCACGGCGGGAATCATTATCAACAATTGCAAAGTGAACTTTCCTACTGGTTACAGCAAAAAAAAGAAGCAGTTCTACCTGCAGACGTGGCATGGTGATTTCGCATTGAAATATATTGAAAAAGAAGTAGAGGATTCCTTGCGGCCTTCTTATGTGGCAAAGAGTAAGGCAGATTCGGCCATGACGGATGCCGTGGTTTCCGGGAGTCAATCTTTTTCCAAGATTCTCAAGGATTCATTTTGGTTACCCGAACGTTGTGTTATCTTGGAATATGGTGTTCCAAGGAATGATATTTATTTCCGCGGGAGCAGATATCGGGATGAACTGAAAAGGAGTTATGGTTTTTCTTTGGAAGACAGGATCATCCTGTACGCCCCGACTTTCCGGGACCATGGTGAAACGGATTGCTACGATTTGGATTTTGAGAGAATTAGGATGACATTGGTCCGGACGACAGGAGAAGAGTGGAAAGTGGTAGTCAGGCTCCATCCCAATATTTCTGAGCAGGGCAATATGTTTTGTTATGGGGAGAAGATTATCAATGGTTCAACTTATCCTGATCAGCAAGAATTAAGTATGATTTCAGACTGCTTGATTACGGATTATTCTTCCATTATGGGGGATTTCTTCTTGATGGGGAAACCTGTTTTCCTATATGTGCCGGATCTGGAAAGATATGCAAGCAGGAGTGCGGGTCGTGGATTAAGGGATTTATTCTATCAGTTGCCCCTCTATCGTTGCAAAACCCAGCGAGAACTGGAGGATCAGATGACAGTTTTCGACCGGAATAGCTATGAAATGGAAGTGGATTCCTTTATGAAAGAATGCTATCGTCCGTTCGATGACGGGCATGCTTCGGAGAGGATTGTGGATTATTTGAGTCAGATCATGCATCTTCATTAAGATAAGGCTCAGAAAAGTTTTTTGATAGGTTTAGGTCATGGATCTTTCCATCATCATACCGGTTTATAACGGGCAGGACAGTATCAAGAGGAGTCTGGATAGCGTATTGTCTTTACAGATGTCTCCCAAAAGCCTAGAGGTCATCGTCGTTGATGATTGCTCGACTGACGATACGCGCGCTGTATTAGAGGATTATGCAGGCAGATATGAAGAGATTAATTGTATCAGTCTGCCGGTCAATAAGAAGCCGGGTGGGGCTAGGAATGCAGGCATCAGGCAGGCAAAAGGGGAATACATCATGTTCCTGGATTCAGATGATACTGCCGAGCAAGGATTGCCGGGGGCGTTGTCCTATGCCATGGACAAAGGAGTGGACATCTTGCTATGCCATCGATACGATCAGAGGAGGTTCAACGGGCCCTTCAATAATGTTCATATCGATATACCTCTGCATCAACCAATAAGCGGCAGAACCTTTCTGGACAATTACTATGTCGTGGATACGATGGGATCATCTTCTTCTTACCTATACAAGAGAAGTTATTTGGATGGTCTTGGACATCCCTTTGAGGAGGGTCTGTATTTCGAGGACGTCGATTGGGTCGAACATGTCCTGTTTTTCTGTCCCGTTATCGAGTATGACACGTCCATCATCTTTTCGTATTATTCCAATCCAGGATCCGTCCTGCATACGATGAACATCACGAAAGAGGCGGATGTTGTGTTGTATTGTTGCCGTCGGATGGCGTTTGCCTATTCCGTTCGGGATGATGCTCCGCGGTTTTACAAGAACAGTCTTTCGCATCAAGGGTGGATAGCTTCCATCATCAAGTTCCGGCATCTGACGACATTCGACCATCGGTCCCTCCGGTTCTTTTATGACCGGATTGAGGGGCGTCAAGGTTTTTCCTGGCTTCGTCAACTGGAGTGGAAAGGTTTTACGAAGTTGTTCGTCTTCCATCCCAAGAGGGCATTGGCACTGATCGATCTATGCCGGCCGCTGCTTCGGGCCGGGAGAGGGTTGGTCCATTCGATCCGAAATAAGTAGAATAACCCGTTTCTTTTTATGGCAGAATCGCTGGGTCTGGTCACGGTTGTCATCTCTGTGTACAACATCGAGGCGCTGCTTCCGCGATGTCTGGACTGCATTTCGTCCCAGTCTTACCGGGATTTGGAGATCCTGCTGATCGACGACGGGTCCACCGACGGTTCAGGCCGGCTTTGCGATGATTTTGCGACGACCGATTCCCGCGCTCGGGTAATCCACCAGGAGAACCGGGGCCTTTGGGCAGTCCGGAACCGGGGTGTCGCGGAAGCGAAAGGGGAGTATCTGGTATTCCCGGATGGTGACGATTATTTCCACAAGGACTATATCTTCTGGTTGGTAGAGGCCATCAATTGGGGAGGGAAGAAATATCCGATGGCCATCTGCGATTATCTCCAGACGATGAATGGATGGGAGGATACCACTTCGGAATCCACCCCCTCTTTCGAGGTGCTGGAACAGTCCTTCCTGTTGGATCGGATTATTTGTTACCCGGATTGCATGTATGCGAACTGGGGGGCCAATTGGAATAAAATATACCGGAAATACATCCTGCCGGAACCGTTTCAGAAACCCTATCCCCGTTGTCAGGACTTCGATTCCAACCTCCGCGTCTTTTTCCTGACCGAACAGGCCGTCTATGTCCACAAGGTCTTGTACTATTGGTTTCAGTGGCCCGGTCAGTCGACCCGGTCCCAGGAAGACCAGGTCTTTCGGAACGAATGCAGATGTCGTATATTCCTGGATCATTTCCTCTCCGTGCCTTCCCGGTTTTCGGAGTACCGGTCCGAGTTGCTGGCCAATGTTTACAGGAGGCTGATTATCTGGAAGGAAAGTGTCCGTGGGACGGCCGAGGAGCGGTCCGTCACCCGGAAGATTTGGGAAATAGAAAGACAGACTTACCCATTTTTCTTCATCAGCAAGCATTATTCCATCTGGCGTAAGATCCGCTGGGTCCTTTCCTTGCATGCTCCGCGTTTACTCAAATGGATGGCAAAAAGAATCCCGCATGAATGCGCATGACCGCTAAATTGTCCATCATCATCCCCGTCTACAACACGGAGGCTTATCTTCCGGCTTGTCTGGACAGCATCCTTTCCCAGAGCTTCTCCGATTTCGAGGTCCTGCTGGTCGACGATGGAAGTACGGACGGTCGCGGGGCGCTTTACGATGAAATCGCCGCGAAAGATCCCAGGGTCTTCGTTTTGCATCAAAACAATGGTGGCGTTTGTTCCGCCCGGAATCGGGGAATCGACAAGGCCCGGGGAGAGTACCTGGTTTTTGTCGATGCGGACGACCTGGTGACCGAGGACTATCTGGAACACCTCATGGAATCAGATGCGGATATGGTTGTGACGGGCGTGCGTAAATTCGGAGCGCTCAGTGGAACGAGAGTACCCGCCCGGCGGGATGATTTTGGAATTGAAGGTTTGGCCGCCCGATGGAATACGCCCCCCGACTTGAATTTCCTTTATTGTTATCCAGTTGCCAAACGGTACCGGACCCGTATTGTCCGGGAGCACGGAATCCGTTTCAATGAGACACTTTACTTCTCGGAGGACCTGTGTTTCAATATGGAATACTATTCTTATGCTGAATCATTCACGGAACTGCCATTTGCCGATTATGGCTACCGCATTCTTGACATTACCCGTGATGAAAAGTATAGGATGTCGACGGCAGAACTGACGATCCATCACGAAGCCTTGGAGGCCTGTTTTCGCATGCTTTACAAGAGAATCGGTGCGGGAACGCTCTCTTCTGTCCGTGACAATACGAATTTGCGGCTGATGCGTAAGTTTTACTCGTTCCTTATGCAAGATGATATGTCGCAGACAGCATTCGTCCGAAATATCCAGTCTTTTCGGGACAAGTGCTGGGCCAATTACATGATGGGTTTGTTGCAGGGGAAGAAGGAGCGACGGGTCATTCGGGAAGCTGTCCGTTTTCCGTTACTTACCTATTGGGTGGAGAATCGATTGAATGATGCGGTCAAGCGGGTCATACATAGCTAGGCTTTTCTGCCTCGTGGTGGTTTTATTTGTGGCGACGGCCTTTTCGTGCGCAAAGGTCGACTTGATAGCGCTCGGGTCGGAGTTGTATCCTGAACCATCGACACTTGATACGCTTACCGTATTTGTGAGGCCCGGAGACGATCCCAAGTTGGAACCTGTGGATCTGGACGGGAAGGTTACGGTCACCCCGTATGCGGAATTGGTATTTGGGCATCAGAGTGCGGCCGTATATGGGGATTACGCCATCTTTGTGAAAGTAGGAAGACTGTCGATGCGCTTGTTCGACATGGCACGGAAAACCAAGGTCGCGACCGTCAACTTGAAGAAAGAAGATTCCAATCAATACCATTGCAACCAAAGTTCCTTTGGCGTGGAGAAATATGAACCGGGAGACTATTTCCCGCTGCTGTACATCAGTCAGCGGTCTCGTTCGGAAGGGCGTTGCTTTACGGAAGTATTTCGGGTCATCCCGCTTTTCAATGCCGACAGCACGGCAATGCTCTCTTTCCGGGTCGAGTTGATCCAGGAGATATTCTTCCCTCCGATGTCCAAGGAGAATTCGATGGGAAATGTGAACTGTGTCATCGATCCCAGTGGCCGGTGGATGTATACCTACTCGCGGAACAACAATGCCGTTGACCGCAATTACCTTCAATGCAAAATTTCCCGTTTCGCCATCCCGGATATCCATCAAAGGGAAGTTGTATTGGAAGACTCAGATATCGAGTCGTCCTTCATGATCGATGCGAAGGCGAGCAATATGCAAGGAGGATGCATCATTGACGGCCGTTTGTATATCGCTCAGGGTTATCCGGCAAAAAAAAATGTGTACCTCAATGTGGTAGACTTGCGGGAGGAACGGCTTGTCAAGCGGTATGATTTGCTCGCACAGGGGGTTGACTGGGAGCCGGAAGGTTGTTTCTATTATGATGGAAACGTGATGCTTGCGCACACGGACGCTATCTGTCGGATTGAAGAAGAGAAATAGACATGGTACCGTTGAAGTTGCACATGGAACCGTCTTTCTTCCAGCAGGAAGAGAGGTGCGGTTTCATCGTTACCCCTGAGCGGAAGCGCATTTGGGCGGTCGAGTTGGACCTTCTGAACGAATTTGCGGAGGTCTGCGAAAAGCATGGCCTGAAGTGGTTCGTCCACGCCGGCACGATGCTGGGCGCCGTCCGTCATCAGGGTTTCATCCCCTGGGACGATGATATCGATGTCGTGATGCCGCGTGATGATTATGAACGTTTGTGCCAGCTTGCCCCGTCGGCGTTCTCGCATCCCTATTTCTTCCAGAACGAGGAAACTGACCGCTATTTCGCCCGGGCCTTTTCGCGGCTCAGGAATTCGGAAACGACGGGCATTTTCGAGAATGAGATGGATTATCGGTATCCGTATAATCAGGGTATCTTTATCGACGTCTTTCCCATGGACCACATCCCGGCGGATCCGGAGTTGAGAAAGCGTTTCTATGCGGAAGTCTCCAACCTGAATGCCCATGCGGTACAGTGGAGGACCATGATTCATTTTTATCGGCCCAAAAAGGGCAAAGGGTGGGCTAAGCGGACAAGTTATTGGCTGAAGCATCTGTATTACAAGTATCTGTCCAAACATGACTACTGCTTTTATATGGGCTTGCACCACCAGGCGATTACCCGCTATGATGGAGAGGAAACCGGTTGGGTGGGAGAGTCAATCATCCCGAAACTCGGACGGCAATTGTGGCGGTCTGAATGGGTATCCGAGACGGTAATGATGCCGTTCGAGATGCTGCAGGTTCCAGTCCCCGTCCATTTTGACGAGTGCCTGACTGCCTCCTTCGGCCCTGACTGGCGGACGCCCAAACAAATCCCGAATCTCCATGAGGGTACTATCTTCGATACCGACAAACCTTATACTGAATATCTAGCGCAGAAGTAACCATGTATAACAACCGAGTCGTCGTCTATACTTCCGGAACGTTCGACATGTTCCATTCCAATCATCTCAAGATGATTGAGTACGCCCGCGGCCTGGGCGATACGCTCATCGTCGGCGTGAGCACCGACGAGTTGGTGGCCAGCTACAAGAATCCGCCCATCATTCCCTTCGAGGAGCGGATCGCCATCATCAAGGCCCTCAAGTATCCGGACATTGTTATCCCGCAGAAGACGCTGGACCATACCGAGGTCGTCAAGAAACTGAACATCGACGTGTTCGTGGTCGGGGACGACTGGGTGGGGAAGTATGACTATCTGAAGGAACTCGGCGTTACCGTGTTCTATTTCCCGCGGGGCGAGGGAGCATCAACCACGGAAATCAAGAAAACGATTCTGGAACGGTATCACGGGACTATCCGTGCCATCGACCATCAGCCCAATCCGGACGTAGTCAAATGAAAGCGCTCGTCGTCGGAGGCAGTTCGGGCATCGGCCTGAGTATCGTGCTCAACCTTCTCGGGAAAGGGGAGTCCGTGTATGTCGTGGACAAGAATCCTTTTCCGGTGGGGTATTCGTGCGACCGGGTGACGTACATCCCTTGCGACCTTTCCCAGGGGGACTACTCCTGTCTGGATAGCGCCGGGGACATCGAGGCGCTGTACATTACGGCAGGTTTCGGCCATTTGAAGTTCTTCCAGGAGTTGTCGGAGGAGTATATCCAAGGCAGTTTCGCCGTCAATGCAGTGGCACCCATCCAGATTATCCGGCATTACTATGACCGGATGCTCGCAGCGGAAGATTTCACCTGCGCCGTCATGGTCAGCATCGCCGGCCGGCTGTCTTCGCCGTTGTTCAGCGTTTACAGTGCCACGAAGGCCGCATTGAGCAAGTTCATTGAGGCGGTCAATGTGGAACTGGATGTGCAGGGGAGCAAGAACCGGATCCTGGAAGTGTCTCCGGGCTCTTTGAAAGGAACAGGATTCACGGGCGGAGCCTCCCAGCCCGAATTGACGGCGGCGTTGGCAGAGGAAATCATCGACCGCGCTGTGCGACATGAACGCCTCTTCATCCCGCAGTATGAGGAGGTATTCAAAGGCGTGATCGAACGGTACGAGGCGGATGCGCACAAGTTCGGGGTCGAGAGCTATTGGTACAAGCAGAAGAGACTGGAAGGGAAATGATCAACCTGGAGAAGGAAACGATTTGCGGCTTTGAAGTTTCCGCCCGGATGAAACGGATCTGGGCGATGGAACTGGACATGGTCCGGCGGTTCGTGGAGGTGTGCGAGGAGTATCATCTGCAGTACTGGATGATGGGCGGCACCCTGCTGGGGGCCGTACGGCACAAGGGATTCATTCCTTGGGACAATGATATCGACCTGGCGATGCCGCGGGCGGATTACAACCGCCTGCTGGAGATCGGCCCGACCGAATTCATGGCGCCGATGTTCTTTCAGACGCCAGTGACGGACGACGCCCGTTTCTTCAATACGTATGTGAAGATCCGGAATGGAAACGGCACTGCTGCAACGCGGGAGGAAGTCGAAAGCGGGATGAATGGCGGCATCTTCATCGACATCTTCTGCCTGGATGAGATCCCTGATTCTCCCAAGGAACGGAAGAAATACTTCCAGCGGCTGGCCCGGCTTACCAAGATGCGTCGGTTCGCCCTGGGGATTCCCCCCAAGGGAGGGATGGTGAACAAGGTCAAGTATCTGGTTCAGAAGGCGATTTATCGCGTTGTCTATCATAGCCCCGATGCGGCAGAACTGTATCGGGCCTATCAGAAAGAAGCGGCATGCTATGCCGGCACCGGATGCCGGCAGTTGGCACACCGGGATTTCGGCTATCACGAGAAATTCATTTGGGACAAGCAGGATTGGGACAGAATCGTTCAGTTGCCCTTCGAGGATATGATGTTGAATGCTCCCGCCGGTTATGATGCCATCTTGAAACACCAGTTCGGGGATTACATGCAGTTCCCGAAAGACAAGTCGACGCACGACTATTTCGAGTTCGACCCGGACGTACCTTATCGGGCGTATTTCAAGCAGTGACCTTTATTTTGACTCAACTTTCCATTTGCACGTGTTGACGGATCATTCAGCTGTAGTCGCTTCGGTCGCGGTCTTGACCTATAATCACGAGGCGTATATCCGGCAGTGCCTGGATTCCATCCTGGCGCAAGTCGTCGATTTCCCGTATGAAATCGTGATTGTCGATGACTGCAGTACGGATTCCACCCGGGATATCCTCCGAGAGTACGCGCAGGCACATTCGCATATCAGGCTGTTTTTGAATCCGGCGAATCAGGGGATTTCCAAGAATAACAATCAGCTCCTGTCCCAATGTGAGGGCACATACGTCGCCATGCTCGAAGGGGACGATTATTGGATAGACCCGAACAAACTCCAACGGCAGGTGGATTTCCTCAACGAAAACGAGGAGGTCGGTTTTGTCGGAGCGGAGTGTCTGAGGCTTTACCCGGATGGACGGTTGGTCGAAGAACATGAAATACCGGCAGAAGGGACATGGATGCGGCATGGAGAAGTATTCAGGTATGCCGCGAAGAGTACGATCATCAGAACGGCTACCATTTGTTTCCGGAAATCCATCATTGCTCCTTACCTGTCGATGATCGGTGCTGGAAATGATACGGTTCTCCAAGCAATCTTGGCGAAGCACTCGCTGTTCGCCAGGTGGACCTTGCCCACCTCGGTATATCGACTTGGAGGGGTGTCCAATTCCAAGAAGAGTTTGGAGAAAGAACTGATTTATCAAGATTATGTCAATACGAACCGTCGCTTGAAGCATCAGCTTTTTCCGGCCGATTGCCCGCTGGACGAGGATTACCTGTCTGACAGGGAGTCGAATATCCTCCTGAAGATGGCCATCAAAAACCGGGATTGGAGAAAAGCAATGAAGATCAAGTCCGGATTAAAGACGGAGAAGTATCGTAAGAAACCATTCGTGAAAGTCTTGCAGGGCCCTGTCAGTTGTTTCATCCTTTCCATCCTGATCCGAAGGAAATATGACTAATCCACCGCTGATGATAGTCATGACCCCGGTCCGGAATGAGGCCTGGGTCCTGCCCGCTTTCCTGGAGAGTACCTCCCGGTGGGCCGACTACATAATTATCGCCGACCAGATGTCCACGGACGGGAGTCGGGAGATCGCCCTGTCCTGCCCGAAGGTCATCCTGATCGACAACAAGAATCCGGAATTCAACGAACCCGAGAGACAGGCAATGCTCGTCGCGAAAGCCCGCGAAGTGGCGGCCGGCCGCGATACGCTCCTCTGGGGATTGGACGCGGACGAGATTCTGGCTGCGAACTTCCGGGAGACGGAGGACTGGCAGAAGATTCTGCACTCCATGCCGGGAGACGTGTTCTGGTTCAAATGGGCGGAAATCTGCCCGAACCAGAAGGAATACTGGATTTCATCCAAGACCTATTACCCCTGGCTCTTCCACGATGACGGGAAGGAACCCCACGGTAACTATGTCCGGAACATGCATTCGATGCGGATTCCCTATCCGATCGAAGAGAAGCAGATGTACTACGTGGACGGTTTTCGCGTCCTGCATCTGGCCTATCTGAATCCTTTCCGGACCCGGGCCAAAAGGCGGTTCTACTGCTTTGTGGACTGGGAGATGAACCGGCGGACCCCGATGTTCCTGGCCCGGTCCTATGCCCATTTCAAGAAGACGGACCAGGTGGAGCCTTTACAGGAATCCATGCTGTATTCCCGGGAGAAAGACGGTTTCGACCTGTTCTCGCTCGTGGATACGACGGGAGAGAAGAGTTGGTTCGATGACTATATCGTGGAGCGCCTTCCCCGCCATTCGGTGAAGGAGCTCCGGAAGCTTCCCATTTGGGACGAGGAATTCTGCAAGAACTATGGACTGAAGGATCCACGGACTTGCATCGACAGATGGGTCCATCGCTATGCCGACCGGACCACCCGGAAGAGCGGCCGCCAGGCTTTCCGGGTCATTGACAAGATTTTGAAACGCATATACCGATAGTTTTAGTATGGCAACAGCAATTGAATTCGAGCATGTAGGAAAACAATATAGGCTGGGTCTGGTGTCCACCAAGACCTTGTCGCACGACCTGAACCGATGGTGGCAGACGAGTATCCTGGGTAAGGAAGACCCTTACCTCAAGATCGGTGAGACAAATGACCGGGCAACTGCCGGCCATAGCGACTATGTCTGGGCTCTTCAGGACATCGATTTTAAGGTTGAACAAGGAGATGTCGTCGGTATCATCGGCAAGAACGGGGCAGGGAAGAGCACACTCTTGAAACTCCTGTCCAAGGTGACGGGTCCGACGGTTGGTACCATCCGCGCCCGCGGGCGCATCGGCTCCCTGCTGGAGGTTGGAACCGGCTTCCATCCGGAGATGACCGGTCGGGAGAACATCTATATGAATGGCGCCATCATGGGCATGACCAAGAACGATATCACCCGGAAACTGGACGAGATCGTCGCTTTCTCGGGCTGTGAACGCTATATAGATACCCCCGTCAAGCGGTATTCTTCCGGTATGACGGTGCGGCTCGGTTTCGCTGTTGCGGCCCATCTGGAGCCGGAGATTTTGGTTGTGGACGAGGTCCTGGCCGTAGGTGACGCGGAATTCCAGAAGAAGGCCATCGGCAAGATGAGGGACGTGAGTCGTGGTGAGGGCCGGACAGTATTGTTCGTTAGCCATAACATGGCCAGCATCCGTGCCTTATGCCACAATGGTATCCTGCTGGAGAACGGACGCATCAAATATACGGGAGACATCGAAAGCGTGGTCTTGGAGTATCAGCGCACCAACCAGCAGTTTATTACCAGCCGGATTGCAGATCGATTGGATCGCAAAGGGAACGGGAAGTTGAAGCTGGTGGACCTCAAGTTCAAGAATTTGAATGATGAGGTAATCGATGGCGTTGCCATTGGCGACTCGTTCAAGATCTGTGTTTCCTTGCAGAATAACGGATGGGCCTCCGATGATGAAATAAAGGAACTGAGCGTGGGAATTAACGACGAATACGGTCAGCGGATTATCGTTGTCAACAACCAGTTTGTCGGGAAGGAAATCCACGTTCCGGAAGACGGAAGTTCCGTTCAGGTGGAATTTATCATCAAGAAGTGCCCGCTGGCGATTGGCTCATATACGCTGGCATTCTTCCTTTCCGACAGGTTCAACAATATCGTGGATTGGATTGACAACATTACAACCCTTTATGTCGAGGGTGGCGATTTCTTCGGAACTGGTAAGATCAATCGCCAGGGCTTAGGCCGCTTTATTACCGACTATGAGATTCAGGAAGTTTAAACGCTTGTTGTGGCGTCTCTTTGACCGTTCCCACAACCATATCCAACTGGGCGAAGGTTCGGTTTGCGATATTCCGTCGGAAGCATCCGTAACGGAAACCACTATCAGGATCAATGGAAGCTCGAGGTTGATCATCGAAGCCGGAGCGCGTATTACGAACTGCTCTATCCAGATTGATTCGGGTAGTACAGTGACCATCGGGGCGGGATCGGTCCTGAACGATGTTGATATCTGCGTCTGGAAGCAGTCCGTCCTGACCTTCGGGAAGGATTGCCAAATCAACAGTTTCTCTTTCGTGATACAAAAAGGGAGGGCGGTAATCTCGGACCATAACGTTTTTTCCAATGTCAGCGGAACGGGGAGGATTCCGGTCAAGGTGGAGGATGGTTCGCTTTCCATTGGAGATTACAACCGTTTACAGAATTCGATGTGGGTCCGATTCGGAGGACGATTGATTATCGGCCGTTACAACTGTATCAACAATGCTACAGACATCCGTTGTGACGAGTCTATCCGGATTGGCTCTTATAACATGATTTCTTACCGTTGCGACATCTGGGATACGAACACTCATTCTTTTTACTCGTTGGAAGAAAAGAAAGAGTTGTTTCCAAAGGATTTTCCTGCTATTGGCAAAGAACGGACAAAGCCCGATACCAAACCGGTGTCCATGGGTGATGGAAACTGGGTAGGAAAGTATTCCTGCATTCTCAAAGGCAGCGTCCTGGGAAATGAAGTAATCGTTGCTACCCACAGCATCGTTTCAAACGTAACGGTGGGAGACGGTCAGAAAGTGATTCCGGCTAGAAGTGAGATTCGTAGTTAATGACTGTTGTTATGAAACACGCTTTTTTACTATTGATCCATGAGGACACGTTCGTCGTGCGGACGTTGCTTCGGATGTTGGATGATGAACGGAATGATATTTTCATCCACATTGACAAGAAATCGACAGGCGTGGATCCGGATGTCCTTGCATCGGTTGTCAAGCATTCCCGGGTTTCATTCGTCAAGCGCGAAAAGGTGTATTGGGGTCACATCTCTCTCGTAGCGGCTGAATACAATCTTTTTTCGGCTGCCTATGAATCTCCTTACGCACCTTATGCGTATTACCATCTCCTGTCCGGTGCTGACCTTCCCCTCAAGACGCAGGATGAGATGCATCGTTTCTTTGATGCATCTCAAGGCCGGGAATTCATCAGTTTCACGAGAGATGAGATGCCCCACAGAGCGCAGTACCTCTGGCTTTTTTCTAAAAATTTCAGAGGTTTTCTCTCTCCGACACGAATGGGTCGAAGAGTTTTTAGACTCGAGGAATCTATCCAAAGAGTGTTTATCAGGTTCCAGAAAGCTATTGGGTGGAAAAACAAGGCTTTCCCGTTGTATCGGAAGGGTAGTGAATGGGTGAGTCTTACGCATGAATCAGTCGGCCTTCTTCTTCAATATCGGGAAAGGGTTCTCTCTCGTCTACGCTATGCCAAGTGCCCGGACGAGCATTTCAAGCATACGATTCTGTATCTTTACTCGGATACGGTTCGACGTCAGTATGAAGAATTGAATGAGTATCTCGTGAGAACCGGGAAGAATGCAGATCTCTCCATCTCCTCATCCCGCTACATCCCTTGGGGCACTGGTACCTTGAAACTCACGCTCCAAGATTGGGATAAACTGTCGGTCGCTTCGGACATGTTTTGCCGAAAGGTCGTGGATGATCGTCTGGCTGATATTATTTATGAGAAGTACGGCAACCAAAGTAGATGATGCCGTTTTTTTCCATCCTGGTCGCCAACTATAACAACGGCCACTACCTCCAGGAAGCCATTGACAGCGTCCTTGCGCAGACCTATGGCAACTGGGAGGTGATCCTGGTGGACGACAAGTCCACGGACGATTCCAGGGCAATCTATGAAAAGTATGCGGACGACAGCCGCTTCAAGATATTCTACAACGACGAGAACCGGGGCTGTGGATATACGAAACGTCGCTGTGCCGCCCTGGCTACCGGGGAACTGTGTGGTTTCCTGGACCCGGACGATGCCCTCCTCCCGGAGGCGCTGGCGACGATGGTGAAGGCCCATGCGGAGCACCCGGAGTGCAGCCTGATTTATTCCACTTGCTACCGCTATGCCGGAGACCGGACGGCGGAGATGCCGGTCTGGGATTTCATCGGCCCGATTCCGGAGGAGTCCGATTTCCTGATATACCGGAAGAAACTGGTTTCGCACTTCGTCTCCTTCAAGCGCAGTGCTTATCTGAAGACGTCGGGCATCGATGCGACCCTGAAGGCGGCTGTGGACCGGGACCTGTATTACCTGCTGGAGGAGCAGGGGGCACTCCTGCATATTCCCGTCCCTTTGTACCTTTATCGGATCAACAATGCGCAGTCCATCTCCATCGGTTCGGAAAAGGCTGACCAGAGGGCCTATTACAACTGTGTCAAAAGCGAGTTGAACGCTATCTGCCGACGGATCGGGACGGATTTGTTCCGTAGGAACGAGGCTCAGTATCAGCATTATATGCGGAAGATCCTGCGGGTGTATTATGCCTCTCCTCTTTATAACGGGAAGGATTTCCTGCGATTCGGGACCTGTTATGTAAAGGCGCTTCATTATTCTCCCCGCGCGCTCAGTCATTTGTATAAAATTACGAAAGGAAGATGAACATACCGGTCATTTTTGCCATTGATAAGAATGTGGTTGTCCCCTGTGCCGTAACGATTACGTCCTTATTGTACAATGCGGCACGTGATACCCATTATGATATCTTCATCCTTTGTGAAGAGGACTCTTTACCGCAGGCGGACAGGAGCCTGATAACGAATGCTTTCCAGGACAATCCCCAGGCCGCTGTGCATTTTGTGGATGTCGGCGATGCTTTCTCCGATGTGCCTGAGATGAAAAGAGTCACGAAGGCGACCTATTATCGTCTTTTGATTCCGGACTTGTTCCCGCAGTTCGACAAGGTTATCTATTCAGATATCGATATCATATTCCAACGGGATTTGTCCTCGACTTTCGAGACTTCGTTCCCGCATGATGAACTGGTTGCGGCCGTTTTGGATCTTGCGATCAACCGCGAGTATTTCTTCCCGTCCAATCTGCCCAAGAGTATCGGAAAGAGCGTCGAGGATTATTTCAATGCCGGATTCCTGATCATGAATCTGAAGCAGCTCCGGACGGAGAATAAAGTCGAAGAGTTCCGAAGACTCTCCAAAATCAAGCATCCCCAGAATGATCAGGATGTCTTGAACATCGTCTGCAATGGCAGGGTCCAGTGGTTGGATTCTTCCTATAACTTCCAGACGAACCATTACTCGAACTATATGTGGGGACGAAAAGAATCGGAGATCGATTTCTCCAGTCTCGTCAAGACAGCCACTTTACACTATACCTTCAGGAATAAGCCTTGGAGTACCTTGGAATGTACGCTGGACGATGCGTGGTGGCATTATTACAGGATGTCTCCCGTTTTTGACAATCAGTTCTATTTCAAGCGTCAGTACGACCAAATCGAGGCTTGCAGGAACGATTACCACAATAAGCCGGCAAGGATCTTGATCATCAACCTGTTAGGCCGCGTGAAGAAGTCCCTCCTGAAACTTTTTGGCAAGTAGTCATGCAACGATTGAAAATACTGACCCGTCCTTATTGGCACCGGAAGTATGTCAAGTTCCTGGAAACGGTTCATTCCAAGGATCTGCCGTTCGAGAAGACCAAGGAACTTTACTATACCATGACGGGGAAATGGCTGGATTATTCGAATCCGACAGATATCAACCAGAAACTGATGTGGTTGACCCGTTATTGGCGGCATCCCTTGAAAACAAAGTGTGCGGACAAGTATCTGGTCCGGGATTATGTGAAGGGAGTCGGGCTTGAGAAGATACTGATCCCGCTGGTCGGCGTGTGGGACCGGGCGGAGGATATTCCATTTGACGATTTACCGGATCAGTTTGTATTGAAATGCAATCATGGATCCGGTTTCAATGTCATCTGCCTGGATAAAAGTACGCTGGACTGGGAGGAGACGAAAAAGACCTTGAATGCCTGGCTGGATACCGATTACGCGGAGCTCCTCTATGAAATCCATTACAAGGATGTGCCTCGCAAAATTGTTTGCGAAAGGTATATCGGGGAGGGCGGCGTTGCTCCGACGGAGTATCAGTTCTGGTGCCTCAATGGGACCCCTGAATCGATCCTGGCATGTCGGAAGAATTTGGACCAGACTTACGATGCCGTCTCTTACTCTTTGACCTGGGAGCGGTTTTTTGACCGGATCGGAGAGGATGAGACCGTCTCCTTGGCAAAACCGGCTTGTGGTCTGGAACCCTTGATCAAGTATGCAAAAATACTGGCGGAACCATTTCCTTTCATCCGTGTCGATTTCTATGTGGTCGGAACGACCATTTATCTGGCCGAAATGACCTTCACACCCTCCGCCAATCTCCTGACCAATTACAAGCAAAGCTTCCTGGACCGGCTTGGCGAAAAGCTGGTGTTGCCCGAAAAGTTGTTGTAAATGATCAAGTTTTCTTTCATTCTTCCCTGCTACAACGTCGGCCGCTACATCGGAGGCTGCCTGGACAGTATCTATGCGCAGGATATGCCCGAAACTGATTTCGAGGTGATCTGCGTCAATGACTGCTCGACGGACAATACCCGCGAAGTCGTCCTTTCCTACGCTGCCAAGCATCCCAACCTGACGCTGATCGACCATACGGAGAACCTGACGGCGGGCGGAGCCCGGAATACCGGCATCCAGGCCTCGAAGGGAGAATACATCTGGTTCGTGGATCCCGATGACGCTATCAAGCCGGACAGCCTCCAGGAACTGTATGCAAAGGCCAAGGCAACGGGTGTTGATATCCTGTTTTTCAATTATGACGACGCGGACGAGAACCTGAAGGTACGGCGGGAAGACAAGACTTATCCCGACAGCGGCGTTTACAAGGGGCAGGAGTTTGTCCTCAAGTATTTTCAGAACAAGTTCGCCACTTTCGGAATCATCTGGCGGGAAATCTACAGAGCCGCTTTCCTGCGGGAGTCGGGCATTCGGTATCCGGTCATGCGGAAAGCCCAGGATGTGGTGTTCCTTTGGAAAGTGATGCTGCGGGCGGAACGTGTCTGCTCTGTCTCCAAGGCCTATTATACCTATCGGAGCAATCCGTATTCCGTGACCAAGCACCCGACCGTCGCCAAAGTGGCTTTCTCCGACCGGATCCTGCGGGCGGCCGAGATTGTCCGGATGCTGGAAACGAACGATGTCCGGCCTGCCCTCGCGAAAGATATGCTCAAGAGTGCCCGGTGGTGCGCGAATTCCAATCTGGAATTGCTGGTACAGATGCCGAAGGAAGAAAGGGAACGGTATTACGGCGAAATGGAACAGCATCGGGATGCCATCGCCGTCGTGCGGCCTTATATGAACCGGATGCACCGTCTTTTGTTCGGGATGACCTTCGGGAAACGGTGCTGGATGGCCAAGGCGGCCTGGCTGTGCCGGCTCGACCAAAAGAAGCACGCATGAGGCAGAACTTCTTACAACGGTTGAAGCATTATTGGTCCCGGATCTGGCTCCATCCGATCCAGGTCTTCGTGTTCCATCAGGTCAGCGACGTGTTTGAGCCAGAAACCATGTGGGAGTGCGACTGGACCCAGACCGATGCTTTCAAGCGGCGGATCCTGGCCTTGAAGAAAAAGTATACCTTCATTTCGTTGACGGAAGTGCAACGTCATCTGGCCCAGGACAAGTGGCGCTTGAGGAACTATGCTTCCCTGACTTCCGATGACGGCTGGGCCTCCCTGACCAATATTCTTCCCTGGTTGGTGGCGCAGAAGATTCCGGTCACCCTGTTCCTGAACCCTTCCTGTCTGGACGGGAAGCATTGGAACAGCCGTGAAACGGATAAGCTATTGACGAGAGAAGAGGTTGTCCGGTTTGTTGAGCAAGGAGCTCCTTATATCACCATCGCTTCCCACGGATGGACGCATAAGAGTAGTTTGCACATGACGATGGAAGAGTTTATCGAGAGCGTGGACAAGTCCGAGAGAGTGTTGCATGAGATGCCTGCGAAAGTTCCGTTCTTTGCCTATGCTTCTGGATTGTCAGCAGAAGGACAGTTTGGCTATTTGAGGAAGCAGGGGCTGACCCCTGTCTATGTGGACAGGAGAGTCAATGAAAAGGATCCGACGCTCATTCATCGGTATTGCATAGATGGGGGAATCAACCATGAATAAAGCACGCATCATCCAGCTTCCCAAGAACGGTGACCGGCGGGGGAATCTCTCGGTCATCGAGCAGTTGGACCGGATCCCGTTCAAGATCGAGCGGGCGTTCTGGATCTATGACGTTCCGGGCGGTGCAGCCCGGGGAGGACACGCTTACCGGGAATCGGAAGAGTTCATCGTTGCCCTTTCCGGCAGTTTCGACGTCGTTATCGATGACGGGAATGAAAAGCAGGTGTTTTCCTTGAACCGGTCTTATTATGGACTGTATGTCCCGAAAATGATGTGGCGTGAGATGGAGAACTTCTCCACCAATTCGCTGGCCCTGGTGTTGTCGTCCACGCCGTTTGACGAGGCGGACTACATCCGGGATTACGAAGAATTCAAACAGGTCAAGCGATGAGAAAGCCTACCGTGGAGGATTGCAGGATCATCGATCTGGGCAAGATCGAGTTCGACCGGGGAAACTTGACCGTGGTCCAGGCCCGGGAGACGGTCCCCTTCGATATCAAGCGGGTGTTCTACCTGTACGACATCCCCGGCGGCGAGGCCCGCGGGGCCCATGCCCACAAGGAGTGCCATCAGTTCCTGGTGGCCGCCAGCGGCAGTTTCGAAGTGGTGCTGGACGACGGCGAGAACCAGCGGACCGTGTACCTGAACCGTCCTTTCAAGGGCCTGCACATTCCGCCGGGCATCTGGGCCGCCGAGCAGGAATTCTCCTCCGGCGCCGTGTGCCTGGTGCTGGCTTCCGAACCTTATGATGCGGAGGACTATATCCGCGATTATCAAGATTATCTGGAGTTTGTAAGATGATACATCCTTGGGCTGATTGCCAGGCCGGCGTACCGGAATCGACCCGGATCTGGCAGTTCTGTGTGGTCCTTCCCCAGGCGAAGATCGGGGAGAATTGTAATGTCTGCAGTCATTGTTTCATCGAGAATGACGTCGAAATCGGGAACAATGTGACTGTCAAGTGCGGCGTTCAGTTATGGGACGGTTTGCGGGTGGAAGACGATGTTTTCATCGGGGCGAACGTGTCATTCACCAATGACCGGTACCCGCGTTCCAAGCAGTATCCCGCCGCCTTTGAGAAGACGGTCATCCGCAAGGGCGCCAGCATCGGGGCCGGCTCTGTCATCCTGTGCGGAATTGAAATCGGGGAAAAGGCCATGATCGGAGCAGGAAGTGTCGTGACAAAGGATATCCCGGCCGGAGAATTGTGGGTGGGGAATCCGGCCCGTTTTGTAAGAAAACTGGAAGAAGAATGATCCTTTATTCTGACTTGAAACAAATCACGGCCCTGCATGCCGACGAGATCCATGAGGCGGTCGACCGTGTGGTCGATTCCGGCTGGTACTTGCAGGGGGTGGAAAACAAGCGGTTCGAGCAGGAATATGCCGACTATATCGGCACGAAATACTGCGTGGGCGTGGCCAACGGCCTCGATGCTCTGATTTGGATCTTGCGGGCCTATCTCGAGATGGGCGTGATGCAGAAAGGGGACGAGGTCATCGTCCCGGCCAACACCTACATCGCCTCCATCCTAGCCATTACGGAAAACGGCCTGACGCCGGTCCTGGTAGAGCCGGATATCGAGACGCTGGAGATCGACGACCGGCTGATCGAGGAGGCCATTACCCCCCGGACCAAGGCCGTCATGATCGTCCATCTGTACGGCCGCTGCGCCTATACGGACAAGATTGGCGACATCTGCCGCAACCACGGGCTGAAACTCATCGAGGACAATGCGCAGGCCCATGGCTGCCGCTTCAATAGCGGCAAACGGACGGGCTCCCTCGGCGACGCCGCCGGCCACAGCTTCTACCCGGGCAAGAACCTGGGCGCCTTCGGCGACGGCGGTGCCGTCACGACGGACGACGAGGAACTGGCGAAGGTGGTCCGGACGCTCGCCAACTACGGCTCGTCCAAGAAATATGTCTTCGACTATTGCGGCCGCAACAGCCGGCTGGACGAAATCCAGGCCGCCATCCTCTCCGTCAAACTGAAGCACCTGGACGAGGACAATGAGCTCCGGCGACAGGTGGCCCGTTATTACCTGGAGCACATAGACAATCCCGCTATCCTGCTGCCGCAGGTGCCGGACTGGAACGCGAACGTATTCCATATCTTCCCGGTCCTGTGCGAACGACGGGATGAACTCCAGCAATACCTGAAGGACAATGGCGTGCAGACGCTCATCCACTATCCGATCCCGCCGCACAAGCAGAAGTGCTATGCCGATTGGAACGGATGGTCCTTCCCGGTGTCCGAGAGGATCCATCGGGAGGAATTGAGCCTGCCGATGAGTCCGGCCCTGACCCGGGGGGAGGTGAATACGGTTGTGGACCTTTTGAATCAGTGGAAATGAACGAAGCGCCGCTGGCATCCATCGTCGTCATCACGTACAACCAGGAGAAGTCTCTTCCTGTAACGCTGGATTCTCTCCTGGCCCAGAAGACGTCGTTCCCTTTCGAGATCGTCGTCGGAGATGACTGTTCGAAGGATGGAACCCGCACTGTGATCGCTGATTATGCGGCACGTTTCCCGGAAATCGTCCGGCCCATCTACAATGAACGGAATCTGGGTATCCTTGGGAATTATGTTTCCACCTTGTCCCAGTGCCGGGGAAAATACCGCTCGGCCTGTGCCGGGGACGATTTCTGGAACGATCCGGAAAAGCTGCAGTTGCAGGTGGACATCATGGAAAAGGACCCGGAGATCGGCCTTGTCTACACGGACGTGTACATGGATTCCGTCACGACTGGGGAAAAGGGTATCCGGAAGTGTAAGAATCCGCAGGAGGATACTTTCACCCAGCTTCTTAAGGGCTGTTTCATCACAGCTCCGACAGCCTGTTATCGGGCGAGCCTGCTGGAATATGTCGATTTCGACGAGTTCCAGCGGCTGGGTTTCATCATGGAAGATTATCCCATGTGGCTGACCTTCAGCCTTCACACGAAGTTCTATCGCTTGAAGCGTCCCACGGTCACCTACCGCATCGACCGGGATTATATCAACGATCCCAGGGCGGTCGCCCTCCACGCCTGCAAGTTCGATGAGGGCACGACGGCAGTACGGCTTCATTTTCGGAACAAGTATCCGGACCGGACCCCGTTGACCTCGGAGGAAATCGAGGATGCCCATTACAAGATGGGATATCTCGCCGGATTGAACATGAATGACCGGAAGTTCACGAAAGCGTATGTGGACAGGATCCATGACCGGACGCCGTATGTTAAACGCCTGTCCCGGATCTGTGCCTCGCCGATGCTATTCTGGCTTTATCAGGCTTATCGGCGGCTGACCGGCAAGACCCGGACGCCGCTGCAGATGTATTTCGGACAATGAAAACGCCTGTCCTTCTGATTACCTTCAACCGTCCCGACCACGTCCGTCGGGTCCTGTCCGCCATCCGTGATGCGCGGCCAGCCTCGCTCTATGTGTTCCAGGACGGCGCCCGGGAAGGCAATGCCGTTGATGCGGAGAAATGCCTGGAAGTCCGGGCCGTCATGCAGGAGCTGGTCGATTGGGACTGCGACCTGCACACCCTCTACGCGGACCGCAACTATGGCTGCGGCGCCGGCCCGATGACCGGCATCGACTGGTTCTTCCACGAGGTGGAGGAGGGGATTGTGATGGAGGACGACTGCCTCCCGCATCCGGATTTCTTCGGCTATTGCGTGGAGCTCCTGGACCGCTATCGGAACCATCCCGAGGTGATGTATATCAGCAGCACGCTGTACGACGACCGGTGGAAATGCGAGGCTTCGTACGATTTCTCGCATTATATGATTACCGGGGCTTGGGCATCTTGGGCGCGGGCGTGGAAGGGCTTCGACCTGGACCTCCTGACCCTGGATGCAAAGCAGTTCCGGCGGCATTGCAAGAAGCTCCTGTATTCTCCCGTGGAGGCGGACTGGTGGTACTTCAAAGTGCTGGAAATCCAGCGCGACCAGGAGAAAAAGAGCTACTGGGATTTCCAGATGCAGATCCATCTGTTCAAGAACAGCGGCCTGACGGTCCATCCCCGCGTGAACCTGGTGAGCAACATCGGCTTCGACGGGGAAGGAACCCATACGCTGGCGAACGAAAGCGGGATGGGCGACCGGCCAGTCTTCGGCATCCTCCCGCTGACGCATCCCACCTCCATGATGGTCGATACCCGCCGGGATTATGTGTGTTTTGCCAAGTCCCATTCCCGGGGCTGCCTCAAGGATACGGTCTCCCGCGTTTACAAGTCCATGTTGTTTGACCGGGGCGCGCTCCATGGGGCCTTGATGGCCTATAAGAAACTGAAGCATGGGAGATAAGATCCGCGTCCTGTCCGTCAGTACGTCCGATTCCTCGGGCGGCGCCGCCCGTGCCGCCTACCGGATCCATCTGGCTGTCCAGGAATACGGCATCGACAGCTGGATGTTCGTCAAGAACAAGGGAACCTCGGATGAACGGGTGTCATCGGTGCGCGATTTCGTGCCGCACAATGCCCTGTATCGGGCCTTCGACTGGGTTCGCAACAAGGTGAAGAACAAGTGGCAGCACTATCAATGGGGGAAGTACCCGAAGAAGGGCCCTTACTTCATGTCGGACCTGCGGTCGACGGATATCGGCGGCGCCCTACGGAAGATTGATTACGATATCCTTCATCTGCATTGGGTCAACCTCCGCTTCCTGCCGCTGGACCAGCTTCCGAAGGACAAGCCGATTGTCTGGACCCTGCACGACAGCTGGCCTTTCTGCGGCATCTGCCATCTTCCCATGGACTGCCCCGGTTACGAGAGGGAATGCGGCGATTGTCCTTCCCTCTGGTCCAATGATCCGAAGGACTTGAGCCATCAGGTCTGGAAAAAGAAGCTAGGATATTACCGGGGGCTGGACCTGCATGTCGTGGCGCCGAGCCGCTGGTTGGCAGACTGCGCACGCAAGAGCTCGCTCCTGGGCACCTGCGACATCCGTGTGATCCCGAACTGCCTGGACACGGAAGGTTTCTGCCCCGGAAGCCGGGAAGAGGCCTGTGCGCGGCTCGGTCTGGACTCGGAGAAGCGCCACATCCTGTTCGGCGCGATGAATGCCGTCGAGGACCGGAACAAGGGATTCGAAGAACTGGGCGATGCGCTGAAACGCATCGCCCCGCACCATCTGGAAGATACGGACCTGGTGATTTTCGGGACGACCCGCCTGGTTCCGGACCGGCTGGGGGCGCTGACCGTCCGCAGCCTGGGCATGCTCAAGAAGCAGGAAGACATCGTCGCCGCCTATCGGGCCGCGGACGTGACCGTCGTCCCGTCCCTGAGCGAGAACCTCAGCTGCACCATCCAAGAAAGCCTTTCCTGCGGCACGCCGGCCACGGCCTTCGCCATCGGCGGAAACGGCGACCTCATCGACCATCAGATCAATGGCTACCTGGCCCGCGAAAAGGATTGCGAGGACCTGGCCGCCGGCATCCGCTGGTGCCTGGACCATGCGCAGGAGCTCGCTCCCACCGCACGGAAGAAAGTCCTTGAGAATTATACCCCGGCTGTCGTCGGGGAGGAATATGCCGGTCTTTACCGGTCTTTAATGGAAAGAATATGATCCTGTCGGTCATTACCATCAACCGCAACAACGCGGCTGGGCTGGAGAAGACGATGCAAAGCGTCCTTTCGCAGACCCGGGCGGATTATGAATACGTCGTCGTGGACGGCGCCAGCACGGATGACAGCGTTGCGGTCATCGAGCGCCTGGCACCGGCCTTCGGCGACCGTCTGAAATGGATTTCCGAACCCGACAAGGGCATCTACAACGCCATGAACAAGGGCATCGGGATGGCTAAAGGGGACTATTTACTTTTTTTGAACAGTGGAGATTACCTGGTTTCGGAAAATGTAGTCAAGAAGGTTTCTTTGGCATTGGTAAAGGAAGGCTGCCCTCCGATCATGTACGGAAATCTAGTAATGGTTTCTTCGGACAGTCAAACGAGAAGAATTTCGTCATTAGGGGATGATGGAATCACTTTCAGGACTTTGTACTCGACCTCACTTCCTCATCCATCTTCTTTTATTCGGCGTTCTCTATTTGACAAGTATGGACTCTATGATGAGTCCCTCAAGATTGTGTCCGATTGGAAGTGGTTTATCCAGGCTATCGTCTTTGGAGACGAGAAACCCGTGCATGTAGATATTGACATCACCTTTTTCGACTTGATTGGTATTAGTTCGACGAATATGTCATTGCGGAATCAGGAGACTTTATCTGTGTTGAATTCATTGATTCCCGCGAGTATCTTGGCCGATTACAAGGCAAACGTCTTTGAAGAAAAGCAAATAAGGCGGTTGAAACGCCACCCGTGGGCATACAAACTGGTCTGGTTCCTGGAACGTTGCCTGTTCAAATGGGAGAAATGGAGGAAACCGAAAAAATAAATAAGCAAGGCATGGTGTTGTCTATGATCACCATCAACCGCAACAACGCGGTCGGTCTGGAAAAGACGATGCAAAGTGTCCTTTCCCAGACCCGGACAGATTATGAATACGTCGTCGTGGACGGCGCCAGCACGGATGGCAGTGTGGCGGTCATCGAACGGTTGGCACCTGCCTTTGGAGACCGCCTGAAGTGGATTTCCGAACCCGACAAGGGCATCTACAATGCCATGAACAAGGGCATTGGGATGGCGACGGGGGAGTATATCCAGATCCTGAACAGCGGGGACAGCCTGGTTTCGCCGGATGTGGTGGACAAGATGTATGCGGCCTTGGAAAAGGAAGGCCATCCATCCATCTTGTACGGGAACATGCTCAAAGATTTCCCGGACGGGCATGTCCATCGGGACAAAGGTTTTGCCGGCGAAGACATTACGCTGCTGGGCATGTACATCGGGACCCTGAACCATTCCCCGGCCTATATCCGGCGGTCCCTTTTCGGCAAGTACGGCCTCTACGACGAGTCTCTGAAGATCGACTCGGACTGGAAATGGTACCTGCAGGCCATCGTATTTGGGGAAGAGAAGCCGGTGTATGTGGACATCGACGTCACCCTGTTCGACATGACTGGCATCAGCGAGACCAACACGGCGCTCGCCAAAGCCGAACGGGCGCAGGTTCTGAAGGAACTCGTCCGTCCGACCATCCTGGCGGATTATGACGCCTGGGTCCCTTCCATCCGGCAGATGCGTCGGATCAAACGGCATCCCTGGGCCTACAAGCTCGTCTGGTTCCTGGAGCGGGTCCTGTTCAAACTGGAAAAGCGGAAGGATAAAAAGGTCAACGGATGAAACTGTCCATCATCGTTCCGGTCTACAATGTCGAGGCGTTCCTGAAAAAGTGCGTCGACAGCCTGTTGGCTCAGGATCTGCCGAAAGAGGATTACGAAGTCATCCTGGTCGATGACGGTTCCACCGATGGCTCCGGCAATCTATGCGACTCCCTCGCGGTGGAACACGGAAATATCCGCGTCATCCACCAACAGAATCGCGGCCTCAGCGGCGCCCGGAATGCGGGGATTCCTGTTGCTTCCGGGGACTATATCCTGTTTGTCGATTCGGACGATTATCTCTGCCCGAACGTGCTGGAAACACTGGTCGGGTTGATGGAATCCAAGGATTTGGACATCCTTCGGTTCAATTACCAGAACGTGGACATGGACGGCAAGGTGTTCGAGCCGAACAAGTATTCCAAGCCCTTTGTGGACTATTCCAACGAAGTTTGCGATGGCGAAACGTTCCTGAATGAGCGCCTGGGCTTCGCTTGTTACGCCTGGCAGTTCATGGTAAAGACCTCGATCCTGCAACAGGAGGGGAACGGTTTTAAGGAAGGAATCTATTTTGAGGACGTCGAATGGACGCCGAGGATCCTTTTGCAGGCCCGGCGGGTGGCATCAACGGATACCGTCGTCTACAACTATCTTTTCCGTACCGGCTCCATCGCCCGGAACAAGGATAAGGAGAAGAAGCGGAAGGCCATCCGTGACAAGATGACCATCTTGGAAGGGTTTGCCGCCTGGAGGCCTCAGGTGAAAGACGACCGCTGGCTCCGGGGTATGAGTTCCCAGATTGCCCTGTCCATCCTCGATACCGTCGGCCGGTTCTTCTATCCGGAACGGAAGGAGTATGTCCGGCATCTGAAACAACGGGTCCGTTTTCCTCTTTCGACCTATCACGCCACGAAATCCGCAAAAAGGAAGATCTGGCTGGCCAACGTGTCGCCTTTCCTGGTTTGCCGGTTATACCGACGCAAGTAATGAAAGTCGCTTTTTTCCTGGGCGGTCTCCGACACGGAGGCGCAGAGTCTCTCGTTTACGACATCTGTCGCAAACGGGCCGAAGCGCCTTTCGATTTGTGCGTCCTCTATCGGAAAGACGATGATTTCTCGGATGCGTTCCGTTCGACCGGCGCCGAAATGATCCGGGTCCGGCGGACCGGGAACATGCTCAAGTACATGCGGGCGCTGCGGAAGGCTGTCCTGGACCATCACATCGACATCGTCCATGCGCAGACGGCCTCGAATGCGATGGTCAGCATCCTGGCTTTGCACTTTACGAAGGTGAAAGTCGTCACTACCTTCCACGGTTTCTCCTTCTCGGATGCTCCGAAATGCTACCGGAAACTGGTCTATGCAGGCAGCAAGCGGATGGTTTGCGTCAGCGAGTTCGAAAAACGACATTACGAGCAAAAATGGGGTCTGCCGGCGGACAACAAGCTCCGGGTCGTCCATAACGGCATCGATTTTTCCAAGTTGGACAACCCCCAGCCGGATCTGACGCAGCCGGTCCGGGTCGATGACAAGGTGCTGAATCTCATCATGGTCGGCAGTTTCATCGAGGGACGGGCGCAGCCTTTCGTCTGCCGGGTCCTCCATCGGCTGGATCAGCGTGGCGTTCCCTTCCATATGTATTTCGCCGGGCGGAGGGATGAAGCGGAACCCTGGCGGTTTGACGACTGCGTCGCTTACTGCCGGGAAAACGGCCTCGCGGACAAGGTCTCCTTCTTGGGAAACCGGTCCGACATTCCCTGGCTGCTCCGCCAGATGGACCTTTTCCTGTACGCCACCGACCACGATACTTTCGGCATCGCCGTCATCGAGGCCATTGCCAGCAGCCTTCCCGTCATCGTGAATGATTGGGACGTGATGAAGGAGATTACGCGGAACGGGGAATGGGCCACTCTATTCCAAACCGGGAATGAGGAAGACTGCGTTTCCAAGATCCTGGCATGGACTGAACGCCGGACCGAAGCTCCGGCGAATGCAGTCCGGACCCATTACAGTATCGAGAACCATATCAAAGCCTTGCATCGCATCTATGAAGAGGCCTCTCTATAACGCCGTCCGGAGTCTGTTCCGCAAGCCGCGGCATTTCCTGAGTGCACTGTGCTTCAGGCTCAGTTTCCTGTTCCCGGACAAGGTGTACTTGAAGCTCATCCATCGCCTGGAACTCGGGAGAAAGCTGGATTTGAAGAATCCGAAGACCTACAACGACAAGTTGCAGTGGCTGAAACTCTATTGCCACCGGCCCGAGTTCACGATGATGGCGGACAAGGTTGCCGTCAAGCCCTTCGTGGCGGAACGGATCGGGGCGGAATATGTGGCGCCGCTGATCGGTGTCTGGGACCGGGTCGAGGATATCGAGTGGGACCGCCTGCCGCAGAAGTTCGTCCTGAAGACGAACCACGACGGAGGCAATTTCGGTGTGGTCATCTGCAAGGACAAGGATACCATCGACCGGGCGAAGGCGGAGAAGCGGTTGAAGGCCTCCTTGCGACGGAATACCTATCTGCTGGGCCGGGAATGGCCGTACAAGAACATCCTGCGCAAGGTTTTCGCCGAGGAGTATATCGAGGACCCGGGTCGCGAAGAACTGTTGGATTACAAGTTTTACTGTTTCGACGGGAAGGTCCGGATCGTGTTCATCGCGAGCGGCCGCCAGTCTGGGAAGGAGGTATGCATTGACTACTACGATACGGACGGCAACCATATCGACGGCTTGCGCCAGTCCCATCCCAATGCGCCGGTGCCGCCCGCCAAGCCGGTTCATTTCGGCTTGATGAAGGAGCTGGCGGAAAACCTCTCGGAGGGGATTCCGCATGTGCGCGTGGACTTTTACGAGGCTGGCGGGAAAGTCTATTTCAGTGAATTGACCTTCTTCCCGTACGGCGGATGGACGGCATTTCATCCCGCAGAATACGATACGATCCTGGGAGATTATCTGAAATTGCCGTAGATTCACTATCTTTGTAAGTTTATTACAGGATCAGAACATGAAGATTCTCATTACCGGCGGCGCCGGATTCATCGGCAGCAACCTGTGCGAGCACTTTGTCGGGAAAGGTCACGACGTGACCTGCCTGGACAACCTCTCCACGGGCTTCCTGCGTAATGTCGAGCCCCTGAAGGAAGCTCCGAACTTCCGCTTCATCCAGGGTGACATCCGTGACCTGGACACCTGCCGCGAGGCGGTGAAGGGGTGCGACGTCGTGCTCCACGAGGCGGCGCTGGGTTCTGTCCCCCGCAGCATCAACGACCCGATCAACACCAACGCGAACAACATCGACGGTTTCCTGAACATGCTGGTCGCGGCGCGGGACGAAGGCGTGAAGCGCTTTGTCTATGCCGCCAGCTCCTCCACATACGGGGACAGCAAGGAGCTGCCCAAGGTGGAGCACCACATCGGCCGGCCCCTGTCGCCATATGCCATCACCAAGTTCGTCAACGAACTGTATGCCAATGTGTTCTCCTCCCTGTACGGACTGGAGACCATCGGCCTGCGCTACTTCAACGTATTCGGCCGCCGGCAGGATCCGAACGGGGCCTATGCGGCCGTGATCCCGCTCTGGGTGAAGGCGCTGATCCACCACGAGTCTCCCTTCATCAACGGGGATGGCTCCTATTCGCGGGACTTCACGTACATCGACAATGTCATCCAGGCCAATGAACTGGCGGCGACGGTTTCCAAGGAGGAGATCGTGAAGCGTTCGACCCTGTACAACATGGACCTCCCGGCCAATGCGCCGCTGGACCTGGTGTTCAATGTCGCTTACGGTGGCAATACGACCCTGATCGATCTGTACAATTGCCTGCGGGAGAATCTGGCGAAGTTCGACCCGGAAATCGCCGGCATCGAGCCGACTTTCCGCGCGAACCGCGCCGGCGACATCCCGCACTCGCAGGCCTCCATCCTGAAGGCCCAGCGCGTGCTGGGTTATCAACCCAAGTTCGACGCCCGCGCCGGCTTTGCCGCCGCCTGTGAATGGTATTGGAACAACATCCGATGAAAGTCCTTTTCGTAGCCAGCGGGAACAAGTCGCACGGTCAGTTCAATGCGTTTGTGCAGTCCCAGTTCGACTCCTTGCAGAAGGAAGGACTGGACATGCTTGCATATCCCGTCGTCGGCCGCGGTTGGCGAGGCTACCTGGGTAATTTCCGAAAGCTTCGGAGGCTGATCCTGAAGGAGAAGCCCGACGTGGTTCACGCGCACTACTCCTCCTGCGGCTATCTGGCGGCTTTGGCCGCCATGGGCCAGAAGACGAAGAAGGTCGTGTCCATCCTGGGCAGTTTCCCGACGGAAAGCCGCAAACTCAAGTTCGTCCGTTTCTGCGTGGACCATGTCTGGCATGTCACCCTCGTCAAGTCGGAACGGACGAGAGCCCAACTGGATCGGGATCTGCCCGTGGTTCCCAACGGGGTGGACCTGGACCTTTTCCCTCTGACAAGTCAGGATGAAGCCAGGGAACGCGTCGGCTTTGGCAAGGAGGGGAAGTATGTCATCTTCGTCTCCGATCCTGCCCGTCCCGAAAAGCAGTTTGGCCTGGCTGAAGAGGCGGTGCGGCTGCTGCACGACGAATCCATCCATCTGGTTCCCGTGTTCAACAAGCCTCACTCCGAAATTGTCGCTTACATGTGCGCGGCGGATGTGCTGATCATGACTTCCGCGAACGAAGGTTCGCCCAATGTCATCAAGGAAGCCATGGCCTGTAACTGTCCCATCGTGGTGACTGACGTCGGCGACGTGCGCTGGATCACCGAAGGTGTGGATGGGACCTATGTTTCGAACACGTTTGAGCCGGAAGAATTGTCCGGCCTGCTGAATAAAGCCCTGGAGTTCGGCGCCAGAACTCAAGGAAGAAAACGGATTGTCGACTTGGGGTTGACTTCCGAACGGGTGGCGCAAAAGCTTATTCGAATTTATACTGCCTGAGGATATGGTCCCTTATTTCCCGAGAAGAATAGCGTCGAACGCCATCATCACGTATTTGATATCGCTGGCCATCGTGTCAGTCGTCTTCTTCCGTTACTTGATGTTATGGGGTTATATCGTCCTGGGTATTACCTGGACAATCGGTTTTTTCTTCCTTACGGAAAAGTGGAGCCGGGAATGGAGGGTACTTTCTGAAAAGAACTTCATTCGGACTCTGTTCCAGGCAGCTCTCATCATCCGACTGGTGTGGGTGGTCGCCTCCTATTTCGTCTACATCGCCTGGACAGGACAGCCGTTTGAATTCGATTCGCGAGACGCTGTTGGATATCATGGAGAGGCCGTTTGGCTGGCAGGATCGGACTGGTCCATGGCTTGGGATTATTACTTCGGATCTCAATTCCACGGCGTTTCCGATGTGGGTTATCCGCTTTACTTGACCATCCTCTATAAGATTTTCGGACCAGTCGTCATCATTCCCCGCATCATCAAGGCTTTTCTCAGTGCTTATACCTGCGTCCTTTTATACAAGGTAACCTCCAGGATCATCGGCGAGGATATGGGGCGGTTGGCCGGAATCATGTCCTGCCTCATGCTCAGCTTCGTCATCTACTGCGGTTATCACCTGAAAGAGACGGAAATGCTGTTCCTGGTGGTTCTTTTCCTGGAACGCGCGGACCATATGCTCCGGACCGTCAAGATTACTTTTTGGGATGTCCTCTGGCCTTCCTTGCTCGCCTTGAGCCTGTTTTTCTTCCGAACAGTCCTAGGAGCCGCGGCCGGTTTTGCTCTGGCGACCAGTGTCCTTTTCTCCAACGCTCCTGCGATGAAAAAGGGACTGCGCCGCGCCGCCTTGGTTGGCTGGGGTGTCCTGGCCGTAATTGTGTTCGGTGGCGGAACCATCATGACGGAACTCGAAAGCTATTGGGAAGACAGAGGCGACAACTTGTCCATGCGGCGGTATGAGCAGACAGTCCGCGGTAATCAATGGGCCCAATATGCCACGGGAGCGGTCATGGCACCGATGGTGTTCGTACTTCCTTTCTCCACCATGGTCAATGTGGATGAACAGTATGGACAGCAGGCCAAGCATGCGGGTAACTATGTCCGTAATTTCATGGGCGTTTTCGTCATTTTGGCCATCTATGAGGCAATCCGGCGGAAGCATTGGAGAGATCTGGCCTTGCCGGGGTCCTTTGTCATCGCATATCTAGGCGTTGTGTCCTTGAGTGGATTCAGTAACTCGGAACGTTTCCTGTTGCCGGGTCTCCCGATGTTGATCATCCTATGGACATATGGAATCACGACGCTTCGGAAACAGACCTTCAAGTATCTACCTTACTGGTGCGTCATCGTCGTCCTGATGGAAGTGGGCTGGGCCTACTTCAAACTGGGCAGCCGTGGTCTCTTCTAGTCGAGGAACCATGTCGAAACTGAAGGATTTTCTCTTGTTGAAATGCCTGTTCCCGCTGGGAGAACTGGTCATGGGAACCTGCGCATCGCGCTGGCTCCGCCAGATTGCCCGGATGGAAAAGTGGACGCCCGCCGAGGTCAAAGCCTGGCAGGATGCCCGGTTGCAGGCGTTCATCGCCCATGCCTACCATCATACGGCTTACTATCGGCAGGTGTTCGACAGCCTCGGCCTGAAACCGGAAGATATCCGGACGAAAGAGGATTTGCTGAAACTCCCCGTCATTACGAAGGAGACCGTGAATGCGCATTATGAGGAATTTCTCCCCGACAATCTCGCCTCCTTCAAATACCGGCTCAGCCGTTCCGGCGGTACGACGGGAGTCCCCATCCAGTATTACTGCGACGAGAACGTCTGGGGGTATGTGACGGCTGCGCGAATCTTCCATTGGCGGAAAACGGGATATCGGTACGGTGATGCTTTCATCGCCCTCGGAAGCGCCTCCCTGTTTTCGAAGGCGCCGTCCCTGCCGCGGCGTATCTATGACAAGTTGCGGAACGAGCATCCGCTGAACTGTGTCAACATGACGGACGAGGTGTGCAAGGGCTACTGCGAGTATATCAATAAGAACCGTATTCACTATATCTACGGATATGCGGCTGCCATCTATATGTTTGCAGGCTATGTCCGCAGAACAGGCGCTGCCCTGCCTGAGATCAAAGGTGTTTTCACCACCTCCGAGAACCTGACGGACCATTATCGGGAGACGATTGAACAGGTTTTCCGTTGCAAGGTCATGGACTGTTATGGCGCCCGTGATGCCGGCATCACGGCCTATGAGGACGGTTATCACCGCTATCGGGTCGGCTACAACGCGTTGGTCGAACTGGTGGACGTCATTGAAGAAAATGTGGGGAGCGTCGTCACGACGAATTTCCTCAATTACGCTTTCCCTTTGATTCGTTACCGGTTCGGCGACGAAGCGGAACTCGTCCCCGACGGGGAAGTGGGAGGATATAACGGCCAGATGCTGCGACGGATCCTCGGGCGTTCGGCCCATGTCCTCCGCCTGGAGAACGGACACCATCTGACGGCGACCGGCATCTCGATGATCATGAAGGAGTTCGACATTTCGGCTTTCGACATTCGGAAAACGGGAGAGAACCAGGTCCTGCTCCGGATCCAGGCCATTCCCGATAAGTACACGGATGCACAAGAGGCCGAGATCCTGAAGACCTTCAAGCGTTACCTGGGCGACGACTGCACGCTGGACGTGGAGTATGTCCCTGAGTTCGAGCCCAACGCGAACGGAAAGAGAACCTATTTCATGGTGTGAAGGCAATGAGGATTCTGGTATACCTGGGCCATCCCGCCCATTTCCATAACTACAAGAACACCATCGCAGCCCTGAAAGCGCACGGCCACGAGGTGGAGGTCCTCATCAAGAAGAAAGATATCTTGGAGGACCTGCTGAAAAATGCGGGGATTCCGTACCACAATATCCTGGAGGAGGGAAGGAAGGATTCCAAGGCCGGCATCTTCCTGGGCATCGTCAAGCGCGCCCTGCGGCTGAACCGTTTCTGTGGAAAGTTCCATCCGGACATCCTTACGGGATCCAGCGTGGAGAATTCCTGGATCGGCCCGCTGCGCCGCATTCCCGTCATCAGCATCGGCGAGGATGATGCTGACGTGGTGCCGAACTATGCCAAGTTGACCTATCCCGGCGCCAGCGTCATCCTTTGTCCGGACACCTGCGACTGTGGAAAGTGGAACAACAAGGCCGTCAAGTATCCTGGCTATCAAGAGCTAGGCTATCTCCATCCGGACAATTTCACCCCCGACAAGGCGGTCGTGGCGAAGTACTTCGATCCGGACCAGCCCTATTTCCTGATGCGTTTTTCCGGCCTGAACGCCCATCACGACGTGGGCATCCGCGGCATCAACAATCGGATCGCAGGGAAATTGATCAGCCTCCTGGAACCGCACGGGAAGGTCTATATCACCTCGGAGCGGCCTTTGGGTGCGGAATTCGAGCCGTACCGGATTGCCATCAATCCGCTGGACATCCACCACGTGATGGCGTTCGCCGACCTGTATCTCGGGGACAGTCAGACGATGGCGGCGGAGGCCGGCGTCCTGGGCGTTCCGTTCGTGCGGTTCAATGATTTCGTGGGCCGGATCGGGTATCTGGCCGAACTGGAGGACAAGTATCACCTCGGATATGGCATCAAGCCGGATGCGGAGGACAAGCTGTATGAAACCGTAGAAGGGCTGCTGGCGATGCCGGACCGGAAGGTTGTCTTCCAGGAGAGACGGCGGCAGATGCTGTCGGAGAAGATAGATTTTGCTGTCTTCCTGACCGATTATATTGAAAACTATCCCATCAAGACACGCCGATGAAAGACAATCAACCCCTGGAATGGCGGGACCTGCCCCGCTACGAGGCTGCCTCGCTGTTCGATTCGATGCGCCATTCCGCCCGTGAACACGGCTACCAGTCTTTCCTGTGGTTCGGTCTCGTCCGCCTGAAGGACCATTGGTTCAACAATTGGTCCATGCGGGCGCCCTGGGGCGGCGTGCGGAAGTGGCTGCAGCGGAAACGGGGCGTCAAGATCGGAAAGAACGTCCATTGGGGCACCCATGTGGTCGTGGACTATCCTTATCCGAACTATGTCGTGGTCGAGGATGGCGCGTCCATTTCCGGGAACGACTATCTGCTGGCGCACTGCAAGCCGCTGCCTTATCACGAGGATTGCTCGGAATCGTACGTGGCTCCGGTCATCGTCCATAAGAACGCCTGGGTCGCTATCAATGTGACCATTCTCCCGGGTGTTGAAATCGGAGAAGGGGCCATCGTTTCAGCCGGCAGCGTGGTCAGCAAGAGCATCCCGCCGTTCACCGTGGCCAGCGGCAACCCGGCCAAGGTAGTGGCGGACATTGCCGAGCTGGTGCGGAAGAACTATGCACCGGAGGTTTTTGAACGATTATTGCAAGAGAGAAAGAAGAAATACAAGATTTGACTATGGAACTGGAAAAGTTTGTCAAGGATTTCGCGGGTCAGTTCGACGAGACCGATCCCGGAACCATCACGGCGGATACGGTCTACAAGGATCTGGACGAGTGGAGCTCGCTCATCGCCTTCACGGTCATCGCGATGGTGAAGGTCGAGTATGACAAGACCGTGACGGGGGCGGAACTCCGCCACTGCAACACGGTCGAGGACCTGTTCAACCTCGTCGCTGCCAAATAAATGGGAGCCTGGATCAGAGCCATCTCGTACTACCTCCCCGGGGAAACGCTGACCAACGAAGCGCTGGCCGCTGCGTTTCCGGAATGGGACGTGGACAAGGTCTATAACAAGGTCGGCGTCCGGACCCGGCATATGGCCGGAAGGACGGAAACGGCTGGTGACCTGGCGGAGAAAGCAGCCCGCAAGCTGTTCGAAGAGTACGGCATCGCCCCCGGTGAGGTCGATTTCCTCCTGCTCTGCACCCAGAGTCCGGACCACTTCCTGCCGTCGACGGCCTGCATCCTGCAGGACCGGCTGGGCATTCCCACGTCGGCGGGTGCCCTCGATTATGACCTGGGCTGCTCTGGCTGCATCTACGGTCTGGCGATGGCCAAGGGCCTGATCGCGGCCGGCCTGGCGTCGAACGTCCTCCTGCTGACGGCGGAAACCTATACGAAATATCTCCACCCGGAAGACAAGAGCAACAAGACCATCTTCGGAGACGGCGCCGCAGCGTGCCTGATTTCCAAGGAAAAAGGTCTGGCCGAGATCGGCGATTTCGTACTTGGGACCGACGGCTCCGGCGCCACGAACCTGATGGTCCGCTCCGGCGCCGCGCGGCAGCCGGAGAAAACCGGACGGTTCGCCGTGGACGACGACGGTCATACCAACTACGAAGATTACCTGTACATGAATGGCAGCGCCATCTTCAACTTCACGCTGGAGACGGTGCCGCCGCTGATGAAATCTCTCCTCGCCAAGAGCTGCCTGGAGAAGGCCGATGTGGATTATTTCGTATTCCACCAGGCCAACAAATATATGTTGAGTACGCTCCGGAAGGTCTGCGGCATCCCGGCCGACAAGTTCTATGTGGACCTGGAGGAAACGGGGAACACGGTTTCGTCGACCATCCTGATCGGTCTGAAAGAATGCCTGGAGGCGGGCAGGATCGTTCCCGGCGCGAAGGTGATGATTTGTGGATTCGGGGTAGGGCTCTCCTATGGGGCCTGCCTGCTGCAGTTTTAAGATGGATTTCACGCTGGAGAAATACGCCGAGTTGCTGGATGCTTTGAAGGCCTACGGCTTCGAGTCCCTCGTGCTTCGCCACGACGTGGATCTGCTGCCGGGGAATTCCCTCCGGACGGCGCGCCTGGAGGCGGAAAAGGGCATGCTCGGCATCTACTATTTCCGGGCGGTCCCTGAAAGTTGGGACGAGGGAATCATCAAGGAAATCGCGTCCCTGGGTCACGAGATCGGCTACCATTACGAGTCCCTGACCACTTGCGACGGGGATGTGGATGCCGCCTATGCCGATTTCTGCAAGAATCTGGAGGCGCTGCGGAAGCTTGTCCCAGTGAAAAGCATCTGCATGCACGGCAGCCCGCGGTCGCCTTACGACAGCAAGGATATCTGGAAGAAATACGACTATAAGGCCCTCGGCATCGAGAACGAGCCTTATCTGGATACGGACTTCTCGAAGGTCTTCTACCTCACCGACACCGGTCGCCGCTGGGACGGTTATAAGGTGAGCGTACGGGACAAGATCCCCCAGTACCAGGAAGAATGGACGGCCCGGGGGCTGACCTTCCACACTACGGACGACGTCATCGACGGTCTCCGGAAGGGCATCATCCCCAAGGACCTGATGGTCACGGTCCATCCCCAGCGCTGGAATCCTTTCGGCCTGCAGTGGGGGAAGGAACTGGTGCTGCAGCATGTGAAGAATATTGTCAAGCGAATAATCATCAAGAAGAAATGATCAACGTTATCGGCCTGGGCTATATCGGCCTTCCTACGGCGCTGATGCTGGCTTCCCATGGACAGGAAGTCGTCGGGACGGATTACAATCCGGAGCTTGTCGCCACGCTGAATGCGGGCAAGACGACCTTCAAGGAGGAGGGGCTGGACGACCTGTTCGCCGCCGCCGTGAAGGGCGGGATCCGGTTCACGACGGAGTATCAGAAGACGGACATGTACATCGTCTCCGTCCCCACTCCGTACGACAAGTTTTCCAAGAAGGTGGATCCCTGCTATGTGGTCGCTGCGGTGAAGCAGGTGTTGTCCGTGTGCCCGGACGGGGCTACGGTCGTGGTCGAGTCCACGATCTCGCCCGGCACCATCGACAAGTCCGTGCGGCCCGTGATCGCCGAAAGCGGCAAGCAGATCAATCTGGTCCATGCCCCCGAGCGCATCATCCCGGGCAACATGGTCTATGAGCTCCTGCACAACAACCGCACGATCGGCGCCGACGACAGGGCTGTGGGGGAGAAGGTCAAAGCCTGCTATGCCAGCTTCTGCCAGGGCGAAATCGTCGTCACGGACATCCGGACGGCAGAAATGACCAAGGTCGTGGAGAACACCTTCCGCGCGGTGAACATCGCCTTCGCCAATGAACTGGCCCGCATCTGCCGGCACGACAATATGGACGTGTACGAAATCATCCGCATCTGCAACATGCACCCGCGGGTGAATATCCTGCAGCCCGGTCCCGGCGTGGGCGGTCACTGCATCAGCGTGGACCCGTGGTTCCTGGTAGGGGACTATCCCAGCCTTGCCAAGGTCATCGACGAGTCCATGAAAACGAACGACGGCCAGCCCGCCTTCGTGCTGAACCGGATCCACGAGATCATGAAGGAGAACGGCATCACAGATACCCGCCGCGTGGGCTTGTATGGCCTCACCTACAAGGAGAATGTCGATGACGTCCGCGAAAGCCCGACGCTGCAGTTGCTCGAGTGTCAGGAGCGTCACCTGGCCGAGCCGCTGAAGGTCTTTGACCCGCTGATCGAGAAAGATATCGTGAAGAACCAGTATCACGATTTCGACGCTTTCCTCGCTGACGTGGACATGATCGTGGTGATGGTCAAGCACGACCAGATCAAGGGCTGCTGGGACAAATTGAAAGGCAAGGTCATCTTGGATTGCCATAACATCTGCCCGCTGGAAGGGGTGTATCACATCTGATGAAGAAGATCATGCTCGTGTTCGGAACCCGCCCGGAGGCCATCAAGATGTGCCCCCTGGTGAAAGAGTTCCAGAAGTATCCGGAGGAGTTCGAGACGCTTGTCTGTGTGACTGGACAGCATCGGGAGATGCTGGACCAAGTGCTGCAGATCTTCGGCGTGAAGCCGGACTTCGACCTGAATATCATGAAGCAGGGGCAGGACCTGTACGATGTGACCTCCCGGGTACTCGTGGGAATGCGCGATGTGTTGGATGAGGCCAAGCCCGACGTGGTCCTGGTCCATGGCGACACGACCACCTCGATGGCCGCAGCGATGGCGGCGTTCTACCGCCAGATTCCCGTCGGCCACGTGGAGGCCGGCCTGCGGACGCACAACATCTACAGCCCTTGGCCAGAGGAGATGAACCGGCAGATCACCGGACGGATTGCAACCTTTGACTTTGCGCCGACGCCTTTGAGCCGCCAGAATCTCCTGGATGAAGGCGTTGACTCTGAGAAGATTACGGTGACTGGGAATACTGTCATCGATGCACTCCACTGGGTCGTGGAGAATGTGATGGAAAAGGGCTATGTGCCGAAGGATTCGGCGGTCGCGGCGCTCCCTCGGGGAGACCGTCGGTTGGTATTGATTACCGGCCATCGGCGGGAAAACTTCGGAGAAGGTTTCATCAGCATGTGCACCGCCATCCGGGATTTGGCACTCAAGTATCCGGATGTGGATTTCGTGTATCCGATGCATTTGAACCCGAATGTGCGGAAACCCATCCGCGAGGTGTTCGGGGAGATGGCCGATCAGGTCGGCCATGACGGGCGCGTCATTCCCGGCTTGACCGGGAATCTCTACTTCATCGAGCCGCTGGATTACTTGGATTTCGTGTATTTGATGTCCCGGAGTTATCTGGTTCTCACCGATTCAGGCGGCATCCAGGAGGAGGCACCCGGGCTCGGGAAGCCGGTCCTCGTGATGCGGGACACGACCGAACGGCCGGAGGCGTTGGAGGCCGGAACTGTGCGTCTGGTAGGTACGGATTACCGTCGGATTATGGACGAAGTTTCAGCCCTGATGGACGATCCGGCGCACTATCAAGCGATGAGCCAAGCCGTGAACCCCTACGGGGATGGCAAAGCTTGCCCCCGGATTGTGGTGAAATTCAAATAAAATGCTTAATTTTGCAGATTGAATATTTGATTAAATAACAATACGCCATATGGAAATGAAGAAAATGTTCCGGACGGGAATCGTCCTCGCGCTGGTCGCCCTGTCGGCCGTTTCCTGCGTCACGAACCGGAAGATCGCTTATCTCCAGGACATGAAGCATGCGACCCAGATCGAGCTGGAAAACCGGTTCGAGGCGGTCATCAGCCCTTATGACGAACTGGATGTGATTGTGACCAGTTTCGATCAGGAACTGGCCCGGCCTTTCAACCTGAGGTCGGGTAATTCTGGCTCGGGGAACTTCTCGGGTTCGGGTCTGGGTTATCTGGTCGATCAATACGGAAATATCGAGATGCCGATTCTCGGAAAGATTCACGCTGAGGGGATGACCCGGCTTCAGTTGCAGGAGCACGTGAAGAACATGCTCATCGCAGGCGGGTATATCAATGACCCGTACGTGATGGTCCGCTTCCGTAACTTCAAGATTTTCGTCCTGGGGTCCAATGGCGGAAAAGCAATCACCATTCCAGAGGAGCGTTGCACCTTCTTGCAGGCCCTTGCCCTGGCTGGCGACTTGAATATCTATACCGACCGCACCAAGATCATGGTCGTCCGCGAGGTGGAAGGTCAGATGATTTCGCGTTACCTGGATCCCCGTTCCTCCAAGGTCTTCGACGACCCGTTCTTCATGATGCAGCAGAATGATTTCATCATCACCCGGGATACCGGCTACCGGAACTTCCAGCAGTCCTGGTCCATGTTCGGTACCGTCTTTTCTGTCCTTTCCACGATGACCGGACTCGCCTCCACGTATTTCGCCGTCCGGGCGTATCTGAATTCGAGCAACAATAAGAATTAAGTAATCTACGACCTGACTATGGCCATCAACCAGGATAAAACCGACCTCTCCTTCCTGGAGAAAAAAGACGCCAATTCCCTTTCCGGGAAAGATATTTTCTATACCATTCTCCGGAACCTGCACTGGCTCGTCATCAGCGCCGCCATTTGCGCCGGTTTCGCCTATTACCGGAGTGACCGGGCAAACCGCATCTATGAGAGCCATGCTAAAATCCGCCTGAATTCCGTCACCAGGAATCGGCTGGAAACCGGGACCACAACGTTGGAGAATATCACGGATCGCCGTGTCGCCATCACGATGAACGCCATCAACGACGAAATCATCGTCCTCCGTTCGGAAACTCCGATGCTGGAGGTGGCCAAGAACCTGGGCCTGGGAACCAGTTACCATTACCAGACCAAGCTTGTCAAGCGGATGAAGGACCTGTATAAAGAGTCCCCGATCCGGGTCGAGATGATGGACATCAGTGAAACCGACAACGCCACCGCCCTTGTGACCGTGAGCAAGGATTCTACTTTTGTCATCCAGATCGGCGAGTTCGAGCCGGTGTCCGGGCATCTGGGCGATACGGTTTCCACCAGCCTCGGCCGTATTTCTGTGAAACCGACCTGGGCCCTTCGCGAGCTTTTCTACGACAATCCGATCACTGTTCGGCACCGGAATATCAATGCCGTGGCCGAGACATATCGCGGCAAGGTGAACGTAAGCCGCAACAGTACTTCTGATGGCATTATCAACCTCTCCCTCCACGATACTTCCCCGCAGCGGGCCGCCGATATCCTGAACGAGATGATCGCTGTCTATAATGACAACACCATCGAGGAGAAGAAGGAAATCATTCAGCAGACCTCCGACTACATCAATTCCCGTGTCGCCCAGTTGGATCGCGACTTGGGAGCCCAGGAATCCCAGATTGCGAGTTTCAAAAGCCAGCACCAGATCTTGAACCTCAATGATTACGGCAAGTCCTACCTAAGCCAGAGCATAGAATCTCAGGAGGAAATCAACCGCATCAATGCTCAGATCTCCCACGCGCAATATCTTCAGCAACTGACGGCATCCAATACGGAGAACAAGCTTTTCCCGGTAACGGTTGACATCAAGGACGACCATATCAACAGCACCATTCGCAAGTTCAACGAACTCGTCCTCAAACTGGATAAGTATAAAGAGACCGGCACGACCAACAACCCGATCGTCAAGGATCTGCAGACGGAGATGGCTACGCTCAAGACGAACTTGAACCAGCTCCTGACCTCCTACATCGGTGCCATGCAGCAGCAGATCGGTGGCGTCCAGGCCCTCAGCCAGATGGCGGCCGACAAGGTCCGCCAGGTCCCGGGCGGTCAGTTGTACATCGATAATATCTCCCGCGTCCAAGGCATCAAGGAGCAGCTTTACATCACGCTTCTGAGCCGCCGCGAGGAAATGCTCATCAGCCAGCCTTCCCTGACCGGCAACGCCAAGGTCATCGACAAGGCCCGTGTCAATAACAACCCGATTTCCCCGAACACGCGGAGGAGCGTCCTGATGGGCCTGCTGATCGGCCTTCTCATCCCGGTCGCCATCTTCCTCCTGCGCCGGATGCTGGACACCAAGGTCCGGGTCCGCAAGGATGTCGAGGCCTATACCGATATCCCGATCCTGGGCGAGATTCCGGCCAAGGACAAGAAGGATACCCGCGAACTGGTCGTGACCGACCAGGGACGAGATACCATGACGGAAGCCTTCCGTATCCTGCGAAGCAACATCGAGTTTACTCGGGTGCCCGGCCAAAAGGCCACTTCCTACCTGTTCCTCTCCCTGATGGAAGGATCCGGTAAGACGTTCCTCACCACCAACTTGGCAGCCAGTCTCGCGCAGGTGGAGAAGAAGGTCATCCTGCTGGACCTCGACCTCCGCAAGGGTACGCTGACGCACAACATTGCCAGCCGGAAGCTTCCGGGCTTCTCTACGTATCTTTCCGCGAAGACCGACGATATCGAAAGCATCATCAGCCACGATGTCGTGGCCCCGGGCGTGGATACCATCCTGTCCGGTTCCCTGCCGCCGAACCCGGCCGAACTGCTGGCCAGCAAGCGGCTGGATACCCTCATGGATTACCTGAGGGAACGGTATGACTTCATCCTGATTGACGCCGTTCCGGCAGGTATCGTGGCCGATGCCACCATCCTCAGCCGTTTCGCCGACGTGAGTGTGTTCATCCTCCGCTCCAACCTGGTGGACAAGCGCATGCTGCCTGACCTGCAGGAGCTCAAGGACCAGAAGCGGTTCCCGAACATGATGATCATCATGAATGACATCCAGTTCAAGAAGCATCGCGGCTACGGCGGATATGGCTATGGCTATGGCTATGGTTACGGCTATGGTTACGGCTATGGTTATGGCTACGGCTACGGCTATGGTTATGGCTACGGAAATGGTGACGGGAAGTCTGATGGCAAGAAACACCATCACCACCATCATCACAAGAAGGAAGATTCTTCCTCCGATACCAAAGAAGAGGCATAATCCATGGCGAATTTCGCATTGATCGGGGCGGCGGGTTACATCGCCCCCCGTCATTTAAAGGCCATCAAGGATACCGGGAACAACCTGCTGGCCGCCTATGACAAGTTCGACAGCGTCGGACGGCTGGACAGTTTCTTCCCGGACTGTTCGTTCTTCACCGAACACGAACTTTTCGACCGGTTCTGCTCCAAGCAGAAGCAGTCGGCAGAGCCGCTGGACTGGATGAGCATCTGCACGCCCAACTACACGCACGACGCGTTTATCCGCTATGGACTCCGGCTGGGCTGTGACGTGATCTGCGAGAAGCCGGTGGTGCTGAATCCCTACAACATCGACGCCCTCCAGAAGGTGGAGGAGGAGACGGGGCACAAGGCCTACAACATCCTCCAGCTCCGCCTGCATGAGGCCATCGTCGCCCTCAAGAAGAAGGTGGACGAGGGCCCGGCGGACAAGGTGTATGATGTGGACCTCACCTACATCACCTCCCGGGGCAAGTGGTACTATACCTCCTGGAAGGGAGATGTCCACAAGAGCGGCGGCATTGCCACCAACATCGGCGTGCATTTCTACGACATGCTCCAGTGGATCTTCGGCCCCGTGCAGGAGAATATCGTCCATGTGATGAGCTTCGACCGGGTCGCGGGCTACCTGGGCCTCAAGAAGGCCCGTGTCCGTTATTTCTTGAGCATCAATGCCGATTGCCTCCCGGAGAACGCCGTCCAGGGGGAGAAGCGCACGTATCGGACCCTGTCCATCGACGGCAGCGAATTTGAGTTCTCCCAGGGATTTACCGAGCTCCATACCGAGAGTTACCGGCAAATCCTGGCGGGGAACGGCTTCCGCATCGGTGAAGCGCGTCCCTGCATCGAGATTGTCAGCCAGATCCGTAACGCTACGCCCGTGGGCCTGGTAGGGGATTATCATCCGCTGGCCAAACTGCCGTTGTCCCACCATCCTTTCGGCTGGGACGACCGGCGCTAACGCTTCATGCATCCTTTCAGAAAACTGCTTCTGATCTCCCTGGGCAGGGAATCTTCCTTCCGGAAGGACCCGACGCCCAAGGATTGGGCCGTCATGTTCCGGATGGCCCGCCAGCAGGCGCTCATCGGCGTCTGCTACGATGGCATCAGCCGTATCCCTGAGCATCAGCGCCCTCCGCAGGATATCCTGGATTCCTGGCATCGCCTGACGGAAAAGATCGCCGAGATTCACAGCCTGCATCTGAAACGGACGGAGGAGATGGTTCCCATCCTGGAAAAACTCGGGTTTTGCGGGTGCATCCTCAAGGGTACTGCCCTGTCCCGGCTCTATCCCATCCCGGAGCGGCGGATGTGCGGGGACATCGATGTATGGGTGGCGGGTACGCACCGTTCCATCCTGAAGGCCCTGCGGACGTCCTATCACCCTTTCGACATCGTCTATCAAGAGTGCAAGGCCGATTTCTTCCCGGACGTGGAAGTCGAGATCCATTTTCACCCGGGCAAGATGTACAATCCTTTCCTGAACGCCCGCCTGCAGCGGTATCTGGAAAAGGGAACCCCTATCCGCGACGGAGTGACCCTGTCCATGCCGTCCCCTCGTTTTGATGCCGTCTATTGCATGGCGCACATGTTCCATCATTACCTGGAAGGCGGGATCGGCCTACGACAGATGATGGACTATTATTACACCCTCCGGATCCTGGACCCGGCCGACCGGAAACCGGTGATGGAGGCCCTCCGCCACCTGGGCATGGGCCGTTTCACGGCCGCGATGATGGAATCGCTCTGGTTCAATTTCGGCCTGGAGGAGGAGTATTTCCTTTGTCCGCGGGATCCCAAACTGGGACGGAAACTCATGGAGGAGACCATCAGCGGCGGTAATTTCGGCGTGGGGGACCGGCGCAACTACCAGAAAGCAGACGAGAGCCGGCTGCACCGGTATTTCCGGAAATCCTCCCGCGTCCTCTCCCATTTAAGCCAATATCCGCGCGAGGTGATCTGGGCGCCCTACGCCCGCCTCGAGCATTATTTCTGGCGGCTCTTCCTGGGGTATCTCTAGTCTTCCGGGAGCGGGATGACGTCTTCCCGCGCAATATTCACCCGGGCGCAGATCAGCGTCTTGACACGGACGAGGAGCTGGACGCCGCTCGGATGTTCCATCACTTCCCCTTCGACATCTTTCAGGGGCCCGCGGATTACTTTGACGCGGGTCCCTTTCTGTATCGGGACGTCGGTACTGGTAACGGCATAGGGACATTCGGTCGTGACCCGGATAAATGCTTCCATCTGGGATTCCGGGATTTCCAGTACCGAATGTGTCTGGCGGTCGATCAGGAACCGCCCCTTGATTTCGCCTGCGTTCACGAGATTCAGGGCCCTGTCCTTGCCGGTGTGGAGGAAAACCAGCGTGTTGTAGGAGGGCGGGATGAAACACCCGACTCCGAGTTCATGCAGCCGCTGCGGGATCTTCTTCCACTGCCCCCACCGTGTGATGAGGGCGAACCAGCCGATATGCTGTCCGGAGTCCATGCAGTGGCAAAGGTAGTCATTTTTTCGTATCTTTGCGACATGAGCGACGTACTGAACGAAATCACCCCGCTGTCCGAGAAGGACTTCTTCTACATCGTAGAGCGGCACAAGACCGAATTTACCTATCCGGTCCACCAGCACAAGGAGTTTGAACTGAACTTCATCGAGGGTGGCGCCGGGGTGCGACGCATCGTGGGGGACAGCGTGGAAACGATCGGGGACTACGACCTTGTGCTCGTGGGTGGCGACGATCTGGAACACGTGTGGGAGCAGGGAGACTGCCAATCCAAGGATATCCGGGAGATCACGATCCAGTTCCCGCGCGACATGTTCTCGCCGGAGCAACTGGCGAAGAACCAGTTCGCCGCCATCCGGCGGATGCTGCAGCAGGCGGAACACGGCCTGGCCTTCCCGGTGTCCAGCATCATGAAGGTGTATCATATCATCGATACGCTTCCTTCCCAAAAGGACCGCTTCCGTCAGTTCCTGCAGTTTCTGCTGTTGCTCAACGAACTGGCATCCTCGGAAGGCGCACGGGTGCTGGCCAGCAACTCGTTCGCGCACGCGGGGAAGAGTTCGGAGAGTCGCCGGATCCTGAAGGTGAAGCAGTACATCGACGCGCATTACACGGAAGCGGTCCATCTCGCGGACCTCGCCGACATGGTGGGGATGAGCCCGTCGGCCTTCAGCCGGTTCTTCAAGCTCCACACCGGGCGTACCCTGTCCGACTACCTGATCGACATCAAGTTGGGCTATGCCGCCCGCATGCTCGTGGACACGGCCCGGAACATCTCCGAAATCTGCTACGAATGCGGCTTCAACAACCTGTCCAACTTCAACCGCATCTTCAAGGCCAAGCGCGGGGTGACGCCCCGGGAATTCCGGGCCATGTACAAGAAGAACAAGGTGATTGTCTGAGAAATTTGCTATCTTTGTATATTATTGCACCTGGAAAGGAATGAAGTTTTTGCGGAAAATCGGGATCGGAGCCTTGTTCCTCGGGGTCCTGGCGGGCCTTTGGGGCTGCGACGTCGCGAAGATCAAGGATCTGAGCGTGACGTCGGTCGGCGTCAAGTATCTGGTTCCCACCTCCTCCCGGTCGATGGACGCGGTCCTGCTCCTCGGCCTGGACAATCCTTCCATCTCCTTCACGGTGCAGGATGTATCGGGTGTCGTCAAGCATTACGACCGGGAAATCGCCCGCTTCACGGCCGGCGAGCTGCCGGTCCAGGCACGGAGTGTGCAAGTGTATGAACTGCCTTGCACGGCCGTCCTGGCGGAGAAGGTCTCCTTGCTGGACCTGCTCGCCATCGCGGCGCGGCGGTCCATGGAAGGCATGACGGCCGATGTGAAACTACGGGTGAGCCTGAAAGGCGGGAAGGGAACCGTCCTGACCTTCAACGGCATCGACCTGTCCCAGTTCAGTGATTAGCATGATGAAAAGATTATTGGTCCTTTTCCTTCTCGCCCTGCTTCCGTGCCTGACGCTTCGGGCGCAGGAATACCGGGTGGATAACGGCTCCGCGCAGGTGGACTCCACCCTCGTGGGACGGAGCATCCTGTCGGTCCTGGGTTCCGGCGTCACCGTGAACCAGAGCCGGGCGATGCGCTCCGCCTTTGACAACTATGTCTCCAACAACGCGTCCAAGAAATTGACGGGATACCGCATCCGCGTCTATTTCGAGAATGGCCAGAACGCCCGGAATCGCTCCGAGGCGGTTGCCAGGTCCATCTCCGGCGCCTATCCGGGCATCGGTGTGTACCGGACATTCGAAAGCCCCAACTTCAAGGTCTGCGTGGGCGACTTCCGGACGAAGGACGAGGCCCTGAAGGTATACCACTCCCTCAAGGGAGCCTATCCGACCGCCATCATCCTCAAGGAGACCATCAATTATCCGCGCTAGGTTATGCCCACGGTCAAGCAGGGACTTGAACAGAAGCTTCAGCAGAAGCTCTCGCCGCTCCAGATCCAGACCATCAAGCTGATCGAGATGCCGGTGCAGGCCCTGGAGCAGCATGTCCGCGAGGTGCTGAACGACAATCCCGTCATTGACGACACGCCCGCTTCCGGCGGCGATTCGGACGAACCCCGCGACCTGTCCATCTCCGAGGTGGAGGACCACGAGAACAGCGGCGGCTCCCTGGAGGAGAACTACAACTCCTACTCGGACGACGACGACCCCACCCCGTACTACAATCGTTCCGTGAACAACTGGGGCAAGGACGAACGTCCCGAGTACAATACTTTCTCCGTCAAGCAAAGCTTCACCCAGAGCCTCCAGGAGCAGTTGGGCTACCGGAACCTGACCGAGCACCAGCGTTCTGTGGCCAATTTCATCATCGGCAGCCTGGACGATGACGGCTACCTCCGCCGCGACATCGAATCGCTGGTGGACGACCTCGCATTCCGGGCAGGCATCACCACCAATGCGGAAGAGGTGGAGGCGATGCTCAAGATCATCCAGCAGTTCGAACCCTCCGGCGTGGGCGCCCGTGACCTCCGCGAGTGCCTCCTCATTCAGCTGGAGGACAAGAAGCAGACCCCGGCCGTGGCCAATGCCGTCCGCATCCTCCGTGACGGGTTCAACGAGTTCAAGGGCCGCCAATTCCCGAAGCTGATGAACCGCTTCCACCTGGACGCGGACCAGCTCAAGGCCGTCCTGGATGAGATCAAGAAGCTCAATCCTTCCCCCGGCGGCCAGATCGACGACAGCTATGCCGACCAGGCCCAGCAGATCGTCCCCGATTTCCGGCTGGACTACGAGAACGGCGAGCTGATCCTGTCCATGCCGCGTTTCTCCATCCCGGAGCTCCGGATCAACCGCCGCTATGCGGAGATCATGGAGAACGGCAAGTACTCCACAGACCGTTCCCAGAAGGACGCCGCCACGTTCGTGGGCCAGAAGATCGCCGCCGCGAAGTGGTTCATCGAGGCTCTCCGCCAGCGCCAGAATACCCTGGAGAGCACGATGCGGGCCATCATCGAGTACCAGCACGACTATTTCATCGACGGGGACGAATCCTCGCTGAAGCCGATGGTCCTGAAGGACATCGCCGAGCGTACCGGCTTCGATATCTCTACCATTTCCCGCGTGGTGAACAGCAAGTGGATCGAGACGCACTTCGGCGTGTTCCCGCTTAAGTACTTCTTCTCCGAGGGACTGGAGAACAGCGAGGGAGAGGAAGTCTCCACCCGCGAGATCAAGAAGGTCCTCCGCGACCTGGTGGACAACGAGGACAAGCACAACCCGCTCACGGACGACGACCTGGTGGACGCCCTTACTGCCAAGGGCTACAAGGTCGCCCGCCGGACCATTGCCAAATACCGCGCCCAGCTGGACATCCCCAAGGCCCGCCTGCGGAGGGAGCTGTAAAAGTGCAAAACCCATTGATTTACACTTGTTTTCCCATTTTTAGGCGGGATAAGTGTGAAACAGCCCATTCTGCACTTTTTCCTTCTTTCTAGGAATAAATAAGGACGAAACCAATCGGTTTCGCCCTTATTTCGTATTATCCGCCCCCTTAGAACACCAGCAGGAAGAGGCCGGCGGCCAGGCAGGCGCCCAGCATCGGGCCGGCGACAGGGACCCAGCTGTAGTTCCAGCCGCTGTCGCGCTTGCCAGGGATGGGCAGGATGGCGTGGGCGCAGCGCGGGCTGAGGTCGCGCGCCGGGTTCATCGCGTAGCCGGTGGTACCGCCCAGGGACATGCCCAGGGCCATGATCAGGCAGGTGACCGGCCAGGCGCCGATGGCGCCGGTGGATGCGGCCGTCCCGCCCACCTGGAAGGCATTGCCCTCGAAACCGATGGCCAGGATGATGAACACCAGCAGCGTAGTGGCGATGAATTCAGAAAGGAAGTTCCGCCAGGGATTCCAGATGGCCGGCATCGTGCAGAAGGTACCGAGCATGGTGTCGGGCTCGTCGGACGTGGCCTTGTAATGGTCCTTGTAGAACACATAGACCAGCAGGGCGCCCACGAAACCGCCCAGCATCTGGGCGACGATGTAGCCGAGGACCTGGCCCCAGGCGAACTTGCCGGCGATGGCAAGGCCCAGGGTGACGGCCGGATTCAGGTGCGCGCCGGAGACGGGGCCTGCGACGAGCACGCCCATCATCACGGCAAGGCCCCACGCAAGGGCGATGACGACCCATCCGCCGCCTTTCGCCTTGGACTTGTTGAGGGAGCAGGCGGCGCAGACGCCGTCACCGAAGAGCACCAGGACCAGGGTGCCGATGAATTCGAAGATATACGGGTTGAGGTGCATAGTGTATGAGTTTAGATTTCTCGACTTCGCTCGAAATGACAAGCTATTTGCTTAAGGTGCGGCTGATCGCATCGGCCCAGCCGGCCTTGAGGGCGGCGGTGTCGGCGCCGGAGGGCGTGAAGACGTGCTCCGCCTGCCACTGGGCCTTGATCTCGTCCAGGGAGGACCAGAAGCCGACGGCGAGGCCTGCGAGGTAGCAGGCGCCCATCGCCGTGGTCTCGGTGACCTTCGGACGGATGACCGAGGTGTCCAGGACATCGGCCTGGAACTGCATCATGAGGTTGTTCCGGGAAGCGCCGCCGTCCACTTTCAGCTCGGAGAGCTTCACACCGGCGTCCTTCTCCATCGCCCCGACGATGTCCATCGTCTGGAAGGCGATGCCTTCGAGCGCCGCGCGGGCGATATGCGCCGCCGTGGTGCCGCGGGTGATGCCGCAGATGGTGCCATGGGCGTACTGGTCCCAATAGGGGGCGCCCATGCCGGTGAGGGCCGGGACGAAGTACACGCCGCCGTTGTCCTCGACCGTCGACGCCAGGGCTTCGATCTCGGAGGAACTCCGGATGATTCCCAGACCGTCGCGGAGCCATTGGACGACGGAACCGCCCACGAAGATGGAGCCTTCCAGGGCGTAATTGACCTTGTCCCCGATCTTCCAGGCGACGGTTGTGAGGAGGTTGTTGCGGGAAAGGATGGGCTTTTCGCCCGTGTTCATCAGGAGGAAGCAGCCGGTTCCGTAGGTGTTCTTCACGGAGCCGGGTTCGGTGCACATCTGGCCGAAGAGGGCGGCCTGCTGGTCGCCGGCGATGCCGCCGATGGGCACTTCATGGGCGAAGAGAGTGGTCTTGGTGACCCCGTACACCTCGGAACTGGAGCGGACTTCCGGCATCATGGACGCGGGAACGTCCAGCAGTTCCAGCAGTTCCTGGTCCCATTCCAGCGTGTTGATGTTGAAAAGCATCGTCCGGGAGGCGTTGGAGACGTCGGTCACGTGGACTTCGCCCCGCGTGAGCTGCCAGACGAGCCAACTGTCCACGGTGCCGAAGCGGAGCTTGCCAGCCTCGGCTTTCTCCCGGGCGCCGGGAACGTTGTCCAGGATCCAGCGGATTTTGGTGCCGGAGAAGTAGGCATCGATGATGAGGCCCGTCTTCTCGCGGATGAAATCGGCCTTGTCGCGGAGGGTGTCGCAGAACTCGGAGGTGCGGCGGTCCTGCCAGACAATGGCGTTGTACACCGGTTCACCCGTTTCCGCATCCCACACGATGGTGGTTTCGCGCTGGTTGGTGATGCCGATGCCGGCGATGTCCTTGCCGTTGATGCCGATCTTGGTGATGGCCTCGGCGATGACGGCGGCCTCGGAGGACCAGATTTCCATGGGGTTGTGCTCAACCCAGCCGGGTTTCGGGAAATACTGGGTGAACTCCATCTGGGCGGTGGAGCGGATGTTGCCTTCGTGGTCGAAGACGATGGCCCGGGAAGAGCTGGTTCCCTGGTCCAGGGCCAGAATGAATTGTTCCATAATTATGTGGTTTCGATCAATTGGCAGATGAGGGTGGCGCTGGTGCAGTCGACCACCTGGACATCGACATATTCGCCCGTACGGTGGCCGCCGCCGGGGAACACGCACATCTTGCTGTTGGAGGCGCGGCCGCACAGGTCGTCGGGATTCCGCTTGGAAGGGCCTTCGACGAGGACGGTGAAGCGCTTGCCGATGTCTTTCCGGTAGCTTTCCAGCGACTTCCGGTTCTGGAGGTCGATGATCTCGTTCAGGCGGCGTGTCTTCACTTCCGGAGGGACGTCGTCGGGATAGTTCCGGGCGGCAAGGGTGCCGGGGCGCTCCGAGTAGGCGAACATGAAGGCCCAGTCGAAGCCGACTTCCTCCATGAGGCTCATCGTCGCGGCGTGGTCCTCCTCCGTCTCGGAGCAGAATCCGGCGATGACATCGGTCGTGAGGCCGCAGTCGGGCATCACGCTGCGGATCTTGGCGACCCGCTCTAGGTACCACTCCCGGTCATACTTCCGGCGCATCTTCTCCAGCATCCGGGAGCTGCCTGACTGCACGGGAAGATGGATGTGCTTGCAGATATTGTCGTACGCGGCCATCGTTTCGATGACTTCGTCGCTGATGTCCTTCGGATGCGAGGTGGCGAAACGGACCCGCAGCTCGGGGCTCACCGACGCGACACGCCGGAGCAGTTCCGCGAAGTTCACGGTCTCTTCGGCCGTCTTCCACAGGTAGCTGTCCACGTTCTGGCCCAGCAGCGTCACTTCCTTGTAGCCCTTCTGGAACACGTCGCACGCCTCGCGCACGATGGAGTGCGCGTCGCGCGAGCGTTCCGCCCCGCGGGTGTAGGGCACCACGCAGTAGGAACACACGTTATTGCACCCACGCATGATGGAGATGAAGGCGCTCACGCCGTTCTTGTCCGTCCGGACCGGGGTGATGTCCGCATAGGTCTCATCGCGGGAAAGGAGGACGTCGATCTGGGGCTGGTCCGGCGTGATGGCCTTCAGCAGCCGCGGCAGCGACCGATAAGCGTCCGGGCCCACGACCAGGTCCACCTTCCGCGTATCCAGCAGCTTGTCCTTCAGGCGCTCCGCCATGCAGCCCACGATGCCCACGATCACGCCCGGGCGCCGCTTGCGCTGCAGGTTGAACTGCTCGATCCGGCCCCAGATCCGCTGCTCCGCATTGTCTCGGACGGAACATGTGTTCGCCATGATCAGGTCCGCCTCCTCCATCGACTCCGTCCGCTCATACCCTTCTCCCGCCAGGATGGAGAAGATGACCTCCGTGTCGTTCACGTTCATCTGGCAACCGTATGTCTCTATGTAGGCTTTCTTCATAGTATACAAAGATAATCATTTTCCCCCACGGCTCCGCCCAGCCACCGTGAAAAAAGCGTAAAAAGCCTCATTTCACACTGATTCTGCTTGCACCGTAGGAAATAAGTGTAATAATGGCGTTCCCGCACTTTATTTGACGAGAATGCACGAAATAAGTGTAGAACGGCGGTTTCTGCACTTTTCCTGTGTGAATCATGGTCTTCTTTTGGCGGTCAGGGGAAACATCTCATCGACTGTCCGTTGGTCCAGTTGGGCAATCCGGGCGATCTGGCCGTTGGAAGCGCCCCATTTGTTCTTGAGCAGAATTCCCAACTCTTTCCGTTGCTGGAGCGACAACTCCTTCACGCTGTCCCGGCCAAACTCCGACCGGCTCAGCTGCTGGGCCGTAATGAACAGTTCGTCATCATTCAGGTTGGGCTTTTCGCCCATCCGCGCAGCGGTTTCGACCTGCGCTTCCACATTCTTGAGTACCCACCATACGAACTTGCGGGCATTGGGAAACAGCTGTTCCACCAGCCTGTAGTTCACGAAACTTTCCGCGGCAATCACTCCGTCCCTGACCCGAAACTGCGAATCCAGAATGGGGTTCGTCATCCGGGTCATATCCCTTTTTTCTTTGTAGCTCAATTCGTTTACGCTCTTGGAAGATAGGCTGCTCAATAGCGGATTGAAGTATAGATATCCACTGCACCAAGGATAAGCGAATGGGTTTACATCGGCCCGGGCAACATAGGGATTGCGGACAACATAGGCGATTTCATTCCGCAATTGGGTCAGGCTGCCGATGGCAGGGGTGTCCGGGTCCACATCGACATGTTCCAGGGTACCCGGCCTGCCCCTCCGTGTAAAATAATTGGACAACCTTTTCTTCAAACGGCGGAAAAAGGTCAGACCATCAATCAGTTCACCCCGAATGATGAAGTGGAAATGATTGCTCATCAATGCGAAAGCGAGAATATCAATTTGAAACTCTTTCGCAGTGACGGCCATCAAGTTCATGGCAATCTTCTTCTCCTCTTCGCATTCAAAGATAAGCCCGTTCTCTAATGGCTTGGTACTGAGATGATAAAAAGGACCGGATTCGCGGAACAACTGTTCCTGCATCCATTCAATCTGCCGCTCGGTCGGAGGCGGCATTTTGGCATATTGTTCCATCGCTTCAAATCGAACTTGTTTTCTGCAAACATAGACAATTCAATCCGGCCGGCATGCGATTCGTCTGTTGTTCCAGTACGATTTTTCTGATTCTTGCGATTCTTTGCGTTTTTCTTACGATTCTCATCGATGAGTTGAGGAAGTACTAGTCCGGGATTCTATGCCTATCGGTTCATTATCAGCGGGATGCCCGTTGTCCGGCTCGCTCGAAAAAGTGTGGAAAGGGCTTATCCGCACTTATTTCGGTCGAATGGGAGGAGATAAGTGTAGAAAGCACCTTTCCACACTTTTTCTGCTGGGGAGCAGAAAAAAAAGTGTAAAACGGGTCGTTTTACACTTTAAGGGATGGGGGAGGGTTGGATTCTCAGAGCTTGTCGCCGAAGGCGAGGTCGCCGGCGTCGCCGAGGCCGGGGACGATGTAGCTGTGGCTGGTAAGTTCTTCGTCGACGGCGGCGACCCAGAGGGTGACCTCGTCGCCATAGAGCTTGGCGAGATGGTCCACGGCGTAGGTGCTGGCGATGGGGCAGACCAGATGGATGGCGATGGGTTCTCCGCCTTCCTGACGGAGCTTGTCGATGGCGACTTCGATGGAGGAGCCGGTGGCGAGCATCGTGTCGGCCAGGACGAGGGTCTTGCCTTCCAGGGACGGGGTGGTGCAGTAGTCCGCCCGGATTTCGAAGTAGTCGCCGGCGCCGTACTTGCGGAAGGCCGCGAGGAAGGCGGTTTCGGCGTGGTCGAAGAAGTTGAAGACACCCTTCTGGAGCGGCAGGCCGGCCCGGAGGATCGTGGAGATCACGAGCGGGGTGTCGCAGGTCGCGACACGGGCGATCCCGAGGGGGGTGACGACGTCTTTCTCGGTGTAGGTGAGTTCCTTGGAGAGTTCATAGGCAAAGATTTCGCCGACGCGTTCGAGATTGGTCCGGAAACGGAGACGGTCTTTCTGGATGGTGGCATCCCGCATCTCTGCGATGAAATTGTTGAGAACAGAAGGGTTCTCACCGAGATTGACAACTTTCATGGGGTTTCGATGATTTGTAGTTCGGACATGTGTCCGAACTACAAATATAGGAATTTATTCCGATTTGCAAACCCTTTCATCCTGGAATGAATAGTACGATCCATCCGCGATGATGACGTGGTCGAACAGCGCGACGTCGAAGGCCTTGAGTGCCAGCTGCAGCCGCCGGGTGGCCTTCAGGTCGGATTCGCCGGGGAGGGGAGAGCCGGACGGGTGGTTGTGGACGAGAATGACGGCCTTCGCCTGCTCGTCCAGCACTCGGCGGAGGACCTGCTTGCTGTCGATGAGCGTGCAGTCGGCCGTCCCGGAGGTGAGTCTCTCCCGTCCGGTTACCACATTCGCCCGGTTCAGGTACAATGCCCAGCATTCTTCATGGTCCAGTCCCTTCAGCAACGGCAGCATCATATCCACCACGTCCTCCGGCCCGTTCACCGTGGGCTTCCTCACGGCGGCCTCCGCCAGGTACCGCCGCCCCAGTTCCAGGGCGGCGGCGATGGCGACGGCCCGCGCCTGCCCCACGCCCCGCTGCCGCATCAGCTGCTTCGCCGGGCGCCGGCACAGCTCCGAGAGCCGCCCGCCGGCGGAGGACAGCAGCTCCTGCGCCACGCTCACGGCGTTCGCGCCCGGCACGCCCGATCCGATGAAAATCGCCAGCAGTTCCGCATTTCCCAGCGCTCCGGGCCCCTTGCTGAGCAGTTTCTCGCGGGGCCGCTCTTCCGTATTCCAATCCTTCAGTCTCATGGCCCCAAAGATAGGACGCTAAAATGAAAAACAACACCAGTTGTGGATAACTGGTGTTGTTTCAGTAGGTATTTTATCGGTTTCTTACTGGACGAAGGCGATGATCTCGTTCTTCGCGACGTTGTCGCCCTGCTTGCCCACCACGGCGACGATGCGGCCGTCCACGGCGGAGACGACCTCTTCCATGCCGTACCAGGCCTGCACGTGACCGATCACCTGGCCCGCCTTCACAGCCGTACCCACGGCCGGGGCGGCGGAGGCGTCGTCCACATCCACCTGCCACAGGAGCTGGCCCTTGACGGGAACCTGCACCGGAGTGGCCTTCGGATACTTGGCGACGTATTCGTCGACGGAGAACTTGGGCATCTCCACGACGGGACGGGTGACGACGATCGGAGCGTTGGCCTTGGCCTTCAGATCGGCCAGGTCCTTGTTGAAGCGCTCCTTGGCGATGCCGCTGCGGTAGTCGCGGTACTGACGCTCGAACATGGCCATGTTCAGGAGTTCCTCGTCGTCCTCGCCGCAGTCCCAGCCTTCTTCCTTCATCATCTGGCGGAACTTCGGAAGCTCGTTGGGATACATGTCCTGCGGGTTGCCGGTGTAGAATTCCATGCCCTTTTCCTTGGCCAGGGCCACGATTTCCGGATCCAGCTCGCCGGGCAGTTTGCCCATCTTGCCCAGGATCATGCCCCAGGCGTCCTTGTCGATGGAAGACCAGCGCGGCTTGTCGTTGAGCATGTTGAACAGGTTCATCAGCGCGATGTTCTTCACGTACTGGCTGAACGGAGTCACGAGCGGCGGATAGCCGAGGCGCGGCCACACATATTCGACCTCTTCGAAGAGCTTCACCATCAGGGTGTCCAGGGTCATTTCCGGACGGCCGTGGGCGCGCTGGGCGGCATTGATGGCGCCCTGGAAGTTACGAAGGTCGGCCATCATGGAACCCATCATGCCACCCGGCAGGCCGCAGCCCACCAGCAGGGAGGACATCTGGGAGTTGGCCGGAAGGATCCAGTAGCCCAGGAAGTCGTCGATGAACTCCTGCGTGAGGCGGCGGACCTCCATGTAGGCGTCCATGTTGACGTCCTTCACCAGGAAGCCGTCGGCCTTCATCATCTGCTGCATGGAAATCACGTCGGGATGGACCTTGCCCCAGGAGAGGGGCTCGACGGCGCAGTCCAGGTAGTCCGCGCCTGCGCGAGCCGCCTCCAGCATGGAAGCCGGGGAGAAGCCGGGGCCGGTGTGGCCGTGGTACTGGACCTTGATATGCGGGTGCTTCTTCTTGATGCCGGCCACGATCTGGCCGATCTCCGTCGGACGGCCGACGCCGGCCATGTCCTTGAGGCAGATTTCATCGGTGCCGTAGTCGACCAGCTTTTCAACGACGCCCAGATAGTATTCCACCGTGTGCACGGGGGAGTGGGTGATGGACAGGGCCGCCTGTGAAATCATGCCGGCTTTCTTGGCATATTCGACGGAAAGCTTGAGGTTGCGGTGGTCGTTCAGGCCGCAGAAGGAGCGGGCGATGTCGGTGCCCTGCGCCTTTTTCACCTTGAACATCAGTTCGCGGACGTCCGCCGGGACGGGGTACATGCGGATGGCGTTCAGGCCGCGCTCCAGCATATGGGTCTGGATGCCCGCCTTGCGGAGGGGAGCCGTCCATTTGCGCACGGAGACGTTGGGATTCTCGCCGTAGAGCAGATTCACCTGCTCGAAGGCGCCGCCGTTGGTTTCCACACGGTCGAAGCAGCCCATGTCCACGATGGCCGGAGCCACCCGCACCAGCTGGTCCACGCGCGGTTGATACCGGCCGGAACTCTGCCACATGTCCCTATAAACCAGGGAGAACTTGATTTCACGTTTTGCCATATCAGATAGATCAGATGTTTTGTCGATTCAATTCACAAATATAAGAAATTATTCCATTTCCCCTGCGAAAAATTCCGCCATTGCATCACGGATTTCGTAAAATCGCGGCGTATACTTCAGCGCATCGTCCAGATGGATCCGGTGCCGGGCTTCCGGGCAGGGGTGGTGCTCCGCCCGCAGGCCCAGTTCCAGGGCTTTTTCATGGACGGCGTGCGTCCCGTACATCGGGTCCGAAAGCAGTTTTCCGGCCCATCCGAGGGGATAGCCGAAGTCGTACGGCATTACCGGGTCGGCGACCGACTGGAAGGAAAGGATGGGCACCCGGGCGTTCTCCAGGACCGACAAGTCATGGACGGACCCCCAGAGATTGGCGACGCCCCGGATGCGGAATCCGGCGGGCAGCCGCGGCTTGACCTCTTTCAAGGGCTTGTCCCCATACAGCCGGAAGGCCAGGTTCAGGGCCGTCATGGCCCCTGCGCTCGTCCCGCACAGGAATACGCGGTCCGGGTCGATGCGGAGGTCTTCCCGTCCCAGCAGGAACGCCAGGGCGGCATCGGCATCTTCCAGCGCCCGGTACTCCGCCTGCCGGATCTCCTTTTTCACCGCATGGAATCCCAGGCGGTAGTCGATGGAAACCGCCACATATCCCAGGGAGGCGAAATACTGCCCCCAGCCTCTCTGCCCGGGCTCGCTCTTGTTGCCGATAAAAAAGGACCCGCCATGCATCATCAGCAAGAGCGGCCGTTTCACCGAGGGATCGTCCCCGTCGGGCTTGTAAATGTCCATCTCCAGGGTGACAGGCTTCGGGATCCCGCTGTGGAACAGCAGTTTGAAAGTGGCTTTCTTGTCACCGATGGGGGCATGGGTGTAATATCCCGGTGCGGTGGCATAGGGAACATCCTTTTCCACCTTCACTTGATAGGCCGGCGTAGTAAAGGGAAGGGCCATGGCAACGAGCAGGGAGAGCAGACTCATCGTCAGAAAGATTCTGCCAGCCGGAGGCCGAACCGGGTGGCGTTCTCGATCTTTTCCTCGAGCTCATCCGGCGTGGCGTAGTCCAGGTTCCAGGCGGCCACGGTGAGGACCGTCCCGAGGTCCCACAATTCGGACAGGGCATGCAGGTAGCTGGAACCCTGCTCCCGGGCGTCGCCGGTCGGGATGTTCATGCCGCGCGTGGTGATGTACATGACCTTCTCGCACTTGCACTTGCCCACGCAGGTCCGCCCGTTGTCCGTGAAGGTAATGTCGAACAGGGAGACATGCTCGAAGAACACCTTCACCACGGCCGGGAAGCTCATGTCCCAGAACGGCGCCGCGACCACGATCCGGTCGGCCTCGGCGATGGTCCGGGCGGCCTCCTGGGCCCATGCAGGGATGATTCCCGCAGCCCGCTGCGCATACGTTTCCGGCGTCAGCGGCTCCATCGGCATCTTAGTGAGGTCGAACCTCGTTATCTCATATCGCTTGGCGAGCGCCTCGATGACGGGCTCCGCAATCCTTCTCGTCCGGGATTCCTCCCCCCGGATGCACGCGTCGATCACGACCAGTTTCTTCATGGCAATCAATCTTTTCTGCAAATATACCAAAAAAAACGCCCCCGGAAAACTCCGGGAGCGCTCTGGGTGGATGATGGGGCTCGAACCCACGACACTCGGAACCACAATCCGATGCTCTACCAGCTGAACTACATCCACCATGTAATGGATTGCAAAGGTACGAAAAAAATCGTTCCCTGCAAGGGTTAGGCACAAAAAAATCAGTTGTCGTGCGGCGGGAGGTAAGATCCCTTCCGCTCCAACAGGGTCAGCGGACCGCCGTCCAGGGTGCGGGAGGTCCACTGCAGGAGGACCGGGATGGGATAGGTCGGCTTCAGGGCCGTGGACTGGGCGTACTGGTCATAGGAGAGGGCGGGCTCGTACATCGGAACGCACAGGAAAACGCTCATGGGGGAGTTTCCCGTCGTCTCTTCCTGGGTGTCGTCGTGGTCGAGGCGGATGGTGATGCCTTTCTCGTCGGCCGTGTAGGCGGCGGAGAAGGTGTGCTTGTCGGGTTCTTTCCCGTCGAAAGTGGCCAGGATGTTCAGGTATTTTTCGCTGAACCAGGCGTCGCTGACCTGTAGGGGGAATCCGGTGGGGTCCGCCGGCAGGGACCGGGCATGGACGGGCTGGAGGATGCCGGCGTCCAGAAGGCCCAGGAGGTTGATGCTGATGTGGCCCGAGTCCGTGACGGGCTCGGTCTCATAGGAGATCAGCACCCGGCGGGTGGAGGAAACGTCAAATTTCTCTTCGTTGCCCACGATGGCCATCTGCGTACCGCTGTCGGAGGTGAAGACGCCGCCGGAGATGGTGCCGGCTTCGATGCCGGAGTAGGTGTATGAATCCTGCTTGTGGCAGCCGGTCCACAGGACCAGGGCGGGAAGCAGGGCGAGGATCAGCTTTCTCATACGCTTTTGGATTTGCGGGTGGGGCGGGCGATCAGCTGGATGTCGATGTCCTCGACCGTGAACCCCCTGAACTTGCGCCGCTTCAGGTGCGCCTGGACCAGCTCGGCCAATTCGTCGTCGAAGATGTCGCGGAACCGGTGGTTCTCCTTGTCGTAAAGATGCATGTGGCGGAAGTTGTTGATGTCGAAGTACATCTTGTTGTTGCTGCTCAGGCGGCGGCTGTAGATCTTGAGGTCCGCCAGCTGCGACAGGATGTTGTATACCGACGCCACCGTGACCTTCACGATGCCCCGCCGGGCGATCTCTTCCGTAACCATGTCGGCCGAGGCGTGGCCGAGCGCCATCATCGCCTCATGCACCTCCAGCCGCTGGCGGGTCGCCTTGAGGCCGTGGCGCTTGAGCCGGGAACGGAATTCGTCCAGGGTCGGCATCGCGGTATTCGTCTGGGTGGCCATGGGAATGCAAAGATAGCTTTAATTTTGAAGGATTCAAAACGCCAGCAAGGCGCGGGCGTTCGCAACGGCGGCATCTGTGATGACGGACCCGCTCAGGAGCCGGGCGATTTCGTGGATGCGTTCCTCCCGGGAGAGGAGCCGGATATCCGTCACGTCGTTCTCCTTCGTCACCAGGTAATGGGCGTTTCCCTTCGCGGCGACCTGCGGGAGGTGGGTGATGGCGAACACCTGCATGTCTTCGCCCATCCGGCAGATCATCTGCCCCATCCGGTCCGCGGCGCTGCCGGACACGCCGGTGTCGATCTCATCGAAAATGAGGGCGGGCATAGCCGTATAGCGGGCCATCATAGCCTTGAGGCTGAGCATGATGCGCGAGAGTTCACCGCCGGAAGCCACCTTGGACAGGTCCTGCGGGGCCTTCCCGGTCGAGGAGAACAGGAAGCGGACGGCATCCCGGCCTGACGGTCCTTCCGGGGCTGCGCCCAGCTCCACCGAGAAGACGGCGTGGTCCAGTTCCAAAAAGGCAAGCGAGGCGAGGATCTCGGTGGCAAATCCTTCCGATGCCTTTTCGCGGGCCTTGTGCAGGGTATCGGCCGCTGCGGCATAGACTTTCTCCGCCTTCGCCAGCTCTTTCTCCAGCTCCACGCGTTTTTCTTCCAGCGTCGTGGAATCGAACAGTGCCTCCGAGAGGCGGTCCCGCTCGGCGATCAGTTCGCCGACCGTCTGCACGCCGTGCTTTTTCATCAGGTCGTACAGGAGGGACATCCGGTCCTCCACCTGTTCCAGGCGGTCCGGAGACACGTCGATGCGGGCGTTTGCGCTGTCCAGCTCGTCCGCGATATCCTCCAGTTCCAGCCGGGCCGATTCCAGCCGCTGCACGAGCGGCTCCAGGGCCGGGATGAAACGGGCGGCGCGGCCAGCCTGTTTCTCGGCCTCCTTCAGCTGCGCCGTAAGGGGGGCTCGGTCGTCGGCCGGGGCGAGGATGTCCTCGCAGTTGTTCAGGTATTCCTTCAGCTCTTCCGCGTGGGCGAGCTGCTTCTGTTCGGTTTCCAGCTCTTCCAGTTCGCCGTCCCGGAGCTTGGCGGCGTCCAGGCGGGCGAACAGGGCCTCGTTGTAGTCCTTTTCCGCAGCCATGCGCCCCAGCCGCTCCGTCACGTCGGAGAGATCCTTCCGGAGGCCCTGGAGGTCGTTCCAGGCCTTCCGGCAGGCGTCGAGGCAGGCTGTGTTCCCGGCGTAATGGTCCAGCAGGGACATCCGGAAGGCGGGATCGCCCAACCGGAGGGTCTGGTGCTGGGAGTGGATGTCGATGAGCTGTTCCGAGAGCGCCTGCAGGACCGGCAGGGACACGGGCTCGTCGTTGACGAAGCTCCGCGACCGTCCCGTCCGGTTCAGGGTCCGGCGGATCAGAAGGGTGTCGCCCTCCTCCAGGTCGTTTTCGGCCATCAGCGCCCGCAGGGGTGCGTTCCCGTCCACGGAAAACTCCGCTTCCACGACGCAGGTTTCCCCGTGCGCTCCCACCAGGGAGGCATCGGCCTTGCCTCCGAGGGCGAGGCCCAGGGCGCCCAGGAGGATGGACTTGCCCGCTCCGGTCTGTCCGGTTATAATGACGAGACCCTCCGGAAAATCAATTTCCAGAGAGTCGATCAGTACGTAGTTCCGGACGTGGAGCGAGCGGAGCATTACTCCTCGCCGTTGATGTCGATGGGGTTCGCGCTTTGGGCCCGGCGGTAGTAGAGTTCCCCGTTCTCGAATTCGGAGATGGCTACGAGATCCGGCTTGGGCTGGCGCTCGTAGTACTTGGAGATTTCAATCTGCTCCTTGTTCTCGAACACTTCCTCCATGGTGTCGCGGTCGTTGCGGAAGTCTTCCAGTTTCTTGGTGAGTTCCTTCTTCTCGGCGGCGGCGATCTGGTTCGCGCGCTTGTATAGGATCACGACGGATTCGTAGATATTGCCGGTCGGGGCGGCCAGGGTGCGGATGTCGCGCGTAATGGTGTTGCCCGGTACTTTTTTCTTGCTGCCAGTATCCATTTCTTCTTCTGTTTTTTTAGTTTCCAAATAATATTACTGCACTTTCGCCGGCAGGGTTTCAATTATTTTTTATCTCCGTTCTTCTCCATCGCCTTGCGCTCGCGCTCGAAGTCCTTGGCCTTCAGCTCCAGCTCCTCGTCGATGCCGTCGTAGCGGCCCAGGGCGCGCTGGGAACGGCGGTACATCGCATCCAGCTCGCGGCGGTACTTGGATTCGGGGTTCTCCCCGATGAAATTGAGGTAGTCGTCCACGAAGACGAGGTAGCGCTCCTTCTGCTTGGCCGGGACGCTCAACCGGGCATAGTGGTAAGAGGCCATGGCGGTGTAGTAGAGGATATCCTCCCGGTAGCCGTTTTCGGCATTGTCCTTCAGTACGTTGCGGAGGGCTACGCGGGCGGCGAGATAGTCCTCCATCTTATAATAGAGGCGGGCGTTCTCGAACTCCTTGCGGTCCAGCCGGTCGCGCAGGTCCTTGATCATCTCGACGCAGGCTTCCCGGTGCGGGCCGTCGGTGGGATACTCGGTCAGGTATTCCGTGATGGTCGCCAGGCAGGCCCGCGTGGGCGCCTGGTCCAGCTCCCAGCGGTAAGTGGCCCGGTACAGGCAGTCGATGCGCATGAAGCGGGCGTCGCTCGTGAAGGGGCTCTGCGGGTACTTTTCGATGAATTTGGCGAAATTGGATTCCGCGGTATAGAAGTCCTTGTAGCGGTAGTTGGACAAGGCCCAGTAATAGCGGACCGTGTCGTCCCGTTCGGTACCGTCGGTCAGGATGGCCATCGACTCGAAAAGCTGGCCGGCCTTGAGGTATTTGCCGTTGTTGAACAGCTCCATCGCGGCCTTGTATTTGGTGTCCACGTCGTTGGACGAGAGCAGGGTCTCGAACTGGGACTTGCAGGCCGCCACGGCGGCCAGGGCCGCGAGGCTGAGGACAATCGTTTTGAGTTTCATGTTCATGACTCCGTTTTTCAGATCTCTAGCAGGAACTTCTCCGCATCCCGCGCGGCGGCGCATCCCGACGCCGCGGCCGTGATGGCCTGGCGGTAGGTGGGATCCTGGACATCGCCGGCCGCGAAGACGCCCTCCACGCAGGTGCGGGAGGATTTCCCTTCGGTGACGATGTAACCGGCCGCGTCGGTCTTCACCCAGGGGGCGAACAGCTCCGAGTTGGGGTGGTGGCCGATGGCGAGGAAGAAGCCGTCGATGTCGATATCAAAGACAGTGCCATCCTTGCGGACGAGGCGGGCGCCGGTGACGCCGAAACCGTCCCCGAGGATTTCCTGCGTGTTGCAGTTCCACAGGATTTCGATGTTCTCCGTCGCGAATACCTTTTCCTGCATCGCTTTCGAGGCGCGGAACACGTCGCGGCGGACGATCATGTACACTTTCTTCGCGAGGGATGCGAGGTACAGGGCCTCTTCGCAGGCCGTGTCTCCGCCGCCCACCACGGCGACGGTGCGCTTCCGGTAGAAGAAGCCGTCGCAGGTGGCGCAGGCCGACACGCCGCCCCCCTTGTATTTCTCTTCCGAGGGAAGGCCCAGGTAGCGGGCCGTCGCCCCCGTGGCGATGATCAGCGCGTCGGCGGCGATTTCCTTCTCTCCGTCGATGACGACCTTGAACGGCCTTTCGGAAAGGTCCACGGCGGTGGCGACGCCGCTCCGCACGTCGGCCCCGAAACTCCGGGCCTGTTCCCGCATCTTGTCCATCAGGTTGTTGGCGTCCACCCCGCCCGGGAAGCCCGGGAAGTTCTCCACGATGGTGGTTGTCGTGAGCTGGCCGCCCGGCTGGATGCCCTCGTACAGGACAGGGGACAGGTTGGCGCGGGAGGCGTAGATGGCGGCGGTGAATCCGGCGGGACCTCCGCCGAGGATGAGGCAACGGACGTTTTCCATGGGCTATCGGACGAGTTCGGTGGTGTAATCGGTATTGTAGACGATGCGCCGGATGGCCGTATTCCGGTAGGACCCGGTCCGGGCAGGCTCGAAGTGGAAGTCGGTATGGATGCCGGAACCGTCGACCTGCCGGAGCGCGCGCGTCCACCGGTTGCCGTATTTGGCCACCAGGCTTGCGAAGTAGCGGGTCAGGTCGTATCCCTGGAAGGCGAACTGGCTGGGCTCGGTCCGGTACAGGGCCCGGTAGCTGCGGACGAACGCCTTCACGTTCTCTGCGTCATAGTCCGCAAAGTAGGGCGAACAGATGTGCAGGAAGCACTGGTGGTAGTTGCTGCTGTCGATCGATTCAAACGTGCGCACCCGGGAGGGCGCGTAAAGGACAATCTTGTAACCCCTTCCAAGCAGGATGCCGAGGTTGCGGACGAGGTCGCTTACGAACGCTTCCTTCTCGGAGGCGACGATGATGCGGTTGACGCCGCTCTTGGTGAGCCGGGCCGTGAGGGAAGCGGGGAGGGAACGCCCCTCGCCCTGGGTCCAGCTGACGCCCTCGAAGGCCGTTCCGGCATCCAGGAGCGCTTCCCGGACGCCCACGGCGGCCGCCGTGCTTCCGTTGGAGGTTTTTTCCGTGACCAGGATGATCTGGTCCCCCCGGACACATTCTTCGGCCGCCCAGGCCGCCAGCTCGGTGTACTGGCTGTCGGCGGAGGACGGCGCCTGGATGAAGCCTTCGTGCGTGTCGGCCAGGTCGGCGGCCCGCTGGTCCAGCGGGGAGACGATCGGAACCCGGCCGCCCGTCACGCCGAGGATCGTCGACAGGTCGCTCGAGGTGATGGGACCCAGGATGAAGTCGTTCTTGCCCAGGTCAAAGGACGAAGGAATGCCGGCCTGGAGGTCGAACACGTTCAGGGTGGTTTTCACCCCCTGCTTCTCGAGGTCGCGCAGGGCCATCAGGACGCCGGAGTAGAAGTCCATGTTGGTCTCGCTGGTCTTTCCTGCGGCATTGAAGGGCAGGATGAGGGCGAGGTCGGCCGAGCCTTTCCCGGTCGCGCCGGACAGCCAGTCCAGGATGCCCTCGGACGGCTCGGTCTCTTCGGGTTTCGTTTCGGGGTCAGGCTGCTCCACGACCGGCGTTTCCGCCTGGACAGGGACTTGCTGGGCCGGAACGGTCGCAGGTTTCTCCTCGACGGGAACCTGAACAGAAGGAAGCTTGCTCTTGATGCTCTCCCTGGCCTTGTCGGTGACGGGAATGAGGAGTGTCTGCCGTTTGGAGATCCGGCTGGACTTGAGCCCGTTCGCGGCCATGATTTCCTCCGGGGTCACGCCATAGGTCTTGGCGACCCCATAGAGGTCCTCGAACCATTTGACCGTATGCTCGATGAATCCATCGGCGTTGGGGGTCGGGGCGGGCTTCGTGTCTATCACGATGGGTTTGTTCTCCTTCGGGGCCGGCTGCTCTTTCACCGCGGCGGGCTTTTCTTCCTTGACGGCGGGCTTCTCTTTCGCGGCCGGTTTCTCCTTTTCCACCGGTTTTTCCTTTACCGAAGCCGGGGTCGCCTGGGATGCTTTCTGCTCGGAAACGGTCGGGACATAGAGGACCGTTCCGGCCTTGAGACCTTCCTGTTTCAGCATCGGGTTGGCGGCGTAGAGGTCTTCCTCGGTGACGCCGTAAGCCTTGGTGATCCCGTAGATGGTCTGGCGTTCCAGGACGATATGGGCGTAATAGGTCTTCCCGTTCATGTTGACCTGCGACCGGGAAACGGTGACAGGTACCGGCGGATAGTCCTGCGCGAAAAGGTCCTGCGCCGTGCCGGCGAGGAGCAGGAAAAGGAGGGCCAGAAAGCGGTGTTTCATCATGTGCATCATTTACAGTTTTTCCGCGAAGCCGGTGAGGCCCTCGCAGAAGCGGTCCCAGCCGAGACGCTCCTTCTCGAGGCGGATCGCCCGGACGCAGTCCGTCCGGACGGAGGGGTCGGAAAAATAACGGAGGATCTCGCTGCGGATCGCGCCAGGCTCCGCGACAGGGGCGACAATTCCCGTGCCACGGTCGCCGATGGTGCCCTTGAGGCCGCCCACGTCGGTGACGATCATCGGTACCTCGAAGTGGTACGAGATGGAGGAGATGCCGCTCTGGGTGGCGCTCCGGTAGGGGAGGACAGTCACGTCGGCCGCGGAGAAGAAGGTCTTGACCTGGGAATCCCGGATGTAGTCCGGGAACACATGGACCCGGTCTTTCCCGGGGAGGGTGTCGATGAGGGCCTGGTACTTGTCGAAGGATCCGTAGGGTTCTCCCGCGATGACGAGCTGGTAATCTTCCGGCAGGTCCCGGAAAGCCTCCAGCAGGATGTCCAGCCCTTTATAGTCCCGGATCAGGCCGAAGAACAGGATCGTCTTCAGCGACGGGTCGATGCCGAGCGCCGCGGCGGCCGCTTCCCGGGGGAGCTTTTCCCCGAAATGGGAATACAGCGGATGGGGGAGGAGGACGTACCGGGCGTCGGGTTTCAGGGTCAGGAGGTCGTCGGTGACGCTTTGGGACATGGTCACATAGCCGTCACAGGCGTTCAGGAACCACCGGGTCAGGGGTTTGTCGAACCAATGCGGTTCGTGGGGGATGACATTGTCCAGCACGGGCACCACCTTGCAGCGGGGGCCGACATGCCGGGACACCCAGCCCAGCGACGGGGCGAACCACGACATCCAGTATTTCATCACGAGGAGGTCGGGACCCCAGGCGCGGATGGCGCGGGCGGTCTTTCCCCAGGAAATCGGATTCACCGTGTCCAGCAGGGCTTCCGCCTCCACCGGCACGGCTTCGTCATCGGGGGTCACATACTGCGTCTTCCCCGGAAAAAGGATCTCCGGGTACTGCCGCTTGAAGGAAAAGGCCCGCACTTCGTGCAACTTTCCCAGTCCCGCGAGCAAACTCGCGTTGAACTGGGAAATGCCTCCCCGCAGGGGATAAAAACTGGATAGTATGGCGACCTTCATCGGGGCCGGCGCTTACTTCGTCTCGGCCGCCTTGGTCTTGACGTATTCGGCGTTCAGGCCGGCGAGGATCTCGTCGGTGATGTCGAGGGCGGCGCTGCCGGTCACCACGGGAGCCGGAAGGATGTCACCGGAGGTGGTGAGGATGAGGGCGTACTGCTTCTCCACGTTGTACGCTTTCACGAACTCGGCGATGGCGTCCATGATCTGGTTCAGCATCACCTGCTGTTCCTCCTGCATCTCCTGCTGCTTGCGCACCACATACTCCTGGTATTCGCCCTGCTGCTGCTGGAGCTTCTGATACTGGGCGTTGGCCACGGAGGTCGTCAGGAGGCCCTTGTCCATCTTGTTCTGGAAGTCGTTGGCGTCTTTCTGGAGCTTGTTGCCGCGACGGTCGATCTCGGACTGGATGCCGCTGACCTTGGTCTCCACGACGGAGCGGAGGTCGTTCGCCATGTCATAGTTCTCGACGACCTTGTCGATGTTGAAGAAGACGATGCTGCCGGCGGCGGCGGTGGTGTCAGCCTGGGTGGCGGTAGCGGCGACAGGGGCTGCGTTGTTGCAACCGGAGATCAGCAGACCGGCCACGAAGGCGGCGCTGAGGAGGGAAACGGTTCTTTTCATGTATGATACAATTATATATTTTCAGTACAAGTTTGCAAAGATAACTATTTTTTGCGGATTTCCGCAAGATAGGCCGCGATCGTGCGTTCCAAGCCCATGTAGAGGGCGTCGCAGATGATGGCATGGCCGATGGATACCTCGTCCGTCCAGGGAATGGTCTTCACGAAGTACGCAAGGTTCTCCAGGGACAGGTCGTGGCCGGCGTTCAGACCCAGTCCGCAGGCGCGGGCGGCCTTCGCCGTCTCCAGGTACCGGGCGATGGCGGCCTCCGGGCCCAGCGGGTATTCCGCGGCGTAGTCGGCCGTATACAGCTCCACGCGGTCGGCCCCGCACACGGCGGCCCCTTCGGCCATCCGGGGATCCGGGTCGACGAAGATGGAGACGCGGATGCCGCGGGACTTGAACTCCCGGCAGATGTCCGTCAGGAAGTCCTTGTGTTTCAAGGTGTCCCATCCGGCGTTGGAAGTGATGGCGTCGTGGGCGTCGGGGACCAGGGTCACCTGGTCGGGGACGACCTCGTCCACCAGGTCCACGAAGGACGGGATCGGGTTGCCTTCGATGTTGAATTCGGTCGTGACGAGGGGACGGATGATCCGTACGTCACTGTATCGGATATGGCGCTCGTCGGGACGGGGATGGACGGTGATGCCTTCCGCACCGAACCGCTCGCAGTCGAGGGCGGCTTTCGTCACGTCGGGCATGTTGCCGCCGCGCGCGTTGCGCAGGGTTGCCACCTTGTTGATATTTACGCTCAGTCGAGTCATGTTCGTCTTTTTTTTCGCGACAAAAATAGTGATTTTTATAATTTAAAGTATTATTTTTGACGGTTGATTTGATACTGACGATGAAAATAGGCTATTTCATCCTGAACGACGGATTGCGGGAAGACCCTTCCGTGGCCGGACTTCTCTCCGACCTGGAAGCCGCATCCTATTCGGTGTACGAGATCCGGAGCAAGAGCGACGTCCTTCCCGAGACGGACCTGGTCCTCTCGATGGGCGGCGACGGTACGTTCCTGTCCGCGGCCCACATCGTCTCCGACATCGGCATCCCCATCCTGGGCGTGAATTACGGCCGGATCGGTTTCCTGTGCGAGAACCGCCCGGAGGAGGTGCTCAGGGCCCTCATGGAGGGCGATTTCAGCATCGAATACCGGACGGTCCTGAACGCTACGCTCAAGGGGCCGAACGCCCGCCGCAACATCGGGATGCTCCCTTATTCCGTCAATGAGGTGGCCATTCACCGCAAAGGCCCGTCCGTGCTGGGCATCCGCGTCACCTTGAACGGCGAGACGCTGCCCACCTACTGGGCCGACGGCCTGATCGTCTCCACCTGCTCCGGCTCCACCGCCTATTCCCTCAGCGCCGGCGGCCCCATCTGCATGCCGGATACGAAGGTCCTCATCATCACCCCGATCGCCCCGCACAACCTGAATGTGCGGCCGCTGGTGGTTCCCGAATCCACCAAGGTGGACATCGCTTTCGAAAGCCGGGACGGGGTGGCCACCATGTCCACAGACAACCAGACGATGGAAATCGAGCAAGGCTGGACCATCCATGTGGAGATGGCACAATTTTCGCTTAAGCGTATCCGGCTCGCCGAGTCCGGCTTCGTCCGGGCGCTTACCTCCAGGCTGTTCTGGGGCGAGGACATGAGAAACAACGGATAAACAATCGTATGGACAACGTACCGCAGCACGTCTCCATCATCATGGACGGCAACGGGCGCTGGGCGAAAGCCCGGGGCAAAGAGCGCGTCTATGGGCACATGGAAGGGGTGGAGAGCGTCCGCGCCTGCACCGAAGCCGCCGTGGAGGCGGGAGTGAAGTATCTTTCCCTCTACGCCTTCTCCGAGGAGAACTGGAACCGGCCGGAGGCGGAAGTGAACCGCTTGATGGAACTGATGATGGAAGCCATCCATGGCGAGGTGAAGACCTTGATGGACAACGGCGTCCGTTTCGTCGTGCTCGGGAACCGCGCCCGGCTGTCCGACAGCCTGAACGCCGCCATCGACGCCCTCATGGAGAAAACCGCCGCCTGCGGGCGGATGACCCTGATCGTCTTCCTCAGCTACAGCGGGAAGTGGGACATCCTCCAGGCGATGAAGAAAGCCGCGGCGGAAAAAGGCGCCGACGGGGTCCAGGACCTGACGGCCGAGGACTTTTCCGGCTACCTGGTCACGGCCGGCATCCCGGATCCGGACCTGCTGATCCGCACCTCCGGGGAGCAGCGCATCTCCAATTACCTCCTGTGGCAGTGCGCCTATACGGAGTTCGTCTTTTCCGATGTCCTCTGGCCCGATTTCCGGAAGCCGGAGTTCCGCGCCGCCCTCGAAACCTATGCCGGTCGGGACCGCAGATATGGAAAAGTGAAATAAAAGAATTATCTTTGCAGGATAATGAGCAGAATGATGACGATACGCAAGATGATGGCCTGCCTCCTGCTGGCCGGCCTCGCGGGGATTACCCTGCGGGCCCAGACGGGGCGGGAATCGATCGAGATAGATTACGGAAATCCCAAGACCTACGTGGTGGGCGGCGTCGGCGTGGAAGGCAACCAGTACTTCGGCGAGAACCAGGTCCTGCAGCTGACCGGCATCCGCAACGGCATGAAACTCACCGTCCCGGGCGAGGACGTGACCGGCATCGTCAAGCGCCTGGTCGCCCAGCGTTTCTTCGAGGACGTGGCCATGGTCGTGGACTCGCTCAGCGCGGCGCAGGACACCGCCTGGTTCAAGATCATCATCAAGGAGCGCCCCCGGGTCTCCCGGTGGACCTATTCCGGCGTCAAGTCCGGTGAGCGGAAGGACCTCCAGGAACGCCTGAACCTCCGTCCGGGCCGCGAGTTCTCCGACTACGTGCAGCGCACCTCCGAGGACATCATCAAACGTTATTTCAAGGAAAAAGGCTACCTCCTGGTCGAGGTGGACACGCAGGTGCAGAAGGATACCATGATCCGCAGCGCCATCCGGGTGAACTTCGACGTGAAGAAGGGCAACAAGGTCCGCATCAAGGACATCAACTTCTCCGGCAACAACGAGGACGTGACGGAATACAAGCTCGCCAAGTCCATGAAGGAAACCCATTCCAACAAGTGGTACAACTTCTTCAAGTCCAAGAAGTTCAAGGAAAAGGAGTACCAGACGGACCGCAAGACCGTCCTGGAGGCCTTCAACGAGGCCGGCTACCGCGACGCCCGCCTGGTCCGCGACTCCATCTACTACGAGGACCCCAAGCACCTGGGGATCGACATGGTCTTCGACCAGGGCCCGAAATACTATTTCCGCAACGTGACCTGGACCGGCAACTCGGTCTATCCGTCCGAGATCCTCGACGAGATCCTCCAGATCAAGAAGGGCGATGTCTATGACATGGTCACGATGGACAAGCGCCTCCACGGCGGCGGCAAACAGACGGACTACGACGTCTCCAAGCTCTACAAGGACAACGGCTACCTGTTCTTCCAGGTCACTCCGGTGGAGGTGAACATCCAGAACGACTCCGTCGATGTGGAGATGCGCATCTCCGAAGGCAAGCCCGCCATCCTGAACAACATCATCATCAACGGCAACGACCTCACGAACGAGAAGGTGGTCCGCCGTCAGATCATGACCCGTCCGGGCTACCTGTTCAGCCAGACGGACTTCGAGCGCTCCATCCGTGAAATCGCCTCCCTCGGCCAGTTCGATGCGGAGGCCATCATGCAGTACGGCACGGGTTACAACATCATCCCCAACCAGCTGAACAACACCGTGGACCTGGTGTACAACGTCACGGAGAAACCGTCCTCCACGCTGGAGCTCTCCGGCGGCTGGGGCGGCAACACCTTCGTTGCCACCGCGGGCGTGAGCTTCAACAATTTCTCCACCCGCCGGATGTTCGAGAAGGGCGCCTGGCGCCCGGTCCCGCTGGGCGACGCCCAGACGCTCTCCTTCCGTTTCCAGACGAACGGCCGTTACTACACGACCCTCAGCGCGAGCTTCATGGAGCCCTGGCTCTTCGGCAAGAAACCGACGTCCCTCAGTCTTTCCGGCTACTATTCCAGGATGACGGACTCCTATCTGTACATCGGCATCCTCTCCACGGACCGCATGTTCGAGGTGTTCGGCTTCAACGCCGGCCTCGGCAACCGCCTCAAGTGGCCGGACAACTACTTTGTCCTGTACAACAACCTGAGCTGGCAGACGTATAAACTCACGAACTGGTACCAGAGCTACTTCGCCTTCACGGACGGTATTTCCCACAACCTGAGCTACACCCTGTCCCTGACCCGCAACTCCTCCGACCAGCAGATCTACCCGCGCCAGGGTTCCGAGTTCTCCGCCTCCCTGCAGCTCACCCCGCCGTACTCGCTCCTGCGCAAGTATACGTTCAAGAATGGGGAGAAGGTCAAGGTGAACAGCTACAAGGACGTGAACTACGATGCCACCTATATGGACGCCCTGGGCAACATCCAGAACGAATGGAGCTCGGCAAACCGCTACAAGTGGATCGAGTATCACAAGTGGAAGTTCAGCGGCGCCGTCTATACCAAGCTGGTGGGCGACCTCGTCCTGATGAGCCGCGCGCAGTTCGGCTTCCTGGGCTACTACAACCGCAACTGGGGCTATTCCCCGTTCGAAGGCTTCCAGGTGGGCGGCGACGGTATGTCGGGCTACATGACCTACGGCTCGGAAATCATCTCCCTGCGTGGTTACGAGGACTATTCCCTCACCCCGATGCGCGTCACTCCGTACAGTTCCACCGGCACGTACGCGGGTAACATCTACGACAAGTTCACGGTCGAACTCCGCTACCCGGTGATCCTGGAGCCGCAGTCCACCATCTATGTCCTCGGCTTCCTCGAAGGCGGTAACTGCTGGGCGGACATCCGCGAGTTCAACCCGTTCCAGATCAAGCGGAGCGCCGGTGTGGGCGTCCGCGTGTTCCTCCCGATGATCGGCCTGCTGGGCGTCGACTGGGGCTACGGCTTCGATGACGCCAAGAACGGCGGAAGCCAGTTCCACTTCGTCATCGGACAACAGTTCTAGCGTTTGGTACAACTTTTGCCTTACCCCCTACCGACACGAAATCTAAAAACTACAACGTAATATGAAAAAGATTCTTGCAATTGCCGCCATGGCGCTCCTGACCCTCGCCGCTTCCGCCCAGAAGCTCGGCCGTGTCAACTTCACCGAACTCTATCAGCTCGCTCCCGAGGCCGACGCCGCCCGCGAACAGATCAACGCGATGCAGAATGAAGCCCAGGAGACGTTCTCCTCGATGGTCGAGGAATATCAGACCAAGGCCAACCAGTACCAGCAGAAGAACGCGACCTGGACCGCTGCGATCAAGGAAGCCAAGGAGAAGGAACTGGTGGACATCCAGAACCGCATCCAGGAATTCCAGCAGACCATTTCCCAGGAACTCCAGCAGAAGCAGGCCGAACTGATGAACCCGATCATGGAGAAGGCCCAGAAGGCTGTCCAGGACCTCGCGAAGGCGCAGGGCATCATCGCCGTCTTCGATACCGGCTCCGCCCTCTATTTTGATGAGGCCGCCGTCGTGGACCTCACCCCCGCCGCCCGCAAGTCCCTCGGCATCAAGGATGGCCGCACCCTCGAGCAGCTCCAGCAGGAGCTCCAGGCGCAGGCTCAAGCCCAGCCCGCCCAGTAATCGACCTGTCAACGCATAAAAAACTCCGACCGGAAGGCCGGAGTTTTTTTAGCTCTTGATGGACCCGGTGAACGGGTACCCGAGGATGGAGAAGGAGTCGGTCTCCAGGATGTCGTTCATGTCTTCCACGAAGGTGTAGCAGTACAGGACCCGGCTCCGGAAGTCCACGCCTTCGATGTAGACGTATTCCGGGGCGGTGAAGTCCAGGGTGCGGACCGTCAGTTCGTAGAGGAGTTCGCCGGAGCGGAATTCCACGTTCGTCACCTCGCCGCGGGTCTCGCGGCGGAGGATCTCGATGAAGCGGCCGATGCGGGGATCGTCGGCCTCCAGGTTCCATGATTCGACAAAGTCGCGGACGCCAGCGTAGGCGCCCAGGAGGGTGATGTCGCCGCCGACGATGTCCACGTCGGCCACTTTCAGGACGTCGGGGAGCTGGGAGAGGGAGACCCGCCCATGGCCGCGTCCGGGGACGAGCACGACGGCCACCTGGCCGCCTTCCTCGTCGATGGTGATGCCTTTGATTTCGGCGCCGGTGAGGTCCTTCACGCAGGAGCCCAGCCTGTCTTTGAAATCCTTTTTCATAATCGTTCGTTCTGGCTGCAAAGATACAAACATTCGCTTAATATCTATTGGGAAATATCTTTTTATTCTTTACATTTGTATGCTTATTAGCACACATAACCTTAAACTTCATAATTAAACACTAAACAAAGCATCTATCATGAGAACACAAGACATCATGGCGAAGCTCCAGGCCAAGTACCCGCTTGAGAAAGAGTATCTCCAGGCCGTGCAGGAAGTCCTCGAATCCATCGAAGAGGTGTACAACCGGCACCCCGAGTTCGAGCAGGCGAAGATCGTCGAGCGGATGGTCGAGCCGGACCGCATCTTCACGTTCCGGGTCACCTGGGTGGACGACAAGGGCGAGGTCCAGACGAACCTCGGCTACCGCGTCCAGTTCAACAGCGCCATCGGTCCCTATAAGGGCGGCCTCCGCTTCCACCGTGCGGTGACCCCGTCCATGCTCAAGTTCCTCGGCTTCGAGCAGACCTTCAAGAACGCCCTCACCACCCTTCCGATGGGCGGCGCCAAGGGCGGCTCCGACTTCGACCCCGTGGGCAAGTCCAACGACGAGATCATGCGTTTCTGCCAGGCCTTCATGCTGGAGCTCTGGAACTGCATCGGCCCGGACCAGGACGTTCCCGCCGGCGACGTGGGCGTGGGCGGCCGTGAAATCGGCTACATGTACGGCATGTACAAGAAGCTGGCCCGCCAGTACAACACCGGCGTGCTGACCGGCAAGGGCGGCACCTGGGGCGGCTCCATCCTCCGTCCGGAGGCCACCGGCTTCGGCGCCCTCTATTTCACCCAGCACCTCCTCGAGAAGGCGGGCAAGGACATCAAGGGCAAGACCATCGCCCTCTCCGGCTTCGGCAACGTCGCCTGGGGCGCCGCCACCAAGGCCACCGAGCTCGGTGCCAAGGTCGTCGCGATTTCCGGTCCGGACGGCGTCTGCCACATCCCGGACGGCATCACCAAGGACATGATCGACTACATGCTCGTCATGCGCGCCTCCAACCGCAACATGGTCGAGGACATGGCTACCAAGTTCCCCGACAAGGCGTTCTTCACCGCCGGCAAGAAGGCCTGGTCCATCCCGGTGGACATCGCCCTCCCTTGCGCTTTCCAGAACGAGCTCTCCGAGGACGACGCGAAGGAACTGGCCGCCAATGGCTGCTGGTGCTGCTGCGAGGTCTCCAACATGGGCTGCCAGCCGGGAGCCATCCACTTCTTCCAGCACAACGGCATCCTCTTTGCCCCGGGCAAGGCCGTGAACGCGGGCGGCGTCGCCACCTCCGGTCTCGAAATGACCCAGAATGCGGAGCACATCTCCTGGAGCGGTGAGGAAGTGGACGCCAAGCTCCACTTCATCATGAAGTCCATCCACGAGCAGTGCGTCAAGTTCGGCACCCAGCCGGACGGTTCCGTCGACTACGTGAAGGGCGCGAACATCGCCGGCTTCATGAAGGTCGCCCAGGCCATGCTGGAACAGGGAACGATCTAAATCATCTGGTTTTCTTCTAGGAGAGGGTGGCCTTTGGGCCATCCTCTTTTTTTATATCGGGGAGAATTGCTACATTTGTAAATTATTTAGGATTCAAGAACCGACGATATGAGAAAACTTGCAGCCGCCGTGGCGCTCCTTTCCCTCGTGGCCGTCTCCTGTGAAACGCACAGGACCAAGGCGGACCGGCTGGTGGAGAATTACGCCGTGGTGAAGATTCCCGCTCCGGACCTCTCGGGCATCACCGACAACGGCAAGGAAGTCCTGAACCTGTACCGTTTCGCCGCTGACGAAGTGGACAAGATCTACTGGAAGCAGAATTTCGGCGACAAGGAAGCCCTCCTCGGCTCCATCGCCGATCCCGCCGCCCAGCTCTATGCCGAGATCAACTACGGCCCCTGGGACCGCATCGACGGCAAGCCTTTCGTGGAAGGGTATGGCGCCAAGCCCGCCGGGGCCGGCTTCTATCCGGCCGACCTGACCGCGGCGGAGTTCGAGGCCTATCCCAACCCGTACAAGTCCAGCCCCTACACCCTGATCGTCCGCGACGGCGATTCCCTGAAGACTGTCTGGTATCACGACGCGTATGCCGAGTCCATCGGCAAGATCGCCGACTATCTGCAGGCGGCCGCGGACATCACCATCAAACCCAGCGTCCGGGAATACCTTCTCAAGAAGATCGAAGGCTTGAAGACCGACGACTATTACGAGAGCGACAAGGCCTGGCTGGAGATGACCGACAGCAAGATGGATCTCGTGATCGGCCCGAACGAGGCCGTGGACGATGCCCTGTACGGCACCAAGGCCTCCTACGGCGCCTATGTGCTCCTGAAGAACCTGGAGCGCACCGAGGAGTTGAACGCCCTTTCGGCCCGGCTTCCTGAATTCCAGGAAATGCTGCCCGGCGACCCGGCGCACCGCGATTTCGTCCCCGGCGCCGAGTCCAATATCTTCTCCTGCAACGTGCTCTATTGCAGCGGCTACACCAATGCCGGCTTCAAGGTGATCGCCATCAACTTCCCGTATGACGCGAAGGTCCAGGAGGAACTGGGCACCCGCACCATCCTCTTCGACAACGTCATCCGCGAGAAGTTCAACCGCACCGTCTTCCCGGTGGGCATGACCCTGCTGGAGGGCGAGCACCAGGCCCATCTGGACGCCAGCGCCTTCTACTGGATCATCGCTTTCCGCGAGATCGCGAAGGGACTGGGCGTCAAGGAGACCGTGAACGGCAAGGGTTCCGTCGCCGAGGCCCTCGGCAACGAGGCCCTGGCCGTCGAAAAGGCGAAATCCAACGTGCTGGGCGCCTATCTGTGCGCGAAGGAGGTCGAGGCCCACCGCATCTCCGCCCTCATCCAGAAGGAGGACGTCCTGGCCACCTTCGTCGCCAATACGATCCGCTCCACCCGCTTCGGCGCGGCGGACCCGACGGGCGTCGCCAACATCGTCGTGTACAACTACCTGGTCGACTGCGGCGCCATCGCCCGCAAGGCTTCCGGCCGCTACGGCATCGACTACGGAAAGACCTGGACGGCGCTCGAGACACTCGGCGCCGAGATCCTCCGGATCCAGGCGCTCGGCGACCTCGACGCCGCCCGCTCCTGCGTCGCGAAGTACGGCGCCGTCACCCCCGGCATCGAGGCCGACATCGTTTCCCTGGAACTCGAGAAGATTCCGGTGGACATCCGCTTTACCTATGAGAAATAAACAATCCAGATAATGGCCAAGAAATTCAACCTCAAGTATGGTGTGTTTCTGCCGCTTGTGCTGCTCATCACCATCTTCCTCTGGGCCGTCCCGGTGTCGTTCTACGGCATCGAGGCCCTGACCGTCGTCCAGCAGCGGGTAATCGCCCTGTTCGTGTTCGCCGCGCTGATGTGGATCTTCGAGATCATCCCGAACTGGAGCACCTCGCTCCTGGTGATCGTCATCTCCCTGCTCACCGTCTCCAACAAGGGGATCGGCCTGTTCTGCGACCCGCAATACGGGACGCTCGTTCCGTATGCCCGCATCATGTCCTCGATGGCCGACCCGGTGGTGATGCTGTTCCTGGGCGGTTTCGTCCTCGCCATCATGGCGGAGAAGTACGGCCTGGACGTTACGCTGGCCCGCGCGCTGCTGAAACTGTTCGGCACCAAGCCGGAAATCGTCCTCCTGGGCTTCCTGCTGATGATTTCCGTGTTCTCGATGTTCATGTCCAACACGGCGACGGCCGCGATGATGCTCGCCCTGCTCACCCCGGTGCTCTCCAAGCTCCCGGCCGATGACAAGGGCAAGGTGGGGCTCGCCCTCTCCATCCCGGTCGCCGCGAACCTGGGCGGTATCGGCACGCCGATCGGCACCCCGCCGAACGCCACGGCGAAGGGCGCCCTGGAGCAGGCTGGCATCGACGTCTCCTTCGGCGAATGGTGTGTGCATATGATTCCCTACGTGCTCATCATGATCCTCATCGCGTGGGTCCTCCTGCGCTTCTTCTTCCCCTTCAAGACGAAGAAGCTCGTGCTGGAGATCCCCGAGAGCAACAAGAAGAAGGACTGGAAGCTGTATGTGGTGTGGGTCACCTTCATCGGCACGATCCTCCTCTGGGCGACCGAGCAGATCACCCATATCAACTCCAACATCGTGGCCCTCATTCCGCTGGGCGTGTTCACGGCTACGGGCCTGTTCGGCAAGGAGGAGATCAAGGAAATCAACTGGAACGTCCTCTGGCTGGTCGCCGGTGGATTCTGCCTCGGTTACTGCCTCCAGGACACCGGTCTTGCGAAGGTGCTGATCCAGGCGATCCCGTTCGGCAGCATGAAGGTGTGGGTGGTCCTGGTGGTCGCCGGCCTGGTGTGCTACCTGCTCTCCAACTTCATTTCCAACTCCGCCACCGCCGCGCTGCTCATCCCGATCCTCATCGTGGTCGCGAACGGCATGGCCGATCCCGAGGCCGCCAACAACGCGCAGTTCCTTGCGATGGGTGGTACCAGCGCGATGATCATCTTCATCGCCGTGTGCGCCTCCATCGCGATGCTCTTCCCGATTTCCACTCCGCCGAACGCCATCGCTTCCGCGACCGGTATGGTGGAGACCAAGGACATGACCCGGGTCGGCCTGATCATCGGCGTCATCGGCTTCGTCCTCGGCTATTTCTGGCTTACCAAGCTTTTCCCGTTCGCTTAATCTAATATTGATATCATATGAAAAAAACGATCGTTTTATTGGCGGCGCTTTTGTCCGCAGCCGGTTTCTCCGCCTTCGCGCAGGAGACCCAGAAACCCGAATACGGCTATAAGGTGTCCGATTTCGTGAGCAAGCCCAAGTTCGGCGCCTACATCATCGGCGGTTACAAGTACAGTGACCAGGAAGGCGCCCATGGCGGCCCTGGCTTCAACTGCCGGCTCATCCGTCTGTATGTGGACGGCAGCATTTTCGACGACTTCAAATACCGCATCCAGCTCCAGGTCAATGGCTCCAGTCCGCACACGAAGGATTTCTATGTCGAGTGGGCGAAGTACAAGGAGTTCTCCGTGAAACTGGGCCAGTTCAAGCGTGCCTTCACCTTTGAGAATCCGATGAATCCCTGGGATGTGGGTGTGGGAGACTTCTCCTTCGTGGTCCAGAAGATGGCCGGTATGGGCGACCGTCTGGGCGAAGCCAATATGGGCGGCCGTGACCAGGGTATCCAGGTCCAGGGCGACCTGATCCCGATGGCGAACGACCAGTACCGGCTCCTCCACTATCAGCTGGGCGTGTACAACGGCCAGGGCATCAATCTGGCCGATGCCAACAAGTCGAAGGACATCATCGGCACCCTGCAGATCCAGCCCGTCAAGGGCCTGTATCTCGGCGCTTTCGGCTGGAAGGGCAACTGGGTGAACGCTTCGGGCACGACCCTCAAGCGTGAGCGTATCAGCGCAGGCCTGAAATACGATGTCAACAACTGGACGCTCCGTGCGGAGTATGCGACGGCCATCGCCGGCGAAAAGGAACAGAGCGGCGCCGCCGATGCCCTGTATGTCACGGTCGGTATCCCGGTCGTGGACTGGTTCAAGGTGTATGCCAAGTGGGATGAGTTCCGCGCCAACGGCAAGTCCGACACCAGCCACGACATGTATTCCGCCTGCCTGAACTTCCGGCTTCACAAGAACCTGAACTTCCAGCTGGAGTACCGCCATCACAACAACAAGCTGCTGGCGAAGCCGCAGTTCAACGAAATCTGGTTCATGTCCTATATCCGTTTCTAACGGGAACGAACCGCTTCCTGACGAAAAAGGCCCGCCGTCCGGCGAGCCTTTTTCCGTTTATTTCACCCGGAGCCTCCGTCCGATCTGGAGGGTGGTGGTTTCCTTGATGCCGTTCAGGCGGCAGAGCGCCTTGACCGTGGTGCCGTTCTTCCTGGCGATCTTGCCCAGGGTGTCGCCGGAGCGGACCGTGTAGTACTTGACGGCGGCGCGTTCGGCGGCGGCGCGGGCCGCGGCTTCCTTCTTGGCCAGTTCTTCGGCGAGCTGGCGCTCCTCTTCGTCGGTGCGGTAGATCTCGTCCTCGTCGTCGACGGACTGGACGTAGCGGCTGTTCGGGTTGAAGTACCAGCTGCGGAAGGTCAGCAGGCGGTGACGCAGGGTGCCGGTCTCGAAGTCGATGAGCCACGTGGGGTCGAAGGCATAGCCCTGGTAACGGGTCTCGAAATGCAGGTGCGGACCGCTGGAGCGGCCGGTGGAGCCGCCCAGGCCGATGACGTCGCCGGCGTTCACCCAGTCGCCCGGCTCCTTGTCGCGGCGGGACAGGTGGCCGTAGAAGGTCTCCAGGCCGTTCGCGTGCCGGATGATGATGAGGTTGCCGTAACCGCCCACGTAGTCGGACACGCGTACTTTTCCGTCAAAGGCGGCGTACACCGGCGTTCCGGTGGGGTAGGGCAGGTCGACGCCTTGATGCCGGCGGCCATGCCGGTAGCCGAACTTGGAGTATACGCGGGTCTTGTTGGGACAGCAGTAGGAGTCCAGCGTGTCCACGATCCACAGCGAGAAGCGGTCGGGGAGCGGCTTCTCGTCATGGTAGGGGTTCACGCTCCGGGTATCCCAGTGCTCCGTGAAGACCTTGTCGTCCTGGAGGGCCTTGGGGTCTTTGACATACCGGTAGGTGCCGTTGTCGTACAGGACCACCTTGACCGCCGGGTTTCCGGTGTCCAGGGTGTCGGCATAGGGCGTGGCGGTGCTCCGGGCGGAATCGACGCTCTTCCGCCCGAACTGGTGACGGAGAGAGTCGGCGGCATGGTCATCCTGCGCCTGCAGGGAAAGGCTGAGGGGAAGTAGGAGTAGGCTTGTCAGTAACGTCTTGAGATGCATCGGATTAACGGGTTGCGCCGAAGCGGGTCTTCAGGAGGTCGTCGACCTCGGCGATCTTTTGCTTCAGCAGTTCGTCGGAAGTCGCTTCGCACAGGAAGCGCAGGTAGGGCTCGGTGTTGGAAGGACGGATGTTCAGCCACCAGTCGGGGAACTCGATGCGGTAGCCGTCGAAGTCCATGAAGGCGGTCTCCTTCTCCTGGGCCATGAAGTGGTCCTTGACGGCGTCCATCGCGCCCTTCTTGTCCTCCACGCGGTAGTTGATCTCGCCGGAGTTCTTGTACCGGACGATCTCCGCGATGGCCTGGCTGAGGGTCTTGCCTTCTTTCTTGAGGTCCGCGACGATGTTGAGGACGATCAGGGAGGCCAGGAGGCCGCTGTCGCTGTAGAAGAAGTCCCGGAAGTAGAAGTGCCCGGCCAACTCGCCGCCCCAGACACCGTCGATCTCGCGCAGCTTCGCGGCGGCGAAGGCACGGCCTACCTTCCAGGTGTACATCTTGCAGCCCATGGGTTCGAGGTATTCGCCCACCGCCTTGGAGGAGCGGATGTCCTGCAGGACGGTGCCCTTGAGGCCGCGCTCGTTCACATAGTAGCGTCCCATCAGGGCGATGAGGAGGTCGGGGGAGATGAAGCCGCCCTTCTCGTCCACGAAGACTACGCGGTCCGCGTCGCCGTCGTAGATGACGCCGGCGTCGGCCTTCACTTCCCGGACGAGGTTCTCGAGGGGAACGACGTTCGCCTCGATGAGCGGGTTCGGCTCATGGTTCGGGAAGCGGCCGTCCATCGTGTCGAACAGGTAGTGGATATTGTCACCGGTGCCGAAGATCTCCTTCGCGAAGAGGTTGGACATGCCGTTCGAGAGGTCCATGGCGATGGTGATCCCGGAGAGGTCCTTCTTGAACTTGCGCATGAATTCCAGGTAGTCGGCGAGGATTTCCTTCTGGTACACCTTGCCGCGGACTTCCGCGACCGGAGTGGGGACGCCTTCGTCGATCCAGGCCTTGATGTCCTTCAGGCCGGCGTCGTAGCCCACGGCCTGGGCGTCGGTCGTGGAGACCTTCATGCCGTTGTACGGGGCGGCGTTGTGCGAGGCCGTGATCTGGACGGAGGCCTTGAAGCCGTAGTTCGCCGTGCCGAAATAGACCATGGGCGTGGAGCTCAGGCCGATGTCGTAGACGTCGGCGCCGGCGTCGTTGATGCCTTTGACGACCGCGTCGTGGACTTCGGGCGAGGAGACACGGCAGTCACGGCCCACCAGGACCTTGTCGGCCTGGAGCAGCCGGGGAATGAAGTAACCGATCTTGTAAGCGGTCTCGCGGTCCCAGTCCTTGCCGTAGATGCCGCGGATGTCATAAGCGTGAAAAGCTCCCATGGTATTGTGGTTTTAATGTTATTTCAGCTTGCTGTTGTAGTGGGGGTGCACCTTCCCCTTGGCGATGTTCTGCAGTTTGGAGGCGATCATCTTCCGGCGGATCGGGGGGACGTTGTCCGTGAACAGGTTGCCGTCCAGGTGCGACAGCTCGTGCTGGACCATCCGGCAGGCGAACTTGTCCAGGGTCTCGGTGACCTGCTCGAAGTTCTCGTTGTAGTAGCGGAGGGTCATCTTCGCCGGGCGGAGTACGTCGCAGTAGATGTTCGGGATGCTCAGGCATCCCTCGGAATAGGTGACCTTCTCGTCACTTTCCTCGAGGATCTCGGGGTTGATGATCACGCGCTTGAAGCCTTTCAGGTAGTCGTATGTGTCGGCGACGACGTCGCCGTCCACGATGACCACGCGGAGGCTCACCCCGATCTGCGGGGCGGCCAGGCCGCAGCCGTCGGCCCGGGTCAGGGTGTCCCGGAGGTCCTGGACCAGGGCGTTCAGTTCGTCTTTTTTCGTGAGGTCGGCTTCGGCGGCTTTCCGGCGGAGCACTTCGGATCCGTATAGGTAAATAGGTTGTATCATTTCTTTCTTTTCGTCTTGTTGCGGGAGAGACTCTCCGGAACGGAATCAGGATTCACTGCAAAAACCGCACCCGATGTCCGATCCATGTAGCTCTGCAGGATGATGGCCGCGCTGATCCGGTCCACGGATTTCTTGTCGCGCCGGTCCTTCGCCTTCATGCCGCCGTCGATCATCACCTGGTGGGCGAGCACGGAGGTGAACCGCTCGTCCTCCAGGGAGACCGGGATGCCCGGGAAAGCCTTCTGGAGGACCTTCAGGAAGGCGTCCACGTCGGCCTGGGCCTCGGAGGGGGAGCCGTCCATATTTACCGGATAACCTACGACAAAGCGTTCGATTGTCTCCTTTTCGGTGTAATTTTTGAGATAATCTATTAACTTTGCAGAATCGACCGTATCCAGGGCAGAGGCGAAGATACGGAGCGGATCGCTCGCGGCAAGGCCGGTGCGTCTGCGTCCGTAATCGATCCCGATAAGTCTGTCCATAGGTTACAAAGATAACATTTTTTATGGCTAATGACAAGAACCGGACTTCAAGGAAATACAGGGCGTCCCTGATTGACGCGGTATCCCACGAGCGCCTGTGGTCCATCGTCTTTACGCGGCCGGCGTTCGTCACCGCCATCGTCTCCCTCGTCGTCCTCCTGCTGGTGGTCTTCTACCTGCTCGTCGCCTTCACGCCGCTCCGGACCTTCATCCCCGGCTATCCCGACGCGCAGGCGCGCCGGCAGGCCGTCCAGAACGCCATCCGCATCGACTCGCTGGAGACGCAGATCCTCCAGTGGGAGCTCTATACCGAAAATCTCAAGAAAGTGGTGGCCGGGGAGGAACCCCTCCTGCTGGACAGCCTGATCCTGCGGCGGCAGGAAGCCGGCCGCGACGCGGACTCCGTGTTCCTGGCCCGCCGGGATTCCCTCCTCCGGGCCCGGGTGACCGAGGCGGAGCAGTTCGAAGTGTCCGGCACCCGGCGCGAACTGCCCATCGAGGCGATTTCCTTCTATACGCCGCTCAAGGGCGTCGTGTCGCAGAGCTTCGACCGGACGCTCCATCCCTGGGTGGATGTCACGGCCCCGACCGGCACGGCGGTGATGGCCGTCCTGGACGGCACCGTCGTCTTCGCCGGCTGGGAGGAGGCCGACGGCTACACGCTGGCCATCCAGCACCGGGGCGACATCCTCTCGGTCTACAAGCGGAATGAGAAACTGCTCAAGAAGGCGGGCGACACCGTGAAGGCGGGTACGCCGGTCGCCCTGGTGGGCAGTTCCGGCTCCCTGACCAAGGGCGACCACCTCCGTTTCGAACTCTGGTACGCCGGGGAGGCCGTGGACCCGGCCGCCTATATCAGTTTCTGACCCTATGCAAAGAAAGAAGATCGCCATCCTCGGGTCGACGGGATCCATCGGCCGCCAGACGCTGGACGTGGTCCGGCAGCATCCGGACCGGTTCCAAGTGGAAGTCATCACCGCAGGCAGCAACGCCACCCTCCTTGCGGAACAGGCGAACGAGTTCTCCGTTCCGCACGCGGTCATCTGCGACGTGACGAAATATGATCAGGTGCGGGATGCCATCATCGGGAAGGCCACGACCGTACACGCCGGCATCGACGCCGCCTGTGACCTGGTGACGGGGAAACATGTGGACATCGTCGTCGCCTCGATGGTGGGCTTCAGCGGGCTCCGGCCTACGCTTGCCGCCATCCGGGCCGGAAAGGACATCGCCCTCGCGAACAAGGAGACGCTCGTCGCCGCCGGCTCCATCGTCATGGCGGATGCCCGCCGGCACGGCGTGAAGATCCTCCCGGTGGATTCCGAGCATTCCGCCATCTTCCAGTGCCTGCAAGGCGCGCAGGGGAATCCGGTGGAGCGCATCCACCTGACGGCCTCGGGCGGCCCGTTTCGCACCTGGGAGCGGGAAAGGATCGAAACGGCCGGAAAGGACCTCGCGCTGCAGCACCCCAACTGGAACATGGGCGCGAAGATCACCATCGACTCGGCGACCATGATGAACAAGGGTTTCGAGGTCATCGAGGCAAAATGGCTCTTCGATGTGGAGCCGGAGCGGATCCACGTGATCGTGCATCCCGAGTCGGTCATCCATTCGATGGTGGAGTTCGCGGACGGGGCCGTCCTGGCGCAGCTGGGCTGCCCGGACATGCGGGAGCCCATCCAGCTGGCCCTGTCGTATCCGGAGCGCCTGTCCCTGAACAACAAGAAACTTGATTTCGGCTCCCTGGGCGCCCTGACTTTCTTCGAACCGGACCTGGAGAAGTTCCCCTGCCTGAAGCTGGCGTTCGACGCCATCGGCCGGGGCGGCAACATCCCCTGCGCCCTCAATGCGGCCAACGAGGCCGCCGTCGCAGGCTACCTGCAGGACCGGATCGGCTTCTATGACATCGCTTCCGTCGCCGCAGACACGCTCGCTTGCACGGAATTTGTAGCAGACCCGACGCTGGACGACATCTTCGCCACGAACGAGGAAGCCTTCGTCCACGCCCGCAGTCTGATATGGTAGTTCTCATCAAGGCCCTCCAGGTCATCCTGGCCCTTTCCGTGCTCATCCTCATCCATGAGTTCGGACATTTCATGTGGGCCAAGCTTTTCCATATCCGGGTGGACAAGTTCTACCTGTTCTTCGACATCGGCGGAGTGAAACTCTTCTCCACGAAGTCGGCCTGGTTCACGAAGCTGTTCCCGAAGGCCGCGAAGTGGGAGACCGAATACGGCATCGGCTGGCTGCCTCTCGGCGGCTACTGCAAGATCGCCGGGATGATCGACGAGTCCCTGGACACCGAATCCCTGAAGCAGGATCCCCAGCCCTGGGAGTTCCGCACCCATCCGGCCTGGCAGCGCCTGCTGGTCATGTCCGGCGGCGTGCTGAACAATTTCCTCTTCGCCATCCTCGCCTATATCCTCATCCTGGACATCTGGGGCGACGCCTACCTCCGGAACGAGGGCAATGCCGTCTATGTCAATGACCTGGCCTACGAGATGGGCTTCCGCACAGGTGACCGGATCCTCCGGTTCGACGACTACGTCCCCGACGATTTCATGAACCTGCAGGTGGACCTGGCGCGGCGGGATGTCCGGAAGGCGACGGTCCTCCGGGGAACGGACACCCTGGACATCTACATCGACCAGTCCCGGATCGGAGACGTGCTGAACTCGCCGGGCATGTTCGACCTCGCCGTGCCTTTCGTCGTGGATACCATTCCCGTCGGGACGCCGAACGTCGGCCTTCTTGCCCATGGGGACCGCATCATCTCCGTGGACGGGCAGCCGATCACCTACCTCCAGGAAGCGCGCCCCCTGTTTGCGGCGCATTCGGGTGGGGAAGTGCCCGTGGACATTACCCGTGGGACCGATACCTTGCAGGCGGTCCTGCAGGTGGACACGACGGGTCGAGTAGGCGTCGTGACCGTGTTCCCGGGTTACGAACGCCGGGAGTACAGCTTCTTCGAGGCCATTCCGGCCGGTTTCCGCCTGACCTTCTCCACGGTGGGCGGGTACCTGCAGGACCTGCGCCTCGTCGCCACGCCGCGGACGGAGGCATACAAGTCTGTGGGCAGCTTCATTGCCATCGGGCAGGTATTCCCGGCGGAGTGGGACTGGTACCGGTTCCTGACGCTGCTGGCCCTGCTGTCCATCATGCTGGGCGTGATGAACCTCCTGCCGATTCCGGCCCTGGACGGCGGACACATCGTGATCTGCCTCTATGAAATGTTGACGGGCCGCAAGCCCAGCGACAAGTTCATCCTGGCCGCCCAGATGGTGGGCATGGTCCTGCTCCTGCTGCTGATGCTGCTGGCCTTCGGCAACGACATCGGAAGACTGATCAGATAAACACAAAACACCTGTCATATGAAAAGAATCGTCAAGATAGCCGCCCTCGCGGCGATGGTGCTGGCCCTCGCGGGATGCAAGGGCCGCAACCGCGGTCCGCTGCTCCCGAACGTGAGCGGCAAGGCCGGCGAGATCGTGGTCGTCATCGACAAGGACAACTGGGAGGGGGAGATTGGAAACGCCCTCCGCGGGATCCTGGCGGATGACTGCCCCTATCTGGCCCAGCGCGAGCCCCTGTTCAACCTGGCGAACGTCCCCCCGGGCAGTTTCAACAATATGTTCAAGATGCACCGGAACATCCTCATCCTGAACATCAACCCCCAGAATCAAACGACCGGGATGATGTACAAGCGGGACCAGTGGGCCCGTCCGCAGAGCGTGGCCCAGGTCAACGCCTACGGCCAGGAAGACGCCCTCTCCATCATTGCCGAGGCGAAGGAACAGCTGCCCGAGTTCTTCGAAGCGGCGGAGCGCGACCGCATCATCGCGAATTCCATCCTGTACGAGGAACTTACCCTGCGTGACCCCGTGGAGAAACTCACCGGCGGCATCATGCATTTCCCTTCGGGCTACAAGCTCCGCAAGGTGACAGACGACTTCGTGTGGATCGCCGACGACAAGCAGTATACGAACCAGATTGTCCTCGTGTACCGCTACCCGGTCCCGGAGGAGGATCCGTTCGACAAGGAAAACATCATCGCCAAGCGGAACGAAGTCATGCGGGCGAACGTCCCCGGCATGTTCGACGGCACATACATGACCACCTCCACCGGATTCCCGGTGGAAACGCGCTCCCTCAAGTATCACGGCATCGACTTTGTCGAGACCCGGGGCTACTGGGAGGTCGAGGGCGACTTCATGGGCGGTCCCTTCGTGTCCCATACCTTCTACAGCCAGGATGGGAAGGACCTCATCGTGCTGGAGGCCTTCGTTTACGCCGCAAGATACGACAAACGTTCCTATCTGCGGCAGGTCGAGTCCATCCTCTACTCCTTCGAGTGGAAAAATAATGAAAAATAATTTGGAGGACTAGGAAAATATTCTTACCTTTGCAATCCCAAAAAGAGCGGCTATGCCGTTCTGGGCGTGAATAACGCCGAATGGTGGGTTCGTATAACGGTTAGTACTCGGGATTTTCATTCCCGCAATAGGAGTTCGATTCTCCTACCCACTACCAAAAAAATAAAAAAAACAGTATAATGGCAAACACGAAATCCGCTCAAAGGGCTTCCCGCCAGAACGAGAGGCACCGCTTGCATAACAAGTATTATGCAAAGACTGCGAGGAACGCGATCCGCGACCTCCGCAACACCACTGACAAAAAAGCTGCCGAGGAGAGCGCTCCGAAGGTGTACGCTATGATCGACAAACTCGCGAAGATCGGCGTCATCCACAAGAACAAGGCTTCCAACCTCAAGAGCGGCCTGCAGGTCTACATCAACAAGCTTGCGTAAGCTCCAAGACAATTGAGCCGGCCCGGCTTTTAAGGGCAATCGGGATGTAGCGCAGTTGGCTAGCGCACTACGTTCGGGACGTAGGGGTCGTCCGTTCGAGTCGGATCATCCCGACAACAGACTGGGAAACTTTCCCGGTCTGTTTCGTTTTTTGGCCCCGGGGGTGTTGTAATTCACGGAAATATCCGTACCTTTGTGAGCTGCCTTTTCCGTAACGGCAGCTGGTTATTGATGTAAAATCCATCCGGTGCGACTGGCCCGGAGCTAAAACACGCTGGAACGATATGCTGAATATCTTCTACAGGGAAAACGGAAAGATCGGAGTCTCCCAGTCGGAGAAAGATTTCGCCAAGATCACCCTCGAGAACACCGTCTGGATCGACCTCGTGGATCCTTCCGGCGCGGAGAAGCGCGCCGTGGAGGCCTTCCTCGGGACGGAAATCCAGAGCCGTGCGCAGGCGGAGGAAATCGAAAGTTCCTCCCGCTATTTCGAGACGGACGACGCCATCTTCGCCAATACGAACTTCCTTACCCCGGGGGCGGAGGAATACATGATGCAGGCGGTGTCGTTCACCCTCGTGGACAGTACCCTCACCACGCTCCGCGAGGTTCCCCTCCGCAGTTTCACCGAACTGCAGCGCCGGCTGCAGGTGAACCCGAAACAGTATCCCTCCGGCTTCACGGTCTTCGCCACGATCCTGGACCAACGTGTGGACCTGGATGCGGATATGATCGAGCTCCTGTCGAAGGAGATCTCCCAGTACGCGAAGCGCATCAACGAGGAGGAGGACATCGACCAGGAACTCCTGATCGACATCTCCCAGCTCCAGGAGAATACGATGATGGTCCGCGAGAACGTCGTCGATAAACAGCGCCTGATTTCCAACCTCATGCGGAGCACCAAGGTCCCTTCCTCGCTGGAGCCGCGCCTGAACGTGCTCCTGCAGGATATCTCGTCCCTGATCAACCACACGAATTTCTGCTTCGAGCGTCTGGAATACCTGCAGGATACGGTCCTGGGTCTGATCAACCTGGACCAGAACAAGATCATGAAGGTCCTGGCGGTCGTGTCCCTGTTCATGATGCCTCCCACCCTCATCGCGGGCTTCTACGGGATGAACGTGCGCCTGCCGATGATCGCCGCCGACGAGCCCAACGCCTCGTTCTGGAACTGGATCATCATCCTCGGGATCATGGCCCTGTCCTGCGTGGTCATCTGGATTTTCTTCAAACGCAAGAAAATGCTTTGAAATCCAATATTTTTTCGTATTTTTGCACGCTTTTACGGAGGCGTGCTTTTTTTGCCCCTCCGCGCGGCACAAAAAATAATGTTAAACAACTAGTTTCCTTTCAAAAAAAACTATGTCTGAAGAAATCAAGAACGTGGCAGAAGAGACTCAGGTAGAGGCTCCTGTCCAGAAAGAAGAAACCAAGAAGGCCCCCCTCAACGCCTCCATCGCGCCTGAGGATTTCGACTGGGACGCTTTCGAGAACGACACCGTCGCCGGTGAGAACCGCGAGGAAGTGGCCGCCCTGTACGACCAGACCCTCCAGAAGGTCACCGAGAACGAGGTGGTCGAGGGTGTCGTCACCGCGATCAACAAGCGTGAGGTCGTCGTGAACATCGGCGCCAAGAGCGAAGGTGTCATCTCCGCCCCCGAGTTCCGTTACAACCCGGACCTCAAGGTCGGTGACAAGGTCGAGGTGCTCGTCGAGAACGCCGAGGACCGCAAGGGCCAGCTGGTCATTTCCCACAAGAAAGCCCGCCAGCTCAAGTCTTGGGATATGGTCAACGCCGCCTACGAGAACAACGAGGTGGTGAAGGGTTATGTCAAGACCCGCACGAAGGGCGGCATGATCGTCGACGTGTTCGGCATCGAGGCCTTCCTCCCGGGTTCCCAGATCGACATCAAGCCCATCCGTGACTACGATGTGTACGTGGATACCACCATGGACTTCAAGATCGTCAAGATCAACCAGGAGTTCCGCAACGTGGTCGTTTCCCACAAGGCCCTGCTCGAGGCCGAGCAGGAGGCCAAGCGCGCCGAGCTCATCTCCAAGCTGGAGAAGGGCCAGGTGCTCGAGGGTACGGTCAAGAACATCACCAACTACGGCGTGTTCGTGGACCTCGGCGGCGTGGACGGTCTCATCCACATCACCGACCTCAGCTGGGGCCGCATCTCCCATCCGGAAGAGGTGGTCGCCCTGGACCAGAAGATCAATGTCGTGGTGCTCGACTTCAACGAGGCGCAGAAGCGCATCGCCCTCGGCCTGAAGCAGCTCACCCCGCACCCGTGGGAGAGCCTCTCCGCCGACCTCAAGGTCGGTGACACCGTGAAGGGCAAGGTCGTCGCCATCGCCGACTACGGCGCTTTCGTCGAGGTCGAACCCGGTGTCGAGGGTCTCGTCCATGTGAGCGAGATGTCCTGGAGCCCGCGCCTCCACAGCGCCCAGGAGTTCCTCAAGCTCGGCGACGAGGTCGAGGCCGTCATCCTCACCCTGGACCGCGAGGCCCGCAAGATGTCCCTCGGTCTGAAGCAGCTCACCCAGAATCCTTGGGAGTCCATCCGTGAGAAGTATCCCGTGGGTTCCACCCACAAGGCCACCGTCCGCAACATCACCAACTTCGGCGTGTTCGCTGAGCTGGAGGACGGCGTGGAGGGTCTGATCCACATCAGCGACCTCTCCTGGAACAAGCTCAAGCACCCGAGCGAGCTCGTCGCTTCCGGTGACGTCATCGACGTCGTCATCCTCGAGTTCGACGAGAACAACCACAAGCTCAGCCTGGGTCACAAGCAGCTCACCCCGAACCCTTGGGACGAGCTCGAGGCCAAGTACCCGGTCGGCACCGTGGTGGACGCCACCGTCACCGCCGCTGGCGAAAAGGGCTACGCCCTCAAGTTCGAGGACGGCACCGAGGCCGCTGCCTTCAACCGCGAGATGGTGAAGGAAGACGGTAAGCAGGCCGTCGTCGGCGAGACCCTGCCGGTGAAGGTCGTGGAGCTGCGCCGCAGCACCCGCACCGTGCGTGTCTCCCACCTCCGCACCTACCAGGAGGCCCGCGTTGCCCGCGAGACCGCCGAGGCTGACAACACCAAGAAGGCCATCAAGAAGGTGAACAGCACCGTCGAGAAGACCACCCTCGGTGACATCTCCGCCCTCGCCGCCCTCAAGGACAAGCTCGAGAAGGGTGAGTAATTCCCAGAACAACTTTACGGTCACGATGTTGGGCACCGCATCGGCGATGCCCGTCGTGAACCGGAGTCAAAGCGCCCAGGCATTGCAAGTGCATGGGCGCTTGTTTCTTGTGGACGCAGGGGAAGGCGTGCAGACGCAGATGATGCGTTTCCACGTGTCCATGTCCAAGCTCGAGGCCGTGTTCATCTCGCACATCCACGGCGACCATGTGTTCGGTCTGTTCGGCCTGCTCTCCACCTTCGGGATGGGCGGCCGGACGGCCCCGCTCCACGTGTACGGCCCTGGCAATCTCCGCCCCTTCCTCAAATTCTTCCTCTCCTACAACGAATGGCTGCCCTTTGAGATTTCCTTCCACCAGGTGAATACCCGGTTCCCGGAAAAGATCATGGAGAACAAGTCCTTGGAAGTGACGGCGTTCCCCCTCCTGCACGGCATCGAAACCTACGGCTACATCTTCCAGGAGAAGGAACCGATGTGGAATGTGCGGAAGGAATGCATCGGACAGTATGGACTCACCCTCACCGAAATCGGCACGCTCAAGCGCGGAGAGGATGTGGTCCGCGGGGACGGCACCGTGATTCCTCTCGAGGAGGCGGCTTACAAGCCGTTCACCCCCCGGAGTTATGCCTATGTGTCCGACACGGCCGTATTCCCCGGCGAGGCCGAAGTGCTCCGGGGAGTCACGGTCCTCTATCATGAGACCACCTTCCTGAACGAGCATGAGGACAAGGCGGCCGCCCGGTTCCATTCCACGACCCGCCAGGCGGCGCAGGTCGCAGCCGACGCCGGCGTGTCGAAACTGCTCATCGGCCACTATTCCTCCCGGAATACGGACCAGGGCCTCTATGAGGCAGAGTGCCGGGAAGTGTTCCCGGAATCTTACGCCGCGGCCGACGGCGACGTGTTCGAAATCTGATTTTTTTCCGTATCTTTGAAATCGGTTCTATTTCAAAGGTATGAAGAAGATCCTCACTGCCATCGCCTTGATCCTGGGGTTTACGGTCTCCGCGCAGCGGGAGCCCAGTACGCCTCAGGAACGCTATATCGCCCGCTACGCGTCCATCGCCGTCAACGAGATGTACCGCTCCGGCGTCCCGGCCAGCATCACGCTGGCGCAAGGGATCCTCGAATCCCGGTCCGGACAGTCCCCCCTCGCGGCGGAGGGGAACAACCACTTCGGCATCAAATGCCACAACAGCTGGAAGGGCCGCACGATGCTCGCCGACGATGACCGGAAGAATGAATGCTTCCGGGTGTATGATTCGGCCGAGGAAAGCTTTCGCGACCATTCCGATTTCCTCCGCTACCGGGACCGCTACAAGTTCCTGTTCGACTTCAAGACCACCGACTACAAATCCTGGGCGTACGGCCTCAAGCAGGCAGGTTATGCCACGGATCCATCCTATGCCTCCAAGCTGATCAAGTATGTGGAGGACTACAACCTGTCCCGCTATGACCGGATGACCGTATCCGAGGCCCTGGCCGAGGGCGGCGCCGCCGCCGAGGCGCCGGCCGCGCAGGACGGGCTGGAGGAAATCCCCGATTCTCCGCTCAAGATCGAAGCCGGTGAGATTTTCCGGGGCAAGGCGGGGGAGGAATACCGTTTCTCGCTGACCCGGACCCTGTACAGCCGCAACGGCGTGCCCTTCGTCTATGCCGTCGAAGGAGAGACGTATGCCACCATCGCCAAGAGCAATCACCTGCTCCTCCGCGAGATCCTGAAGTTCAACGACCTGCCGGGCAGCGCGGAACTGCACGCGGGCGACGTCGTGTACCTGGAGCCCAAGAAGACCAGGACCGTCCGTGGCCTGGACAAGTACATCGTCGGAGAGGAAGGGGAGTCCTTCCATGCCATCTGCCAGCGCTTCGCCGTCAAGGAGAAGGCCATCCGCAAGCTGAACGGCCTTCCGGCGGATTATCAGCCCAGGGAAGGTGACGAACTGGTCCTCCGCCCGGAGCCCAAACTCAAGAAACTATGGAAAAAGCGGTAAAACCCCGGAAGAAGTGGCTGCTCGCCCTTCTGGCCGTTCTCTGCGGGGTGGCCCTTATCCTCGCGTTCAGCCTGTACGGGGCCTTCTATGACCGGAAGGTGCCGAATTTCAGCGGGACCTACGAGTTCTATGTCCGTCCGGGCATGGGACCCGCGGACGTGGTGGACACGCTCCTCCGCAGCGGCGTCGTCCTGAACCAGAAAAGCCTCCGCCGGACCCTGGAACCCCTGGGGTCGATGAAGGTCGGCCATTATACGGTGGATGCGAAGTCCTCCAGCAAGTATGTCTCCCGGATGCTGGCCAACGGCTGGCAGACCCCCGTGAACCTGACCCTCTCCGGAACGATCCGTACGCCGGAGATCCTCGCCCGCAAGATTGCCAACCAGATGCTCGTGGACAGCGCCGCCGTCGCAGGATTCGCCCTTTCGGAGGATTCCCTCGCCCGGTACGGCATCACGCCGCCGCTCCTGTTCACCATCGTCATCCCGGATACCTACCAAGTCCTCTGGACCAGTTCCGTTTCCGAGATCTTCGACCGGTTCAAGAAAGAAGCCGATGCCTTCTGGACGGACCAGCGCGTGGAACTCGCCCGCAAGCAGGGGCTTACTCCCGTGGGGGTGGCCACCCTCGCCTCCATCGTGGACGGGGAGACCCAGTATGGGCCCGAACAGCCCACGGTCGCCGGCGTGTACCTGAACCGCCTCCGGATCGGGATGCTCCTCCAGGCCGATCCCACCGTCGCCTACTGCTACGGCTACAGCCTGAACCGCATCCTGACTCGCCACTTAGAAATCGACTCTCCCTACAATACCTACAAGTACGCCGGCCTGCCCCCGGGCCCGATCTCCTGCCCGCCGAAAAGTTGCCTGGAAGCCGTCCTCCACGCCCAGAACCACAATTACCTGTATTTCTGCGCCGACCCGTCCTTCAACGGCTCCCACCGCTTTGCGGCGACCTATACCGAACATCTGAACAATGCCCGCGCCTTCCAGCGTGCGCTGGATGCGCGCACCAAGCGCTGAGCCTATGGACGACGCCCTTTTCCCACAGTATTCCGCCGAGGGCCGTGACCTGATCCGGAAAGCCTACGACGTGGCCGAAAAGGCCCTTGCCGGTGAGACCCGCAGCAACGGGACTCCCTTCTTCGGGCATCCCCTTGCCGTCGCGAAGATCGCCGCCTACGAAATCGGCCTGCCGGCCGAGTGCGTCGCCGCCGTGTTCCTGCACGAGGCTACCAGGGGCGGGAAGGTGGACTTGGACATCCATTCCCTGAAACTGGACGAGAGCGTGTACACGATGGTGGACGGCCTGAACAAGATCTCCACCATCAAGCCCAAGGATACCCGCCTGGAGGCCGAGAACTACAAGAAGCTTATCATCCAGTTCTCGACGGACCCGCGCGTGACCGTCCTCAAGCTGGCGGACCGGCTGGAAGTGATGCGCTCTCTGGCCATCTTCCCGAAGGCGGACCGCGAGCGGAAGGTCCTGGAAACCCTGATGCTGTACATCCCGCTGGCGCACCAGCTGGGCCTGTACAACATGAAACGGGAGATGGAGGACATCTACCTGAGCTATGCGGAACCCGAGCAGTACCGGCTCATCACCAACAAGCTGAAAGCGACCCGGAAGGACCGGGAGAAGTTGATGGCGGAGTTCATCGAACCCCTGAAAGTCAAGCTCTCCGAGGCCGGGATCCAGTACAAGCTGAAGATCCGCACCAAGGCCGCCTACTCCATCTGGACGAAGATGGTCAAGCAGAAGGTCCCTTTCGAGGGTGTCTTCGACGTGTTCGCGATCCGCTTCATCATCGACTGCCCGGATGACATCAAGCTGGAACGGGAGCTCTGCTGGAAAGTGTTCAGCTTCGTGACGGAGGAATACGAGCAGGATACCAAGCGGCTCCGGGACTGGGTCACGACCCCCAAGCCCAATGGTTACGAGTCCCTCCATATCACGGTCAAGAACCGGGACGGCGCCTATGTGGAGGTCCAGATCCGCACCCGCCGGATGGACGAGATCGCGGAGAACGGCTTCGCCTCGCACTGGTCCTACAAGGGCATCAAGCGGGAGGAAACGCTGGACCGGTGGCTGACATCCGTCCGCTATGCCCTCGAACATCCCGACACGGACAACCCGGAGGATCTGCCGCAGCCCCCGTCCCGGGAAATCTTCGTGTTCACCCCCACGGGAGAACTCCGCATCCTGCCCGCCGGGGCTTCGGTGCTGGATTTCGCCTTCTGCATCCACACCAACATCGGTACGCGCTGCGTGGGCGGTAAGGTAGGCGGCAAGCCCGTACCCATCAAGGAAAAGCTCCATACCGGCGATGTCGTGGAGATCCTCACGGCGAAGAACCAGCGTCCGGCGCCGGACTGGGTCAATTATGTGGTGACGACCAAGGCCCGCCAGAAGATCAAGCAGGCCCTCAGCGAAGGTGAGCAGAAGCTCGCTTCCACCGGCCGGGAACTGCTGGAACGCCGGCTGAAGAACTGGAGGCTGGAGTTCCCGGACGAGATGCTCACCGAGATGATGAAGAAGCGCAAGATCACCAGCGTGAATGCCTTCTTCGCCGCCGTAGGGAACGGCAACATCGACGTCAATGAGATCAAGGAATACATCCTGACCGAGGAGAAGCGCCGGCAGGAGGCCCTGGAGGCTGCCCAGGCCCAGGAAGCGGCCCGCCCGCACCGGATCGAGGCCGCCTCCAAGGACGATATCCTCGTGCTGAACGCCAAGGACCTCAAGGGACTCGACTACCGGATGGCCCGTTGCTGCAACCCGGTCTTCGGGGACGACGTGTTCGGTTTCGTCACCCGCGAGAGCGGCATCAAGATCCACCGCATCACCTGCCCGAACGCCGCCCGTCTCATCGAGACCTATCCTTACCGCATCCAGAAAGTGCGTTGGGCCGAGTCGCCTTCCAGCGGCTCTTTCCAGGTGTCCCTGAAGATTACGACGGACCAGGAGAGCGAGGCGCTGAACAAGATCATGGAAGTCGTCGGAACCTTCAAGGCCTCCATCCGCACCTTCAACGTGCAGGAGAACCAGCGGCAGGGTACCTATGACATCCTCCTGAAACTCCTCGTCCCTTCGAACCTGGAGCTGGACAAGATCCTCTCCCAGATCCGCGCGCAGAAGCATGTCCTGAAAGTGAACAGGCAGTAGATTCCTTCGCTGCGCTCGGAATGACAAAAAAACCGGAGGTCCCGCGGGGCCTCCGGTTTTTTTGTACCGATGGAGGGAATTACTTCACCTCGATCACGACGCAGCGGTTCTTGGCCGGGGTGTCGAAGACGTTCTTGGTGTCGCCGTTGGCCACGGTCTCGATGTTGTTTCCGTTGGCGCCGAGCTTCTCGAGGAGGGCCTTGACGGCATCCACACGCTTCTCGGAGAGCTTCTGATTGCCCTTGGAGGAGCCGGTCTGCTTGTCGGCGGAGCCGGTGAGCAGGAGCTTGGTGGCGTTGTCCACGACGCTGTTCGCGAAGAACTCAAGGTGGGCCTTCTCACGGTCGGAGACCTTGGCGGAGCCGAGATCGAAATAGACGGTGGCCGGGGAGGCGACCTTCGCTTCGACGGCGGTGAAGCGGCCGTTCTGGAAGAGGTAGGTCTGGCCGTCAACCAGGTTCTTGAACGGAGCGAGCTGGCTCTCCAGGTCGGCGATCTTGTTCTTGAGCTGGGCGTTCTCACGCTCGAGGGCGACAACCTTGTCCTTCAGGGCATTGTACTGGCCTTCGGTGAAAGGAAGCGGGACGATGACCGGCATCACGGAGCTGAGGCGGTCGAAACCGGTGCGGCCGAGGTTGAACTGCAGGCCCAGGGTCGCGCTCGGGAGACCGATGTAGCGGCCGATGAAGCCTTTCATGTTGTAGGCCTGGGCGCGGGAGAGAACGACACCGAGGTCGATGTTCAGGTTCACGCGCTCACCCAGACGGAGGCTGTTGAGGAGACCGGCACCGGCGCCGAACTCCTGGTCATAGACCTTGAGGTCATGATGCTTGATCAGGGTCAGGCCGCCGGAGACGTACGGGATGAAGCTCCAGAAACGGGTCTCCTTGTAGCCGTCGATGGCGTTGGAGATGTTCCAGAGCACGTCGCCGTGGAGATAGTGGTACGGAGCCTTGTTCAGCTCGCCGCTCTTGGACGTGACGTTGATTCCGTGCCAGCCGGCGCGGAGACCGACGGTGGGGCTGAGCCACTTGCCGATGGTGACATCCGTGGCCAGGCCCATCTTGCCGAGACCGTAGCTGCGCTCGAGGACGGAGTTCACGCCGGCGCCGAGGTTGATGAACATGTTGTCGAAGGCGCCGTTGGTCACATACGGACCCCGGACGACCTTACCGTCAGCATCACGGTTGGCATCCTCCTGCGCGAAAGCGCTGAAGGAGAAGAGGAAACTTGCCGCAGCAAGGATTCCAATGAATTTGATGGCTTTCATGATAGTATGTTAAGTTTAATCAATTGCGTCTTCCTTCGTATAGCCATGCTATTAGCATACAAATATATGCCTTTTTTTTGAAAAAAGTGTAATTTTGCGGTATGAAGTTCCAACTCCAGTCCGAGTATCAGCCCTCCGGCGACCAACCCGCAGCCATCGACGGCCTTTGTAACGCCCTTTCCGAAGGGGTCGGCGCCGTCACGCTCCTCGGCGTGACGGGCTCAGGAAAGACTTTCACGATGGCCAATGTCATCCAGCGCCTCCAGCGTCCGGCCCTCATCCTGAGCCACAACAAGACGCTGGCCGCGCAGCTGTACGGCGAGTTCAAGGCGTTCTTCCCGCACAATGCGGTGGAGTACTTCGTCTCATACTACGACTACTACCAGCCGGAAGCCTACATCCCGGTCACGGACACCTATATCGAGAAAGACCTGAGCATCAATGACAAGATCGACGAACTCCGGGTGAGCGCCGCCTCCGCCCTGATGTCGGGGCGCCGCGACGTCATCGTCATCTCTTCGGTCTCCTGCCTGTACGGCATCGGCAATCCGGACGACTTCCACGACCAGACCGTGACGGTCCACAAGGGGGAAGCCATGTCCATGACCCGCCTCCTTTACAAGATCGTGGACGCCCTCTATTACCGGACGGAAACCGAGTTCAAGCGCGGTTCTTTCCGTGTCCGGGGCGATACCGTGGATATTTTCCTGGGCGGTGCCGACTACGCGGCCCGGATCGAGTTCTTCGGCGACGAGGTGGACAGCATCTCGCTGGTGGATCCCGTGACGGGCGCCCGGTTCGAGGAACTGGACAAGATCGACCTCTATCCGGCGAAGAACTTCGTCACTTCCAAGGAGAAGGGGGCGAAGGCGGTCCTCCAGATCCAGGACGACCTCATCGCCCAGGTCGAGTATTTCGAGAGCATCGGCAAGTCCCTGGAGGCGAAGCGTCTCAAGCAGCGGGTGGAATACGATATCGAGATGATCAAGGAAATGGGCTACTGCCCCGGCGTGGAGAACTATTCCCGCTATTTCGACGGCCGCAAGCCCGGCCAACGCCCGTTTACCCTGATCGACTATTTCCCGGACGATTTCATCTGTTTCATTGACGAGAGTCATGTCACCCTGCCGCAGATCCGCGCGATGTTCGGCGGCGACCATTCCCGCAAGGCGACACTGGTGGAATATGGATTCCGCCTGCCTGCCGCCGCGGACAACCGTCCGCTCACCTTCGACGAGTTCGAGTCCATCACCGGCCAGACCGTGTACGTGAGCGCCACGCCGGCCGACTACGAACTGGAGAAATCTGAAGGCCTCGTCGTCGAGCAGATCGTCCGGCCGACCGGCCTGCTGGACCCGCCCGTGGAGGTCCGACCCACCGAAAACCAGGTGGACGACCTCATGGAGGAGATCCGGAAGCGGGCGGAAGTGGACGAGCGCGTGCTCGTCACCACCCTCACCAAGCGGATGGCCGAAGAACTGGACAGCTATTTCGGCCGGATGGGCGTCCGCTGCCGGTACATCCATTCGGATGTGGATACGGCCGAGCGCGTGGAGATCATCGAGGACTTCAAGAACGGCCTGTTCGACGTCCTGATCGGCGTGAACCTCCTCCGGGAGGGCCTGGACATCCCGACAGTTTCGCTCGTCGCCATCCTGGATGCCGACAAGGAAGGCTTCCTCCGCAGCGGCCGCGCCCTGACGCAGACCGCCGGCCGCGCCGCCCGCAATGTGAACGGCCTGGTGATCATGTATGCCGATACGATCACCCAGTCCATGGACGAGACCATCCGGGAGACCAACCGCCGGCGGCAGAAGCAGCAGGAATACAACCAGCTGCACGGGATCACCCCGCAGCAGGTGCAGGTCCGCGCCAATATCCTGATGTCCGAGCTGGTCACCTCCAGGGAGGATACCACGCACGTCAGCGGCTTCCTCAACGAAGGGGGCGGTCTGTCGGGCTCCGCGACGGGAAAGCCGCTCAATCCGCGTCTCCGCAACACCGTCACCGGCCACGTCAGCGCCGAAGACTCCGTCTCGGCCCCGACCTATGTCCCGAATCCCTCCGACCTGGGCCGCGGCACCGTTTCTGTGGGCCTCGGCCACGACGCCAAGCGCGAAGGCACGTCGGCTTATGTGGACGGCTACGTGGCCGCCGACCTCGCCGCCGTGCTCCAGGATCCGGTCATCCGGTCCATGTCCCGGTCCCAGGTGGAAAAGGCCGCCGACGAGGCCAAGCGCAAGATGCAGAAAGCCGCGGCCGATCTCGATTTCACGGCCGCGGCGAAATTCCGCGATGAGATGTGGGCCTTGCAGGAATACCTGAAGGTCTGGAAAGACTAGTTACTTGCGGCCTCCCTTGCGGCGGCTCTTCTTGCGGCGGGCCTTGGCGGCGTTCGCGAAGAACGCGAAGGCGGCGACGGCCACGACGAAGAGACCGATGAGGATGTAGGTGAACGCGTTGGCGTTGTCGCCCTTCACGCGGGACCACATCTCGATGAGCTTGGCGGTGTTCTCGCCCCAGTCGTGCTCCTGGGTGGAACGCTCGATGTCGGCCTTGTCCGGATAGAGGACCGGGTTCGCGCAGACGGCGGTGTCGGCGGGGGAGAAGAAGTAGGAGAGGTCGATGGGATCGTATTCCTCGTCGGTGAAGGCGTCACGGACCTCCTGGGCGCCGCTTGCAGACACATAACCGGTTTCCTCGACGTTGCGGATGACGATGTCCGGACGGCTCATGAAGTTGATCCAGTAGCTGGCGGCCTTGGTGTTCTGCGCATACTTCGGAATCACCCAGCCGTCGAACCACACGGTGAAGCCTTCCTTCGGGAGGGCGTAGCGGAGTTCGACGCCGAGTTCGGCGGCCTCTTCGATGGCCCACACGCCGTCACCGCTCCAGGTGAGGTTCACGTACCCGAGTTCCTGGACCATCTGGTCCTTGCCGAAGTCGGCTTCCCAACCGGCCACGAGGGGTTTCACGTCCTTCATGTACTCCTCCACGGCGGCGATGTCCGCATCGGAGGTGTAGTTCATCAGCTGGTCGATCGTCACCTTGCCTTCGGCGATTTCCTGCTCCTTCACCTTGAGGATGAGCTGAGAATAGACGTCGCGGGCGGAGTCCTTGATGAAGATGCGGTCGGCGAACTTGGGATTCTTGACGATGTCCCAGGTGGAGGCTTCCTCGTCGGTCACGTACTTGGCGTTGTACAGGATGCCGGTGGTGCCCCACATGTAGCCCACGGAGTAGTCGTTGGCGTTCTTGCCCTTGCCGTCCATCTTGTCGAAGCAGGCGCGGATGTACGGGGACAGGTTCTCGTCGATGTAGTTGGGCGTGCTGCCGAAATCACGGTTCAGGGGCAGCAGGAGGTCGTTCTGGAGCATCCGTTCGATGATGTAGTCGGACGGGCACACGACGTCGTAGTCCTCATGGCCCTTCTCGATCTTGGAGAGCATCGTCTCGTTGATGTCGAAGGTCTGGTAGATGACCTTGACTTTTTCGCCGGTCTGCTGCTCGTACCACTGCTCGAACTCGGGAATGACTTCCTCGTCGATGTAGTCGGACCAGTTATAGACCTTGAGGATCTGGGAACGGTCCTCGGAGCAGCCGGCGAGGAGGGCGGCGGCCGCCAGGGTGATCAGGATTCTTTTCATTTGTTTTCTTTCAGTTTGCTGAGCCGGTCCTGCCGGATGTTGATGATAATCAGAAGGATAAGGACGACCAGGAAGATCAGGGTCATCAAGGGGCGCAGCTCAGGGGTAAGACCGCCCTTGCGCGCATCGGTGTAAATATAGGTAGAGAGGGTGTCCAGGCCGATGGTGCCGCGGGTGAAGAACGTCACGGCGAAGTCGTCCAGGGACATCGTGAAAGCGAGGATGAAGCCCGAGACCATGCCCGGCCGGAGCTGCGGGATGAGGACCTTGCGGAGCGCCACCTGCGGCGTCGCGCCGAGGTCCAGGGCGGCCTCGTAGATGTTCGGGTTCATCTGCTGGAGCTTCGGCATCACGCTCAGCACCACATACGGGGTGCAGAAGGTGATGTGCGCCAGGATGACCGTCAGGTAACCCTGGCTGAAGTGCAGGAAGACGAACAGCAGGAACAGCGAGACACCGGTGATGATGTCCGGGTTGATCATCGGAATGTTGTTCAGGAAGGTGACGGCCTTCTTCGCCCGGCCTTTCATGTTGTGGATGCCGATGGCCGCGACCGAGCCCAGCAGGGTGGAGACGGCGGCGGCGACGAGGGCGATGAGGACCGTGTTCTTCACGGCCGCGAGGAGCGACGCGTTCCCCTGCATCTGGCCGGTCAGGAGGTTCCGGTACAGGTCGGTGGAAAAGCCTTCCCAGCTGCCCAGCACCTTGCTTTCGGTGAAGGAGAAGATGGCGATGAACACCAGCGGGGCGTACAGGACGACCAGCAGGACCCAGATGTACAGTTTGGCGAAAAACTTCTTCATAGGGCTAGATCAGGCCTCCTTCCAGCTGTTCCTTGTCCTTGTCGAACAGGGTGGTGATACCGATGATGACGAGCATGACGAACGCCAGGGCCGCGCCGTAGTTCCACATCGAGGAGTTGATGTTTTCCTGGATGATGGTACCGAACAGCTTGATCTTGTTGTTCGTCAGGAACTCGGAGATGGCGAAGGTGGACACCGTGGGCATGAACACCATGAGGATGCCGGAGGTGACGCCGGGCATCGACAGCGGCACGGTGACCTTCCAGAAGGCCGTCCACGGGGTGGCGCCGAGGTCGACGGCCGCTTCCGCGTAGGACTTGTCCATCTTGGCGAGCACGTTGTAGATCGGGTAGATCATGAACGGCAGGTAGTCGTAGACCATACCGAAGAGGAGGGTTCCCTTGCCCAGGGTGATGCCCAGCATCGTGAAGAGCTGGGCCGTGGCGAGGGTGCGCATCAGGGCGTTGATCCACATCGGCATGATGAAAAGGACGATGGTGACCGCGCTTTTGTTGTACTGCTTGTTCGCCAGGATCCACGCGGCGGGATAACCGAGGAGGATGCACAGGGCCGTGTTCTCGAGGGCTACCTCGATGGAGACGGCGAACGTGGAGAGCGCATCCTTGTCCGTGAAGAACTTCGCGAGATTCCCGAGCGTGAAGTGCCCCTGGGAGTCCTGGAAGGCATACACCATCACGAGGACCAGCGGCAGGACGACGAAGAAGACCAGGAAGATGACGTACGGGATGCTCCAGTTACTGCGCTTGCTCATCTTTCTTCGTGATCTTGATTTCCTTCTTGCTGTTCTCGGGATTCAGCCGGATGCCCACGAGGTCACCCTTGTCCCAGATGTCGTTCGTGTCGACCCAGAGGAAGTCGCCGTCGTCGGTCTTGATGGTCAGGTGGTAGTGGTTGCCCATGTACAGGATGAAATGGACCTCGCCGTCCAGGACGCCGTCGTCCAGGTTGTCCATCAGGTCGATGGCCTCGAAGGGGATCTCCACCTTGACCTCGGTGCCGGGCTCGAACTCGCTCTTCAGCGGGAAGTCGGCATCGAGCAGGGTGATGGTTTCCGCATCCTTGACGGTGCCGTACAGGGTGTTGCAGAGGCGCTCCTTCTTCATTACCTGGATGTCGTCCGGGTCGATGTACAGCATGACTTCGCTGCCCACGGGGTAGGGGTCGTAGTCCTGGATCATCAGCTCGTAGCCGGTGTCGGTGTCCACCCACATCTCGTAGTGGACGCCCTTGAAGGTGCAGGTGTTGACCTTGGCCTTGAACTGGCACTTCGCCGGGTCCGTGGTGAAATAGATGTCCTCCGGCCGGACGACGACATCGACCTTCACATCCTCGCCGAAGCCCTCGTCCACGCAGTCGAACTCGTGCTTGATGAAGGCGACGCGGCGGTCGCGGATCATCCGGCCCTTGAGGATGTTGCTTTCGCCGATGAAGTCCGCGACGAAGCAGTTGACGGGCTCGTTGTAGATGTCCACCGGGGTTCCGATCTGCTGGATGCGGCCCTCGTTGAGGACGACGACGGTGTCGGAGAGGGTGAGGGCCTCCTCCTGGTCGTGGGTGACATAGATGAAGGTAATGCCCAGTTTCTTGTGCATCTCCTTCAGTTCGATCTGCATGTCCTTGCGCATCTTGAGGTCCAGGGCGGCGAGGGGCTCGTCCAGGAGGAGCACCTTCGGCTGGTTCACGATGGCGCGGGCGATGGCGATACGCTGCTGCTGGCCGCCGGAGAGGGTCTCCACGTCGCGGTCCTCGTAGTCGGACATGGCGACGAGCTTGAGGACCCGGCGGACGCGCTTCTCGATTTCCTCCTCGGGCACTTTCTTGAGCTTGAGGCCGAAAGCGATGTTGTCGTACACGTCCAGGTGCGGGAACAGGGCGTAGCGCTGGAACACGGTGTTCAGCGGACGCTCGTGCGGCGGGACGCCGGCGAGTTCCTTGCCGTCCATGAGGATGGAGCCTTCGTCCGGCTGGAGAAAGCCCGCGATCATCCTGAGGAGGGTGGTCTTGCCGCAGCCGGAAGGGCCCAGCAGGGTGATGAATTCGCCGCGGCGGATATACAGGTTGATGTCCTCCAGGACCTTCTTGTCACCGAAGGATTTGGAGAGGTTCTTGATCTCGATGATCTTGTCCATGCGCCTAGAGGATGCTGATGTGGTACAGGAGGCCGGCGGTCATGGAAACGAAGGAAAAAGCGTGGTCGTAGGAAGCGACGGCGTGGACGCGGAGGTTCTCGATGGGGAACCAGTGGAAGGCCAGGCCGCCCCACCAGCGCTTGAAGGTCAGGTCCTCGACCAGCTCGGAGGCGTAGTTCTCATAGCCGCCCTTGGCGAGGATGGTGATCTTCTCGCTGGGGGAGAAAGTGACGACGGGCATGAGGGTGATGCCCTTGCGCAGGATGTCGAGCTCGTCGCCGACGATGCTGAAAGCATCCAGGCCGACGGAGAAGGTGTCGAAGTTCAGGCGCTGGCCCAGGGTGAAGACGGGCTGGAACTCGCCCTTGTCCACACCCATGGCGGTGGCGCTCCAGATGGTCTCCAGCGGGCCGTGCTCACCCCTCCATTCCAGGGAGTAGTTGAAGAGCTTGCTCGCGAAGGGACGCTCGCCGTAGGGGGAAGTGGAGAACTGGAAGCTGAAGGTGTCCCCTTCGGACGGGGTGGTGAAGGCCGCCTTGGCGCCCCACTGGTAGCAGGCCAGGTTCTGCCAGTAGCTGGAGACCAGGGACGGATGGACTTCGAAATCATAGTCGTCGAACTCCAGACCACCGGTGGTGATGATGTCCTTGCCGAGGGTGAAGGCGAAGTTGCCGACCGAGTAGGTCAGGTACGCCCAGTCCAGCCAGTTGGTGTTGTCGGAACGGAACGTGTTGGCATACAGGTCCTTCGTCGAAGCAAAAACGTCATGGACGGAATCGAAGCCCGCCCAGTGGTTCGCGACGCTGAAGGAGAGATTGTCGGTGATGTCGCCTTCGAAAAGGGAATAAAGAGATGTATTGCCGAGCGTGAATTCCGTGCCACCGCCCTTCTCGGTCGAGAAGACAGGATTGAGGTCAAGTCTCGGGATAACGGACAACTCGACGCTGCGGCCGGAGTTGTCAGCCTCTTGTGCGGACACAAGGAAGCAAGGCAGCAACGCAGCTGCGCAAACAACCAGGAGTCTCTTCATTTTTAAGACGCATAAAAAAGTATTTGGTGAAACATGATGGAACCTTTAGGTTCCGGCTGCAAAAGTACAAAAAATTATTTATAACGGGCCAATAATTTCAATTCATTGTCCGCTTTTATCCGGTCGATGATCGCGCACACCACCCGGAAAGTCCTGGATTCCCGCGTATAGACGGCCGGCGTGATGAAATTCACGCGCCCCTGGCGGAGGAGTTTCTGCGCGACGCCCCGCTTGCGCGGGTCCTCGGGATTGAACACGGCGATGGCGTTGCCGCCGAACATGTTCACGATCTTCATCGACGGGACGTCGGTGTCCCCGTCCCCGAAATAGATCATGTGGGTGAAGGGGATGCGCTTGTTTTCGTCGGCCATGCTCTCGTTCACGCGCTTGGCGTCGCGGGAGGAGAAGATGCCCTTCTGGATCTTGAACAGGAACTGGGTCTTGGCCGTGTAGTCCACCGCGATGCCCGGCCATTCCGCCTCGCCCTTTTCATCATAGATGAAGGTGCCGGCGAAGATGTGCTTGAACTCCCGGGCGATGGAGGAGCCCTCGATGATCTCCTTCAGGCCGGAGGAATTGATATAGTGCTCGATGCGGACCCCGTGCCGCTCGCCGTACTCGTTGACAAGACGGAACCAGTCCCGGACCCCTTCGAAGAGCTTGATGTCCTTCCCGTAGCGTTTGAATCCTTCCCGGGTGAGGCGGATGCCGTTCGCGTGCGCCTCGTCGAACATCAGTTTCATGTAGGCGAGGATGTTGGAGGCGTCCTGCCCCTTGGCGATGCCGTCGCTCTTGGACCAGAATTCCTCGGGTGTCTGGCCGATGGCCTGGATGAACCCGAACTCCTGCATGTTTCCGGGGGAGAGGGTGCCGTCGAAGTCGTAGATGAGGGCGATGATGGGTTTGCGTCGCATGGTCATTCTATCCTATATTCTGCTCGTTCTGTCCTTTATTCTGCAAAGATACGAGAGTTTCGGGAATAATTGCTACATTTGCGGTTGCGTAAACCAAAATCAAACCGAATGAGCACTTATCCGCACTATCTGGAAAGACTTCAGGCAGCGACCCGGAAGTACTGGGACAAGCCCGCCCTCAACACCATCGGCGGGGACAGCCTGACCTACGCCGAGATGGCCACCGCCATCGCTCGTTTCCACATCATCTTCGAAAAAGCCGGCTTCAAGAAAGGGGACAAGATCGCCCTCTGCGCCAACAACGGCGCCCGCTGGGGCTTCGCCTACCTGGCCGTCAACACATACGAGACCGTCATCGTCCCCATCCTCGCGGACTTCACGCCCGAGAGTGTGATGGGCCTGGTGAACCACTCCGACTCCGTCGCCCTCTTCACCAACGCCGCGCGCTGGAAGAAGATGGATCCCGAGAAGATGCCCGCCCTGAAGGTGGTCTTCGACGTGGACAACTGGGACATTCTCCTGTGCCGTGACGAGAAGATCGCCGACGCGGTCGCCCACTGGGACGAACTCTTCGCCGCGAAGTATCCGAAGGGCTTCGGCCCGGACGACGTGGTTTTCCCGACCGACAACTGGGACGACCTCTCCACCATCAACTACACCTCCGGCTCCACCGGCGACCCGAAGGGCGTGATGCTGACCTACCGCAACTTCTCCTCCATCGTGGACTACAGCCAGCGCCACGTCCCGGCCGGCGACAAGATGGTGTCGATGCTCCCGATGGCCCACATGTACGGTCTCGTCATCGAGTTCATCTATCCGCTTTGCAACGGCACGTCCATCTACTGGCTGGGCAAGGCTCCGACCCCGGCGGCCCTGATGAAGGCTTTCGCCGAGGTGAAGCCCTACCTGCTGATCACTGTCCCGCTGGTGATGGAGAAGATCTACAAGAACAAGGTGAAGCCCACCCTGGACAAGCCCATCATGAAGATCCTGCTGAAGATCCCCGGCCTGAACAACATCATCTACAAGAAGGTCAAGGACGGTCTCGTGCAGGCTTTCGGCGGCAACGTCGAGGAGTTCATCATGGGCGGCGCGGCTCTCAATCCGGAGGTCGAGCGCCTCTTCAAGCGCATCAAGTTCCCGTACCTCGTGGGGTACGGCATGACGGAAGCCTGCCCGCTGCTCGCTTATGAGCACTGGACCAAGTATGTGGCCGGTTCCTGCGGCAAGGCCGTCGACGTGGCCGAGGTCCGCATCGACTCCGACGACCCGCAGCACGTGGTCGGCGAGATCCAGGCCCGCGGCGAGAACATCATGATCGGCTACTACAAGAACGAGGAGGCGACGGCCAACGCGTTCACCGAGGACGGCTGGCTCCGCACCGGCGACCTGGGCATCATCGACGCCGAAGGCAACATCTTCATCCGCGGCCGTTCCAAGAACATGATCCTCGGCCCTTCCGGCCAGAACATCTATCCGGAGGAACTCGAGGCCGTGGTGAACAACCAGCCGTACGTGCTGGAGAGCGTGGTCGTGGACCGTGGCGGCAAGCTCGTCGCCCTCGTCTTCCTCGATGAGCAGGCGATCGCCAAGGCCCTGCTCGATCCCGAGGCCAAGGCCGAGATCCCGGAGAACATCCGTCGCGGCGCCAACCGCCAGTTCCCGGCCTACAGCCAGATCGCGAAAGTGGAACTGATGGACAAGCCCTTCGAGAAGACCCCGAAGATGTCCATCCGCCGCTTCCTGTACAAATAAGACACACCATGAAAAGAGTCATCCTTCTCCTCGTCCTGCTTTTCGGCGTACAGGCCCTGTATGCCCAGCGGTTCCGGGATCCGTATCCCCAGACGGAAGTCTCCGTCTCCTATTCCTTCTATCCGAGGTTGGCTGCGGAAGATTTCCTGAGTGCGCATTTTGACGCCATTACGGGATCTTCTTCCCCCTATTCTCCCGGGTACAGGGGCAGCCAGATCCACTGTGTGGGCCTGCTGGGGGGTGAAGTGGCCTTCAAGCTCCGGAAATGGTTCACCGTGGGCGTGCAGCTGGCCGGCGCGAACTTCTGGGCGGATCCCGCCCAGGGAGGCGGCCGGATTTCCGGGACTGCCGTCTATCTGCTTCCGAACGTCCGCTTCACCTACGTCCGCTCCGAGGTGTTCAACATGTACTCCGGCATCGGACTGGGTCTCGGCGTCCTGAGCGGATTCTCCGCTGACAAGAGCGCCTTCGCCGGCATCGGCGGCGCGGATATCGAGCCTGCCATCCAGGCTGTTCCGGTGGGTATCCAGTTCGGGCGGACCATCTACGGGATCGCCGAAGTTTCCGTGGGAACGATGAATGTCGGTCTTCGGGCAGGCATCGGTTACCGGTTCTAGTGACAATTTGTCAGTCCACCCGGACTGGCTTGCAATTTGAGTATCTGAGACCGGCCCCTGCGGGGGTCGGTTTTTTGCATTAAACAGACAACAGATATGGCAAACAAAGGACAGATCGGTGTAACCACCGAGAACATTTTCCCCGTCATCAAGCAATTCCTGTATTCCGACCATGAGATCTTCCTCCGCGAGCTGGTCGCGAACGCGGTGGACGCCACCCAGAAACTGAAGGCCCTCGCCGCTTCCGGCGACTGCAAGGCCGAACTGGGCGACTTGAAGGTCCGCATCGAGCTGGACGAGAAGAAGAAGACCCTGAAGGTCATCGACGAAGGTATCGGCATGACCGAAGAGGAAGTGGACAAATACATCAACCAGATCGCGTTCTCGTCCGCGGGCGAGTTCCTGGAGAAATACAAGGACCAGATCGGCAGCATCATCGGCCATTTCGGCCTCGGATTCTACAGCGCGTTCATGGTCTCGAAGAAGGTCACCATCGAGACCCTTTCCTGGAAGGAAGGCGCGAAGGCCGTGAAATGGAGCTGCGACGGCTCGCCGGCCTATGAGATGGAGGAGATCAAGAAGAAAGACCGCGGTACGGTCATCACCCTGTATCTGGACGACGATTCCGCGGAGTTCGCGGAGAAGGCCCGCATCGAAGGCCTCCTGAACAAATACTGCAAGTTCATGCCCGTTCCGATCGTCTTCGGCAAGGAGCAGGAGTGGAAGGACGGCAAATATGTCGATACGGACAAGGACAAGGTCATCAACGGCCTCGAGCCCCTGTGGGCCAAGTCCCCGTCCGACCTCAAGGAGGAAGATTACCTCTCGTTCTACCGCGCCCTCTATCCGATGAACGAGGAGCCGCTGTTCTACATCCACCTGAACGTGGACTATCCGTTCAACCTCACCGGTATCTTGTACTTCCCGAAGATCAAGGAGCGCGTCGCCATCGACCGGAACAAGATTTCCCTGTACTGCAACCAGATGTTCGTGACGGACCATGTGGACAACATCGTCCCGGACTTCATGACGCTGCTGCACGGTGTCATCGACTCTCCGGACATCCCGCTGAACGTCTCCCGCAGCTACCTGCAGAGCGATGCCAACGTCAAGAAGATCTCGACCTACATCACCAAGAAGGTCGCCGACCGCCTGGAGGACATCTTCAAGAACCAGCGGGCGGACCTCGAGGCCAAGTGGGACAACCTCAAGCTCTTCATCGAGTACGGCATGCTTACGGACGAGAAGTTCTGCGACCGCGCGGTGAAGTTCGCCCTCCTCAAGAACACGGACGGCAAGTTCTTCTCTTTCGATGAATACAAGGCGGCCGTGGAAGGCAACCAGACTGACAAGGACAAGAAGCGCGTGTACCTGTATGCGACGGACGTCGAAGGTCAGTACTCCTTCGTGGAGGCGGCCAAGTCCAAGGGCTATGACGTGCTCCTGATGGACTGCGAGCTGGATTCCCACTATGTGAACCTGCTGGAGCGGAAGCTGGAGGACACCCGCTTCGCCCGCGTGGACTCCGATGCCGTGGAGAACCTGATCCCGAAGGAGGAAAAGGTGAAGCCTCAGATGAAGGAAGACGAGCGTTACGACCTGGAGAACCTGTTCAAGGCCGTCCTGCCCGCCGGCAAGGATTATTTCGTGACCGGAGACAACCTGGGCGAGGACGCCGCCCCGATCCTCATCACCCAGAGCGAATTCATGCGCCGTTACCGCGAAATGAGCGCCCTCGGTGGCGGGATGAACTTCTACGGCGAGATGCCCGAAAGCTACAACATCACGGTCAATATGGAGAACCCGCTGGTGGCCAAGATCTGGGCCGCGAAGCAGGCCGAGGTCGCCCCGCAGGGCGAACTGCCGGCCGAGGCCCCTTCCGACGCCTCCGACGCGGAGAAAGACGCCGCCCGCAAGGCGCGCGAAGAGGTCCGCAAGGCCCATCGGGCCGATGTGGAAGCCTTCGCGGCCGGGAACGAGATCCTGCACCAGATCACCGATCTCGCCCTCCTGGCGAACGGCATGCTCAAGGGCAAGGCCCTGAGCGACTTCATCGCCCGCAGCCAGAAGGTCGTCACGGACGCTTACCTGAAATAGGAGGAGAGAGTCCTTCGCTTCGCTCGGAATGACAGCGGTGTCATTCCGAGTTTTTTTTCTTATTTTTGTGATTATGAAGCGAATCATCATTCTCCTCCTCGCCGTTGCGGCGCTGTGGGCCTGCCGGCCTGCGCAGCCGCTCATCGGCATTTCCTGCGGCCGGACTTCCGCCGGCGCCGCCTCTCTGTCCGCGAACTATACCGAAGCCGTCGCCCGGGCCGGGGGCATCCCGGTCATCTTCCCGACGGTGTCGGATCCCGCCCTGGCGGCCGCCCTCCTGAAACAGGTGGACGGGGTCATCTTCTCCGGCGGTCCGGACCTGGATCCTTCCTATTACGGGGAGACGGTCTGGAACGAGACGGTCAGTGTCGATACGCTCCGTGATGCCAGCGACCTGATGCTGATGCGCGCCGCGCTCGACGCGAAGAAACCCATCATGGCCATCTGCCGCGGCGAGCAGCTGATGAACGTCGTCCTGGGAGGATCGCTCTATCAGGACATCCCTACGCAGGTGGATACGCTAGTGAAGCACGGCGGCGGCGCCTGGCACAAGATCGGCGTGGAGAAGGGGAGTGTGCTCTATGACCTGTTCGGCCAGGATTCCCTGACCGTCAATTCCTTCCACCATCAAGCCGTGAAGAAGGTCGCCCCCGGTATCCGGGTGACGGCCTATGCCCCCAACGGCATTGTGGAGGCCTATGAATACGGCGACCGCCTCATCGCCTTCCAGTTCCACCCGGAAGGCATGGCGCGCACGGACGACGCCTGGCTGGCGCCGTTCCGGTATTTCGTCCAGATGGCGGGCGGAAAGTAATTATTTCCCGATCAGCTGGAGGAACTCGTTCCGGGTCTTGAACGATTTGAGGAAGATTCCGGAGAAGGCCGATGTCGTGGTGACGGCGTTGGACTTCTCCACGCCGCGCATGGACATGCAGGTGTGCATGGCCTCGATGACGACGGCGACGCCCAGCGGATGCAGGGACTCCTGGATGCAGTCGCGGATCTGCTCGGTCAGGCGCTCCTGGACCTGCAGGCGGCGGGCGTAGGTCTCCACCACGCGGGCGATCTTGGAGAGCCCGGTGATGCGGCCGTTCGGGATGTAGGCGACATGGGCCTTGCCGATGAACGGGAGCATGTGGTGCTCACACAGGGAGAACAGCTCGATGTCCTTGACCAGGACCATCTGGCTGTAAGGCTCCGTGAATACGGCGGAACGGACGATGGTCTCGCCGTTCTGCTCATAGCCCTGGGTCAGGAACTGCCAGGCCTTCGCCACGCGCTCGGGCGTCTTGATGAGCCCCTCGCGCTCCGGGTCCTCGCCAAGCAGCTTGAGGATGGCCTTCACGTGCCCCGCCAGCTCTTTCGTGGTCTTTTCGTCGTATTCTTCGATTTTTCGGTATGCCATGGTATTGATTTTGTTGCGCCTTGGGCGGACATTTGGGACTGCAAAATTAACGAAAAAAAATCATTCTATCGTTTTTTTGTATATCTTTGCAGCCCCAAATGCGCGGAAGGCCCTTCGTGGACATCCGAAAAGATTGATAAATAACCAATTAAAAGGACAACGATATGTATTGGACCCTTGAACTTGCCAGCAGCCTGGACGACGCTCCGTGGCCGGCCACCAAAGAAGAACTGATCGATTACGCCACCCGCACCTGCGCTCCCGACGAGGTGGTCGAGAACCTGGAAGAACTGGAAGACGACGGCGAGATCTACGAATCCATCGAAGATATCTGGCCCGATTATCCCACGAAGGACGATTTCTTCTTTAACGAGGAAGAGTATTGATTTGGATTTTGTGAGTTATTCTCACTGAACTAATTGAAAATCAGCAAGAGAGGCAAGCGAAGATTTCCTTGTCTCTCTTTCATTTATGCCCATTTTTGCCGAATAACCTTGTCTATTTTCTGTATTTGAGTGTGTTGTAGGTGGGGAGGATTTCCTCCTATTTGGATTTCCTTGTCTATTTTTTGTATATTTGCATTATCCTCATACATACTCGGAAAATGGGAAGACACAGGCGTGAATACCCGCAAGGGAGGCTGCGTTTGAAGTATCCGAAGAACCGCTACGATAATCAGAAGCAGTACAGCCTGTACTATGAGTACACTTGGCTTGATGATGCTCCTATCAGGAAAGATACAGGACTTAGGGTACGGGTAGACGATTGGAACGAGAAGGGTTCGTCAGGAATAGGCGAACTCCGTGCTTCCTATGGTGCGGACTACAAACGGCAGAACACGCTGCTGAACGATACGATAAGTAAGTATAACTCTCGTCTTCAGGAGTACGCTCAGAAGCACCCCAATCGGATGAATTCCGATATCATTCATTCCATTGTTTTTGATGAACCACTGACAAGGCAGGACGAAGGGCAGGATTTTGTAGAGTATGTGACAAAGACGCTCAAGGCTAAACTAACGGTTAAGCGTATTGGAAAGAGCCGTTATGAGAATGGCGTTAGCAACATGAAGGGCTTTACGCAGTTCTTGGCAGCAAAGGAGTTGGGCACATACAAGTCAGATGCTATTTATTTGGGCGAGATTTCAGAGGATATTATTCTGAAGTACATTGAATACAGGAGGGATGTGAAGAAAAACTCGGATGCAACGATAAATCATTCACTCACTCCTATTATTGCTGCTTGCGAGAAGGCAAAGGATGAAGGATACATTGATACCAAGGTGTATTCCGCCATTAAGGATTGCAAACTTGTTGAAAAGCCCAATTTGGACGCAGAATCCTTTGATGGGAAATCTGCATTGACGAAGGAAGAACTTGGAAAAATCATTGAATTCTACGAGACAGATACGGAACCGAGAAGGAAAGAGTACATAGAAATGTTCCTATTCGCTTTTCACGCAGGAGGGTTGCGAATGGTGGATGTGATGACGCTGACTTGGAACTGTATAAACTTTGAAACCAAGGAACTCCGCAAGACGCTTATTAAGACGGCTAAGGGGAAGAACCCTCGTCATACGATTCCTCTTAATGATGCGGCAATTAAAATCCTGAACAAATGGAAGGCAATGGGGCGAAGGGAAAAGTTTGTTTTTGATTTAGTGCCTGATACATTTGATATAAACGATGAGGATGCGTTGTACTATACAAGAAACAATTGTGACAGGAAGGTGAATCAGTCTCTTGCAATTGTTGCTGAAAGAGTAGGACTGAAGAAGTTGGCGTTTCACATGGCAAGACATACATTTGCTATATTGGCTCTGAATGATGGAATGAGTTTGTCTGTAGTCAGCAGAATGCTTGGACATGCCACAACTGATACTACAGAGACAGTCTATGCTGAATACCTGCCCAAGACGCTTGCTGAGGAACTTGAAAAACTGAACTATGAATTCCTGCCCGATATATCAAATGAGTGAGTGATATTTTTTGTCTCATAACTATCACTTTTTATCACATACAACTCTTTATACTAAGAATGCTTGGATTACAGGGAGAATCAGGCATTCTTAGTTTTTTTTTGTTTGGGACTTGACAATTTTGGCTTCCACGCTATATTTATAGTAGAGCGTAGATTTTTCAGCAGCCATATCGGAATCCGCTTGTTCCGTTATAGCAAAATAGGAATACTGCATACCCTGCCTACCAAAATGTCGAGAAGCGGACAATCGGCGGTAGGTGGGGTTCTGCATAAATAACAAGGTAAAATGAAAGTATCACAATGTCCGCAGATACTGAATTCAGATTCAATCTTTGTGTCAGTCAGCAGGGCTATGAAACCAAGCCCTCCAAAGAACAGGTTCCGAAGATAACCTTTGAGCCAAGGAACTTAACCATTGATGATGCACTGAAATGTGCAACCGAGGGAAGGGCGTTCTGCTATTCCTTCACCACCGCCAAACAGGACGGTATCATAACAATCAAGGACAAGAAGGAATCGAATTTCCTGTCCACCTCCACAATTATCTACGATTTTGACGATATGGATGTTTCAATGTTCGATTTCATTGAAACGCTGCCTTACAAGCCGTCCTTTGCCTATCCGACATATAGTGATGGTAAGAACGGATTCAGCCGCTTCAGGCTTGCCTATGTCTTTGATTACCCTGTATGGGGCGTATCGCAATTCAACACCCTGTATCAAGCAATAGCCACAGCCAACGCCTTCCGTCTCGAAAAAAAGGGACATGGAGGATGGGACAAGCGTAATGTCTCACAGTTGTACTACGGAACCAAGGCTCAAGCCTCAACCTATAACGGGCACACTGTCTATTCGACTGTTAGTTTTGAGCCTTTTGCATTCAGCACCAAAGAAGAGCCAACGGTATCAGCAACCAAGGAAACCGATTACACCAAGTACGAAACAACCATTGATGCGGAATTCCTGCATGACTTTGCTCACCTGTCACAGAAAGGACTGTACACCAAGTACAGAGAGGTGTTTTATCCGAACTATGAACCGTCTCTTTCCACGCCACTGATAGAGGATGAATCGGGAATGTTTTCCCTGTATCCTGAGGACTATGTGTGCGTTAAGCACAAGCGTCAAGGTAAGTACACGCTTAGGTGGGAGGTTGGTGAGGACAGGAAGAAAAAGTTGTTTGTCACTGCACACATGATGCTTTTCAACCTGCCGTCCCTGTCCATTGAGAACCTGATATACAACCTTTCAATAGAGCGTCAGTGGTACTATGATAATTCAGACGGCAAGATAAGCAACGATGTTCTGATACAGACGGCAATCAATGCCTTCACCAAACCATACGCCTTGGAACCGTCAAAGCACGGTGTTTTCACATTGAACAAAGCGTTTTGGGAAGGACAGGGATACACGGCAAACCAAGCCAAGATGATAGTTAGAAGGTATCTGAAGGCAAGAGAAGTGGAACGCCTTTACAACCCGTCCCTGACAAGAAAGGAGAATGTTAGAATCTTGAAGGAGAACGGGGTTGCGATTACGGACAGGACGCTCAGAAGAATGGTGTCAAGGGAGGACATTAAGATAAATAGTCCGAAGGCAAGCCATACATATCTATCTTGTTGTCCTGACAGTGACACCATACTAATGCTTGAACTGATACATAGGAATGGCTATATCACGCAGCAGCAATTGTCAGAAGCCCTGAATGTGAGCCTTTCAACAATCAAACGCTACATGAGAGAGATGAAAGGCAAGTTGATTGAAAGGGATGGTGATAACCGCACGGGGAAATGGGTAGTTCTTCCTCCGTTCAGTGGCTGCTTGAGCCAAACTGTTCTAAAAGTTCCTATGGTAGCAGAACAACCATTTTTATCTTAACAGGGCTTTGAAAACAGTGACTGATTTTGATAGGATTTTACCTAAAATGTATAACTGAAACATGAAAACAAATGATTATAGCGTCAATGCTGCCGAGACGGTAAACGCAGCGTCTATTATGAAGGGACTTGCAGGGTATCTGAGTGATGTTGAGTATAGTGGATACTGTGCGGGAACTTACCGAGACTATATTGGAAATGATATTACGATTGTCTTTCGATGTGATTACCTTGAACTGACAATGGTTCCTTTCTCATCTGCCATTTATGGAGATAACCCTTACAGCGTAACAGGTACATATTGCCAATACTACAAGGACTGTAAATATAGTCTTGATTCAGTCAGTATCTCTTTATTCAGGGGTGAAGAACTAAGGGAGATAGTTGATGATTTCATTCTTTGCCGAGCAGATGCGATGGATTATGTTGAGAATGAAGAGGTGGATAATGTGAATTCTTTCGGCTACCCTTACTATCGTTCCGTTAAAGGAGAAAAGCACATTTTTCACTTGGAAGACGATTACGGAGATTGTGCCGTCATAGAAAACCGATAGATAGTATTCTTAGTATCCTTTTTATGCCTAACAACTATTTATTGTTAAACAAGTTAGGCAATGAACAGGAAATACTATTTGGACGAAGAATGGCGTCCAATACAGGGATATGAAGGCTTATATGATGTGAGCAACTACGGACGAGTACGCAGCCATGACTACCTTAAAAAAGGTATTACACAGATACTACGAACTCATGCTTCCAAGGGTTATTATGTCAAGGTTGGACTAAGGAAGGATGGCAAGATACGGTATTTCAGGGTACACAGGCTCGTAGCCTTTGCCTTCCTTGCCCCACCAATGGAAGGGCAAACACAGGTGGAGCATTGCAATTGTGACAAGCGAGATAACAGGGTAGAAAACCTTAAATGGACGCACCCCAAAGGCAATATGGCTAATCCATTGACAAGGCTACATCTGTCCGTTGGGCACATGTGTCCGAGTGAAGAAACAAGGGCAAGAATGTCGGCAGGGCAGAAGAAGCGATTTGCTTACGAGAGGGAAACGAAGACGGGAAGGTATGCTTCCTGCTAATCGGATTCGGACAGTAGTTTCTTTGCGGTTCTCGTATAGCCGTGTTTCTCGTATGGCTCAATGTAAATCAGTTTTCTCTCCTTCAATCCAACGCCACATGCTTGAAGCCTAAAATGTCCTCTAACCATAAAGCCTTCTGTCCTGATGATGGTTCTCAGCCACGAACTATCCAACTGCGTGATGCTGAACGGTGCTTTGTTCATGATTATCTCCTTGGTTTCGGGCATTTTTCGTCTTACACCCGCACCGACAAGCACCGTTTCCACCTCACCGTACTTCTTTAGAATCAAAGTGGCAACGGCAAGGCAGATGGATTGTTGGAGTATATTCAGTTTATCCCATTTGCCGATACAGTCAATGGTTGATTTCCCAAAAAATGAGAGTTGCCCACCAACATCTGTTGTCCTGTTTTCGGCAATAAAGTATGCTCCACCTTCAAGAATGGCATAACCGACAACATAGTCTTTGATGATGAGAAATCCTGAGCACTCGCCAAGGAATTCATAGTAACTCTCATCTTTCACGCTGAGAATAAGTTTTTCAACATTGTCCTCAACGCCTTTTAAGAACGGTTCGGAAACAAACTCAACATTGAAACGCTCGCCAAACATCTTCTTGTCAAGACGGGCGTAGAAATCCAAGTAAGCCTTTTGACGCTCAACCTCGTCATTTGTTTCAATCCCAAGTTGCTCACAGAAGTCATTGACTTCGTATGATATATCATTGTTCTTAACAACCTCTTGAATCCTCCATTGACGGTATTCCTCGGTATTATGTGTCTTGAATGCCGTATATTCATCATGCAGGGAAAAGAGCCGAGGCTCCGTTGTTCTGTCAATACGCATAGGGTGTGGTTATTAGTTACACAAAGATACACCTTTTGCAAGGCAAAACAAAACGGGAAGGTATGCCCCTTCCCGTGTCTGATAGATTTTGATAGAATTGTCACCGAAATCAATCAAAGATACTTCTTCAGTTTCTGAAGGGTTCCAAGACTTGTTCCTGTCAGTTGCCTAACATTACGCATGCTGATGCCTTTCCGCATAAGGCTCAATTCCTTTGCGTACTGTTCCCTGTAAGCATCCTCACTCTTTTGATAGCCTTGTCTTCCGAGACGCAGTTCAGGGTTTTCTTTTCGCCTTTGAATGTATGCCCTGTATCCCATATTAAGCCTCGTGCGTATTTGCATTCTCTCGTATGAGGCTACAGAGAGCGTAACTGAAAGCATAAGTTCGCTCATAACACTGATTTTGCCATCATCATCAAGCGTGAAAATGTTGTAATTAGCCAAATAGAGATTGACACCCTGTTCGGCTAATGTGCGGATGATTTTTACCCCTGTGAGCAAATCACGGCTAACCCTATCAATGGATGTAGCACAGCAGTAGTCAATCTTGTTCTCCTTGACATAAGCAATCAAATCCAAAATTTCCTGCCGTTCTTCAATCGGAGCAGCACCTGATACATAGTTGCCAAACACTTTGACAATCTCCCAATCTCGCTTCATGCAGATTTCCTTCAGGGTATCAATTTGGTATTGATAGTCCTGTAGTCCTTTTTCCTTGTCTGTACTACATCTTACGAGACAAACGCACCTTTTCATATCCTTAATTGTTTGAAATCCCGTAATTCTTCTTAACCCGCTCTTTGTAATCAGGGCAGCGTTCCACCATCGAATCAATGACGGACACCAAGCAATCAAGGTAAACACCTTCCTCCTGCTGCTTCACGCTCCCATCACGGTTGATGGTGCGAACGGTGAACAAGTCCCATCCCTCGTCATAAACAACCTCCACTTTGCCCTTGTGGATGTATCCATTGACGAAGAACGCAAGCCCATTTTCGATTGCGTGGGCACTGTGAAAGCCCCAAGAGCACATAATAATAAGTTGCGTCCGAAGGATGCTGAGGATGTAGCGAGCCATGTCCATAGTGATTAGAAATTGCAGGTAAGAATCGTGTACAGGGGATAGGTGCAGAAACCGCTCTTACGGGTTACATACATCGGAATAGCGAGGTTGTGCTTCTCCATCCACTTGTCAATCCCTGAGTGGTTGTTGGTGTCAAGGTAAGCCATGCTATCGGATTGCAGCATGTCGCACAGATTGACGGTGATAACATCATACAGGTTGCCGTCCTTGGTGTACATAGCAACGGCAAGCGTTCCATTGGAGCGGTATTCCTCCACCTGAAGCCGAACCTTAGTGCCTTTGTAATTGTAGAATTTCATCATTTGAAGGGTTGTGGGAGGGCTTTTACACCCTCCCTGTTGGAAAATCAGTAAACCTTTACAATCGTTTCATACGAGAAGCATCTAAATTGATTTTTTTCTAAATCATACACGGTGCAGTTCCCGTAAATGCTGTTGTGGACACCCGTCCCCTTGATTTTGGGTTCGATGATGCGTCCATGAAGGCAGCACACCATGTGGCGAAGTTCGCCTGAACTCTTCTTGACGAAATCGAATTCGACGATTTCTCCCTTGGACAGCCTCCGCTTGAGTTCGCTAATCATAGCGAGTTTAGCACCGAGAAGAAGCGGATTGATATTGCCGTTGGTTTTGGCAATCATGTGGGAGGCACGCTCCATATCGGTGGAGTTCACAGCGATGATGTTGGAGGCGATGGTAGCGATGGTAGTGGTAGTCATATCAAAATCCATTAGAAGGTTAAACATTCAATCTTAGTCCCCGTAGTAAACATTGGAACCTCTGCCATAGAAAGAAGAAGCGTCACAAGAGACGAACTGCACAGGACGGCTGCTTCTTGCGTCTATTTCATCAAGATGCTTGATGCCACCTTCTAAAGTGGTGAAGGAGTAGCCGCTGTAGGCGTATTCATTACCGTTCTTACGATACAGGGCGTATCCACCGAAGATGGTTTGTACAAGTTCCCATTCAAAATTGTTGAGAGTGATGCGGTGGTATGTCTTGGCGTTGTTCATTTCTCTATCCTTTTCTTGGTACAAATATAGTTCATTTTTTCTGAACTTCAAAATAAAAAGTACACTTTTTGTGAATTATTTTCACTTTTTTTGAACTTTTTGGGCGTTTTTACGGAAGATTGACTATCTTTACTGAACCAAAGTGCAGATTATATGGAAACCTATTTCTCGCAGAATGCTGAAATCCTCTTGAAACAGAAACACTTAACCCAAAAAGAGTTCTGTGAACGGTTGGGGAAGTCAAAATCAAATTGGGAGAACATTGTTAAGACAAACAACCTTGAGATGCTTTCACAGATTGCCGAAATCTTGGAAATGCCAATAGAGGATGTTATTGGCTTAAGAAAACAGAAGTTCAGTGTATGTGGATTTATCAGGGTGGACAAGACAATCCATGAGATTAAGTCCAAGGGAGACATTGAAGCCGTCCTAAGCAAGATTTCGGAATTGGAAGCGGACTAATTGCTCCTTGCATTATGACTACTGAACTGATTATCTTTGCGGCAATTCTCGTTATATCGGTGATTGTCCATGTTGTCCTATGGTGGGATTCCAAGAAGCAGTACAAGGCGGTTATGAAGGAGTTTCAGGTTCTGTCAGAACGAATGAAACAACTTGAAGCCAATTATGATGATATGGACGGTGTGCTTGATGCTGCGGACGAAGATGTGGAGCGAATAGGACGAGAAATAGACACCCTGCGTTCCGCTCTTTTCCTCGGAAAGAGGAAGCCAAATCTTGACAACTAATTAAACAAACATCTTACCAAAGAAGGAAGAGCAGTTGATGTTCTTCCTTTTTTTGTGTGAATGCATGCCAATACGGGCGTGTCAGTTGTTTCTATGGGAATAAATGATTATTTTTGATAGTTTTAATTTGAATAAGAATCATTCCCATATATGAAAACATTCCAAGACATCCTGAGAGAGTTCCGTCAGGGTTCTGCATCCGAAAGAGAAAAAGGTGGCAAGTTTGAACGGTTGATGAGGGGTTATCTCCTTACTTCGCCAATCTACGCCAAGACGCTGAAAACAGTGTGGATGTGGCACGAATTCCCGTTCCGTAGTCAATTCGGAGGCAGCGATTTGGGTATTGACTTGGTAGCCCTATCCTATGAGGGCGAGTTTTGGGCTATCCAATGTAAGTGTTATCTTGACGGAACCGCCATTGATAAGGCGGAGGTGGATAGTTTCTTGTCCACTTCAGGGAAGTCTTTCTTCACTGATGCAAGGCAGGTGAACTTCGCTCACCGTCTGTGGATTAGCACCACTAACAAGTGGGGCAGCAATGCTGAAGAGACAATCCTGCGTCAAACGCCTCCCGTGAACCGTATCGGTTTGTATGACTTGGAGAACGATGGCGTAGATTGGGAAAAATTGGCTCAGGGTATCTTCGGAGATGGTTCAAGACAGAAGCCGTTTGAAGTCCGAGAGCACCAACAGAAGGCATTGGACAGTGCTAAGGAATACTTCAAAACCCACGATAGGGGTAAGATGATTATGGCTTGCGGCACGGGCAAGACATTCACTTCCCTTAGGCTTGCAGAACAGGAAACGGATGGGAAGGGCTTGGTTCTGTTCTTGGTTCCTTCTATTGCCTTGTTGGGGCAGATGCTACGGGAATGGAGTGCTCAGGCAATCAAACCTATCTACCCGATTTGTATTTGTAGCGATGCGGGAGTGGCGAAGAAAACCACTCAGAACGATGACGAAACCTATTCTACGGTTGATTTGGCTCTCCCTGCCTCCACGAGCGTCAGTGAAATCGTTGATAGGCTTCGCTATGCACAGGAAAATAATACGGATGGTATGACGGTAGTGTTCTCCACCTATCAGTCAATACAGGTGATTTCTGACGCACAGAAACGCATTCTTGCGGGTGACAAGAACAGCCTTTTCGCCAAGGAGAATGATGAGTTTGGAATCTTTGACTTGGTGATATGTGATGAAGCCCACAGAACCACGGGCGTGACGCTGAAGGGAGACAATGATAGCAACTTCGTCAGGGTTCATTACAATGAGTTCATTAAGGCAAAGAAGCGTGTCTATATGACGGCTACACCTCGCCTGTACACGGACGAAGCAAAGAGCAAAGCGGACATGGCTGAGGCTATCCTGTGCTCCATGGACGATAAGAACCTATATGGTGAGGAGTTCTACAAGATTGGATTCGGAGAAGCCGTGGACAAAGGCTTGTTATCCGATTACAAAGTGCTTATCCTGACAATTAATGATGATAATATATCGCCTACCCTGAGGAACTACCTAACCAACGAGAATGGTGAAGTGAATGCCGATGATGGCGGAAAGATTGTTGGCTGTATCAATGCCCTGTCAAAGAAGATTATCGGTGATGCTCAAGACATACTGAAGACGGATGCTGAACCAATGAAGAAAGCCGTTGCGTTCTGCTCAAGTATCAAGGTGTCAAAGGCAACCACGGATTTGCTCAATAACTGCAAGGATAAGTATCTTGCGGACTTGACTGAAGAAGAAAGGAAGGGAATGGTGGATGTCATTGCCAAGCACATTGACGGTGCAATGTCGGCTCCCATCAGGGAGGAAAAACTTGCATGGCTGAAGGCGGCAGAGGAAGACAATGAATGCCGTATCCTGACGAATGTTCGGTGTTTGAGTGAGGGCGTTGATGTCCCGTCTTTGGATGCGGTTCTTTTCCTGTCACCAAGGAATTCGCAGGTGGATGTGGTTCAGTCCGTGGGGCGTGTAATGAGAACGGCTACGGGTAAGAAGTACGGCTACATTATCATTCCTGTTGTCATTCCGTCCGATATGGATGCTAATGAGGCGATGGAAAAGAGTGACAGGTTCAAGGTGGTATGGACTGTTCTAAACGCTCTCAGGGCACACGATGATAGATTTGAGGCAACAGTAAACAAGATTGAACTGAACAAAAAGAAGCCGAAGCAGGTACTGATTGGTGGTGTCAGTGGGTTTGGCAGTGGTGACGGATGGGAGTATTCCAATGAAGGTGTCCTGAACGATAATTCCGAGGTTTACAAACAGTTGGAACTTGAGTTCGAGGAATTATCCAATACCTTCTATGCCAAGATGGTTCAGAAGGTGGGAGACAAGCGTTATTGGGAGCAGTGGGCAGGCGATGTGGCGAAGATAGCAGAATCTCATATAGGGCGAATTAAGCGTTTGATTGTTGAAGAAGGCAAGCCCAAGAAAGAATTTGAGCGGTTCATAAAGGGGCTAAGGAAGAATATCAATCCGTCCATTTCGGAGGAGGAAGCGATTGAGATGCTTTCACAGCATATCATTACCAAGCCTGTCTTTGAAGCCCTGTTCGATAACTATTCTTTCGTCAGCAGTAACCCAATTTCTAAGTCAATGCAAAGAGTGCTTGACTTGATTGAGGAACAAACGCCTGAGGAAGAGAATGAGAAGTTAGATGCGTTCTATGATTCTGTCCGTAGGAGAGCGAAGGGTATTGACAATGCTGAATCCAAGCAGAAAGTCATTATCGAATTGTACGATAAGTTCTTCAAGGCTGCTTTCCCGTTAGTGGTAGAGAAATTAGGTATCGTCTATACCCCTGTTGAAGTTGTGGACTTCATTATCCATTCTGTTGCTTGGATATTGAAGAAAGAATTCGGCAGGAACATATCAGATGAGAATGTACATCTTCTTGATGGCTTCACGGGAACAGGAACCTTCATTACGAGATTGCTTCAAAGCGGAGAAATTAGCAAGGAAGCAATGGCACGAAAATACGAGAAGGAAATCCATGCCAATGAGATTGTATTACTTGCCTATTATATCGCTTCCATAAACATTGAGAATGTCTATCATGACATAATGGGTGAGGATAGTGGGTATCATTCGTTTGATGGCATTTGCCTGACAGACACTTTCCAACTTGGAGAAGAGGCGAATGCCGATAACCTATATTCTGAGGTGTTCCCGTTTAACTCTAAGCGAGTACAAGAGCAGAAGCGAAAGCCAATAACCGTTATTATTGGTAATCCTCCATATTCGGCAGGGCAGAAATCCGCTAACGATAATGCTCAAAACCAAGATTATCCAACATTGAATAAAAGGATTGAAGATTCTTATGTGAAGTTCTCGGAGGCGAACCTGAACAAATCTGCCTACGATAGTTACATTAAGGCTTTTCGGTGGGCAACCGATAGGCTTCCAAAGGAAGGTGGAGTAATTGGATTTGTGACAAATGGAAGTTGGCTTGATAGTAATGGACTTGATGGATTTAGAAAATCCATTGAGAAGGAGTTTTCAAGTATCTATGTATTCAATTTGCGAGGAAATCAAAGGACAAGCGGTGAATTGTCAAGGAAAGAAGGTGGAAAAATCTTTGGTTCAGGTTCTCGCACACCGATTGCCATAACCATACTTGTTAAGAAGACAGATATTGATAGGAAAAAAGCAAAAATCTACTATCATGATATTGGGGATTACCTATCTCGTGAAGACAAACTTCGGATTGTTAAATCATTCGGTTCCATTGCTAACCCTGCATTGGATTGGAAGGTACTTGAGCCTAATGAGCACGGGGATTGGATAAATCTTAGAAAAGAGGCATTTAATACCTATATTCCCCTTTCTCCTGAAAAGAAAGGGAAGAGGGATACAAAGAGTTGGTTTGTCCTTCAATCGTGTGGATTAGCAACTGCAAGAGATGCATGGGTGTATAACTCTTCTCGTTCTCAACTCATTGATAATGTGAAAAGAGGGATTGACTTCTATAACCTGCAAGTGGATGTGTGCAAAGAAGAACTGAAGAAGAATCCTTCTGTGAGAATTGAAGACATTGTGGATTGGGATGAAACAAAGTTTAAGTGGGATAGAGCACAGAAAGAAAGAGATTTATTGCATGGGACGAAATATACTTTTGAAGAGGACTCCGTTATTGAAGCCCAATATCGTCCTTTCTTTAAGCAATGGGGGTATTACAATAGAACGCTGAACAACTGTGTATATCAGTTGCCGAAGGTTTATCCTTCAAAGGGACATGAGAACCTTGTGATTTGTATTGCAGGAGTTGGAGTTACTAAACCTTTTACCTGCATCATATCAAGAGTTCTTCCTGATTATGAACTTAGTGGCAAGTCGCAAACATTCCCTCTGTATTGGTATGATGAGTCCACGGCTGATATTGCTGACTTGTTCAATCAGGCAGCAGAGGAAGATGTCATGGATAGGTATATCCGTAGGGACGGCGTTTCCGATTGGATTCTGCGTGAGTGCAAGCAGCGTTATGGGAACAAGATAACGAGAGAGGATATTTTCTATTATGTGTATGGTATTCTTCATTCCCCTGAGTATAGAACCGCCTTTGAAGCGGACTTGAAGAAGATGCTGCCACGGATTCCGTTGGTGGACAAACCTGAAGTATTTATGTCATTCAGTCAGGCGGGACGGAAACTTGCAAACTTACACCTTAACTATGAGACAGTCGAACCTTTCAAGGGCGTTTCTGTAAGATACAATTCCTCCAACCCGAATTATGAAGTTCAGAAGATGCGTTTTGGGAAGTTGGACAGTAAGACTGCCGACAAGTCCATCATCTTCTTCAATAGCGACATTGTGATAGATAGAATTCCGCTTGAAGCCTATGAGTATGTGGTGAATGGGAAGAGTGCTCTTGAGTGGGTTATGGAGCGGTATCAGATAACCACGGATTCCAAGAGCGGCATAACCAACAATCCGAATGATTGGAGCCGAGAGCATGGTGATGAGAAGTACATATTCAATCTCGTGCTTAGGATTATTACCGTCAGTATTGAGACAATGAAGATTGTCAATGAGTTACCAAAATTAAAGTTTGATTGATATGAAAAGAGTTCTCTTTAGTTTCATTCTATGCCTTCTTCCTTTTTGGGGATTTGGGCAGACATATCGGATGTACAGAACACAGAACTATCACAACCAACTTCGCCTAAATACCGTAACAGGAGAAGTGACGCAGGTTCAGGATGATGGACTGATGTGGACTTTCGTGGACGATATTGAGCCTGATGGGGAATATACAAATCGCTTCCGCTTATATGAGACGAAGAATATGTGGACTTTTATTGAACTTGATACATTTACGGGAAGGCTATGGCAAGTTCAGTATAGTGTGGACGGAGACAAGTATCGGTTTGCGATACCAATCAATCGTTATGCTCTCGCAAACTCCAAGGACAGGAGTATATTCACCATTCAACCCATGACGAGCATGTATCAGTATTATTTGATTAATGAGGATACAGGGGAAATGTGGAAGTTCCAATGGAGCACAGATGGAGATGATTACAGGTGGATTCAAAAGTTCAGATAGCCATGAAAGGTACAGCGTCACATTTATTAGAGTTTCTTGAAGGTGCAAGGAAACGGTTTATCATTCCTGTCTATCAGAGGAACTACGATTGGAAGAAGGAGAACTGTCAGCAGTTGTTTGATGATTTGGTGAACCTTATCAGAGAGGATAAGAAAACACACTTCTTCGGCAGCATCGTTTCCTGTGCCCATAGCAGGGAAGAGGTTGTTTTGATTGACGGGCAGCAGCGAATAACAACGGTTTCCTTGATAATGATTGCGATGATAAACGCAATGAAAAAGGGACTTTTGGTTCCTGAGGATTCCCGTCTCTGCGACATTATTGAGAATACTTACATCATTGACAAGTATCGTCCCGAAGAGCAGAAAGTACGCCTTAAGCCGTTTAGGGAAGACTATGACGCTTTTGAAACGCTCATCTTCAAAGATGAGAAAGAATACAAGGAGGATTCTAAAGTCACTATCAACTATCGTTACTTCTATGATAGAATTGTCGGGAAAAAAGAACTCTCGGCAGATGATTTGTTCAGGGCAATTGACAATCTTGAAATCATTGATATTGAGTTGGAGCCGCAGCATGGGGATGATGCTCAACTTATCTTTGAGAGCCTGAACTCCACGGGGCTTGACTTGACTGAGGCGGATAAGATTAGGAACTTTGTTTTAATGAACCTTACACCTGAGGTTCAGAATAAATACTATGATGATTATTGGAACAAGATTGAGAAGTGTACGAATGAAGCACTTGATGGCTTTGTGAGGAACTATCTCACAATCAAGGAGGGCGTTATTCCAACACTCAAAGGTATCTACACTTCATTTAAAGCGTATGCGAAGAAGAAGGATGATATTGAAGTGGTTCTTCAAGACATGCTGAGATATGCCTATGCCTATGATAAGATTGTGAATTGCAAGGTTGGGAGCCCTGAAACCAATGAGATTGCCAAGAGATTGGAGTTGCTTGATATGACAGTCGCATATCCATTCCTTATGGCATTCATGGTGTATGCTGATGAAACGCAGATAGACGAAAAAGAGATTTACAAGGTGTTCTCCTGTGTGGAAACATTTATCTTCAGGCGTTTAATGTGCGACTTGCCGACAAATGCTCTTAACAAGATATTCGCCACGCTTCATGCTTCTGTTATCAAGAACCTGAAGGATTCTGATAGCACCTATTCTGCGATTATGATTTATATCCTTGAAAGCAAGAAACTGTCAAGTTCCTTCCCTAAGGATGAAGAATTCCTTAATGGGTTCACCACGAAGAATATCTATTCCATGAGGGGCAAGAACAGGCAATACCTGTTTGAACGGCTTGAGAACGGTAAGAGCAAGGAAAAGAACGATGTGGTGAAAAACCTTGAAGATGGCAACTACACCATTGAGCATATCATGCCTCAGACGCTGAGTGCGGCATGGAAACAGGCTCTTGGCGATAATTGGGAAGAAATCCACGAGAGGTGGCTGCATACCATATCGAACCTCACTTTGAGTGCCTACAACTCCAACTATAGCAATAAGACTTTCCAAGAGAAGAAAACGATGGAGAATGGCTTCCTTGAAAGTGGGATTCGTCTCAATCGCTTTATCAGTCAATTCGACAAGTGGGGAGAAGAAGAACTTGAAAAGAGAAAGGCGGAACTGTCCAAAAAGGCGAAAGAGATATGGGAGTATCCAATTACGGACTTCACTCCGAAGGTTAAGGAAGATGATGTGGTTTCCCTGTCTGAAGATAGCGGTGTTTCCAAGGGAAGAGAAATACAGTATTTTGTTTTCAAGGAAGAAAGGCAAGAAGTATCTGCGTGGAGTGATATGATGTGGGAAATGGGCAAGAAACTCTTCGCTATGAATCCCGCTATCCTGTATCAAGAGGCTGTGAGTAGAAAGAATGTGTGGTTTGAGACATATCCCTGTTCTCGCAACTACAGGAAACTTGCGGAAGGGTTGTTTTTCTGCCCTACAAGTAGCAGCACTTCAAACAAGATGGTTATCCTAAAGAACCTATTCAAACTCTACGGCATTGATGAAGATGAACTATCCTTTGGTTTGCTGCCAAAGAAAGATGATGCGGAATCTTCTATGGAGGAACAAGAATCCGAAAATCGGACATGGCTTGTTCCGTCCAATGAAGGCATGTTTAGGCTGAAAGAGTGGCTGAAAACACACGATTATGTCTATTGGCATCAAAGTGTAAAGTACAAGGAGGGCGATGATGTGTATGTCTATAGTTCAGCACCGACAAGTGCTATCATTGCCAAACTAACCGTGGCGGAGCCCGATATTGAAGAATATGACGATTCCGAAGAAATCCCGTATCGGGTGAACAATTCTACTGACGCAAAGGGCAAGGTGGCTAAGTTTGTAGGCGTTCAGTATCCTCTTCTTCCTTCAGAGATGGAGTTAAGCGTCCTAAAGGAGAATGGATTGAAAACTCCACCTCAAAGCCCCACAGTCCTTACGGGTAGCATCTTGGAATACATTGAAAAGCACTTTTAGTTTCTATCCGAGAACAAGAACAAATGGAACAGCACCAATTCAAAGTCTTGTATTCCAATGATGATGAAGTCTATCGAATCATTGATTTGACAGACACCTCAATCGTAGGAATAACCGAGATGTACAAGAATGATGATAAGTGGGAGAAGAAGTGGCGTGTTGAAAGCAATAAGGAATTGAGAGATAAAAAGAGAGTGGGGGCGAAGGTGGTTGGATATGGTATTTTCATTTATTTAGACACATGGAACTCCTCCGCTATGCCTTCTTCTCAAGAGGATTATTATCGTGCTGTTTTTCGTCAAATGGCAACGCATTTCAAGAATGAAACCATAGCAGAGAACCCTGACGAGTTTAAAGATTACCTTCTTCCCAATAGGGGAAAAAGGGGGGATGACACCCCGACAACCAATCTTGTGAGCAAAACAGAAGCGGTGAAGACAGAGCAGTCCCCCAAAAAGAAGAAGATAGAAAAGAAACATAATTGGGTGAAGATTGCGTTGATTATTATTGGATGCCTTGTGGGTTATGTCCTTTTCTTGTTTCTGATGGATTACCTTTTTGACAATGTTTGGTATATCGCTCTTATTGTCCTTTGTGCGTTGGCGTTTATCCCTCAACTGTTTAAGTGAATATGGTGGGCAAATTTAAAGTTATCACCCTGTGTGGCAGCACCAAGTTCAAGGATGAGTATATGAAGGCTCAGAAGGACTTGACGCTGCAAGGCAATATCGTTATCTCAGTAGGGCTATTTGGGCATTCGGGCGATGATGAGGTATGGACAGAAGGGACGAAGGAAATGCTTGATAACATGCACAAACGGAAGATTGATATGGCTGATGAAATCTTTGTTATCAATGTCGGTGGGTACATTGGGGAGAGTACCAAGAGCGAGATTGAGTACGCCATAAGGAACGGTAAGAAAGTGAACTATCTTGAGCCTGTAGTGAAATGAGTAGAGAGAGCCGCATACATTATAATCCTTCTCTTTCTGTGAAGGAAAACGCCAAGCGAAATGGCGTTACTCCTGCTGCTATCCGATACTATATCAAGGTTAATGGTATTGATAGACGGGCTGAAAGGAAGCAAAATGTCATTGATGATTGCCGAGAGTATTTGAGGAAGCACAAGAAGGCAACATGGGAAGAAGTGCAAAGGAAGACGGGACACAGCCTGTCCACGATTCGGAAATACAGGGATTTAATTCTTAGTGGAGAAGAACCGACAGTTTTTGATAGTGAAAAGGCAAAAAAGCGTCAAGAGAAGCAAGCCGCAGCCAAGAATAGGCAGTTCGCATATTTGGACACCATCCCTAAGGAGATTATTCTTGAGTACCTTGCCAAGAGAGAAGAAAAAGAACAGTGCGGAGAGCCCGAAGAGCCGAAGCGGATTGAGAAAGTCACTATCCTTGACGGCATACCATTCAAGCCATTTGAAGATTTCCAAATACCTGTCAGCGACTGTATTCAGTTCCATTCAAAGGCTCTGCCTGAGAACAAGGTACTATCCAACCATTACGAATGCATAATCACCTTCAGGGGCTATGAATTCTATGGCTTGGAACAGATGTATGCCGCTTTGAACTACTCTGATAGTCCGTCCATCGTCAAGCGGATAATGGATTGCAAGAGCGGTAAGGCAGCAAAATCCTTATGCCATAAAGAGTACGATGATAGGCGGGATTGGGACTTTGAGACGAAGCGGTACAGGATGATAGCCATTTGTCACCTGTTCAAGTATCTATCCGTGAAAGAGTATCGTGACAGGCTTAGGGAAACCTATCCTCAGACGCTTGTAGAATGCCCCAACGGACAGGATTATCATTTCGGCATGGTTCAGAACCTTGAGACGAATCTGTTTGAGGGAAACAACTGTTCAGGGCGGACTTCAATGACTGTCCGTGATATGATGATAGGGTTGGAAAACGAAACTATCAAAAATCATCAGGAGAAACTTGGGCGTGAACTAACACCCGTTGAGAAAGAAGCCGCATATCAGGAACTGTATTCTCGTATCCGTGAGAAGTACGAGAATGATAAGCAGGTTCTTGCCGATTCCAAGCCATTGTTCACTGTTCTTGCGAAGGAGGGCATTGCCAAAGAGCGGAATCCAAAACCGAAGCCGTTCAAGGCTCCAAGAATTGACATGGATACGAAGTGTCTTGTTCTTGACTTCGATGATACCCTGTTCGATACTTCTGCCGATGATGAATACAGGAAGTGCGAAGGCAAAAAGGACATGGACAAGGCGATGGAAATGGTTCCTGAATATAAACTGTATGACGGGTGGCAGGATGTGATTGATTGGACAAAGGATAACGGCGTGAAGATAGCAATCCTGTCAGCAGCGAGCAGCAAACTGATTGAAAATGCCATGAGGCACTTTCGTATCCCGTGTGCTACCATTGTCGGTTTTCAGCCATACATTGAAAAGCCGAACACCATTCTTGGCAACATGCTTCAGGAGCGGTTGAATATCCGCCATGAGCAGATTATTTATGTCGGAAACTCTAAGTCAGACGAGACACAGGCACGGGCTTCACAGTTCAGGTTCATTGGTGCAACTTGGGGCTCTCATGAAGGGAACTACTTCGCCGAAAAGGGTATTCAGGCGGCGGGCAACCCGAAGGAACTGATAGCGATAATGGAAGATGCGGGGTGGAAAAGCCCTGTGCAACCCCGCAAGTTCAAGAGCGTTGATGAGGCAGTGGATTTTCTTGGTGGAAACATGGATGAGTTCATTAGGAATGTTACGGAGATTATGCCTGATGGCGTTACCGTAGGGGTTCCTGTAGAACCTGAAAACGGAATCAAGGAAATCCGTTATCGGGAAAGAACTAATCCACGCAGTTCCAAGTATTACGGCTTGGTTCGCTGCACAAAGGATTACGCCTACTTCTATCAAGGCGTTCCATTCTCGAATTGGTGGACTTCTCCCTCCATTGAATATGATGGACATACCTTCAGTTCCTCTGAAAGCCTATTTATGTACCTAAAGGCAATGCGGTTCGGTGATACGGAAACGGCTGAGAAGATTGCAGAATCCACTTATAGCGGAGCCAAGAAGTTGGGACGGACAGTCAAAGGTTTTGATTATAGAGTGTGGTGCACGGTTCGTGAGGAAGCGATGTACATTGCCCTGACGCAGAAACTGAAATACGATGCCGAATTCAGGGAGGCACTGCTATCCGATACCTACAAGGGCAAAACATGGGTAGAAGCAAGCCGTGAAGATACAATTTGGGGCATTGGTGCGGAAGCCTCTGATGCTGTTCTGAAGCAGGGTAAAACAGCGTGGAATGGAACCAACCTACTTGGCAAGACGCTGACACGGCTCCGTGACAACACGCTTGGTATTGTTACGGCTGAACCTGTTACAGAACCTGAAGCACCTAAGAAGAAACGAACCGTCAAGAAAAAGGAAACGGCTCCGAAGCCAATCAAGCAAGAGTTTCCGTTGGAAGGTAAGTTGTACTATAGTATCCTTGGGGCGATGATTGGTGATATTGCGGGCTCATCACGAGAGGGACATAGCCGTTCTACCTACAAGACAGATTTCAAGTTTTTCACCGCAAACTCCACCCTCACCGATGATACTGTTTTGACTGTTGCTTTGGCTGATTGGCTGAACCACAAGGATACGCTCAAGGTGAAAGAAGCCCTCCTAAGGTGGGGGAAGAAGTTTCCTAATGCGGGCTATGGAAGCGGGTTTAAGCATTTCCTGAATGGAGATTTGGCGTTCACGAACATGAGCACGGCGAATGGTGCAGCCATGCGTGTTAGCCCTGTTGCCATTAAAGCGACATCCTTGGAGGACGCATTGGAAACGGCAAAGGAATCCGCCAAGCCTACGCATTCAAGAGGCGGAGTGAAAGGTGCACAGGCGATAGCAGCAGCCGTCTATTTGGCGAAAGATGGCGTTGCCAAGGGTAAGAACACAGAAGAAATCAAAGCCGAGATAAAGTCCACTATTGAGGAACGGTTCAAGTATAACCTCAATCAAACCATTGAGGAAATCCGTGAGCAGTCAAAGAGATATGCCGAGATGAAGGAGAGGATGAAGCGTACAGGGTTACCGTCCATTGGTTACACACGGATGTCTGATGCAGCCCTGTCCTGTCCAATGGCGATTGTCGCAGTCCTGCATGCCAATTCAACTGAAGAGGCGATTAGGCTCGCTGTTTCTATGGGCGGGGATAGTGATACAACGGGTGCGATGGCAGGTTCCATTGCCGCACAGTTGTTCGGTATTCCTGAGGCACTTGTTATGCGTTGCCTTGTGTTCCTGCCGTCTGAAATGATAGATGTTATCAATGAGTTTGAAAGTTCAGACTTCAAGCCGACAGGCATAACTCCTCCACGAGTACAACATTGGACGAAAGAAGAGTATGTGGTTTATGGTGATGCCTCTCAGGGGCAAAGGGGCGAAGATGGAAAGGCTGAAACAGTGTTCTCTCGCTTTAATCGCAACCCCGTAAAGGGTTATCCAATCCCGACAATCGGGAAGAACCTTGATGAAATACAAGCAAGCGTGTCTGCATTCATTGAACATGCGAAGGCTCACCCTGAGCGGCGTTTCCATGTGCGTAAGGTTGGATACCATAAGGCAGGATACACGATTCAGCAGATTGCACCTTTGTTCAAGGATGCAGTTGGTTTGAAGAATATCCTGTTACCTGAAGATATGTTGAATGAACTAACGAAATAAACAAGAGCCATGAAAAGAGTTATCATTTTCGTATTATCTATTTTTTGCATAACCATTAGTTCTTGCAAGAAAGAACCTCAGGACTTGTTGATAGGTGTTTGGGAAGTATCGGTTGAAATGACTTATAAAGCAGCCATTGGTGAAAATACAACTGAGAAAACTTATGACGGAGGTATTTGGTATTATACTTTTTATAAGGAAGGAAACGGAAAAAGGGTAAACACTGATAATGTGGACGATTCTTTTCAGTTTACATATTTGTATCACGAAGAGGATAACACCATTGATTTTGTGACGAATGGAATCTCTTCTGTGTGGGAGGTTGATGTATTAACCAACAATTCATTCTTCTGCCATTCCTCAAATTCATCATCTTCTACCATCCTTGGGCTTCCTGTATCGGGTAGTATTCAAACAACCTATAGCGGGAAAAAGGTAAAATAACTATGAGAACGCCACAGGTTGTAAAGGATGAAGCCAAGTCCTTTCTTGAAGAGGGTGCGAAACTATATCACATTGGTGAGTACAACGGATATGAAGTATATCAAGTCGGTTTTCCTCCTGATGAATGCACGGGCTATCCTATTGTATTCTTGTATAAAGAAGGCGAACCTGTATTGGAACTCCAATATGATGCGGAGATGCTTTTTGGTGTAAGTGTGTTTGAAATAATGCGAATTGCCGCAAAGAATACAAGGGAGAGGCGGAAGGCGGCTCGTTTAGCAAAGAATAGAAAGGAATCTGATGGAAACTTTTAAGAACATTCCCCCACAGGAAAGGAACGGATACATTTATTTCCTGAAGGATATCCAAATCAATAAACAGTATTTCTGCGAAGATGGGTGCCGTTCCTATTTCCAATGTTGTATTGTGCCTAATCCTCAGGGCTCGTTTTATTGTACTGAAGTTATTATTCATATTATTGCATCTTCCTCCGTAGATGATAATCATGAATGGAGCATGTACTATGGGAATTTCATGCTAATTGGGACGGATGGGTACATCTATAAAGGCGTGATTCCCTGTGATAGAATAAAAGGTATACCCCCTCATCTTGGAAGCAGCGATAAAGTCCTTAAATGCACACAGGCTGATATTGTTTTGCATTTTCCACCAATGCCTGAAGGTGTCACGGTACGAGAAGTCGTTATCAGAGAGCGTCCTCAATTGTCCTTCTCAATTGTTGAAGAGAATAATGATGAGTATAATCTTGATAACTATAGAGACAAAGTGGTTTTCTCGCAACCTTTACCGAGTACTCGAAGAGAGATTTTAGAATTTGCATCGGAAAGAAAGAAAAAAGGAGTGGGATTGATATCTGAATTGAACTTGTTTAAAACACTTATCTTCCAAAGATTTAATACCCATTTGACTACAACAGAAATCGAACAGATTGAAAAAGAGATAGAAGTACAAAGAACGATAGTTGAACAGTTTTTTAGTGATAACACCAAAGCGAAGAGTTCAGAGTTACAGGAATTATATCAAGAGTTTAAAGAGGAGGCAGCCTATTATAGAGAGATGTGGATGGAAAAGAAAAAGGCTGAGCAGGAGCGTCTCTTACGCATCACAAGTATTACGGATATATTGAATATCTCCCCTGACGAATTTGAACGCTTATGCTCTGAAGTGATGAAGGGAATAGGCTGTTATGATGTTTTAGTCACACCTCATTCTAATGATGGGGGAATAGATATCTTCGGAAAAAGGAACGGTAAGACAATTGTCGCTCAGTGTAAAAGGTATCTACAGAACCCTGTCGGTACACCTGATATACAACGCTTCATTGGTGCGATGCTTAATGCAGATGCAGAAAAAGGTATTTTCTTCACAACAGCGTCTTTCACAGAGGGAGCGGTAACTATGGCAAGGAAAAGTGGCATAACCATGTTTGACAGAACTGCTTTTTCCAATTATCTATCTCTTGTTAATCACATTGTTATCGAAAAGGATGCTGCCCAACCAACTCTTTGGGATGATGACTTGCCTGAGTAAGAGGGGCATCTATGCAGAAATGGTTCTTTGTTATGAAAGACGAAACTAAACACATTATCGCAAAAGAAATCATCTTTTTCTTTAAATGGGCACTAATAGGTGGAGCAATCGCCGTGGCTTCATGGCTCCTGCATCTTGCTTTTAACAATGAAAATATAGACACTTTTTTCGCCATTGTCTTTTGGATGGGCGTTTGTATGCCTTTGTTGGCGTATGCTTATCGGGGATTGAAATGGCTTATCAGATGGATAATTAAGTGGAAGTAGTTAGCACTCTAAAGTAGTTGATATGGGACGAATGATGGTTGGAGCACCTTCAGAAGGTGAGAGAATTGGGGCAATAATCGGGATTGTACTTCTTTGTCTTGGAGTTGTGTGTGGTGCTTTTTATCGCAACTCTCAAGCATATATGGCAAAGTGTTTTCGTGGCTCCAATCCATCGGGTGAGGCTGCTGCATATTTGCAAAAGTATCCTGACGGAAAGTATATTAAAGAGGCTGTTGATTCAATCTATTCCGATTATGATAGTTCATTTAAAACATATTACATAAAGGATTATGGCGATAGAGACACTGTATCTAATATCCCATTTTTGATTGAAGTAAGAGATAGAATGCGTTCAATTCATCCATTGGCAGGAAATGCCATTGATTCACTAATCAAACAAAGGGCACTCGTAGAATACAATAAAGCGGTAACAGAGAACACAATGGACGCTTGGAGATTGTACTATCGTGTTATTCCTTCAGAGTATAGTATTAACAAGTAAGAGCATAGTGCAAACATATCTAAAAGACAAAGAATAAAACAATATGTTCGGTATCTCTTTTGATATAAATAGAACAAAACAGGTGTGATACAATATGAAAAAGATTTTAGTCGCTTTAGTTTTAATGGCAATGTCTTTTGCCGCTTTTGCACAACTTAACATTCAGAGCAAGAATGAGAAGGTGGAAATAGTGGGAACACTTCGCTCAACCTATGCGTATCTTGGTAGGCAGGGTGGCAAATACTTTCTCCGAATCCGAACCGACAATCAGTTTGACAACGGATGTAATTTTGTTCTTGGGAATGATGTTATATCCTCAATACGCACACTTGAGGATTTGTATGAACTCACACAAACTCTTGAAAACAATGCAAGTGTGAATGCTACTGATGCGGATGAAACAGAGGTTCTGATTGTCAGAAAGACTATGCTTGGAGCACCATATCTTGTTCTCAAAATGGAGGACTGTGCAGGTGTCTCCAATATCACCTATAAGGAACTTGAGAGGGCGAAAGAAATCATAATTAAGGAAGAAGGGATTGATGAATCTGAACTTAAGAAGGAATAGCCCAACTGACAAAACGAAAACAGAAGGCTCAGGGACACCCCTGAGCCTTTTTCATAGAACCAAATCGTCCATTGTTGTCCCGTCACCGTCCTCTGTTTTCTTGGGCTGAATCTGTTGCCAATAGCCGTGAACACCGTCTGAAATCTTTTGACACCATTCGGGGTTCCTTGGATGTGTAGCGTTGTAAGACTTCAAAGAATTTGAAATCTTCTGAGCCGTTTCAGGGCTTACGCTCCTGTCCTGACGCTTGTACTGTTTGTTGTTTGTTACTACTGTGTTTGCCATATTGAAATGTATTTTACTATAAATAGGGCTTACTTGGAAAAATAGGCATATTAGGCTGATATTTTTTGATAGGAATTTTACCAAAAAAAATTTTTGGATTTAGGTACTACTTTCAAAAAAAGGTACCCCCCCTAAGAAAAATCCGTTTTTAGAAGGAAACTTATCGGAAGACATTGATAGCCGTAGTATGCCTAACAGTCAGGAATTCGGTTCTGAGGCGGATTACAGTTTGAACCTAACTCAAATCCCGATGTGACATGTCGGATTGTCCACCCCATATAAGCCTAAAAAGCCTACCCCTTAGGTTTTGAGGCGACTTACATCCAAGCCTAACTCAAAATAGCAGGGAGGATGGGAGGTTTCAAAAAATTTTTAACAATTCGCACGAGCAACAGTTCTCACGCCTGATTTTGCCATTTTTCAAACTTGTATTTCTTGCGGAAAAACCACAAGTCCTGAAATGATATATTGCATTGAATTATAGCAAGATACGATATGTCTATTTCGGCATGATAGGGCGTTATTATGGTGTTTTCGTCTATGGCACATTGAGTTGGACTTTTTTGCGTCAAAAATGCTTATATTTGCACTATGGAAGACGCTAAAACCATTGTTAAACGCATAGAGCACGCCTCTGCAAGTGAACTTGGACAAATCCTTGAAGCGGTAAATAGGCAAGCGTTTCAGGAAATGGATTGGAATATCTACTCTGTTCGGGCGGCATACTCTGATGTTATTTCCCGCATTATCTATGCGTGGAACCAATGTAATCAGTATTTGGAGTATGGGAATGAGCGGATGGAAGAATATGATTGTGTGACGGGTGAGCAGAGTGTGCTTGATGTTAGACAAGCCCTCTCGAATTTGAAAATTGCTAAGGATTTCTTTGAGAACCCTCCTGTTGTAGAGAATCCGAATAAGGAAGGGCTGTCCGTTGATGTTTCTACGATTGATTGGAGCAAACCTGTATTTACGGCTGCTGAAGTCAAAACGCTCCTTGGTGTAAGTGATAGTACGCTTAGCAGGTGGCTGACGGGAGGTTGGCTTTCATATACTCAGGTGCATGGAAGTGACAAGAGGTTCATTCAAGCAGAGCACCTTAGGGCGTTCTTGAACAACGACAAGATTTTTTATCCGAGCACAAAATAGAAGAGGATACTCTTCTTCCTTTATGATTAAGAGTAGTAGAAAAGGAAATCAAATAATCGCCAATACAGGCGTGTAGAACGCCATTTTGCGTCAAATAACCTTGTCTATTTTCTAACTATAGAAATATAACTATCTGATAATCAATACTTCTATTTTTGAAAATCCTGTTTAACGAAGAAGAGTATTAAACCGATTATCGGTTGATAATCAATTGATTGAACGCAAAAATGGTACAACGGTCAGTTGTACCATTTTTGGTTTTTAGGATACCCGCAGAAAGATTGGTCAGAAGATGATTTCGATCCGTGCGGTCTCGTTGGCCTTGAACGTGTACTGGACATGGTCGCCGTCCTTGGCCAGCTCCTTGCCATTCACCAGGATGCGGCAGCCTTCCCGGCGGTTGCGAAGCGTCAGGGTCTGGGCCTGATTGGAGGTGATGGAGGCACGGATGCCCTTCTCGTCCCAGTCCATATGATTGAGCTTGGCGAAGGTATACAGCCAGACGCCGTCGATGGCGCCATGCATCAAGTTGTCAGGCATCAACGGCAGGAATTCCACCGTGCCGGGCTCGCTGAAGACGCACATCTCCACCAGGAACGCCGGGACAGCGCCTGTCAGATCCGGGAACACGCCCCGATAGGGGAAGTGGCTGGTCTGCAGCGTGCGGCGGACGAAGCCGTGGTTGAGCAGCTGGCTCAGGTTCTGCTCGGCTTCTTCCATATCCTTCAGGCGGATGGCCGTGAAGGCACGGTGGATGATGCCATGGGCGGAATCGTCCTGCTGGGCGCGCTTGCGGTTGGAGATGATGATGGCTTCCGTCAGCGCGGGATCCTTTTCGGGTGTGACCGCGCGGCCGGGCCATACGTCATAATGGTGGGACACGTGGCGGTGGTTGTAGTTTTCCTCGATCGTGGGCCAGGCCCATTCCTTGAGGCCGCCATCCAAGTCCAGGAGATAGGTCGGAAGGGAGGCGAGCTGGGCCTCCCAGTGGGGGATGTTCTCCTGCTCGATGCCCAGGGTCTTGCAGCCGTCGATCAGGTTCGTCAGGATCTCGCGGCAGATGGCGATGTCCATGACGGAGTTGATCCGCGTGGGATTGATGTCTCTGCTGGTGACCGTCTCATAGCCGGGATTCGGGGTCGGGTTCTCCGGAGAAAAGGACGGATAGAAGATGACCTTGCCGTCCGGGCCGCGGTCGCACGCGTAATCCTCGTAGAACAGGGCCATTTCCTTGTAGGCAGGAATCAGGCGGGTCCGCAGGAATTCCTTGTCTCCCGTGACGAGGTAGTAGCCCCACAACTCGTTGTAGACCCAACCCAGGCAGCCCGTCCAGGCGTAATGCGGATAGGTGCGGGAGAAATGATAATACAGGCCGGAATCCGGGTCGCAGTGGACGCTGGCCAGCAGGCCGCGGGCGCCGTAGAGCAGCTTCGCGTTGGTGCGGAAGTCATCGAATTTCGTCTCGTAATACTTGAAATACACGTCCATCTCGTCGAAGAGGCCCGTGTTGTTGCCCGCGCAGACCTGCAGGTTCGTGTTGATGTTGTGCTGGCCCGTAAACGGAGGAATAGTCTTGCCCGTCTCGTAGATCTGGAAGAAGCGGCCCATGTCATAGAGCTTCTCCAGCAGCGTGGGATCCAACTCGTTCCTGCTGTGGGCGCGACGAAGCAGTTCCTCGCCGGAAAGCAGCAGGTCTTCGTCGGAGCTCAGATGGATCCGGGAACGGTCCATCCGCTCGCCGATATACTTTTCGTTCCCCTTGAGCAGCTTGTCGAAATCGACCTTCATGGCCAGCAGTCCGTCCCGGACGGGCTTGGCGCAGTCAAAGGTGAAATCGCTTTCGAAACGCTCGATCTTCGCAATGACCGTAAGGCCGTCCGCGCCGGAAATGCGCATGCCTTTTTCGGTCTTTTTCATGGTGCCGCCTTGGGGCAGGAAGCGGATGACCACGGCGTAACCCTTCTGGCCGAAGTCCGGATTGTACGCTGTGGCCAGCGTGATCACGCCGTCGTCGATATCCAGCTTAGGGGTGCTGCCGACCAATCTGGGCAACTGCATCTCCACGTCCAGGTCCAGCTGTCCCTTCGGCGCAGTGAAGCGGTTCACGGTGACGTCCCCGTCATAGGCGCAGAAGCTTTCGTTCCGGAAAGAACCGCGCGCATCCGTCCACATGGAGGTGATCATGCCGTTCTGCATGTCCAGGAAGCGCAGATAGTCCCGGGTATCGGGCTGCTCCGGCCGGCGGAAGGTGAGCGTGAAGGCGGTGTGCCTCCGCGGACCGCCGACGGGGTACAGAATCTTGTTGTCGAAATTCATATACTTTTCGAAGCCGGCCTTCTTCTGGGCCTCGTCCACCAGGGCGTTAGCCTCATCCGGCTTGCCCTCCAGCAGCAGCTGGCGGATGCGGGGCAGGTAAGGGCGCAGGTCCGGGGGCAGGGGAGTTTCCGCCCATTGCGGCTCATAGAGCAGCTCCTGGGTGTAGGTCATCACCTCGTTGTAGGGCTGGCCGGAAGCCTGGATGCGCAGGAAACCGTTGCCGGTGATGAAATAGTCCGAAGGTTCTCCCGCGGGGGCGATGGAGCAGATATTATGCTTCGGCAGGATGGCGGCGCGCTTCTCCACCGGGATATAGGGGATGGGATACTCGAGCTTTTTGGTATCTATCTTGGCAGAGTTCCCATCGGGGTTGTTCGGAAGGACCTGGGCGCCGGTGCTCCCCACCGCAAGGCACAGGAATGCGAAAAATGCAAGTAACTTTTTCATGGCTATAGTCTGTAATGAGGTCTATTTCTTCCAGAGCTTCGGGAGGAAGCCATAGTAGAGGAGATGTCTCCAGGTGGACCAGTCGTGGCCGGTTTCACCAATGCAGAAGTACTCGTATTCGATTCCGTGCTTGTCGAGCGCATCACGGAAGCCCTTGACCCGCATGTTGAAAAAGCCCTTCTCTTCCGCGCCGCCCTGGCCGATGAACAGATAGTCCACCTTGTCATTGGCCTTCGGATCGTTGAGGAACTCGCCCAGGGTCTGTTCGGGCGTGTTGTCACCGGCGCTGAGGACGCCGAAGTTGGCGAAGAGGTCCAGGGACTTCAGGCCGACGAACATCGTGTGGCGGCCGCCCATCGAGAGACCGGAAATGGCACGGCCGTGCGGATTGGCGATGGTCTTGTAGTGACTGTCGACGAAGGGGATGATGGCCTCCCGATACTCCCGTTCCATGATGTCGAAAGTGAGTTCGGCGTGCTGGGGATGATTGCGATGGATGACCTGGTTGTTCACCAGCGCGATCAGCATGGGCTCCGCCTTCCCTTCGGCGAGCAGGTTGTCCATGATGAAGTTCACGCGTCCGTCATACATCCAGTTGGACGGGAGTTCGCCGCTGCCGCCCATGAGATAGAGGACGGGGTATGCCTTCTTGGGGTCGTACTGAGGAGGGGTATAGACATAGATCTCGCGCTCTCCCTGGGTGACGGGGCTATAGTAGATATGCCGGGTGACGGCACCGTGCGGCACATCCTTCGCGTCCCACCAGGAGGGACCGTCGCCGTGGACGATGAGCTCGCTATAGGGAGGCATGGCCGTAAAGGCGGCGTAGGTATTGTTGGGATCTGCCATGCTGACGCCGTCGACCACGAGATTGTACTGGTACATGTCGACCGGGAGCGGGCCGATGGTCAGGGTCCAGATGCCGTCTTCCCCTTTGGTGAAAGGGATGTTCCCCCGGACGCCCATCACGGTGGTCATCGCGCCCGAGAGGGCGACGGACTCCGCTTTCGGGGCCCTGAGCCGGAAGACGACGGTATGGTCGTCATTCACCTGCGGCGAATTCAGGTTCGCGCTGAAAGGAATCAGCCCCTCGGTGTCTTTCTGCGGGTTGTAGCTGAGGTTCACGTTCGACTGCTGGGCAAACGCAGTCAGGGCAATCAGCAGCGAAGCCGCCGCGGTCATCGTTTTTTTGTTCATAATCGTGTTATTATGCTTCGTGTCCATTCTAAAAGTCAAAGATACTAAAATAATCCGTATTGGCAACCTTGGCTTTTTTTTGTACTTTTGTGCCGCCTTGCGGCGTTTCAGGCAAGGTTTTTATATAAGACTTCACGCTATGTTCAAGAATTTCACAGGGTTCAACCTCGTGGAGCAGATGCACAGGCTGCGTCATGCCAAGCGATTCAACCCCCTCAAGCTCAAGCGAAAATCCATCGGTTTGCTTTTCGTCCTCGCCATTTTTCTCCTGCTTTGGTTCCTGCCCACGGAGAGTTTCGGGCTGGAGGGTCTCACCCAGATCCAGCAGCGGATCATCGCCATCTTCGTCTATGCTACGCTGATGTGGGTGATGGAGCTGGTCCCCGCCTGGTCCACCTCGGTGTCGATCATCGTCCTGCTGCTGCTCTTCACCTCCGATTCCGGGGTCAAGTGGCTCTGCAATCCCGAGACGGCGGGCCAGCTGCTCAGCTATAAGCAGGTGATGGCCAGTTTCGCCGACCCGGTGGTGATGCTGTTCATCGGCGGTTTCGTCCTGGCGATTGCCACGACAAAGGCCGGCTTGGACGTGCACCTGGCCCGGGTCCTGCTCACGCCTTTCGGCAAGAAGAGTGAGAACATCCTGCTGGGCTTCATGCTGGTGACGGCCCTCTTCTCGATGTTCATCAGCAACACGGCCACCACGGCGATGATGCTTACGTTCCTCTCGCCTGTGTTCAAGCAGCTTCCGGAGGCAGGCAAGGGGCGGACAGCCATGGCGCTCAGCATCCCGGTCGCCGCGAACCTGGGCGGTATGGGCACCCCTATCGGCACGCCGCCCAATACCATCGCCCTCAAGTACCTGAACGATCCCGAGGGTCTGAACCTGGGTATCGGTTTCGGTCAATGGATGCTGTTCATGGTCCCGCTGGTGATCGTCCTGATCCTGATCGCCTGGATGATCCTCAAGAAAGTTTTCCCGTTCTCCCAGAAGACCATCGAACTCCAGATCGACGGCGAAATGAAGCGGGGCCGGCGGACCACCCTGATCATCGTGACCTTGATCGTCACCATCCTCCTGTGGATGATGGATACCCTGACCGGTATCAATACGTATACGGTGGCGCTGATCCCCTTCGCGGTCTTCGCGATGGCCGGCATCATCACGAAATATGACCTGGAAGAAATCAACTGGTCGGTCATCTGGATGGTCGCCGGCGGTTTCGCGCTGGGTTATGCCATGAACGGATCCGGCCTCGCGGCCCTCGTCATCCGCGCCATTCCTTTCGGCGAGTTCTCGCCGGTGCTGATCGTGGTCCTCTCCGGCCTGATCTGCTACGTGCTTTCCAACCTGATCTCCCACTCCGCCACTGCGGCGCTGCTCATGCCCATCCTGGTGGTGGTCTGCACCGCGATGGGCGACAAACTCGCCGCCATCGGCGGCCCGACCACCGTCCTCATCGGGGTCGCGATCGCTTCCAGCAGCGCGATGATCCTGCCCATCTCCACGCCGCCCAATGCCCTGGCTTATGCGACCAACCTGGTCCAGCAGAAAGACATGGCCCGGATAGGTGTCATCGTGGGCGTCCTGAGCATCCTGCTCGGTTATCTGGCGCTGATCGCCGCCCGTGCGCTGCATATTGTGTAATCGATTAAGTTGGAATCCGTTATGAAAAAGAATATCATCCTGTCATTCGCCGTCCTCGCCCTCGCCGTTTCCTGTACGGACCGGGACGAGATCCATGTGGACCGCCTCGTGGAGAATTACGCCCTGGTGACGATTCCTGCGCCGGACTTGACCGGCATCACCGACAATGGAAAGGAAGTCCTGCGCCTGTACCGCCAGGCCGCTGACGAGGTGGACAAGATTTACTGGCGGCAGAATTTCGCGGAAGGGGAGTCCTTCCTCGGTTCGCTCACGGATCCGGCGGAAAAACTGTACGCCGGCATCAACTACGGGCCCTGGGACCGCATCGATGGAAAGCCCTTCCTGCCCGGCTATGGCGAAAAGCCCGCCGGCGCCTGCTTGTATCCGGCCGACATGACCGCGGCGGAATTCGATGCCTTGGACGATCCGGACAAGCACAGCCCCTACACCCTCCTCCAGCGTGCCGATAACGGCTCCCTCAAGACCGTCTGGTATCACGACGCCTATGCTGAACCCATCGGCAAGATTGAGGAATACCTGCACCGGGCGGCCGATGTCACCATCAAGGAGAGCGTCCGGAACTATCTCCTGGAGATGATCGAGGGCCTCAAGACGGACAACTACTACGACAGTTACAAGGCCTGGCTGGAAATGAACGACAGCAAGATGGACCTCGTGATCGGCCCGATCGAGGCCGTCGATGACGCCCTGTACGGCACGAAGGCTTCCTATGGCGCCTATGTGCTCCTGAAGAACCTCAAGCGGACCGAGGAACTCAACGCCCTGTCCGCGCGGATGCCGGAATTCCAGCAGATGCTCCCCGGCGACCCGGCCGACCACGATTTCGTCCCCGGTGCCGAATCCGACATCTTCTCCTGCAACGTGCTCTACTGCAGCGGTTACACCAATGCGGGTTTCAAGGTTATCGGCATCAACTTCCCGTATGACGCGAAGATCCAGGAGGAACTGGGCACCCGTACCATCATCTTCGACAACATCATCCGCGAGAAGTTCAACCGCACCGTGTACCCGGTGGGCAAGTCCCTCCTGGAGGACGTGGATCAGCCCCATGTGGACGCGAGCGCCTTCTACTGGACCATCGTGTTCCGTGAGGTCGCGAAGGGCCTGGGCGTGAAGGAGACCGTCAATGGCAAGGGAACGGTGGCCGAGGCGCTCGGCAACGAGGCCCTGGTGATGGAGAAGGCGAAGTCCAACGTGCTGGGCGCGTACCTCTGCGCCCTGGAGGCCGAAGCCTACCACATTTCCGCCATCTTCCAGAAGGAGGAGGTGCTCGCCACGTTCGTGGCCAATACCATCCGCTCCACGCGCTTCGGTGCGGCGGACCCGACCGGCGTCGCCAATATCCTCGTCTATAATTACCTGCTGCAGAACAAGGCGATCACCTGGAATCCTTCCGGCCGCTACAGCATCGACTATGACAAGACCTGGACCGCGCTCGAGACCCTGGGCGCCGAGATTCTCCGCATCCAGGCGCACGGCGACATCGACGCCGCCCGCGCCTGTGTCGAGAAGTACGGCGTCGCCGGTCTGGAGAGCCAGTCGGACAAGCGGGTCCTCGAGAAGGCGAACATCCCGGTGGATATCCGGTTTGCGTACGAATAGCCGATCCTTCGGGATTGCAAAAAAAAGCCGGTTTCTCTTGGAGAACCGGTTTTTTGTTGTATCTTTGTGATATCAAAATGATATTATAATTGAACTAACAAATCCGATCGTTATGGAAAACAACAAGGAAACGGCCTACAAAGGCTTTGTACTCAACGGATTCATCGGTCTGTTCCTGGTGATCACCCTCGTCGCGGCGGCCATCTATTTCTTCGTCCGCGCGGACAGCGATGGCGAGTTTGCCATCTTCGGCGTGCTGACAATGGCCTTGTTCGCCCTCTGCACGAACGGCTTCGTGAAGCTGGAGCCGAATGAGGCGATGGTGCTCCTGTTCTTCGGCAAGTACCGCGGGACCTTCACCCGGGACGGTTTCTACTGGGTCAATCCGCTGCTGAGCAAGAAGAAAGTGAGCCTGCGCGCCCGCAACCTGAACCCCGAGCCGATCAAGGTCAATGACAAGGTGGGCAACCCCGTCCTCATCGGCATGGTCCTGGTGTGGAAGCTCGAGGACACCTACAAGGCCCTTTTCGAGATCGACAGCCAGTCCCTGGCGCCGGTCGGCAATGTCGGCAAGGGCTCGAATGCCCGGTACCTGTCCCAGGCCTTCGAGAATTTCGTCCGCGTGCAGAGCGATGCGGCCCTGCGCCAGGTCGCGGGCTGCTACGCCTATGACAATCCGGACACCCCCGATGAACTCACCCTCCGGAGCAATGCCGACGAAATCAACGAAAAACTGGTCGCCACGCTGAACGAGCGCCTGGCGATGGCCGGCATCCACGTGACCGAGGCCCGCATCAACTACCTCGCCTACGCGCCCGAAATCGCGGCCGTGATGCTGCGCCGCCAGCAGGCCGACGCCATCATCGCCGCCCGCGAGAAGATCGTCGACGGCGCCGTGTCGATGGTCAAGATGGCCCTGGACAAGCTCAAGGCCGAAGGTGTCGTGAATCTGGACGAGGAGCGCAAGGCCGCGATGGTGAGCAACCTGCTCGTGGTCCTGTGCGGTGACGAGCCGGCGCAGCCGGTGGTGAATTCCGGAAGCCTGTACTAAGATGGCCAAGGAGAAAGAAGTCGTCAAAAGCTTCGTCCTCCGGGTGGACCCTGCGACGATGGAAGCGATTGAACGTTGGGCTGCGGACGAGTTCCGCAGCACCAACGGTCAGTTGCAATGGATCATCAATGAAGCCCTCCGCCGCAGCGGAAGGCTGAAAGGGAAGTAAGCCGCGGGAAGCGGGTTAAGCCTGGCTCAGGAGCTCCTTGACGATGCCGGAGATGGTGCGGCCGTCGGAGAGGCCCGCGAGGGCCTTGTTGGCGACGCCCATCACCTTGCCCATGTCGCGGATGGAGCTGGCGCCCACCTGGGCGATGATTTCCTGGATCTTTGCCTTGACCTCGTCGGGGGAGAGCTGCTTGGGAAGGTATTTCTCGAGCGCGGCGGCCTCGGCGAGTTCGTTGTCTGCGAGGTCCTGACGGGCGCCGGCAATGAACTGCTCGGCGGCTTCCTTGCGCTGCTTGACGAGCTTCTGGATCATTTTGAGGATGTCACCGTCGGTGACTTCCTTCGCGCCGCCTTCGGCGGTCTTGAAGAGGAGGATTTCGCCTTTGATGGCGCGGTTGGCACTCAGGGCCACCGCGTCCTTCGCTTTCATCGCCTCCTTGATGGCTTCCTGGATTTGCTGTTCGAGGGACATGTGTTTTCGTTTTTAAGTACACAAATATAGGAAAAAATCGTATCTTCGCACAGCGAAAAAGAAGGCTAAGACTATGGAATCGAATATCGGTCTGTTCAACGATTGCTTTCCACCCGTGATGGACGGGGTGGCCGTGTGTGTCCAGAATTACGCGTATTGGATGCAGAAAAAGGTGGGCGGCGTGTCCGTCATCACTCCCAATGTCCCAGGGGCGGATTACAGTGTCCATGAATACGAGGTGCTTCCGTACTTCTCCGTCCCGGTCCCTTTCCGCAAGCCCTATGTGACGGGCCTCGCGGAGATCGATCCGGCTTTCCTGAAGAAGATCGTGAACCGCCCCTTCAAGATTGTCCATGCGCACAGCCCCTTCACGTCGGGCATGGCGGCGGCGCACGTCGCCAAGCTCCGCAACATCCCGATGGTGGCGACTTTCCATTCCAAGTACCGCGACGACTTTTCCCGCGTGATCAAGTCCAAGTTCGTCGTGAACCGGATTGTCAAACGCATCATCGACTTCTATGACCGGGCCGACGAGGTCTGGGTTCCGCAGGCCTCCGTGGAGGAGGTGATCCGGGAGTATGGTTTCAAGGGCCCCGTGGAAGTCGTGGACAACGGCAGCGACCTCGTCGCGGACTATCCCGAGGCCTTCTTCGCCGATGCGCGCAAGGACCTCGGCATCGGCCCCGACGAGTTCGTGTTCCTGTTCGTGGGCCAGCATATCTGGGAAAAGAATCCCCGTTTCGTCATCGATGCCCTCGAGAAGATCAAGGACATCCCGTTCCGGATGTACTTCGTGGGCACCGGCTATGCGGCCGATGCGATGAAGGACCTCGTCGCCGAGAAAGGCCTGGACCGCCAGGTCACTTTCGTAGGCATGCTTACGGAAAGGGCCGATATTGTCAAGTACTATGCGGCGGCGGACCTGTTCCTGTTCCCGTCACTGTACGACAACGCTCCGCTTGTGGTCCGCGAGGCCGCGGCGCTGAACACGCCTTCCGTCATGGTGGAAGGCTCCACCGCCGCCACCATCCTGAAGGACGGCGAGAACGGTTTCCTTATTCCGAACGACCTGGACGTCTTTGCCGCCAGGCTCCGCGAACTCATCCACGACCCCGAGCGCGTACACCGTATAGGCGTCCAGGCCTCCCGAACCATCGTCCGCTCCTGGGAGGACGTGGTAGGGGAGGTCCTGGACCGTTACAACAGGCTGATCGCCCGGAAAAAGATGTTGCCGCTGGTGTAGCTATTCGGCCGGTGCTTCCTCGGCGGCCGCATCCGCGGCCTCTTCGAGGGTGGGCTCCGCCGCCGGGGTTTCACAGCATTCCTCGACGACTTCCTCTTCCACAGGCTTCTCCTTGTGGAAGGGGAAGCCGTATTTGGCGAGGCGGTTGGTGAAGAACAGGAAGAAGAAGGCGGCGAGCAGGATCACGACGAACCAGCACCAGAACTTGCGCCAGGCGGCTTTGCGGCGGGCGACGGGATCCACGGCGGTGAGCTTCGGGAACTTGGCGACCTCGGTCATGCTCTTGGCGAACTTGCCGCGGACATAGGAGGCGGCGTTGATGGCCCATCCGTTGGCGTTGAGGACCGGGCCCAGGTCACGCCGGCGGAGCTTCCTCCAGGCGATGAACACGGACGGCAGGGAAATGATGAGCATCAGGGCGGCGATGAGGATGATCCACTGCCACCAGGTCATGCCTTTGACGACGGACACGATTGCGGCGAAGACGCCGAGCACGGCGCTGATCGCGATGGTGATGACGGCGAACTTGCTCACGTCGAACGGGGCTGCCTTCTGCGCGGCATCCGCGCCGGCCGCCGGCTTGTCGGTGGCTTTCTCGGTGATGGTGGACAGGGTGCCTTCGCCCTTGGCGTTCTTGTCGGCGGCGAACTTGTTCACCTTGTCATTGATCCAGCGGGCGGCCTTCTTGTACGGGGCCCAGAAGGCCTGGCGGATGCTGAGCGGGTTCTCCACGATGCTCGTGACGACGGCGCTCCAGTCATTGCCGTCACGGTCGTAGAACACGGCGTTCTTGCCGGGACGGAGGTCGTCCGTGTCCCCGTCGGTAAGGACGGCGGCGATGTTCATGGACTTACCCATCTTGTCGCTCTTGCAGGCGCAGTAGAGGATGTACATGCCGCTGAGGGAGGAGATCTCCGGGTGTGGGCCGTCCACGCGGATGCAGAGGTCCGTGGAGCGCTGGTCGATGTACAGGCGGCCGGCCTGGAAGATGGCCTTCCGGTCGGGATCGTAGAAGTCCGCGAACACCACGTAGTTGTTCAGGTAGTCGTAGAAGTTGTGGAACAGGCGGAGGAGCTTGTCCACGGCCTCGATGGAGAGGGCTTCCTCTTCGAGGGCCTTGTCGGCCTCGATGAGCTTCAGCAGGGCTTCCTTCTGGTCGGCCTTGAGGAGGGCCTTGACCTCGTCGATGCCCAGGGATTCGACCTCGGCGCCCTTCTTTTCGCCCATCCAGGCGGTGTAAGGGGCGAACTTGCCGCAGATGTCGGCCCATTCGGCCTCGGTGAGGGTCTTCTTGTCGGCGTCCAGCACGAGGGCGCGCATGCCTTCGATGGCGGCCTTCCAGGCCGGATTCACGGCGTCGAGCGGGAGAACGCCGTCGGCGGCGGGCTTGGCCAGCGGCTCGTCGGCAATCGCAGAGCCGGCATCGGCGAGGTTTCCATCGATAGCGCCGATCTTGTCGACGGAAACGTCCACGGCCGGGGCGATGGCCTGGTCGAACCCGATGAGTTTGCAACGCATGAAGAAGTCCGCGACCTTGTCCTTCAGCGCATCCACCGCGGCGAGGGCGTCGGCGGTCTTGTCCCCGAAGGGGAAGACCTCCTTCGTGCCGGCTGCCTGCCAGGCTGCGTAGTCCGCGAGGGCGGTATAGAAGGCCTCGATATGGTCTGCGGTGATGCCGTCGGCGCCGCTGCGGTCCGCGGTCTTGCCGATCTTCTCGGTGATCGTGGTGATGAGGGCGGCGAGCTTCTCATCGTCCGCGCTGGCGGGGGTGATGACACCGTCGCCGTTGAACTTCGTGTCGGCGAAGATCTTCGTCATATCCGCCGTGTCCTCGAGGGCGATGGCGTCCTTCTCGAGCTTGAGGTTCGCAAGGATCTGCTTCGCGGAGGCGAGGAGTTTCGCCCCGTTCTCGTTCTCCTCGTTGAAGGCGGAGAAGGGGATTTCGGTGCCGCGGGTGAGCAGCAGGTCCGGATCCTTCAGGATGCCGGTCAGCCACTCGGCGGTGGCGATGACCTCGTCCACGCGGATATTCCCGTCGTGGTCCACGTCGATGAGTTCGAGGGTCTTCTGGTCGAATTCCAGGTTCTTCGCCGGGCAGCTGAGGACGGTCCACAGCTTGCGGTCCAGTTCGCCCAGGTGGGCGATGTCGGCTCCGGAGGTGATTTTCACCCGGACGGTCCCGCCGACCGAGGTGAAGGTCCAGTTGTACTTGTCCATATCAGTGTGTTTAGATGTTTCCGATTAAACAAAAATCGTAAAAAAAAATGAAAGGGACAAAAAGTTTTGCAATTGACGGAAAAATCCGTATCTTTGCCGTCCAAATTTATGAAATGGCCGATGAGCTCCAGAAGAGACAGGCGCGGTGCCCGTCCGCTTACGGTCCGAAACTCTAACCAAGTTTTTGAAATGTACGCAATCGTTGACATTGCAAGCCAGCAGTTCAAGGTAGAAGCTGGAATGGACATCTTTGTGAACCGCCTCGCGGCTCACAATGGTGAGTCTGTCGAGTTCGACAAGGTGCTCCTCATCGACGAGGCCGGCGCCGTCAAGGTCGGTACTCCGTATGTCGAGGGTGCTGTCGTCAAGGCTACCGTCGTCGATGACGACGCCAAGGCGAAGAAAGTGCTCGTATTCAAGAAGATCCGTCGTAAGGGATTCCAGACGCTGAACGGCCACCGCCAGAAGCTCACCAAGATCCACATTGACGCTATCGCTTAATTCAGGAGGAATCAACTATGGCACACAAAAAAGGTCAGTCCAGTTCCAAGAACGGTCGTGAGTCCCATTCCAAGCGACTCGGCATCAAGAAGTTCGGTGAGGAAGTCGTGAAAGCCGGCAACATCATCG